>JAEEGF011187487.1_pt1 | contig 19287 bp, 9 predicted proteins | sample 9134171 | NCBI WGS metagenome assembly JAEEGF01 (sample SAMN16246542, study PRJNA631951) | gut metagenome | biome: gut microbiome; feature: rumen; material: AP-attached | host: Bos | place: Iran: Karaj | collected 2018-10
TGGTAGTTGATAAGGTTGAAGCAGGGAAAGCATACTCTTTACAGGAAGCCGCTGCGCTGGTGAAGGAAATTACCACCACCAAGTTTGAGGCTTCTGTAGATATCGACGTACGCTTGGGCGTAGATCCTCGTAAGGCCAACCAGATGGTTCGTGGCGTTGTGTCACTGCCTAATGGTACAGGTAAGGTTACACGAGTTCTCGCTCTCTGTACTCCTGATCAGGAAGAAGCTGCTAAGGAAGCTGGTGCCGACTATGTTGGTCTTGACGAGTATATCGATAAGATCAAGCAGGGTTGGACCGATGTTGATGTAATTATTACGATGCCCTCATGCATGGGTAAGCTGGGTCCTCTCGGACGTATCCTGGGTCCCCGCGGTTTGATGCCAAACCCCAAGAGTGGCACTGTAACTATGGACGTTGCTAAGGCAGTCAAGGAAGTTAAGCAAGGTAAGATTGACTTTAAGGTGGATAAGGCTGGTATTGTACACGCCTCCATCGGTAAGGTTACCTTTACTCCAGAGCAGATCTATGGAAATGCCAAGGAGTTCTTGCAGACCATTATCAAGCTGAAGCCGGCTGCTGCCAAGGGTACATACATGAAGAGTATCTTTATCTCTAGCACCATGAGTGCTGGTATCAAGGTAGATCCTAAATCAGTTGAATAACTCGTAAAAGTTTAGTAAAATGAAAAAGGAATTAAAAGATACTATCGTAGTAGAACTTGGACAGAAGCTGAAGGAGTTCCCCCATTTCTATCTCGTCAATGTTGAGGGATTGAATGCGGAACAGACAAGCGACCTTCGTCGTAAGTGCTTCAAGAGCGAGATCAAGATGATTGTTGTGAAGAACACGCTTCTCCACAAGGCTTTCGAAGCTTCTGACATTGATTTCTCACCTCTGTACGACAGCCTGAAGGGTAGCACTGCTGTTCTGTTCACACAGACCGCCAATGTTCCTGCCAAGTTGCTGAAGGAGTATAAGAAAGAAGGCATTCCCGCCCTGAAGGCCGCCTATGCTGAGGAAGGTTTCTTCGTAGGTGCCGACAAGCTGGAAGAGCTTGTATCTATCAAGAGTAAGAACGAGCTCATTGCCGATGTTGTGGCTCTGCTGCAGTCGCCGATCAAGAACGTTGTTTCTGGTCTGAACGCTGGTGGCAAGATTCACGGACTGCTGGACGCTATCGCTGAGCGTAACAAATAAGCGAAAAACAAGTAACATTAACATTAAAAAACAATTAAAATTTTAAATAAAATGGCAGATATTAAAGCTATTGCTGAGGAGTTGGTTAACCTCACAGTAAAAGAAGTACAAGAGTTGGCAACAGTCCTGAAGGACGAGTATGGAATTGAGCCCGCTGCTGCAGCTGTTGCTGTTGCTGCTGGTCCCGCTGCTGGTGGCGATGCTGCTGCTGCAGAGGAGAAGACTTCTTTCGACGTTGTTCTGAAGGAGGCCGGTGCTGCTAAGCTTCAGGTTGTAAAGGCCGTTAAGGAAGCTTGTGGTCTGGGTCTGAAGGAAGCTAAGGATCTCGTTGATGGTGCTCCCGCTACTATCAAGGAAGGTCTGTCTAAGGACGAGGCCGAGAACCTGAAGAAGGCTATCGAAGAGGCTGGTGCCGTCGTTGAGCTGAAGTAATTCAGATTACAACAATAATTAATGGTTGGGGGCTCTCCAGTCGAGAGTTCCCGACCATTTTTTGTCTTTTTATCCTAGATTTTCTAGTTTCCCTAGATGATCTAGAAGAACTGGAACGTCTAGAAATAATTAATATTTATGGCAACAAAGCAAGTAGAAAACAGAGTAAACTTTGGCAGCGTCAAGAATCCGATGCCGTTTCCGGATTTTCTCGACGTGCAATTAAAGTCTTTCAAAGACTTCCTGCAGTTAGACACTCCGCCTGAGGAACGCAAGAATGACGGTTTGTATAAGGTGTTCTCCGAGAACTTCCCTATCACCGACACACGTAATAACTTCGTCCTTGAGTTCCTGGATTACTATATCGACCCGCCTCGTTACACCATTGACGAGTGTTTGGAGCGTGGTCTGACCTATAGCGTACCCTTGAAGGCTAAGTTGAAACTCTATTGCACGGATCCCGATCATGAGGATTTCGACATGGCTATTCAGGACGTGTTCCTGGGCCCCATTCCCTATATGACTCAGAATGGCACATTCGTCATCAATGGTGCTGAGCGTGTCGTCGTCTCCCAGCTGCATCGTTCACCCGGTGTGTTCTTCGGCCAGAACGTGCATGCCAACGGTACCTTACTCTATTCCGCACGTATCATTCCTTTCAAGGGTTCATGGATTGAGTTTGCTACCGACATTAATAATGTCATGTACGCTTACATTGACCGTAAGAAGAAGTTACCTGTCACCACGCTGCTTCGTGCCATTGGTTTCGAGACCGATAAGGACATTCTTCAGATTTTCGACCTTGCAGAAGAGGTGAAGGTCAACAAGAAGGCTCTGAAGGAAGTTGTCGGCATGAAACTGGCTGCTCGTGTGCTGAAGAGCTGGAACGAAGATTTTGTTGATGAGGACACTGGTGAGGTTGTATCTATCGAGCGTAACGAAGTTATTATGGAGCGTGAGACGGAGATTACCGATGACAACATGCTGGAAATTCTCGAGAGTGGTGCCCAGACTATTCTGGTACACAAAGACGAGGCTGTTGCCCAGGACTACTCTATCATCTTCAACACCCTGCAGAAAGACCCGTCTAACTCGGAGAAGGAAGCTGTGCTTTACATCTATCGTCAGTTGCGTAATGCCGACCCTGCCGATGATGCCAGTGCCCGTGAGGTTATTCAGAACCTGTTCTTCTCAGACAAGCGTTATGACTTGGGTGATGTCGGTCGTTACCGTATCAACAAGAAGCTTGGTCTGGACACCGATATGGATGTCCGTGTGCTGACCAAGGAAGATATCATTGAGATTATCAAGTATCTCATCCAGCTGATTAACTCAAAGGCTACCGTTGACGATATTGACCACCTGTCAAACCGTCGCGTACGTACTGTCGGTGAACAACTGAGCAACCAGTTCTCTATTGGTCTGGCTCGTATGAGTCGTACCATCCGTGAGCGCATGAACGTGCGTGACAACGAGGTATTTACGCCGACAGACCTGATCAATGCCAAGACTATTTCGAGCGTCATCAACTCATTCTTCGGTACCAACCCGTTGTCGCAGTTCATGGACCAGACGAACCCGCTGGCTGAGGTGACCCATAAGCGACGTCTCTCTGCTCTGGGTCCTGGCGGTCTGTCGCGTGAGCGTGCTGGTTTCGAGGTGCGTGACGTACACTATACGCACTATGGTCGTCTCTGCCCGATTGAGAGCCCTGAAGGTCCTAACATCGGTCTGATTTCATCTTTGTGTGTCTATGCGAAGATCAATGAGCTTGGTTTCATCGAGACACCATATCGTAAGATTGAGAACGGTGTGGCCAATCTGAATAACGATGACGTCGTCTATCTGACTGCCGAGGAAGAGGCTGAGCACGTTATTGGTCAGGGTAATGCCCCGCTGCGTGACGATGGTACCTTTATCCGTCCTGTCGTCAAGTGTCGTCAGGATGCCGACTTCCCTGTCGTGCCTCCTACACAGGTCGACCTGATGGACGTTTCTCCGCAGCAGATTGCATCTATTGCTGCTTCACTCATCCCGTTCCTGGAGCACGACGATGCACACCGTGCACTGATGGGATCGAACATGATGCGTCAGGCTGTGCCTCTGCTTCACAATGAAGCTCCTATCGTGGGTACTGGTATCGAACGCCAGGTTTGTGAGGACTCTCGCACCATGATTACAGCCGAGGGCAATGGTGTCATCGACTATGTCGACGCTACCACTATCCGCATACTCTATGACCGCACTGAGGACGAGGAGTTTGTCAGCTTTGAGCCTGCCCTGAAAGAGTATCGTATTCCGAAGTTCCGTCGTACCAATCAGAATATGACTATCGACCTGCGTCCTATCTGCGACAAGGGTCAGCGTGTGAAGAAGGGCGACATCCTCACCGAGGGTTATGCTACCGAGAACGGTGAGCTTGCTCTGGGTCGTAACCTGCTGGTGGCTTATATGCCTTGGAAGGGTTACAACTACGAGGATGCCATTGTGCTCAACGAGCGCATTGTCCGTGAGGATATCCTCACCTCAGTTCATGTTGATGAGTACTCTCTCGACGTCCGTGAGACCAAGCGAGGTGCTGAGGAGTTCACTGCCGACATTCCCAATGTCAGCGAGGAAGCCACTAAGGATCTCGACGAGAATGGTGTCATTCGCGTTGGTGCCCGTGTTGAACCCGGCGACATCCTGATTGGTAAGATTTCACCCAAGGGAGAGAGCGATCCCTCACCCGAGGAGAAGCTGCTGCGTGCCATCTTCGGTGACAAGGCTGGCGACGTGAAGGATTCTTCACTAAAGGCTAATCCTTCTCTGACTGGTGTCATTATTGACAAGAAGCTCTTCACACGTGCCGTCAAGGACCGTAAGTCGAAGATGCAGGACAAGGTGACACTTGCCAAAATTGATGAAGAGCATCAGGCTAAGATTGATGACTTGAAGGACATTCTCATCGAGAAGCTTGCCACCCTGACTAAGGGCAAGACTTCTATGGGTGTCAAGGACTATACTGGTGCCGAGATCATCTCTAAGGGTTCCAAGTTCTCGATGGCAGCTTTGCGCAACCTCGAATATGGCGACGTACAGATTAGCGAGTGGACCAACGATGAGCACAAGAACGAGCTCATTGCCAAGCTGATCATTAACTATATGAAGAAGTTCAAGCTGCTCGATGCCGAGAATAAGCGTAAGAAGTTCGCCATCACCATTGGTGACGAGCTGCCTTCAGGTATCCTGCAGATGGCTAAGGTCTATGTGGCCAAGAAGCGTAAGATTGGTGTCGGTGATAAGCTCGCCGGTCGTCACGGCAACAAGGGTATCGTCTCGAAGGTGGTACGCCAGGAGGATATGCCGTTCCTCGAGGACGGACGTCCCGTCGACCTGGTACTGAACCCGCTGGGTGTGCCTTCTCGTATGAACCTCGGTCAGATCTTCGAGGCCATCCTCGGTGCTGCCGGTAAGCGTCTCGGCGTGAAGTTTGCTACGCCTATCTTCGATGGTGCCAAGCTCGACGACCTTGCCGAGTGGACTGACAAGGCCGGACTGCCACGCCTCTGTTCTACCCATCTGTACGATGGTGAGACTGGTGAGAAGTTCGACCAGCCCGCTACCGTAGGTATCACCTACTTCTTGAAACTCGGCCACATGGTTGAGGATAAGATGCACGCCCGTTCTATCGGCCCGTACTCACTCATCACACAGCAGCCCCTCGGTGGTAAGGCACAGTTCGGTGGCCAGCGTTTTGGTGAGATGGAGGTCTGGGCACTGGAGGCCTTTGGTGCCAGCCATGTGCTGCAGGAGATCCTTACCATCAAGTCTGACGATGTCGTGGGCCGCTCGAAGGCATACGAGGCTATCGTCAAGGGCGATCCCATGCCTACTCCCGGTATTCCTGAGTCACTCAACGTGTTGCTGCACGAGTTGAAGGGTCTTGGTCTCAGCATCAAGATGGACTAATCTGAGAAATTAAAGGTTAAAGATTAAAGATTAAAGATTGAAATATGGCTTTCAAGAAAGATACAAAAGTAAAGAGCAACTTTACCAAGATAACCATCGGACTGGCTTCTCCTGAGGAGATCCTCGAGAACTCATGTGGTGAGGTTACTAAGCCTGAGACCATCAACTACCGTACCTACAAGCCCGAGCGTGACGGACTCTTCTGCGAGCGCATCTTCGGTCCGACCAAGGACTATGAGTGTGCCTGTGGTAAGTATAAGCGTATTCGCTACAAGGGTATTGTCTGCGACCGTTGCGGTGTTGAGGTTACCGAGAAGAAAGTACGTCGTGAGCGTACGGGTCATATCGAACTCGTCGTTCCCGTTGCTCATATCTGGTATTTCCGCAGCTTGCCCAATAAGATTGGTTATCTGCTCGGTCTGCCCACGAAGAAGCTCGATGCAATCATCTACTACGAGCGCTACGTAGTCATCCAGCCGGGTGTATTGGCTAACAAGAAGGACGGCGAAGGTAATCCTGCTCTGGGTGCCCAAGTGTACGACCTGCTCTCTGAAGAGGAGTACAACGATATTGTCGACAACCAGATTCCGCAGGACAACTATCTGCTCGACGACAGCGATCCCAATAAGTTCATCGCCAAGATGGGTGCTGAGGCCATCTATGACCTCCTCATCAAACTCGACCTCGACTCGCTGAGCTATGAGCTCCGCGACCGTGCCAACAGCGACTCTTCTATGCAGCGTAAGAACGAGGCTTTGAAGCGTCTGCAGGTTGTCGAGGCCTTCCGTTCAAGTGTCGAGAAGGGCATCAATCGCCCTGAGTGGATGATTTTGAAGATTATCCCCGTGACACCGCCTGAGCTGCGTCCTCTCGTACCTCTGGATGGTGGCCGTTTTGCCACTTCCGACCTGAACGACCTCTATCGTCGTGTCATCATCCGTAACAACCGTCTGAAGAGACTCATTGAGATTCATGCTCCTGAGGTCATCCTGCGCAATGAGAAGCGTATGTTGCAGGAGGCTGTCGACTCGTTGTTCGACAACAGCCGTAAGTCGAGTGCCGTCAAGAGCGACTCAAACCGCCCCCTGAAGTCACTCTCTGACTCACTGAAGGGTAAGCAGGGCCGCTTCCGTCAGAACCTGCTCGGTAAGCGTGTTGACTACTCAGCCCGTTCTGTTATCGTTGTAGGTCCTGAGCTGAAGATGGGTGAATGTGGTCTGCCAAAGCTGATGGCTGCCGAACTGTATAAGCCGTTCATCATCCGTAAGCTCATCGAGCGTGGTATTGTGAAGACCGTGAAGTCGGCTAAGAAGATTGTCGACCGCCGCGAGCCCGTCATCTGGGATATTCTGGAGAACGTCATGAAGGGTCACCCCGTACTCCTCAACCGTGCTCCGACACTGCACCGTCTGGGTATCCAGGCCTTCCAGCCCAAGCTCATCGAGGGTAAGGCTATCCAGCTACACCCGCTGGCATGTACGGCATTCAACGCAGACTTCGACGGTGACCAGATGGCTGTTCACCTTCCGTTGAGCAACGAGGCCATCCTCGAGGCACAGATTCTGATGCTGCAGAGCCACAACATCCTAAATCCTGCCAATGGTGCTCCTATCACCGTTCCGTCACAGGACATGGTGCTCGGTCTCTACTACATCTCTAAGATCCGTCCGGGAGCCAAGGGTGAGGGACTCACCTTCTACGGTCCCGAGGAGGCTATCATCGCCCACAACGAGGGTAAGTGCGACCTGCACGCCCAGGTTAAGGTGATGGTCGACGACATCGTCGATGGCAAGCCCGTCAAGCACATGGTCGAGACCTCTGTAGGTCGTGTCATCGTCAATGGCATCATCCCAGAGCAGGTGGGCTACGTCAATAAGATTATTTCTAAGAAGAGTCTGCGCGACATCATTGCCGACGTCATCAAGAACGTAGGTTTCGCTGAGGCTTGTGAGTTCCTCGACGGTATCAAGAACCTTGGTTACCGCATGGCTTACGAGGCCGGTCTGTCGTTCAACCTCGATGATATCATCATCCCAGAGTCGAAGAAAGACCTGGTGGAGAAAGGTAATGCCGAGGTACAGCAGATTACCGAGAACTATAACATGGGTTTCATCACCGACAACGAGCGCTACAACCAGGTCATCGATACGTGGACACATATCAACAACGACCTTGGCAACGTGCTGATGAAGGAGATGACCGAGGCCGACCAGGGCTTCAACGCCGTATTCATGATGCTCGACTCCGGAGCCCGTGGTAGTAAGGACCAGATTCGTCAGCTCTCTGGTATGCGTGGTCTGATGGCCAAGCCCCAGAAGGCCGGTGCCGAGGGTGCTCAGATTATTGAGAACCCCATTCTGTCGAACTTCAAGGAGGGTATGTCCGTGCTCGAGTACTTCATCTCTACACACGGTGCCCGTAAGGGTTTGGCTGACACCGCCATGAAGACGGCCGATGCCGGTTACCTGACCCGTCGTCTCGTTGACGTGTCACACGACGTGATTATCAATGAGGAAGACTGCGGTACGCTGCGCGGACTCGTCTGCACAGCCTTGAAGAATGGCGACGAGGTCATCTCTACGCTCTACGAGCGCATCCTTGGCCGCGTATCCGTTCATGACATCATCCATCCTTCTACCGGCCAGCTCATCGTGGCTGCCGGACAGGAGATTACTGAGCCCATCGCACAGATCATTGAGGACTCTCCCATCGAAAGCGTCGAGATCCGTTCGGTACTCACCTGCGAGTCGAAGCACGGCGTCTGCATGAAGTGCTACGGACGTAACCTCGCCACCCGTCGTATGGTACAGAAGGGTGAGGCCGTCGGCGTCATTGCAGCACAGGCTATCGGTGAGCCGGGTACACAGCTGACACTCCGTACGTTCCACGCCGGTGGTGTGGCTGCCAACGCAGCCGCCAACGCCTCTATTGTGGCTAAGAACAACTCACGTATCGAACTCGAGGAGGTGCGCACTGTTCCCTTCGACGAGGACGGCCGGGAGTGTGAGATGGTTGTCAGCCGTCTGGGTGAGATGCGCTTCGTCGATGTCAATACGAAGATTGTGCTCTCTACCGTCAACGTGCCCTATGGTTCGTCACTATACTTCCGCAATGGCGACGAGGTCAAGAAGGGCGATAAGATTGCCCAGTGGGACCCCTTCAATGCTGTCATCGTTACCGAATATGCCGGTACGCTGAAGTTCCACGACGTCATCGAGGGTGTTACCTTCCGTGCCGAGACTGACGAAACCACCGGTCTGACCGAGAAGATCGTCACCGAGTCACGCGACAAGCTGAAGGTGCCTACCTGCGACATCATCGGTGCCAACGGTGAGGTCGTCGGAACCTATAACTTCCCTGTGGGTGGTCACGTTGTCGTCGAAGACGGACAGACTGTACCTACTGGTGCTACACTGGTCAAGATACCACGTGCTGCTGCCAAGGGTGGTGATATCACCGGTGGTCTGCCACGTGTCACTGAGCTCTTCGAGGCCCGCAACCCGTCGAACCCCGCCATCGTATCAGAAATTGACGGCGAGGTCACCATGGGTAAGGTGAAGCGTGGTAACCGCGAAATCGTCGTCACCTCAAAGAGTGGCGAGCAGCGCAAGTACCTCGTATCCCTGTCGAAGCAGATCCTGGTACAGGAGCACGACGCTGTACGTGCCGGAACACCGCTCTCTGACGGTGTCATCACGCCTGCCGACATTCTGGCCATCAAGGGCCCCACAGCCGTTCAGGAGTACATCGTCAACGAGGTACAGGACGTCTATCGCTTGCAGGGTGTGAAGATCAACGACAAGCACTTCGAAATCATCGTTCGTCAGATGATGCGCAAGGTCCAAATCAACGATCCAGGTGACACATCCTTCCTCGAGCAGGAAATTGTCGACAAGCTCGACTTCGCTGAGGAGAACGACCGCATCTGGGGTAAGAAGGTGGTCATCGACGCCGGTGACTCCGAGAACTTGCAGCGTGGACAGATTGTCACAGCCCGCAAGCTGCGCGACGAGAACTCTATGCTGAAGCGCCGTGACATGAAAATTGTGCAGGTGCGCGATGCCGTGCCCGCTACGTCTACGCAGATCCTGCAGGGTATCACCCGTGCAGCCCTCCAGACCAAGTCGTTCATGTCTGCCGCATCGTTCCAGGAGACCACCAAGGTGCTCAACGAAGCTGCTATCCGTGGCAAGAGCGACAACCTTGAAGGCATGAAGGAGAACGTTATCTCCGGTCACCTCATCCCCGCAGGTACTGGTCTTCGCGAGTTCGAGAAGATTATCGTCGGCTCGAAGGAAGAGTACGAGCGCATGCAGGCTAACCGCAAGAATGTCCTCGACTTCGCTGAAGAATCCGTTATGGAATAAGGCACTAATGCACGATAAAATCGTCAATCATCAAAAGAGGGCCGACTCATTTTCTGAGTCGGCTCTTTAAAAATACAAAAACCAATAAAAACTAACGCCTATGAGAACTTTGATTAATCGCATTCTACAGGATGGCCACTGTTTAGAAGGCGGCATACTGAAAGTGGATCGTTTCATTAACCACCAAATGGATCCTTACCTCATGAAACAGGTCGCAGTGGAATTTATGAATCGCTTTGCTCAGGATAAACCCACGAAGATTCTGACAGTAGAGGCTTCAGGTATTGCTCCGGCAGTTATGATGGGCTATATTATGGAGCTGCCAGTGGTATTTGCCAAGAAGACAAAACCATCGACGATGAGCGATTTCTATATGGCAGAAGGGCGTTCCTTCACAAAGCAAAGAGACTATACGCTCACTATTAGCCGCGAATATCTGAACGCTGACGATCGTGTACTCTTTGTTGACGACTTTCTGGCTTTCGGGAATACAGGCATTGGGGCTGTCGACATCTGCCGACAGGCTGGAGCCACGCTTGTGGGAATGGGGTTCATCATTGAAAAGGAGTTCCAAGGCGGCCGCAAACTGCTAACCGAAGCTGGTGTCAAGCATATCGAGTCGCTAGCCATCATCGAGTCGCTGGACAACAACCATATCAAGCTAAAAGGCGTGAAGGTCAGGAAGGTCAATGTCTACGAAGAAGCCAACCGCTGTCTGCTCTGTCAGGACGCACCTTGTTCCAAAGCTTGCAAGACAGGTGACCCTGCACGTGCCATCCGTGCCATTCGCTTTGACAACCACAAGCCCGCCCTACAGTGGGTAAAGGACTGTACCGATGGCGACCTGGAACGGGCTGAACAGGCCTGTATACACTACAACTGGCCCATCCGTATCAAGGAGATGCTGAATAGCATTCATCACGATGACGTTGCCCTTGAATGGTCAATGGTAGATAATCAATGGACTGTGGTCAATGCACCTTCGCTCGCCATCACATTCTGCGGCATACCGTGTGAGAATCCATTCTTCCTTGCTTCGTCGGCTGTCTGCACCAACTATGAGATGGTGGCGCGCGCCTTTGAAGCCGGCTGGGCTGGTGTGTTCTACAAGACCATCTGCATGCAGGAAATTAAGGAGGTGTCACCACGTTTCGATGCCATGCACAACAACGCCACACAGGGTGATTTCTATGGCTTCCGCAACATGGAACAGCTCAGTGAGAATCCCGTGGACATGGACTTTGACATCCTGCATCGACTAAAGAAGAACTATCCTCAAAAGGTGGTCATCGCTTCCATCATGGGCCAGACCGAAAGGGAGTGGATGGAGTTGGCCCAAATGGCCGAAGAGGCCGGTTGCGATGCTGTGGAATTGAATTTCTCATGTCCCCAAATGAAACATAAGGGCATGGGCAGCGATGTTGGCCAGAGCCCTGAGTTGGTAAAGGCCTTTACCGCCTGCGTCAAGAACAGCGTTCGAATACCTGTCATTGCAAAAATGACACCCAACATCACCCATATCGTCGAACCCGCTATGGCTTGTATCGAGGGTGGCTCAGATGCCATTTCAGCCATTAACACCATCAAGTCTGTGACGATGGACGCCGAGGCAGAGGTGGCAGGGCAACGCACAATCTCCGGTTATTCCGGCCGTGCGGTCCGTCCCATCGCTCTGCGCTACATACTAGAACTTGCAAAAATGCAGAAAAAAACTGAGCTTAGTGGAATTGGCGGAATTGAGACGTGGCGCGACGCCCTGGAATTTATCCAACTGGGATGCAACAATGTACAGGTTTGTACTGCCGTCATGCAGTATGGCTATCGCATCATCGACGATCTCATCCTTGGTCTTCAGCGTTACATGGCCAAGCGTGATATCAGTCAACTCAGTGACCTTGTTGGTGAACAAGTAACGAAATTCCTAAAGCCCGACCTTCTGGATCGCGAGACTATTATCTATCCTAGGTTCGACAAAGATTTGTGCATTGGCTGCGGACGTTGTGAGATATCTTGTAGCGATGGTGGCCATCAGGCTATTGTCTTCGACAGTCAGACCCGCCGTCCTCGTTTGATAGGTACTAAGTGTGTCGGCTGTCATCTCTGCCGGCTCGTTTGTCCTGCCGGAGCGATCGGCCAAACGAAAAGAGTTAGCAAAAAGCACTGACATATCATGATAAGAAGACTGTTATTAATAGGGGTTACTTTGTCGGCTATGACCACTCACGCAAAGTCGTGGACAAGCAGTGAAGTGAAACATATAATAAGGAAGGTGAACACTTATTGGCAGACCAACAATCCTGCAGAGACAAGGGCCTTCTGGGATAATGCCGCTTACCATACGGGTAACATGGAGGTGTATAAGCTGCTAAAAGACCAGCAGATGTTGGACTATAGCATCCGTTGGGCCCAGTATAACAATTGGAAGGGCGCCACAGAGCCTGACCCCGCCAAATGGAAATACAAGCAATATGGTGAAGGACAGGACTATGTACTCTTTGGTGACTGGCAGATTTGTTTCCAGACGTATATTGATCTCTATAACCTCGCTCCACAAAAGAAAAAAGTAGCCCGTGCCAAGGAGGTGATGGGCTACGAGGCGGACTCGAAGGCCAACGACTATTGGTGGTGGGCTGATGCACTGTATATGGTGATGCCTGTGATGACAAAGATGTATAAGTTGACGGGGGATGAGAAGTATCTGGACAAATTGTATGAGAACATCTGTTACTGTGACAGCATCATGCTCGACCATGAGACGGGCCTCTACTTCCGCGACGGGAAATACGTCTACCCGAAACACAAGACAGCCAACGGCAAGAAAGACTTCTGGGCACGTGGCGACGGATGGGTGCTGGCAGGTCTGGCAAAGGTATTGCAGGATATGCCTAAGACTTATAAGCACCAACCGTTCTTTGCAAGAAAATTCGTCAATCTGGCCAATGGCGTCAAACGCCTGCAACAGCCCAATGGTCACTGGACACGCTCAATGATGGATTCTGATCAGGCCCCCGGCTACGAGACTTCAGGCACGGCCTTCTTCTGCTATGGTCTGCTATGGGGCATCAACAACGGTTATCTAACAAAAAAAGAGTTTGAACCTGTCGTCGAGAAAGCATGGGATTACCTCTCTACCATCGCATTACAGACGGATGGGAAGGTGGGGTATGTCCAACCTATCGGTGAACGCGCCATACCAGGACAGACCGTTGACGCCAACAGTCAGGCAAACTTTGGCGTGGGTGCTTTTTTGTTGGCCGCCTGTGAATACTACAGATATTTAGAAACCAGTAATGTCTTGCTGACTTTCAGCAACGAAAGCGACCAACAGCGACAGGAAGTGGTAGAGGTTGATCTGCAAGCGGTTTGCCAGCAATTAGGCATCAGCACCGATGAAGAGTTTGTGATTGAGAATACTGCCGGACAAGAGATAGGCTACCAGAAGACCTACGACGGAAAGTTGCTGCTGTATATATCGTTACACCCCAATGCGAAAGCTTCCTATACGGTTTCAAAAGGCAAGCCCGCTGAAGCCAAGTCATTTGTCTTTGGAAAGATGTATACCAGTCGAAAAGATGATATCACCTGGGAGAACGATTTGGGCATCTATCGGGTCTATGGTCCTGCACTCCAGAATACTGGCGAGCAGTCGTTTGGCATCGACGTCTGGGTAAAGAATACACCGGATTTGGTGGTAGAAGACCGCTATCAGAAGGATTACGATGGCAATCTTCTGGAAGATTCTCTACGGAAAGCAGGTCAGAAAGTGGCGCTCAGGGAAATAGACCAGCGCACCTCGTTCCATTTGGATCATGGCAATGGTATGGATGCCTATGGTGTCGGTCCTTCGCTGGGATGTGGTGCACCGGCCTTATTGAAAAATGACCAACTGGTGTTCCCATACTGTTATCAGACCTACCAGATACACGACAACGGTCCTTTGCGATTCACCGTAGAACTGACCTATGCCCCCAATGCCGACGGCATCACCGAGCATCGTATCATCAGTCTGGACAGAGGTTCTCACTTCAACCGCATGAAGGTCTGGTATGACGGTATCGAAAAACCGATGACACTGGTCTCAGGCATCGTATTACACAGCGACGACCATCTGATACTGGGCAAGGACTATGTTCTGTATGCTGACCCAACAGACAATCCCAATCTGCATCAGTCACAAATCTATGTGGCTGTCTTGTATCCTGAGGGGGTCAGCGAGACCAAGATGCTGAAAGGCGAACAGAATCACGGTCTGGGTATTGTCAGCAAGTATCAGGGCGCACCCTATACCTATTACTTCGGTTCAGCGTGGAGCCTATACGACGTCCGTTCGCAAGCTCAGTGGCAGATGATTGCCGATGAGTTTTTATCCAACCTGAAACAGCCACTTACATATCATATTACAAAATGAAGAAGATAGTCCTACTGATGACAGCCTTTACGCTGTTCATGCCTTTGCAGGCAGCAAAGAAAGTAAAACAACCACAGCAAACCGATCGCGAATATTGGTGTTCTCTGGCCTGGAAAATGGCACAGCCTGTGCTGGAGAATATGGCTAAGGGTGAGTTGCAGAAGAATATGAAGACTGAGTTCTCGCCCTCGTTCGACAATCGCGACCGTAGCGTGGTATATATGGAAACCTTCGGACGCTTAATGGCAGGTATAGCCCCGTGGCTGACACTTCCTGATGATGACACAGCAGAGGGCCAACAACGCAAGCAACTCCGCGAATGGGCATTGGCGGCTTATAAGCATTCTGTTGATCCCGATTCTCCTGACTATCTCTGCTGGGGCAGGGCCGGTCAGAACCTCGTTGATGCAGCCTATATCGCAGAGTCGTTCCTGCGTGCTTGGGACGTGCTATGGATACCGCTCGACGATGTGACCAAACAACGCTATATCAGGGAATTTCAGAATATGCGCCATATCGACCCACCCTACACTAATTGGTTCCTCTTCTCATCAACCATTGAGAGTCTGTTGGCAAAGGCAAAGGCTTCCTTCGATGAGTTCCGCGTCAACACGGCTTGCCGTAAAGTCGAGGAGTGGTATGTAGGCGACGGATGGTATGCCGATGGTCCTGTGTTTGCCTTCGACTATTATTCCAGCTACGTTTTTCATGCGATGTACCTGGAGACCCTTCAAGCGATGGTCGATTCCAAGTACAACTCACGCTTGGACTATCAGAAATACTATGACCGCGCCCTGAAACGTGCCCAGAAGTTCGCTCTCATCCTAGAGCGTTTCATCTCACCTGAAGGCACGTTTCCAGTTATCGGACGCTCCACACCTTATCGTATGGCAGCAATGCAACCCCTGGCTCTGATGGCGTGGTATCAGAAATTGCCTTCCGACCTCAGCAACGGACAGGTTCGTGCCGCTCTGACCAAGGTGATGCATCGGATGTTTGACATCCAGAACAACTTCAACGAGGGAGGCTATCTGACGATTGGTTTCTGCGGTTCACAACCTGAGACTGCCGACTGGTACACCAACAACGGTTCGCTCTATATGACCAGCCTGGCCTTCATGCCCTTAGGTCTGCCGGCGTCTCATCCCTTCTGGACGGATGCCCCACAGCCTTGGACCCAAGTCAAAGCTTGGAATGGTCAGCCCTTCCCAAAGGACCATCGGTGGGCTGACGATATCCAAACCCGCGACAAATGGTAATCATCACTTCACCATCTTCTTGCCATTCTGTATATAGAGACCTTTGACAGGTTGGCTGATACGCTGGCCTGCGAGGTTATAGCAGGGGGCATCAGAAGTTGCAGTGGTGTCGTTGACAAGAGTGTGAATGCCTGATGCAGCCCCAGTGACAACGACCCCAATGTGCTGGGTGAATGAAGAAGAGCCGTCGTTGACGGTAACACTGGCTGTGCCTACTCCACCCGTATTCCCGGCAACTGCCGTCAGGAGACTTTCATTGATGGAAACCGTAAAGAGACCATTACTGGAGTTGACATGATAAGTAGGCGTGACGCTGCTGCCATTCTGTCCGTAGAAACCGGCGAAGAAAGGCTTGACGTCGAGACTACCCGTCGTACCTGCAGGAACCATTATATAGGGATGGGCCACAAAGTCTAAATAGTCTTCGAGGAGCGTCCAGCCATCATCGTCAGGATCGTCATTTTGATTAGCTTCGCTAGGATTACTGCCAACGGCCTGTTCCCACCAGTCGGGCATGCCGTCCTGGTCAGTGTCCCAGTCGGTTGCACGATGTTCCTCAGGATAGCTTTCCCAGCCACCGGGATGTTCGGTGATGTCGGCCTCGTTGTCTATCTCGCCTTTAATACCCGACTTCGATCCTTTATAGGTCCATGTGCCATCAAGCGTCTCGCGGACGTTGCGAACATGATGCTCGTCACGCATAGGCATCGTAGCTCCAGCATAGCTGGTGACAATCTTCAGCGCATCTTCAGCGGAATGGATGGTGGCATAGCTCTCGAAGAGTGGCGAGCTGACCACATAGTCGTAATCGGTAGGAATATTACCATTGGCATTATAGGTATCTCCCTGCTTATCGTAGGTCAGCGAATGGTTCTTTTCCTCGCGGATGTTTCCGCTGACGTAGGCCTGATCGGTGCCTAACGGATTGATAGCATTCTCGAACTGCTGGGTGAAGAGCACTTTATGTCCGGTATCGGTTCCCATCTTATAATAGTTGCCCACAAAGTTCACCATGTGGCAGTTGCCATCGGTAGTACGGCTCTTCCAGTTATAGACCACATTATTAAAGAGGTCGAGTCCACCAATGGGAATGTTGTTGGCATCCATGCCACCACCCATTGACCAGTTGCGTCCTGCACAATTGACCAACAGGTTATGGTGCCACGAACCGATACGTCCATCGATAGTGGCGGCATAGCCATGATTGGTTCCGTCTGCATAGTTCTTATGTCCGGCAATACCCAATGCCTCAGAAATGATGCTGTACTGGAACGAGACATTCAACGCCCCACGTCCAGATACGGTCTCGTCAGTACCCCATGCTGCCGTACAGTGGTCGACAATAGCGTGGTTGGCACCCGACATACCCATGGCATTACCTGTATTCTCGCCATAGACGCCCAGTCCTCGCTTGAAACGGATATGGCGGCAGATGACGTCTGAGCCGATATTGATATTCGAAGCCTTGATACAGATGCCCTTACCGGGAGCCGTCTGTCCTGCGATATAGGCGTAAGGCTTGGTGAAATGCGAACTGAAGTCGAGTTCGATGATACCGCTGACATCGAAAACAATATAGCGTGGCTCGTCAATCTTGGTAAGGCCATAGAGCAGGGTACCCTCCTCTTCCCCACCACTGAGGCTGGTCACATGATATACCCTGCCTCCACGTCCGCCAATGGCATAGCGGCCATAGCCCTCAGCCTCGGGGAAGGCCAGCTGGCGAGGCTGGAACGACCATACCAGACCTTTGTGTACCTTGCCGTTCTCTTCCACCTCGTCAACACGCCAGTAGTAACGCGTCTTGGAGTTCAGACCGCTAACAGTATATTCCGTATTCGTTCCCTCGTATTGCCACGCTGTTGCCTGTTCTACTTCGTCAGCACTCGTTCCGTAGAACAAGCGATGCTTTGCAGCTGTCGGACCTGCCGTCCAACGAAGTGTGCAGGAGCCATTGTCGCAATCGTAGTGATAGTCGCGACTGTTGGGTTCAGGATCTTGGGCCACAAAGGGAGATGTGTCAAGTAGCAGACCATTCAGCATAATGTTAGTAGTCTGGTACTCCTTGCCCGACTCGACAATAGTGGTGTACCTAATGTAGACGGAGTCACCCTCCTCCACCTCAAAGTCGACATAAGAGAACGTGGCATCAGCCATTTTCAGGTCAGTGACAGGATTCTTGACATTTACGAAATCCACATTGTCCTGTTTGACTTCATAGCTTCCCTCATTAACCTTTACCTCAACCTTAATCTTCGGCATGTCCCCCTTTTTGGCATCCTTCCACACATGATAGGCCATAGCGGTGTGGCTTCCAGACGTAAAACCCTTGATTTTCAACTCAATAGACGTAGGAGTATCTGTCAGATTGGGCGTATTGTCACCATCGGCAATGAAGGCCACAACGCCATCACCCAGCAGTCGCAGGCCTGTGGCACCGTCACGTCCTGCATTACACGTATTCTTGTTCCACTGGTCACGCAGGATATTGGCATTTCCTGCCGCTGCAACGGTAATCTCCATACCATTGTCAAGTGTTTTGGAAGATGATACCTCGTGGGGAATTTTCCACTCAATGTAGTCAGGTTCATGGGTCTGTGCTTCCTGCGCATTGCTGAAGCTGAAGTCAATTCGCTGTGCCGACAGACTCATTGCTGCCAGCACACTGACGGTTGTTACTAATAATTTCTTCATAACGTAGTCGATTTGTTCTGTAGTTTTGATAATATTTGGCTTAAAGACGGAGTGAAGGCAGCTTTGCACGCGTTTGCATTGTTAAATAATCATAAAACTTCGCTTTTTGGAGTCGTTTTTCATCTTTCATCTTTCATCTTTCATTTTTTAGTAGTACCTTTGCAGTCCGATTTGGGGAGAGACTTAGAATCCCCGTGAGCTGGAGTGTGAATAGCGGCGTCTTTGGCCGGACGTGGTGGTTCGTGAATCGCTGGTTCAAAAATCCGGATGTGGAAGTTGATTTCTGCGGAAGGAGCGTACGTTAGACTAACAACCGGGAGTTAGACCTCGGGAGTGAGTTTATGTGCGTACATTAATTTTATATGTAAAACTGTTTTTTAGTAGATTTTTTAAGAAATGAACACTTTAAGTTACAAGACTGTTTCCGTATCAAAGGAAGCTGCCCGTGAGCAGAAGGAATGGCTGGTCATCGACGCTACCGATCAGGTAGTAGGCCGTCTCGCTTCAAAGGTAGCCAAGATTATCCGCGGAAAGTACAAGCCCACCTTCACTCCTAACCAGGACTGTGGTGACAATGTTATTATCATTAATGCCGAGAAAGTGGTATTCACCGGCAAGAAGGAGACCGACAAGGTTTACACTCGCTACACGGGCTATCCCGGTGGTCAGCGTTTCAACACTCCCGCTGAGCTCCGTAAGAAGCCGTTTGGTGTAGAGCGCATCATCAAGCACGCCGTAAAGGGTATGCTGCCCAAAGGCCCCCTCGGTCGAGCTTTGCTGAACAACCTCTATGTCTATGAGGGTACAGAGCACAAGCACGAGGCTCAGAAGCCGAAGGCTATCGATATTAACCAGTACAAGTAAATTAAAGATTAAAGATTAAAGATTAAAAAGATGGAATACATCAATGCAATAGGTCGTCGCAAGAGCTCTGTAGCTCGCGTTTATCTGTCAGAGGGTACTGGCAAGATCACGA
>JAEEGF010848944.1_pt1 | contig 19284 bp, 15 predicted proteins | sample 9134171 | NCBI WGS metagenome assembly JAEEGF01 (sample SAMN16246542, study PRJNA631951) | gut metagenome | biome: gut microbiome; feature: rumen; material: AP-attached | host: Bos | place: Iran: Karaj | collected 2018-10
GCAACGGATGACTCCGGGAAAGTGCAGCATTGCGATGCCCGGAACATGTCATATATAAGCGAAACAGAGGATGATGCAATGGTGACTCTGTGGTATGATGCTGCACCCGGACTCATGTACTCCTTAAGTGCTGTCGGTAATGATCTGAACGGACTTGATCTGCCGGTGCTTGCCGATCAGATATACATCCCTGTACAGGGAAACGCGGGATAATACCATGCCGAATGAAGGCGATCTGTAAAGACTGAGATGCCATGACTATTGAGACGCTGATAGAACTGTATGACGAGCGCCCTCTGGAGAATGTGCTCGGAGCGGAGATGTTCCGGCCTGCGCGGGTGGTGTATATCTGCCCCCAGAACGCAGCACAGGATCAGGCGCTTCACCGTACTTTAAGAAGCTTTTTCTCACACCGCGGTATAAAAGCCGAACTGATCTTTTATAAGGCAGATATATACAACGCATCCTCCATACTTGAGCTTTTGAGAAGCATCACCGGAAAATACCGGGACTGCGCTCTCGATATAACAGGCGGGACCGACGCAGTTTTATTCGCAGCAGGCATGCTCAGCTCGGAGAACCCTTTGCCAGTGTTTACATACAGCCGCCGGAAAAACAGCTTTTACAGCATAAAAAACGCCCCATTTGCCGACTCTGTCCCATGCCCGCTCAGTTATAAGGTGGAAGATTTCTTCCTCATGGCGGGAGGCTCCGTACGCAAGGGCAGAGTCGACAACGCCATTTTGGAGAACTATCTCCAGTTTTTCGACCCCTTTTTCAGAGTCTATATGGAAAACCGGCGCGAGTGGGACAGGATAGTGACTTATATCCAGCGGCAGTCCCCCGCCCGGCCTGACGGAACATATTCTCTCTCTGCAAGCGGGCCATACTCTGTCAAAGGACCTCGCTCGGCGCGGATAGATACGCCCGAGACTGCGCTCCGTTCTCTTAGCGATATCGGTCTCATCAGCGATCTTGAGATCTCACCGGAGCGAGTCTCATTCAAATTCCGCGACGCTGCAGTCCGCTCCTGGCTCAGGGATGTGGGCAGTGTACTTGAACTGTATGTCTACAAGGCCTGTCTTGAAAGCGGCCTCTTTGAGGATGTGCATACAAGCGTAGTTGTGGAATGGGAAGGCTCTCAGAAAGAGAACTCTGTCAGCAATGAGCTGGACGTGATGTGCTCCAAAGGTGTGGTGCCTCTTTTTATCAGCTGCAAGACCTGTGATGTCAGGACCGAGGCATTAAATGAGCTTGCCATCTTAAAAGACCGTTTCGGCGGAAATATGGCAAAAGCCGCCATAGTCACCGCAGAGCGGGTAAAGACAGTCACCAGAAACCGTGCAGCCGAGCTCGGTATCAGTATCATCGACCTGAACGATCTGAAAAGAGATCATCTCCAGAAACGGCTTCGTGCCTGTATACTTTAAACCCGGGTTTAAATATCAACTCAAGCGCTTTGAGATCCCGTCAATAATATCTGATAAAACCGGTTAAAGGAGACGAGAAAATGCTTACCTGGAACGTGACATATCATTGCAAAAAAGGAAAGCGGGCAGACTTTTACCATGCGCTCTGCGAGCTTGGCATAAGAGAAAACTCCCAAGCTGAGGAAGGCAATTGCCGCTACGATTACTATTTCGCTGCGGAGGCACCGGATGATCTGCTTCTTGTGGAGAGCTGGACAAGCCCCGAGCTTCAGAAGGCTCACTGCGAGACTCCGACCTTTGCAAAGCTTCAGGAGCTCAAAGCAGTGTTCTGCAAGAATGTTGAGATCGACAAATTCTATTACTGAGAAATGCACAAGACCGGCCCCGGAACAAACCGGGGCCGGCCTTTTTTATAATTATGTCTCTTTTCTGAAATTAACAGTTATTCGGGAATATGTATCTCACGGATCGTGAAATCTTTGCCGGAGAGCACGGTCTTGTCAAGGCTTCCGCAGTTAGGGCAGCGCCCGTCCTGTTCGATCAGGTTGTAGATCTCATCGCACTCGTTGCATTCCGCCATACCCGGGATCATGTTGATCACGAGCTTTGTATCCTCAAGCATGGTCCCTTTCGCCACCAACGGGTAGAGCTCCTCGACATATTTGGGAATAACCAGGCTGACTTCCCCGATATCGAGCACGATCTCGCTCACCCTGTCCAGCTTGTTCTCTCTGGCAAACTCCGTCACGGTCTTTACCATGGAGCGGACGATATTGATCTCGTGCATGGGGGATCACTGTCTTTCGCCGAAGCGTATCTTTTTGCTTATGAGACGCTTTGCCGTCGCGGGCGCGTTGCCGACAGCGGTGAGAAGGGTCTTGAAGTATTCCTGTCCGACAGTGTCGAGCGTTTTCTCGAGATAGATCGCGTCGAACTTGCACTTCGTGGTGCAGATACCGCATCCTACACAGAGGTCTTCGTCAATAACGGCACACCCGCAACCCAGGCAGCGGGCCGCCTCTTTCTTTATCTGCTCCTCTGTCAGCGTTCCGCGCAGATCCTTAAAGGTCTTTTTCGCCTCCTCAGCGCTTGCGTCTTCAGATCTCTGGCGCGGGGAATTATCAAAGCCCATTACCGGGATCGCCACAGTTGACGGGTCAAAGGGCTTGTAGTCGCGGTGGTCACGGCCAAGAGTCAATGTCTGCCCCGAATGGACAAAACGGTGGATGGATACTGCAGCTTCTTTTCCTGCAGCAATGGCGTCGATCGCGAATTTGGGACCTGTCACGACATCTCCGCCTGCGAATACGTCAGGTTCGGCTGTCTGGCAGGTCTCGTGATCCACAAGAACATTGCCCTTCTTTCCGATCTCCATTCTGCCTGTTATGCCGCCCATCTCGATCTGCTGCCCGATCGCGGAGAGAACGCTGTCGCAGGTGATCGTCTCGTATTCCTTTGTTCCGACAGGACGGCGGCGTCCCTTCTCGTCCGGCTCGCCGAGAGTCATCTTTTCGACTCTGATCTCCCGGACCTTATCTTCGCCGATGATCTCTACGGGAGAGACGAGGAAATTAAACTCTATGCCTTCAGCCTCAGCCTCCAGGATCTCATCCTCAGCCGCAGGCATCTCTTCGCGGGTACGGCGGTACAGTATGGTCGTCTTCGCTCCAAGGCGGACTGCTGTTCTCGCCACGTCAAGAGCGACATTTCCTCCGCCCACGACCACTGCAGTTTCTCCGATCTCAGGCCTTTCACCCAGGTTTACCGATCTCAGGAAATCTATGCCTGTCCATACACCCGGCAGATCATCTCCAGCGCAGCCCGTTTTGCTGCCCTTTGACGCTCCGATCGCCAGATAAAAGGCCTTAAAGCCCTGCTCCCTGAGCTCGTCAAGCGTAAGGTCTTTGCCGATCTCCACCCCGGTCTTGAAGGTGACGCCAAGCTCGCGAAGCACATCGATCTCTGCGTTTATGACATCCTTCTCCAGTCTGAAGCTGGGGATGCCCATGGTGAGCATGCCTCCAACCGCTTTTTCCTTCTCGAATACTGTGACAGGATAACCCTTCACCGCGAGATAATAGGCACAGCTGAGGCCAGCGGGGCCGGAACCTATAACGGCGATCTTTTCGGTAAATGGGATATTGCGTTGGTTCAGCATCTTCGGAACATAGCGTTCTTTAGCGTCCATGTCTTTCTCGGCTATGAATTTCTTGATGTCGTCAATGGCGACCGAGGAATCCACATAACTGCGCGTGCAGGCAGTTTCACAGGGCTTGTTGCAGATACGCCCGCAAACAGCCGGGAAAGGATTATCGTGCTTTATAAGCTCCAGAGCCTCTCTGTAACGGCCCTCGGAGGCCAATTTGATATAGCCCTGGACAGGGATATGTGCCGGGCACGCCGCCTTGCACGGTGCAGTCCCGCTCTCCATCACATCGCTGCGGTTTGTGCGGTAGTCGTGATTGTAGGATTTCCGATCCCATGGAACGGCCATGTCCGTATCATATGGATCAGATACTGCGGGATCGAACGCGGAATTCTTCTGTCCGAGTCGGATCGCGTTTGTCTGGCAGTTTTCGACGCACATGCCGCAGGCAACGCATTTGTCCTTGTCGACCCGAGCGGTAAAGTTCGAGCGGATCGCGTTCTTGGATCTGAAGAGCTCGGCTATGCGCAGAGCGTAACACGAGCACCCGCAGCAGTTGCATATGGCAGTCGCATCCTCGAAGCCCGGAGTCTGGTTGATCTCGTGCACCAGTCCGTTATCCTCCGCTCTTTGAAGAATCTCATAGGCTTCCTCTTTGGTGATGAGGCGATGGGATCCGATTTTCGAGAAGTTCACGGCATTGTCGTTGAGATACATGCACATGTCATCTTCAAGGTGCCCGCAGCCCTCGCCCATAAGGCGGCGGGAACGGCGGCAGGAACAGGGTCCGACCGAGATGGCAAAAGCATTTTCAATGAGCGTTGAGAGCTCGTCATAGCTCGCAGTCTTGGATATGTTCTCTACCGCGCTCATAACAGGCATAACTCGCATAAAAGCCATGCCTGCCTTGCCTGAGTTCAGAGTCGGTACCAGCATCTCCAGTCTGCGGCGTGTGTATTCCTCAAAACACTCACCCAGTACGGGATGCTTTTCGCACTGCTCCCTGTTTGAAAGAAAGCCTTCCATGATACCGGGCACCCATATGGGATAATAATAGCAAGTCTCGCCATCGACCTCTCTTGAACGTACGACACCCGTATCACAGAGCTTATCCAGCTGCTCTCTGGTGAATTCCAAAGATTTCTTAGCACGGCGCGCAATATCTTCCGCCGTGCGATTTGCCTCCAGACGCATATGCATCATGATCTCGCACATATCGTCGTCTATAATCGCCTCAAGGCTTCGGTACTCCGGATCTTCATAAGTGATGCCGGTGTATGTCATACTCTCGAGACTGATTTTGGTTGCCAGCTTAAGAATATTTGGTCTGTGAGCCATAGTCTTTCCTCCTTCTTTAAACTATTTTATGTCATAACGGCCATTGAGCCGCAAAATACAGACATTGCGGAAACAGTTCAACCCCTGCCAATCACTTTTATCTGACAGACTTCCATGGCTTTCAGCGCCGTCTCATGGGACTCGGGAGTTACGCCTGCGCAGCAGGAAGCGTCCACAATTATCGGAACCTCGGGCAGAAATGCTTTTGCAAGCAGCGCATTCGATATGACGCAAATATCCGTGCACAGCCCAATAACTGTGATGCTTCCAATCTTTTCGTCCAGGTCTATCTGTTGCAGCTTCTTCCCGAGATCTGCTGAACCGAAGGTCGGCTTGTCGACCGGCTCCGTTTTTCTGAGTGCGTCCAGCTCCGGGCTAATCTGCCAGCCGTCTGTCCCTTTTATGCAGTGCGTTACAGGGAGATTCTTCCCCTCCTGAGTGTCCAAATAATGGGGCTCGTGCGTGTCCCTTGTAAAGAGGACCGTTCCTTTGAAGTTTTGTATCTTCTCCCTGACTTTCGGAACGATCGCAACCGCCTCTTTCGTCCCCAGTGCCCCGTCTATAAAGTCATTCTGCATATCGATAACAAGCAAAATATCCTGCATAAGATTACCTCCGCATATAAAGACTACAACTCCCTATTTTATTATATTTTACTGCCGTATTTATAAAATATCAACTGTTTGCGCAGCAAAATGTTCCGTTGGCGCTTGCATATGCATACGAATTGTGGTAGGGTTCAGGCATACCGGAAATTGTGAGGCGACAATATGACTTTTTATCAGATTAACGAGAATCTCACAGAATGCAGTGCGGATGAAGCGGGGCGCTCCGGCCAGTTTGTCGCCGTGCTTTCTTCCGCCGAATGGCACAACAAAATGGATGCTTTCGACATGGGGATCGAGCTGGATATCGATCTCAACAATATACTTACTACGAAAGCCGAAGTGAACTACGACTCGCTGACAGGAAGCTTCTGCATTCCGGACAGAAACGACCTCTCTGCTCCGGGAGCGGACTTTGCTTTTGCGCTCGATGAGAAGGGCGTCGTCTTCATAGACGACGAAGATACGGCCGGAAGGATTATCGAGCGGATAAGGAAAACCAAGAAGTGGAAACTCCCCTCCCTCGAGCGCTTTCTCTACGATTTTCTCGAACAGATCATAAAGAACGACGCCGAGGTGCTTAGCAGATATGAGTTCGAGCTCAATGTGATCGAGGAGAAGCTGAAAGACGCGGACTCGGACAAAGCTCTTCTGAGGCTCAATGATATACGGGGAAACGTCCGGAATTTAAGAATGCATTACGAGCAGCTCATGGATCTCAGTCAGGAGCTCGAAGAAAATGAAAACAGCTTTTTCCAAACGGACAATCTCAGATATTTCCATCTTTTCTCTTCAAGGATCGCAAATCTCCGCGATATGGCCTCCTTTGTCCGAGATTACGCTGTACAGCTGCGCGAGTATTACGAGTCGCAGATGGACCTGCGCCAAAACCGAATTATGACCATTCTGACCGTCATAACCTCGATCTTCATGCCCCTTACACTCATAACGGGCTGGTACGGAATGAACTTCCGATACATGCCTGAGCTTAATATGCCATGGGCATATCCCGCAGTTCTGGGTCTGTGCGTTGTTATCGTCGTCATTTGCCTCATCGTATTCAGAAAGAAAAAATGGCTGTAGTACAGCACCTGGTCAAGCATACAAAAGCCACCCTCCCGGGTGGCTATATTTTTGCCATTTTTAACTTATTCTGGTATCAGAAATCGTGTCTGAAACGGACTAAACAATCATCTGAATAATAGGCTTGTATAAAGTGATAATGATAATTATTGTAAGCCAATTCCCGGAACGATTGGAGAGGATGGGACGACAGGCCATAGAACGTTTACTTCCCGCGGCGTTCAAGCTGTTTCTCTGTGGTCTCGTTCCACATGCCGATGCGTTTGAGCTCGGTTTCCTTGTCGCGGATGAAGCTGGTGCGCATTTCCGTTCCTGCGAGGATCCGGGCGAAGTTCTCCCGGTGCTTGAGGATGATTGGAACTGCTGCTGCAAGCAGTATTAGCGAAGACGGAAGAAGTCTCGTCTGCCAGTAGTGGCACGCGGGGAAAACAACGGATATGACCGGAGCGACAAGACTGACATAGCGGGTCACGAAGGCAATCAGCAGAGCGAAGGCAAGGAGCACTATGAACCATTTCCAGCTCCAGCCGAGGACCGTGCCTCCGAGACAGGCCAGGCCCTTACCGCCTTTGAAGCCCATCAAGGCAGGATATATGTGACCGATTATGCAGGCGGTTCCGCCCAGGACCCCCGCAAAGGGAATGTCCCTGAATAAGACTTCGCACAGCTTATAGGCGGCATATGCTTTTAAGATATCCGCGAAGGTGGTCAGGAAGAAGGCCTTCGCGCCCATCAGAATGTATGTGTTTGTCGCTCCCGCATTTCCCGATCCGTCCTTCCGGACATCATAGCCCTTTCTTTTTCCGAGAACATATGAGGGGCTGAGATTTCCGAGAAGGTATCCGATCAGGCAGCAGGCCGCTAACTTTGCAAATAGTGTCATCCCGGGTCGTTCTCCTTTATATGTATGGAGTCAGATCTTAACAAGCTCGTACTGCCTTGTGCCGAGGCCGATCTCCTCTCCGTGAATGAGGCCTGCTTCCCATTCCGCATCCGGGTGATTGAGGTGGAAATACTCGTGATTAGGGTCGTCGTCCCAGAAAAGTTTCATATGTTTGTCGAGGCGGCTGCCCGGATTGACAGGCATTTTGTTGCAAAGATCGACACAGGCCTGGTCAAGCGCGACAGGATCGAATGAAGCGAGCATGCCCACATTCGGGATAATGGGGACATCGTTTTCAGCGTGGCAGTCGCAGAACGGCGAGACGTCGCAGATCAGCGAGATGTGGAACGCAGGACGGTCTTTGACGACCGCATACGCGTATTCGGCGATCTTGCAGGAGAGTGTCGCAGTCGAGTTCGAGTCGCTGGGCACGATGGCGTCCTTAGGGCAGACAGCAAGGCATCTTCCGCAGCCGACGCATTTATTGTGGTCTATTACCGACTTGCCGTTTACAATACTCGGGCCGCAGTGCGCGCATATCCGCACGCAGGATCCGCATCCTATACAGTTCTCCTCCTCGACAACGGGTTTGCCTTCCCAATGCTGTTCCATCTTGCCGGAGCGCGAGCCGCTGCCCATACCGAGATTCTTCAGGGCGCCGCCGAAGCCCGCCTCCTCATGGCCTTTAAAGTGACTTAAAGAGATCACTATATCCGCGTCCATAATGGCCTGACCTATCTTGGCCTCCTTGACCAGAGGCAGATCAACGGGAACAAGCTGCTCGTCCGTGCCCTTGAGGCCGTCGGCTATTATTACGTGGCAGCCTGTCTGCAACGGGGAAAAGCCGTTGAGATAAGCCGTGTCCATGTGATCTAGAGCGTTTTTGCGGCTGCCAACGTACAGAGTGTTGCAGTCGGTAAGAAATGGCTTTCCGCCCTGTTCGCGCACGTAATCTGCCACGACTCTCGCGTACTGCGGACGGAGATGAGCAAGATTTCCCAACTCTCCGAAGTGAATCTTGATTGCGACGTAACTGTCGCTGAAATCGATCGTCTCAAAGCCGGCGCGCTTCATAAGGCGATGCAGTTTTTTGGGCAGAGTCTCATCGCCGGAGACATGAAAATCCGTGAAAAAAACCTTCGACTTATCCATTTTTTATCCTTCCTCCTGAATATTTATGCACTGTTTATCCTTCCGTGGAATATATATCCGATTTTGCTCATAATAAATCAGATAACAGTAAAAGGCAAGCAAATAATAATTGCCCGCCTTTTCGCTATCGTATTCTTCAAAAGATCACTCACGTTGATTCTGTGTCTCAGGCGTTCTCTTTCCCTTGCTCTTTGCGCCAGACAAGCCACGCGAGCAGAATGGTTATGCCGCCGCTCGGAATTATCATAAAGCTCGTGGAGCCGGTCAGCGATGGAACAAAGATAAACAGCAGGCTCATGAGCAGCAGAGGCACCAGCGACAGGCGCAGGTTCTGCCTGTAGTATTTGTATGCCATGGCTCCGAAGAGTGCAGGCACCACATTTGAGAAGGCGGGCTGCAGAGTCTCGCTCTGGAGTATCGGCTGCAGGGGGATTAGCAGGAGCACTCCGAGTGCAAGCACAAGGATCGTGACCAGGGAGGAGGTGGCGATTGAGAGAGTGCTGATAATCTCGTTTTCCGCCGTTCCGGTCTTCGCATCGACGATATCCTTGGCATTGATCGCACATGGGATCTTCATGTTGATCAGATTGCCGGTGATGAACGCTAGATAGCTGCCTCCGGAGCCCAGCATGGGCGTGTAGACCAGAAACTCCACCACGCTGCTCACCGTCCACACGATTCCCACGGACAGGAATCCTCTTGCCACCGCGCCGAGATCCGGCATGGCTCCGACAACGAGCCCCATCAGAAATGGAGCGCCGACAAGAAGTATGACCGTTACCGCACTGCAGACGCGCCCGAGCATATGTGTGCGGTTTATATATTTCAGATAATATTCTTTATCCATCTCTATTTCCTCCTCAGCCCAGAAGCACCGCTGCCAGCATGCCGACTATCATGCTGCCCGCAACGGAGAAACTCTCCAGCCAGGCTATCTGCTTTTTCTCCGAGCCGTAGATAAACAGCGCCATCACAGCCCCGGAGACGAGAGCCACTATGATCGGCGTGAGGCTGCCTGAGAAACTGAAACGGCCGTTTCCGGATACGAAGCCGCCAATATAGCTTCCGATATACGCGCTCACGAGTCCGATGAACATCGCGGACATCGCCGTGTCTCCGAAGCCTCCGGATCTGCTCTTTTCCTTATTGCCGCCCTGCCCCAGCTTTGCCAGATAGCGCCTGTTGAAGAAGAATGACAGAATCATGCCCCACATGATGCATATACTCATTAAAAGTGCGATCGTAGTGAAGTTTCCGGGAGTCATCTCAGCTGCAGAGAGCGTCGACATGCCTACCTGCTCCGCAGCAGCCTGGGCGACCTGGGTCTCGTAGTGCAAAGCCCCGATAACAGAAAGCCTAAGCCACGGCCAGGGCGTGCCGAGACTTCCCGACAGCGCTATGACCCCGAGCAGGATCCCTATGCTCGGCAGCAGCGTAAATGTGGCGCTGAAAACGATTACGCGTTTCATTTTCGCAATATCCATACCTATCCGTTTTCCGGCACGGTAAGCCCGCACCATAAACAGGACACAGACCAGCGCTACGAACAGAACGATCGAGCCGCAGATCAGGTACATCGGCGTGCTGTTCAGCAGATTCAGAATCTCCATCGTTTTTCTCCTTTTCCGTTTATTGTTTCAGCTCAGAGCGCTGAACGTGGCCTCGTCCTCATATTGTCTCGTGTAGAGCCTGTAATAGAAGCCGCGCTCCGACATGAGCTCTTCATGCTTTCCGCGCTCGACTATTTTCCCGTTCTGAACGACCAATATCACGTCCGAATTTCTGACCGTCGAAAGCCTGTGGGCTATAATTATTGAGGTGCGTCCCTTTATGACCTTTTCGACAGCTGCTTGGATTTTCTGCTCGGTAAGGGTATCCACCGAAGCCGTGGCCTCGTCAAGGACCAGGATCCTCGGATCTGTCAGGACCGCCCTCGCAAAGCAGATCAGCTGCTTTTCACCTGTCGACAACATGTCTCCGCCCTCTCCGACATCGGTGTCAAGGCCGTTTTCCAGCCTTCCCACCGTGTCTTCAGCGGACACCAGCTTCAAGGCTTCGTTTATCTGCTTTTCAGACGCGTCGGGATTGCCGTAAAGCAGGTTTTCCCTGACCGTGCCGGAGAAGAGGTGCGGGCTCTGAAGCACATAGCCGATGGCGGAGTGCATCCAGAGCTGGCTGCGCTCTTTCAGGTCCTTACCGTCGATCAGAATACGGCCTGTGCTCGGCTCATAGAAGCGACAGATAAGATTTGCAAGGGTCGATTTGCCTGCCCCGGTCTCGCCGACTATCGCAACGCTCGTACCGAATGGGATGTCGAGGCTGAAATGCTCAAGCACGTATTCGTCTCCATCCGGGTATTTAAAGCTGACATCGTCAAATTTTATATCGCCCTTTATTGGCTCCCAATTCTCTTTTTTCGGCTCGAAGCTGTCTCCGTAGATCGCGATGACCTCATCGCTGTCCGTCACATCGGGCTCCGTATGCAGGAGCCTGTCCAGTCTTTCTATGTTAACCTGAGTGGTTATGAGATCGGAAATGGCGTCCACCACCCATCTGACAGGCTCCATCATCCCCTGTGCATAGGACATGAACAGAGAGAAGGTACCTATCTGCGTCTTCGCGATAATGCCACCCTTCCAGAGCACGATTGCAAGTGCAAGCGATGACGCGAAATGCATGGTCGAGGCAAAAAGGCCTCTCATGCGCGCGGCCTTGACGGTCATTTTCCTCTGTTTTTCAGTCTCGTCGGTAAAGGACCTTCCCATCAGCTCCTCTATGACGAGAGTCTTTATCGTGCGTGCCCCTGTGATCCCCTCATTGAAGGCGCCGGTTATTACGGAGTTCTGCTCCCTTATCTCGCGGTTGAGCTTTGTGAGCCTGGCTTGGAAAAATGAAAAAAGCAGGACTGTGACCGGCAGGACTGCGAGCACCAGAAGCGCGAGCCTCGCGTTCAAAGAGAGCATGACAGCGCTGGCTCCGACAAGGTAGCTCAGTTGCCAGATGCTGTCGAGCAGAGTCCAGGATACAAGCGTGCCAATACGTGAGGTGTCGGACATGACGCGAGAGTGAATATAGCCCACGCTGTTCTGATTGAAGTATGAAAACGAAAGCGTCTGGAGGTGCTCGAAGGCGTCGTTCCTGAGGTCCTTGTCCACTCCGACCTCTACTGCCGTCCCCTGATATGTGGAGGCGTAGTTCAGTGCCGCGCAGGAGACTATGATCAGAAGATAGAGAATGATGAATACAAGCAGCGTATCCAGCGTACCGCCGCTAATAAAATGGTTCAGGGCATAGCGCTGAAAAAGCGGAACGCTTATGTCTATTATGCTCCCGACCAGACTGCCGATAAGCATGACGGTCAGAGCTTTTTTATAGTTTTTCAGGTAGGGCAGGATCTTGCCTATGCCAAAGAACGGAAGCCGAGCCTTTTTTTCGCTTTTTTTCATACGGCTGCCTCCGTTTCCGCTCCGGACTGTATTTCGCAGATCTTCTGATAGAGTCCTCCGGCGTTTTTGAGGGTATCATGGCTCCCCTGCTCGATTACTCTTCCTTTGTCCAGGACCACTATGTTGTCTGCTCTGGAGAGCGTTGTTATCCTGTGAGAGATCAGAAAGACGCACGCGGAGCCGAAACGCTTCTCAAGAGACGCACGTATTTTCGCGTCCGTCTCTGTATCCACAGCAGAGAGCGAATCGTCGAATATCAGGATGGGAGTATCCCGGATAAGCGTCCTCGCTATGGCTGCCCTCTGCTTCTGCCCTCCCGAGAGGGTCACTCCCCTTTCGCCGACAAAAGTCTCATAGCCCTTGGAGAAGGCCTTGACAGTCTCGTCGAGACAGGCTGCGCGTGAGGCTTCGACGATCTTTTTCATATCCGCCTTCTCTCTGGTTATGGCGATATTCTCGGCTATGGTACGCGAAAACAGATACGGTTCCTGAAGGACCATTCCGATGTTTTCCCTCAGGTGCTTCGTCTCTATATCCCGTATATCCGTTCCGCCTACAGTAATGCTTCCGTTGCTCTCCGGCAGCTCGTAGAGCTTGTCAAGCAGGAGCATGAGCGTAGATTTTCCGCTCCCGGTTCCTCCCAGGATCCCGACTGTAGTGCCCTTTGACACCTTAAACGATACATTTTTGAGGACTTCAGGCCCGTTGTCGTACGAAAAGCTGACATTATCGAAAACTATATCTCCGTCCATCGGGGCTTTCAAAGCCTTGCCCGTCTCTTTTTCTTCATTGGAGCGCATAATATCGGCAATGCGGTCTATAGAGACCCCGGCCTTGCTCATCTCCGCTATGAGTCTTCCGAGCATTCTGACAGGCCATGTCAGCATCGAGGCGTAGGAGAGAAAAGCTATGAACTCGCCCGGAAGCATCCTGTCTTTTATGCAGAACACGGAGCCGAAGACCGTGATCAGCAGGATCTGAGTGCCGCTGATGACATCACCTATGCTCCAGTACATAGATAGCGGTCTCGCAAGTTTCATCCAAAGCCCGGTATAGTATTCGTTCTGGGCAAAAAATCTGTCTCTCTCCTGCCTCTCGCGACCGAAGGCTCTTACGACCCTGACTCCCGTCAGGTTCTCCTGTGCAATGGATGAGAGCTTACCTTCGTTTTCGTCGCAGTCGAGAAAGGCCGCACCTATCTTCTTGTGGAAGCTGACGGAATAGGCCAGGATCACCGGAACCGGTGCCATAGCGATCAGAGTCAGCGGTATGTTCATTCCTGACATGAAAGCTATCGAAAATGCCAGAAGTATCACGATCCTGAATATCGAGGTCATCTGCTCGGATATGAAGCCTTTCAGAGTATCTATATCTGAGGTGCATCTCTGAATGATGTCTCCCGTGCGGTGCTTCATATGCCATGAAAAGGGCAGATGCTCCACATGGACAAAGAGCGTGTCGCGCATGGTCTTGGTGAGTTTCTCGGAGGCCGCAGTATTGGATACCCTGAACAGATATATAGACACAGCCTTCAGCAGAGCGACGGCGATCAATGCCAGAGCAAGCACCCAGATGTTCGCCCTGAGATAATCTGTCCCCCCGAGAAAGGAGGACAGTTTTACCAGAATCGGATCGCTTAAGCCGGAATTTCGGGATATCACGTTGTCGACTGCCAGCCTGACTATCTGGGGGCTGAGCATATCCGCCAGAGCAGAAACGGCGGCCATGAGCATGCTGAGTGCGAAGATCCGTTTGCTGCCCTTCAGAAAACTCATAAGCAGCTTTCTGTTAAATTGTTTCTTTTCTTTTTCTTTCACTTAAACCTGTTTGTTTTTATCGGAATCAGTAAATGTACATTCTGTTTGCCATGGTGTAACATATCCGGTGCACTGCCTCTCTCAGCAGGTTCGATACAGCAGCGGGATCGTTTCTGTACGCGATCCTAAGCCTGTCCGAGACTCTGCCGGTGCAGGGATCGAAGAAAATATCGCTGCCCGCTTTCAGCATGTCGAGGATATTTCCTTCAGAAGAGATCAGCTTCTTCGTGCTTACAAGCCCTTCAAAGCCCCACTCGGCTCTAATTAGGCCTTTTATAAGTGCGGCATCCGACGGAACCGCAGCTCCGGCGGGTATGCCTTCTTTTATCGCGATCTCAAGCGCTTTCAGTTTCGTCTCCCGAAACGTCTTATCTCCGGCACTTCCGGGTATTTCTTTCGAATATACCGCAAAGGCGGCGCAGTCCGAGCTCTGTATACCTCTTATTTCGGCGGCGGCGATCTTTCCCGCGAGCAGAGGATCATCTGACAGGACTCCGGGTGCAGTGTCCGGAGCATAAACGCCTTCGAGCCCGTATGCCTTTGCCTCTCTGCCGATGGCTCTTCCGAGTTCCATCGCAAGGTCGTCGTTCCAGGAGGAAGCCAAGGCAGCCGGAGAGAGGTAATCAACTGCATCAAGCTTCCGTACTGCTCCCTCTATGCCTTTGAGCGCGCAAAGAGACTCCGTTTTCTTTATGCCGAGCCTTAAGTTTTCCTCCGTATGCCAGGCGCCGTTCGAAACAAGTGTTATCATCTCGTCGAGACTGAATTCGTCAAGAAAGCTGCCCCAGGCAGGGTCATCGTAACTGAGACCCTTCATCGCGTCGAGGAAAAGACCGTTTGAAGCTCCTGATGCCGGAATGATTTCATATCCTTCTTCAATGCCGTTTTCGGCGGACAGATCCGAATACTCCACATCGGTAAGCGCATCATTGTCGTATTTTACGTCTGTCGCAACCTCATATGTGATATAATCCCCGTCATCCTTTGCCGAAAGGGCATCTCCAGTGACAGCAATATCGTATTTGCCCTTGCTGAGAATGAATGCATGTTCTTTCTCGGAGTATTCAGCCATATCCCGCACAGGAACGGAGAGCGTGACTCTCTCTGTCTCGCCGGGATCCAGCGTCTCCGTCTTTTCGAAGCACAAAAGTCTCATCCCGGAAGCAGAGCCCTCCCTCATGAACCAGAGTCCTACTGCTTCTTTTCCCGGAACAGAGCCTCTGTTTGTTATGTCCGCTTCTGCCGTAATAAGATTGTAGTCGGATACGAATCTGGATAGCTTTACATCAAATTCGGTATATGAAAGCCCCCAACCCAGGGGGAAAGACTCTTCCTTTGAGTTCCCGGAATATGTAAATGCTGTTCTGCCCGAGGGATTTGACGCCCCGGAAACAATATCTGCTATGGCGGGCATTGCCCCGAAGCCCTTCGTATCGGACAGAAGAGCGCCTTTGATGCTTTCATAGCCGTTTATAAAGCTCAGGTCCGATTTTATCTCGGGATCTGCTGCTATAATGACCTTATCAAAGCCTGAAAGGACCCTTCTCAGGGTTTCTGCTCTTACAGGCATTGTTTCTCCGAGAAGGTCACCGTCCTCAGGCGGAAGGATTATAAGGGCGAGATCCGAGAACGAGAGGGCTTCTTCAAAATCCTTGTCGCCGAGCTTTGTCCAGTCAGCGACATATTCACCGCCGTTCAAAAGCGATCTGACTCTGTTTTCTATCGTTTCAAGATCAAAGCGTTTTTTCTGTGTCTGGGCACGGCTCAGTTTTATGTTGCAGGAAAAGCCCTTGTCTCCAAGAGCTTCAATAAGCGCCTCCTGATCTATACCGGGTCCCGAAAAGACGTTTATTTTTGTTCCCGCCTCCAGCGGAAGATATTCCTCATTTTTCAGCAGGACCGCACTGTCTCTTTGGGCCTCCTCCGAGAGCATTCTCCCGGCTGTTCTGGCTTTTTCAGCCTCTCTGTCGGTATCTGTGAATCCTCTCTGGGAGGAATATACGGAATATGCCGTCTTTATCGGACCTAGATTGATATATACCGCTCCGGCGATAAGAGCCAGAACAAGGAACCACGATATAAGTCTTCTGCCTCTTCTTTTGCGCTTCAGGAAAGCCTTTTTTTGCTTTCTTAGTCCTCTTTTTTCCTCTCCTTCAGCGCTTTTCATCCGGGCTTTAAAGTCTTTTTTCTGCTGTTTAACCGAGGCGGCGAATTCGTCGTAGGCCTCCTGCCCTTCAAGTCTCGCCTCTCTTTTGGCACGAAGATATTCTTTTGCCTCCGCTCTGCCCTGTTTTTTATACTTTCTCATTTCTCTTGCCATAATATACCTCCCCCGGCATACGGCAGTCTTAATCAACACATATTACCATACGGATATGCCTTTTTTCAATCGCGCATTTTCCCTATACGCGCTTATTTCAGAGCCTGAAGCTTTTCCTTGTGTTTGCCCCAATTCGTTGGTATACTTATAAAACAAAATAAAATATATTCGGAGGTTATAAATTATGACCGTTCTTGTAACCGGAGGCGCAGGTTATATCGGCAGCCACACCTGTGTCGAACTTCTGGCCAAGGGCTATGACGTCGTTGTGGTCGACAACCTCGTCAACTCCAGCGCCAAAGCTGTGGAGAGGGTTGAGCAGATAGCCGGGAAGGATGTCAGCTTTTATGAGGTCGATGTCAGAGACCGCGGCAGACTGGACGCGATCTTCTCGAAACACGATGTAGGCTGCGTCATCCATTTTGCGGGACTCAAGGCTGTTGGCGAGAGCGTTGTAATGCCTCTCGAGTACTACGACAACAACCTCTTTTCCACTGTAACGCTCTGCGAGGTCATGCGCGAACACAAGTGCAAGAATATCATTTTCTCTTCCTCGGCAACTGTCTACTCCGGTGACAACGAGATGCCTCTGAAAGAGACCTCAAAAACCGGCATGTGCACAAACCCTTACGGCTGGACCAAATATATGTCCGAGCAGATCATGAGGGATATGGCATTTGCCGATAAAGAGTGGTCCGTCTCACTTTTGAGATACTTCAATCCGATAGGTGCGCACAGCAGCGGGCTGATCGGAGAGGATCCGCGCGGTATTCCGAACAATCTGATGCCCTTTATCGCCCAGGTCGCTGTCGGCAGACGTGACCATCTGAACGTTTTCGGCAATGACTACAACACTCCTGACGGTACGGGCGTAAGAGACTATATCCATGTTGTAGACCTTGCAAGGGGCCATGTAGCCGCCATAGACTATATGATGGCAGGGCACAGAGGCGAGAATGTTTTCAATCTCGGCACCGGCCACGGATACAGCGTCCTGGATATAGTGAAAGCCTTCGAAGCCGCGACCGGCGTTAAGATTCCTTATGAGATAGCTCCAAGGAGGCCAGGCGACCTCGCGACCGTATATTCTTCTCCCGACAAGAGCGCGCAGCTTCTAGGCTGGAAAGCGGAGTATTCCCTTGAAGACATGTGCAGAGACACATGGGCCTGGCAGAGCAAGAATCCGATGGGTTACAACAGCTGATTTTGTGCAATCTGAACAAAATATAGAATGCCTGAGCCGCAACGGATTCAGGCATTCTATACATTTTGGGGTTTTTTGTTGGAAAAATTGTTGGAACTGTCGAAAACCTTGTTTTTTCAATTTATACGCTGATCTGTGTTGCAAAATAAAAACAAGGTATTATAAATCTTTGCTTTTGGGCATTTTTAAGCGGCGTTTTCTTTTTACACTTCCTCGGAGTCTCTGAGCCGTTTTATCAGCACAGTGATAATAAGCCCGATGAGTATTATTGCGGCGATAATGAGCGCAACTCCCGTCCATCTGTTCCTGCCAGTTCTCACAGACTCCGTCTTATCCGCGGAAGCGGAAGGCTCTCCGCTTTCCTGAGTGCTTTCGGCTATGTTGTTTTCACCTTCCGGAGACACTGTCTGGATTGGGGCGATGCTAGCCGTAGGAGATGGGGCCTGGGTCTGTGCAGGAGTCGCTGTCGGTCTCGGCGTCGGTGTCGGTCTTGCCGTTGCTGCAGGGATCTGGACCGTTACAGTCTCTTTCTCTATTTTTACATTTCTTTGATCAGTATAAGTCTGACCGTTCGCGTCTTTGGCAGTGGCTGTATAGATGATGCTGTCCCCGCTTCTGGCGGATGTAACTGTGGCAGCTGCAGCGCCGGTCTCCCTGCATCTGACACAGGTGAAATACAGCGTCGCAGACTTGAAATCGCTGCCCCAGCTCCAGATCAGCGAGCCCATCGCATTGCCCGAATATGTATGCTTGCCGGCGATATATATCGAAACTTTTTCACTGTTGCCCGCTCCGTCAGTCGCTACGATGGTCCCGCTCGCGGACGCGGTATACCTGCCGTTGGAGTCCGGTTTTATTTCCTTTCCGTTCAATGTCACGCTGCTGACGCCGGACATCTCGTCATATACCGAGAACTGGGTCGCGGTGCAGTATGTGGCGCTGTTGCTTATACCGATTATCAAAGGAGCCGTGGTGTCTTTCTTTTCCTCCGGAACAGGGGTGGGAGCCGGCGTCTCTGTCGGGACAGGACTTGGAGTGACTTCCGGCTCGACTGTACTGGATATGACTATCCTTGTATCGGAATAGGTCTTTCCGGCGTAGTCGAAATAAGCGGTATACGTGACTTTATTTGAGTTCTCGTCCGGATTGGAGGCGACAGTTGCAGAGATATTCCCGACCCTCTCTCCGCATACGGAGCAGGTCAGTTCCGCTGAAGCCGCAGTAAGATCGTCACTCCAGCTCCACTGCACGGTATAGTCGTGTTTTCCGAAGACAACAACAGTCACTTCAGAAGACGGTGCTTCGCTTTCCTCACTTTCTTTCGGAGCAGAGGCTGTTATTCTTATCACCTGCGGGAAAGCTCCGTTCCCTTGATCCTCCAGTGTATACTCGCCTGTCTCTTCGTTCTTTGCCAGCTCAAGTCCTCTTCCTGACAGTATCTCATATGCGAAAACACTTTCTGCTCCGCTTAAAGCAAATGCAGGCAGACTGCAGTATGCTCTTCCGGTCTCAATGCCTGTAAAAACAGGTGCTTCGTATGAATGCTGCTCTGCGCCTTCCTCAGTATCCTGTGCAAACCCGGCCGGGATCATGCCGAGCATAATTACAAACGCGAGCAATAATGGCAGTATGCGCCTTTTCATTCGGTTTTCTCCTTTCTTCATCCGCCGTCGCGGAGCCTCAATCGGGTGTATTTTACCATTATTGCGGCCGTTCCTCAAGCGATTGCGACCCGATTGCTATTAATTGACAGTTTGTTCAAAAATGACAGCGCTTATACCCTTTTATATTAAGTTGTTTTTTGGACCCATAAGTGATAATATTGACAAAAAGATTATTGATATTTCGGCGGTTAGTTAT
>JAEEGF010572523.1_pt1 | contig 19281 bp, 22 predicted proteins | sample 9134171 | NCBI WGS metagenome assembly JAEEGF01 (sample SAMN16246542, study PRJNA631951) | gut metagenome | biome: gut microbiome; feature: rumen; material: AP-attached | host: Bos | place: Iran: Karaj | collected 2018-10
ACATGATAGCTATCCCTGACTTTTTCATACGACTTCATATCTCCGATGTCATACCTTCTTCCTGTCATCTTCCAGGCATGCATGGGACCCTGCCTGCTAAGCCACGCCGCAAAAGACCCCGGCGCATCCGCAGAGCACCCGCTCTCAAGAGCTTCAGGGATCCTTTTGATATCCTCAGCCCGGTAAATATAAAACGGCGGCACCGCAAGATGTCCCAAAGGCTCACGCGGCTTCTCCTCATAAGAAGTAATGAGATCATCCTCATCCACAGTGATCACCGCGGTCTTCCTGAGAGCTTCAATGCTCTCCTCCTCATGGCACATCACGCAGCTCGTCTTCTTATCCATCGCATAATGCAAAAAAGGAACAAGACTAAACGTCAGCACATTGTCCCCCGCCATCACAAGAACATCACCATCGATCCCTTCAGCAGCAAGCTGTATATCTCTCACAGCCCCGAGCCTTGTTTCATTGGTCATGGTTCCGTCATCAATAATCCGTATCGCAACTTTCCTGTCACTGTCACGAACGCCTGAACCTTCACCAATACCTTCACCGGTACCTTTCCCTTCCGCGCAGCGCTTCCCTGCCCAATCCCTGAAAATATCAGCAAACTTGTGATTAGTCACAACGACAAATTCATCAATTGAATCCTTAAGATCATCGATCAGCCAGTCCAGTATGGGCTTTCCCCCCACCGGCAGAAGCGGCTTGGGAAAGTTCTCCGTAAGCGGGTACAGCCTCGTAGCATACCCCGCAGCAAGAATTATCGCCTTCATAGTCTTTCTCCCACATTTCCGTTTAAGTCTACGCCATCTGCGCTGCGGCATATTGCAGCAACATACCTTTCAGCCAGATTCGGAAAAGAATCAAGATACTTCTTTTGCACACTCTGCAGGACTTCATCTGCCCTGTCCGGATCAACAAGTGCCATGCAGCATCCTTTGAATCCTGCACCGCTGAAGCGCCCGCCGTATATTCCGGGCGTCTGTGTCATAATCTCATAGAGCCTTATGAGTTCTGGACATCCGCATTCATAGTTCTCTATGCTTGACCTGCCGCTCTCAAACACGAGCTGTCCATAGGCTTCGATATCCCCTTTAGTCCAGCATTCCACGCCCTTTAACGCTCTGTCATACTCGGTAAAAAAGTGTTCTGCCCTCTTCCTGAAGTTCACAGGAAGCCTATGTCTGTGCTCTTCATACACCTGTGGCGGCACGTTCCTGAGAACAGCATCCGAGAACTTGCCATAGGGGAGACCCGCATACGCAAGAAGGTCGTAAGCAGCCGCCTTGCATTCATCCTGTCTCAGATTATAGTCACTGTTTGCAAGACTCCTGTCCAGCCCGCTGAAAAATATGGCAAAGACAAAATCCTTCCCACTCCACGGGATCAGTCTGTAGCTGTCATCCTTGCAGTCGAGGTAAAGAAGCTGATCTTTTCTGCACAGCACCTCGCAGGACTGGTCGAGCTTGCCGCAGTTCACTCCCACATATCTGTTCTCAGCAGCTTTGGCAAAAGAGATCGTCTCCCACGGCAAAAGCTTAATCCCATTGACCGCCGCAAGCACTGACATAAAAGCTATGATCACAGAGGCAGATGAAGAAAGCCCTCCAATTGGAAGTTCCCCCTCAATCACTGCACTGATCCCATACCGTAAATTATACTTCTCCCCAAGCATCCTTGCAGCTGCTCTGCAATGGTCAGCCCAGTCACCAACCTTCTCCTCGGGAATGTCACGAACATGAAACTGCGCCCGCTTGGGAAAATTGAGGGAGCGGATCTCACAGATCCCCGACTCCTTGACTCCATATACAATATGAATCCCTTTATCAATGGCAAAACCATTGATGGCGCCAAGCTGATGATCGATATGTGCCCCTAAAGGCGCGATACGGTAAGGACAGAAAGCCACGCTCTCCGGATCCTTACCGTAAATTGATTTGTACTCTGCTTCACAGTTCATAGATAGACATCCTTGTTTCAATATTTTTTATGCAAAAGAAATCCCTGCTTAATGGAGCATAGGGGGATCGAACCCCTGGCCTTCAGATTGCGAACCTGACGCTCTCCCAGCTGAGCTAATGCCCCAGGTATGATAATTTATTTGTCAAAAGACTTTCTTAATCATATTTTAATCATTTACATCTTTTCTCTCCTGTGAATATGATTTATAATCCTGCTAAAAGAATTATCTACCATATGTCCACAAAACGAGAAAGGTAAATTCATGAAAATAATAAGAAAAAAACTTCTCAGTATCCTTGTTACACTGACAATCATATCTACAGTAATCATGCCCGCGTCCACTGTCTACGCGGCAGGCGGTGACACAGTTGTCTATGTCACAAAAACAGGTAAATGCTATCACAACGACGGCTGCAGCTCACTTAGTAAGAGCAAAATAGAAACAACTCTTGAAAAAGCTGCAAAAAAGTATAAGCCCTGTTCCAAATGTAAGCCACCGGCACTTGATGCTGCAACCACCACAACCAAAAGCACTAAAGCTGTAACAACATCAAAAGCCTCAACAACCGCTTCTGATGAAAAAAACGTCACATACATAGCCAACGTAAACAGTAAGAAGTTCCATAAGCCCTCATGTAGCAGCGTGAAAAAAATGAATGAAGAAAACAAACTTGAACTCACCTGCACCAGACAAGAGGCTATAGATCAGGGGTATGACGCCTGTAAAAAGTGCAAACCGTAATCTTTTCTATCTACTAAGCTGCCGGAGATATCTCCGGCAGTTTTTTTATTATTAAGTACCTCCCTTAATTACAGCTCTCCATACACAAAATCCCCAATTTCATACATTAAATGTCCAAGTTCATAGTCAATATAAACTCCTATATAAATATAAGTTTGTTTTCAATCCCACCCCTGCTCTATTGCTTTAAATAATCGGGATCCCGGAATAGGTGTGTCAATATTCGGATTCGCATCTACAACATGCAAATATAAATAATTTTCTAGAAGGAATAATCCAGCCAATGCATTCGTGACACATTTTAATGTAGAAAACTTATAGTTTTCTTGTGTAATACCATCATAAGTTTCAATATCACTTCTTCTATGCTTTACTCCATTGTATATTCTCCACCAAATTGGAGAAGCTACATTCCAATCCTTCCATGGTTTAATCAACCATGCGTTACATTTTATTGTAACGTTTTCAATCTCAGGATATACTTGAATTAACTCCTTACCATAATCCATGATATTTTCTGCACGACTTGTGTTGTTCAGTTCTTTGCAAAGTTTTTTGGCCACAACGTCGACTTCACTTCCAATCTCGAGTATGACTTTTGCAAAGAAATCAGAATATGCATCAGCGTTATCAATAGAAAATGAGACATAGAGAAATGAGTTACGAAACTCTTTTTCTATCATTAAGTATTGTTTCCAGTAAAGATTCATAAACTCATTATTTGTCATAGATCCTATCAAGCTCCGAAATATTTGTTTACCCCGACTTATGGTTGCTACTCAATTTTTCGTATCCCGCTGCGAAAAATAAATCAAATAATCAAATTTAAAAGTCGGACATCTTTATGCTTTAATCTACCGTTTGTCGAATTATCAACAATATTTCCCCGCTTCTTTAAATATCTTAAACGGTCAAGCAATCAAACTCATGACATCCTAAACCAGCTAGATTCTAAAAAATCAAGAGGACATCCAGCGTCTATATGATATCCTTGTTTATGTTCATGCTAAAAAAGATCACTTAGGGTATTCAAAGTTTTTGAGGGTCAATCATTTTGAGGATCTAGTTTGAGGGGCTGGTTTGAGGGTCTCTTGTGATAATAAACAAAACCAAGGTTAATCAGTTATTGAAACTGACTAATCCTGGTTCTTTTAATACAGGGATCATTCCCTGCACTTTCTCCTTCTCTTATGATGGATTTTGGACAAACTATCAAAGGAAGATACATGAATAGTATCACAGAATTACTGAACCTTGAAGATAACGATGTAATTATCAAAAACATCGATATCCAGAGTCAGACCAAAGTTCTCACACTGGAGACACCGTCCACTGCCCATTTCTGTCCTGTTTGCGGCTTCAGGATGTACTCACGCGGTGTAAAGAAAAGGACTATCAACCATCCAATCTTGCAGGATAATTACTCTCTCATTCTTATCCTTAAGCAACGAAGATGGCGCTGCATCAATCCTGACTGCCATTACAGCACTAGCGAATCTTTTAAGTTCGTAAACAAAAGCCGCAGAATGTCTAACGCAACAGAAATGCTGATTGTCAGCGCCTATAAGGATCTTAATGAGTCATCTACTTCTATTGCCAGCCGCTTTAATGTCTCAGATACCTTTGCGCATGAGGTCTTTGACAGATATGTGAAGCTTGACAGGCTGTCACTGACTGATGCCATTTCTGTTGATGAAGTCTTTCTTGATATGGATGATTACTGTAAATACGCTCTTGTAATACAGGATTTCCATACCGGAGACCCTATCGACCTGCTACGCAGTCGCAGAACAAACGTCACAGAGCCGTATTTTTCACTGATTCCAATAGAGGAACGCCTGAAAGTAAAATATCTGATCTCAGATATGTATAATCCCTACATTGCATATGTAGATAAATACTTCCCCCGTGCCACGCCCGTTGTAGATTCCTTCCATGTAGCACAGTGGATCACAAGACTTATTGAAAACTATATCCGGGCACTCATCAAAAAGTTCAAGCAACGAGACAGGGAGCTTTTCATAAAACAACACCCTGATATTCTGCCACCATTCTCAGTTCCACTTTCAAACGAGGTATATCTTCTTCAGAAATATCGGTGGCTCATTCTCTCCAATCAGTCAAATATCAAGTATCACAACGATCCTCGCATGGATCCTCACTTCCATGCTCTTATGAACACCTTCGACTATGAAGACGCCCTGTTCAGAATAGACCCAAAGCTTCGTGAATACAGGGATCTCAAAGAAAAGTATATACAGTTTAATTCCCGTAATGCAGGTGATCCCACAGCTGCCAGAAAAGAACTGCAAACACTCATAAAGGAATACCAGAATTCAGAGCATGACATTTTCCGAGAGTTTGCTTCATTACTGGTAAAGTTTGAGGATCCTATCATCAACTCATTCATTATGGTGGAGAGGATAGGCAATGGAAAGATATATGACAGCCGCCTGTCCAATGGTCCCATAGAATCCATTAACCGCAAGGTAAAGGATCTTAAGAGGCTCGGACGTGGATTCAGAAATTTCGAGCATTTCCGGAACAGATTTCTATATGCCACAAGATCCGCACCGGTACTCAACGCCGTCAATGATTACAGCACTGTACTCTATCTGGAAGAAAGTGAGGATGAATTATGATGTTTAACAAAGATGTATCTGAAGAGCTGAAGGAGATACTGAGCATTGAGCTTCATAGATATAAACGTGAAATAGGCCATATGACCAAAGAAGAATGGAACCTGCTAGCAGACTGGGTTTATTCTGGACACAGCCCCTATACTAATGGTGATAATGTATTTGACGATGACGGCTGGCCATTAGACTTCATTAACACGCTCAGAAGTTGGAGCGAAATGCAGGAATACGCTGAAAGCTTAAACGAAGATGTCTCTAAGAACGCCCCGGACATTCCTGATGAACCTGGCTTTGTATTCCCAGAAGTTTTCTTCGATACAATGGACCTGCCAATTGATTGACATAATAATTGCCTGCGGAGAAATCCGTGGGCATTTTTATGACCATTATCAAGACCCTCAAACCAGACCCTCAAAGTAGACCCTCAAACCAGACCCTCAAACCCAACCCTCAAAAACTCCTATTCTAAAAGGGCCTGACCCTCAAGTCAGACCCTCAAAATGTTTGGCAAACCCTCAAAAAGTTTGATTACCCCAAAAAGCTTCGCTCCTATAATGTTCAGGGTATCGGGAAGTGAGATTGACACACTTCCGATACAGATACCCATAATAAGTGCTGCCAGTCCCAAAAGACAGGCAGCAAATATTTTATTTACAGTTTTCCCAGAGTTTTTTTCCATGAAACTCCTATTAGCCCTCTTCTAATTCAGCATACTGCGCAGGATAAACAGCCTTGGCCATAGCGATAAGCGCTGAGATAACGTGCTGGTTGGGCTGGTTCACCTCGTCGCTGTTAAGCATATATACTTCGCCGTTTGTGATGGCTGTAACGTTCTCCCAGCCTTCCATAGTAAGTATAGTATTGATTACATCAGGTGTGTACATATCTGCTGTAAGGATTACATCAGGGTTGGCTGCAACTGCTGCCTCCTCTGAAAGAGCGGGCCACTGATCTGTCTCAGCTGCTGCAACGTTCTTTGCTCCAATGAGCTCAAGCATCTCGTTGATGTAGGTGCCGTTACCTGCGGTGTAGATAACCGGGTTATCTGCTGAAGGTGTGTAAAGCTCGAAAAGAACGCTCTTCTTCTGATCCTCAGGAATTGCAGAACCGATTGCAGCGATCTGGTCGATCACAGTCTGCATCTTAGAAACCATGGCCTCTGCCTCAGCCTCTTTTCCCACAACAAGACCGATGAACTGAATGTCCTCTTCGATTCCCTTGAGGGAGGTGCTGCTGGGGATGTCTGTGATGCAGGCTCCGGACTCTCTTACTGACTCATAAACATCGGTGCCGCCTGCCTGGCTCATACCTGTGGTAAAAATAACATCGGCTGAAAGAGCCACAAGCTGCTCCTGATCGGGAGCCATCATATCAAACTGAGGGATATCAGCCTTGAGCTCTGAACCGTAGCTTCCAAAAGAATAGGTGTCGCAGGCTACGATGTTGTCTGCCAGGCCAAGATCTATAAGAACTCTTGTGATTGAAGGCGCCATGGAGATGATTGCATCAGTCTTCTCGGGAAGAGTGATCTCATTTCCGCTTCTGTCAATTACGGTTCCTTCTGCTGTCTCAGGGGCAGCTGCCTCTTTTGCTGCAACTAAAGCATCTGCTAATGCCGCTTCTACTGCCTCGGGAGTATCTGCCACTTTTGCTGCAGGAGCCTTAGAGCCGCATCCGGTAATGGCTGAAAGTGCCAGGACAGCACTCATGATAGTAATAACAAGTCTCTTTTTCATAATAATTCTCCTCTAAACATTCTGATTGTAGATATTCCAATCTATGATAGTACAACATTCCAGATGTTTAGTCCAATTCCTTTTGATAGCAAAGGAAGTCTATGTTCCATTATAAAAAAACCTTTCAATGAGAAGAATTTGCTGCAGCTGATGAGGTCATAACTACCATCATCATCATGAATACAATTTCCTCTGTAATGATCATTGCGAGAGTGCTCTCCAGAGCTGATGCCTTTGAAACTGCGTTCTCATCTGCGAAGGTGCCTGCATAAAGAAGCGCTGAGAACATAAGTCTTGTCTTTCCGCTTATATCAAGGCCTCCAAAGCCCTTCTGTTCCTTGAGGAAAGAAGAAGCCTCCACGATATCTGCTACCATCTCTCCGATCTCAACATTCATGCCTACCAATGCACCAATTGAAGAAAGTTCATAGTCTTTGCCGTACTTCGCACCGGCATCTTTAAATGCATTAAAGATATCAACAGCCTTCTCACACTTCTCATTTGAGCTGCCCTCCTGCATAGTAAGAACCTGCGCAAGAGAATAAACCGCATTGTCATGGAACATGAAATTCTTCTTGAGATTCTGATAGTTCTGCTCAAGCTCTTCAAGGATTGTCTCCACATCCTTATCTGTCATAGCAAGAAGAACTGCAAAGCTGGTATCCTCATCAGATGTAAGGAATGGGTGCTGCTTCTTCATGCCCTTTAAAAGAGCATCTGTCTTGGCTATGATCTCCCTGGCATCTGCTGCTCTTTTCGCATCGCAAATGCTGATGGCGGCAAGTACCATGTATCTTGAGCCGAAAATTTTTCCTTCATGAAGCATCTTATAAACTGATGCAATGTCATCCATAAATCTCTCAGGATCATCCTTCTGGGCAAGTCTTGAGCTTACCAGCAGTTCACAAAGACCTCTGAAATCGGAAAATATGCCTTCATTCTTTCTAAGAATGCCTCTGCACTCCTTGAGATAATCGATGTCGACTATCTTGCCTTCCTGGGTGTACACAAGAGCTGATGCTATTTTGAGCATTGAATGCTCAAGCATAAATCCCTTGCTGATAAGATTTCTGTTCTCTGCCAAAAGATCGCATTTTGTCTGTAATGTGTTATTCATAGCTGCTCCTCCGTATGGTGATTGTGATGTTATCAATTATTCCCAGAAAAGATCATCAAGTGTCTTATCCAGGGCCTTACATATTGAAATACAAAGATTGATGGTGGGATTGTAATCCCCTTTTTCTATAGCACTTATTGTCTGTCTTGATACTCCGCATAGGGCTGCCAGCTGGTCCTGGGAAAGATCCTTACCGGCTCTTGCGGACTTAAGTTTTAAATTCTTCATAACTTAGTCCTCCTCTTCCCTTGAATCTGCTATTTTCTTTACAAGTAAAGTGCATCCTATAAGTGCCATCCAGATCACTACAATAATATTGGTGATGGGAAGTGACCCAACGCCTTCTGCCTTGATGGATCCGTTAAGGAATCCGGCTACTATGGGAATGAGGTTGATCACAAAAAGAACTGCAAATATGATCAGATAGCTCTTCTTGTTATTGTTCATTCCCCAGTATGCGTCATTCCAGATACTGTAAACGCAAAGTACAAGGCATCCTGCCAAAATGGCTATGAAATGAAGCAGATAATCTGCAAAAGGAAGGCTTACCTGCCCGATTCCCAGGCAGATCAAAATCGCTTCACAGGTGATCATTGTATAGAAACCATATTTATATCCTTTATTAAGGATATTCTGCTGTCTCTCATCGTATTGTGTCTTAATTTTCTTATCCTTATTGGCAAACTTAATAATTATCATTGCTACAAGAAGACCAACCAATAATCCAACTGCTGCAAAAGCTGATACTGCGAACATTACTCTACCTCCTCGCTTCTTAGTGAAAATTGTTATCTGTGATTTTATAATAATCTCGTAATAGAATAATGTCAAGTATATTTTACATATTTCTTTTCATGGTGGCATTTTGCTTGTTACAGCTGCAATAAAAAACATCATCCTGGACAATTGGTACTTTAAGAAAAATGACAATTAATCAATAACATCATTCTGGAAGCGGGACAGATGCTCGAAGGGCAGGATCAGTCTTCCTCTGTACAGGCCGCAGCCATCGTTTATCAGACTGTTGTTGATGGCGCCGAACATGTTGACATCAATCTTGGAGAGCTCCAGCTGCTGAAGTAACATTCCCCTCTCGTAGGCCTCATCAAAATAGACACACTCTCCCTGGGGAATCTTATCTCTTCTGGCCCGCTCCTTTTGCTGTCTCTTTTCATATCCAAGGTGGTTAGCCGGACCGATCTCAGCATAATCATCCATATCCTTGGTACGAAGCTGAACCTCCACATAGCTTCTGGATTCATTGTCATACAGAGTGATGTGAAGGGACTGATAGCCGTAGGGGCTGGGATTACTGATGAAGTCCTTGAAATAGGGTCTGACTGATTTATTTATCCGGTCTGAAATAAGGTCCACATCCATAGTGGAGACTTCAGCACAAAAGCCCACTCTCTCAAGGAAATCCGGAAGAATATTTGCAATCTCATAGAGGTATTTCAGTTCTGTTTCTGTTCTGTCTTCATTTTCATCCACATGGCACTTTGGCATGGAGATGACTATCCTGTATGCTATAAGGTCCCTGAAATGCTCAATCTTACTCTTTATCTCAGCCGGCTCCGGGAAACTTCCATTCTTTTTATAATAATCGTAGATTGTCCCAACGATATAGGCGTTGAATTTCTCTTCCGCCCTGATAAGTGATTTTATCCTTCCCTTAAAAGTAAACGCCAGATGCGGATACTGCTTTGTCATATACTTATAGAACTCGCGGATCCTCTGGGACTGGGATGTCAAAAAGTCATTATGAACCAGGAGTTCTTCCATCCGGAGTAGAAAATTGCTATGCAGCATGTCCACTGTATTTCCCGTCACTATGGAAGACTCCTTCAGATACTGTGAGTACTTCTGTATGATCTTAAGAACAGTATCACCATTGTAGAGATAGTCATTTAGAGTAACCATACTGTCACCTCCAAAAAAATAAGCAAAGATGCCCTGAACTCAAGCACCTTTGCTCTTCTTTTTCTATAATATCACAATTGTATTTCCGTTACAGTCTTTTCTCGATATCTTCCAGTCCCCGGCAGAATTCCTCATCGTTGTGGTCTCTGACATGTTCAAGGAATTCATGAAAAGGCATTACCTTAACATCATTTACTTCATAGGTGTTGAACTTAAAGCCATCCTTCGGAACCTCGACTCTGCACATGAAAATAGAGGCCAGAAGTCCGGTTCCGTCGTCCCATTCCTTGATATATTCGAAGGCTAGCTCCATGTCTTCGGGCGGAACCGTTATTGAAAGCTCCTCTTCTACTTCCCTGCATGCCGCTTCCTTAGGGGATTCGCCGCTTTTTACACCGCCTCCGGTCATATCCCACTTGCCTGCGTAATACTTTGCCTTGAGAGAGCGCTGCTGAACGACATATTGGCCCTCGCCCTTACCTGGGGCCGGGCTGTCTGCAGTCTTCATGATAACAAGTACGTGCTGAATATACTCTCCGGGAAGTCTCGGAGTATGCTTAGGAACTGCTTCCTTTATAATTGACCCATCTCTGGAAAAAATGTCGATGTATTCATTCAGGCTTAAATTCTTCTCAAACATCTCCTTTGGCAGCATCACGCGATAAAACTCCTGATACAGCTTCCAAAGCTTATCATGATTCTCCTTCTGCTGCGGTCCCATCCTCAAAATTCTGAAGGGCACTCCAAAACATTTTACTCTGAGTCCTGTATCTGTGCAGCCATTCCTCAGGTAAAAATTATAACGCCTTGTCTGCAGATCTTTTTCCGAAGCCGCCTCTGCATAGTCAGGATCCTCCACTTCAACTATGACATTATCTGCATCCTTCAGGTTATTGACAATTAGCATAACCGCAGTGCTTCCGACGCCTTTATTTCTCATATCCGAATGAACCGCAAGATAATCCAAAAGATAGTCGCTGCCAAGCTTGACAAAAAAGGCATATCCAACAAGCTCTGAATCCTCAAACAGCCCACAAGGTTCATATATTCCTTTATCAATGCCTTGGAGAATCGCCTTAAGAGGCTTAATCTCATCTGCAGGAAAATCCTCCTGCATCTTTGTCTTATATATTTCTTCGACCTGTGATTTATTTAGTCTTTCTAAACGCATAAAACTGCCCCTTACCTCTGGTACCCTGTCCTTACAAGTCATTCATTAATGATAAAAAGTAAGAATGTTTAGTTTTACAGTATTCCATATTAATTACTCATTTTTTTGCAAAATACTCATCTAAACCATCAGCAATACCGGCAACCATGAGCTGCTGGTATTCTTCACTTGCCATCTTCAGATCCTCGGCGGGATTGGTCATATATCCCATTTCTATGATCGTTGAAGGGACGTTGGACCAGTTTATTCCGGTCATGGTATCAGTTTCCCATACATACTGCTTTTTGCATCCTGTAGATTTAACATATGCGTCCAAAACGCAGTCAGACAATAGTCTGGAAGCCGGATAATACGCCGCGTTATAGGGATTGTTCTTTGTCTGGCATATAGTCATTGCGCCATTGGCAGATGTACTGTTTGATCCGTTGGCATGTATTCTGATAAAAGCATCTGCTTTAGCATCATTTGCAATCTTTGCTCTTTCAGCATTGCTTATGCTTACCTCATTGGTTTCGCGGGTCATAATTACTGTATACCCTCTTCGCACCAGCTCATCCCGAAGCTTCAATCCAATAGCAAGGGTCAGCTGATATTCTGCAAGCCCGGAGGTTTTACCATATGTTCCTCCGGTTACTTTTGCCTTCATGGTCTTAGAACCGGGACCAATTGGCTCTTTTTCCGACATTCCCTTGAGCTGATGCCCCGGGTCAATTACTACGACGTAGCCTGTTTTCTTATTTTCAGGAGTCTTCGGTGCCGCAAAAGATAGCGGCCTTATCTGATTGAAAAGAATAATCACACAGAGTATTGCTGCTAATCTTCGCACCCAGGTGATTTTTTTCTTTGTCTTATTGCTTACTGTGATCTTCATTTTATTCCTCTTTTAAGACTTGTCTTTCCTACTATTATAGTATCATTCCCCTGTAAATTTTCATTTACCCATTTTCATTATATTGGCCCAAGGTCCCTCTAACAACGTAGGATGGGAGGAATTACTGTCTTATATTCTGCCTGAACCTCTAAATAGGATGCAAGAAAAATTTTATAAAGTGTTCGATTGCAACATCCAGATTCGGAGAGTATTATGATTAATACACAAATATATGTTCGGAACATATATTCGATATTTGGTGAGGAGATTTTATGGAAAAAAAGCTGCAACCCTGCTTCATGATCATAGACTTAAAAAGCTTTTATGCCAGTGTGGAATGTGTAGACAGAGGCCTGGATCCCATGACAGCTCTTCTGGCCGTGGCAGACAAGGAACGTAGCAAGGGAACCATATGCCTTGCCATCACCCCGGCAATGAAGGCCCTCGGGATCAAGAACCGCTGCAGGATCTACGAGATCCCGAAGCACCTCAACTACATAGTGGCCCCTCCCAGAATGAAGAGATATATCGACATCTCCGCCGATATCTACGGAATATACCTTAGCTATGTGGCCAAGGAAGATATCCATGTGTATTCCATTGATGAGTCTTTTCTTGATGTTACCACATATCTGAGCCTTTACGGAATATCCGCTCACGACCTGGCCCTGCGGATCATGGGCGATATCAGGGGCAAGCTGGGTCTTCGAGCCACCTGCGGCATCGGCACCAACATGTACCTTGCCAAGGTGGCCCTGGATATCCTGGCCAAGCACTCTCCTGACTACATAGCGGAGCTCACGGAGGAGACCTTTAAGGAGCAGCTGTGGGCCCACAGGCCCCTTACGGATTTCTGGCGCATAGGTCCCGGCACCCAGAGGCACCTTAACTCCCTTGGAATGTACACTCAGGGGGACATAGCCATTTTTCCCGAGAAGCTCTTATACAAGAACTTCGGAGTCCTTGCAGAGTACCTTATCGACCACTCCTGGGGAAGGGAGCCCTGTACCATGCAGGAGATCAAGAACTACCGCACCCGCTCCAAGTCCCTCTCCTGCGGCCAGGTCCTGATGCGGGATTACAGCTTCGAGGAGGCTCTTATCATTGTAAAAGAGATGGCTGACGAACTTTCCCTTGATATGGTGGCAGCCCATGTGGTCAGCAACAATGTGTCCCTGTTCATCGGATACAGCGCGGAGACCTTCCCTCCCACAGGAGCCAGCGCCACTCTGCCGGTGACCACCAATTCATACCGGATTCTGATGGATGCTTTTGTTCAGCTGTATTACAGAAGCACTCAGCGCACCATCCCCATCCGCAGGGTCAATATCAGCGCCAACTCGGTTCTGGATGAGTGCTTTGAGCAGTACAACTTTTTCGTGGATCCCAGTATCATGGAGCGGGACCGCCAGATCACAAGGTCAGTCAATCAGATCAAGGCACGCTATGGGAAAAATGCCATTATCAAGGGCATGGACCTGTATGAAGCAGGAAATTCCATAACCAGGAATGCCCAGATAGGCGGCCATAAACGTTAGGAGGCAGTTATGCCAAGAGCAGACAGAGCAAGTCAGTTCATGCCTTTTGCAGCCCTGAAGGGCTTTGAAGAAGCTCTTTTAGAAAAAGAAAGAATCGAAGTCGAGAAGGTTCTTTTATCAGAGGAAGCTCTGGACTTTCTCGATTATCAGCTCTCCCTTCTGAAGGTTGGGGACATGGTGACGATCATCTATTACGACTGCGGAGCGTACCTCAAGAAGACCGGGCTCATCTCCCGGATCCGCAAGGACGCCCGATATCTCACAGTGGTAACCACCGACATCAGTTTTGACAACATTCGGGAAATACAGTTCTAGCAAATAAATTAGGAGGTCAGCATAATATGAGTAAAATAATTGAAGAAGTAGACGTTATTTGCCAGCACAAGCCTGATGGCAGCATTATTCCTATGCGACTTCGCTTTAAGAACGACGACGGAGAATACGAGGCCTACACCATCAAGGGCTTTCGTTTGTCCGACAAAAAAGGCACCCATACAACCGCAGATGGAATCTACGTCGGAGATTACACCTTTGTTTTTGAGTGCCTCATTATCTCTATGAATATGAAAAGAATTGTCCGGCTCTACTATGATCCCAGAACCGGCACCAGCTGGCGGCTGGCAGTGTAGTCGAAAGTGCCTTCATTACAGCGGCTTAACATAATCCTCTGTTCCGGTAACCATAACAATATCTGACATAGATACTTACCTCCTAGTATGGCTATGATACAGTCTGAAATCAGTTTTTTCTCCTCATTATTTTCTCAAAAGGTTTTTCGTACATGTCTTTATCTCCGCCATTAAAAATCATATGATTTCAATATCTAAGGGTAGGAGAGCCTCAAATCTTTCCACCCATTTAGGTGTCTGATATGTTACTTCGTAGCAATTCCTGCCCCCAAACGCAATAAGCCTTTTTCCCATTTTCTGATCTGCAAACACAGTGTTCAGAAAATGAAGGAACTGCGGATCAAACCAGTCATTGTCAAATTTGGCAGAAAAGGAATAAGGCTTCCCATTACATTTAAAGGAGATTTCACACGTTCCGTACCCAGATTCTTTATCTTCTGGAGAAACGTAAGTCTTGATATCATCAAAATAAGCATCAACTTTGAAATAATCTTTAAGATAATGTTCTATAAAGAAGCGATACCCTTCGCCATCCGGATCCATCCATTCAAAATCCATTTCAAAGGCATCTGGAGAATTGATAAAAATAAAAAGATTTTCGAGTAGATATTTCTCATTATCAGAACTGAATAATCCTTGGTCCTGAAAGTCCTTCATACCACTGATAATTGAAAATTCATCATTTTCTATATTAATTCCAGCTTCCTGAATCTTGGGTAGATATTTCTTTACGAATTTTACAATGTTTGCCATGTAGTTCACCATCCTTAATTGCTTTTTCAATATGAGTATAAGTCTGGCTTGCCCTGAAGTGCTGCTATATCAGCGCCTCAGGGCTTTTTGTTAACTAAAGCTCAGTATATTTCTGCATTTATTACCTTTTATCGCCGATTGTCTGGACAAATACAGCGAGGTGATCAATGTTATTTTCATCTTTTTTTAGATGCATGCTATATCTTCCCTTCCATTCAGGCTTTACGTCAAATTTGGTATTCTCGCGGTAGTCAATGATATTTCCTTCTTTGTCGAAGACAACAAACTGGAATGTACTTGCATCCTCCATCACATCCCCTTGAACATCAAAGTTCAGAAATACCCAGTCATCTTCATCTGGCTCAAGGCTCCATGAAAAGGTGCTTGGAGATGCATAATCCCAATATGACTCTTTTATTTCGACATTCTGCCAATCAACTACTTCACCGGAAGGAACATCAAAACCGAAGGGAATCTGCTGCAAGCTGGTCTGTCCTGGTGCAAGTGCTAAGATGTGCAGAGAAACATCCTCATCTTCCATGGTGTCACCGGCGATGTCTGTTGCAAATCCCCAACCTTCTGTCCATACGTCGATGTCACTTAGATTAGTAATACCAACAATAAGATAGTGGTTGTTCCCTTCCTGGTATCTAATGGTTGAAACGACTATGTCCTTTTCTTCAAAAGGAGTTGAAACTCTTTCCCAGTTAATCTTGTTATAATCTGTCTCAAGTGCATCCAGCTGTCCTTTAATATCATCAGTTACCTCTATGATCGGTTCCACTGTTTCCGGTGTGCTTGATGAATCTGCATCATTGGCAACTGATTCTGATTGTAATGGGTTCTCAGGATCAGAAGAGCTACTCTCTTCTGAGGATTCAGCATCCACATTCACATCTTCGCTTGAATAGGTGCTGTTTTCTGCTTCCCCTACTTCTTTCGGTTCTGTAGCAGTCACCTTGCTTCCACAACCTGAAAGCAGCATGATTGCTGCAAGCGCAGCGGTTAAAGCGGTTCTTTTTCTCATAATATACCCTCCTGTGATATACAAATTGGCACAACTTACTGAGTTTTGCACCTTTCATATTATGACATGCATATGATATGGGATTAAATCATAGGTATCGCGAAATTAACAGCTATATTTTGCAGATACTAAAGTTATTTCGATGTATGAGCCCAATTGGCGCCAGTACTATTATCAAGAACTAATCATCCCTAGGTATTTTTTGTAAGTAGTGTATGCTCAGCAATTATAAACCTAAAATTCGAATTTGACCATTAAGCAGATTCTTGAGTATAAAATACCCTGTTCTAATCTAGAAAAACATATTATAATTCTACTATTTTCAATGCAGAAAAAAGCGATCCATGGACATCCACAGACCGCTTTAGCCGAGTACTATTTATGAAAAGAGCTTTCTTCCTGCCCAGATGCAGATGCAAGCACCTACTGTTGAAACAATAAGGCTTCCGATAATTCCTGTAGCATTTTCCTCCATTTTTCTTATGTGCTATCTATTATAACTTGACTCATCAACTGTCTCAACCAAAAAGTGGACAGTAGTATAAAGTGATCATATCTTCACTCAGCAAATTCATTTTTTATAGTCTTCTGAGACCTCAAAAAAAGTCCTGCTTCCCTGGATGTAGTCTGCATAGGCAGTCTCAGCATCTTTACCGTGAAAAACCTTGCACAGACCGCACATGTCGCAATCCGCAATGCAGGGAAATCTCTCCTTGATGTAGGCTCTTCGCTCTTCTGCTGTTGACTCTGCAATTTCCGGTGGCGTTCTCATGGCTTTCTCCTTCAGTGTATCTGCCTGTCCTGGCGATATTTTTCCATGTACTCTCTGTTTATCTCCCGGATCTCCTTCTTGCCGTCAATGTAGTCCTGATAAATATCCCAGGGACTACCGCCGCCAAGCCAGCAGGATGAGCAGTTCTCGCACCCGCCTCCGCAGTCAAGGGATGCCTTCACTATCTGCTCTCGTTCTTCTTTTGTGGTGTCCTTGATCAGTATCGATTTCATAGGCAACCTCCTGTATATGTATATTTTAGCGTGTTCGCCGGATAAAAGTAACACTTTTTTCCTTGACTCATCGGATCCTGCAGTACAATAAAAGGCTCTGTATAAAAAAGCCCTCCGCCGTTCGAAATGATGAACAGCGGAGGGGAAAATGAGTGTATTATGTTGTTAGCCTTCGATGGCTATGAGATTCTTTTCAGGAACTTTTTTCATTGTCTTTTTGGGAATGGTAAGTGTTAATACTCCATGTCTGTAAGTAGCTTCAACGTCCTCTTTCCGGACATTCTCGCCGATATAGAAGCTTCTTGTCATGGATCCGGCGTATCTCTCCTGTCTGATGAGTTTGCCCTTCTTGTCATTCTCATCCTTATCCAGGCCCTTGGCAGCGTTGATGGTAAGATAGCCATCATTGAGTTCTACAGTGATCTCTTCTTTCTTGAATCCGGGCAGATCGATGACTACTTCGTAGTTGTCATCTTTTTCCCTGACATCGGTCTTCATCATCCTGCCTGCTCTTCTGCCATAAAGCTTCTTCTCCAGATTGTCAAATTCCTTGAACTCCGGAAATCCAAACAGGTCATCCATTAATCTCTCTTCAAAAATACTAGGTGCTAACATAATGATTACCTCCTTTGCACATAAACAATTTATTTGTATATGAGCATTGGGACGGAGGGTTCGGATCATTGGAACTTTAAGTCCTAACGGTCTTCTCTGTTCCTTTGTTCTACTTATGGTATAACACTATCATTAGCACTCGTCAATAGAGAGTGCTAATTTGATTAAAAAAGGCCTATTAATACGCACCAATTTTGTTTAGCCCCAGGTCTGATAGAGCCTATTTTTTTATCGAAAAAAGCCGTACAACCTGTTCAGCGGTATTTGCTATGTTTCTGATGGCATTTTCCCTTTTCATAGCTTCATCAAGGCTGCATGGGCCGGGAACTATAGAAAAAAACGCATCTATTCCGTTATTGTTACATTCACCGGCATCTTTTCCGATACAACCGGCGAGCACAACTACCGGTACGTTATATTTTTTTGCGATTATCGCTACTCCGATTGGAGCTTTTCCTCTTGAAGTCTGGCCATCGAGCATTCCCTCGCCGGTAATGACAAGGTCAGCATCTTTGACATGCTCTGATAGTTTTGTTGCATTTGCCACCAGCTCTGCGCCATTCTCAAGCTTTGCTCCGAGAAACGTTCTTAAAGCAAAGCCAAGGCCGCCTGCAGCACCGCTTCCAGGGAAATCGGGATTTGCATCGGGGAAGGCCTCTTTTGCCTTTTCTGCATAGGTTCTAAGCCATCCATCCATGAGCTCCACCATTTCCGGAGTGGCCCCCTTTTGCGGACCAAACACTTTGCTACAGCCGGCTTCTCCACATAGTGGATTATCTACATCGCAGGCTACTGAAAATGTACATTCTTTAAGCTCTTGCCTTACATCGTCTGCAAAAATGGAATGAATATCTTTTAACCCTGCAGCGCCATTTTTTATCTGTTTTCCTTCTTCATCCAGGAGCTTAAAGCCCAATGCTTTCAACATTCCGGTTCCGCCATCATTGGTGGCACTGCCTCCGATACCAATAAGGAAATTTCGAACACCTTTATCTATTGCATCCAGGATCATTTCCCCAAGGCCGAAAGTTGTTGTATTTAACGGGTTTCTCTTCTCCTTTGGCACCAGGATCAAGCCAGCGGCACTACTCATCTCCATTACTGCGGTATCGCCGAAGATAATGCCATATTGCGCGGAAACAGGCTCAGATAGTGGGCCTGTGACAGTAACAGTCTCAAGTTTTCCATTAAGTCCCTCCACAAGTGCTGAAACGGTTCCTTCACCACCATCAGCCATCGGCAGTACCAGGGTCTCTATCTCAGGCCTGTACCTCTTTATTCCTTCTGATGCGGCATATCCCGCCTCTAATGATAAAAGACTCCCTTTAAAAGAATCAAATGCTATTACAATTTTCATGGCATGCTCCTATCCATTGTCGACTTTTTTCCATAACATACCCCTTAGTGGGGCTAAGCTGCAAATTGGTGGTGCTATCAGCTGATCTACTATGAAGAACATAATAAGCGGTATCAAATTCAGCCATTTCAGATATCTCATAATCCCATCCTCATGCTGACGATTCCGTCTTTCTCTCCAACCTCTTCGAAGC
>JAEEGF011234247.1_pt1 | contig 19281 bp, 20 predicted proteins | sample 9134171 | NCBI WGS metagenome assembly JAEEGF01 (sample SAMN16246542, study PRJNA631951) | gut metagenome | biome: gut microbiome; feature: rumen; material: AP-attached | host: Bos | place: Iran: Karaj | collected 2018-10
AATGAAGGCTTGCAGAGTTTGATTTCTGCAAGCCTTTTTTTGTGTCTATTTTGTAGTAATGAAGTGGGAGAGAACGTTCGGGTTTCCTTCGGGATGCGTTCGGGATTTAGTTGGCAGACTTATTGTCTTTTTGCTGGGGAGAAATGAGAGTTGTTGTGATTCCAAAGCAGAGGTCGTGATGATACAAAATCTTTTGCCTCGGTACAAAGAAAATGAGGACGTATCGGCAAAAGCGACGCGCCCTCATTCAGTTATCTGAAAAATGTGAAAATTATTTCTTTTTAGTAGTTGTTGTTTTCTTTGTTGTCGTAGTCTTCTTGGCTGTTGAAGTAGACTTCTTTGTTGTTGCCTTCTTCTTTGTTGTAGTAGAAGATTTCTTAGCCGTAGAAGTTGACTTCTTTGTTGTGGTTGTAGAAGTTGTAGTCTTTGCAGGCTCTTCCTTCTTTATCTCGCCCTTCTTGAACTTCATTCCAAGATTCATTCCGTCGTATTCCTTGAGGAGCGAAGTGATGGTCTGAACGGTTGAGTTGTTTACTTTTGAGCCGATGAACTCGATGCCCGTTAGCACCTTGTCGGCATCGTAGAGCATAGAAAACTCATCGCCCGAAACGCTTACGGTTGTGGTAGATGAAATGCCAGTTATATCGTATGTAAGCGTAAGTTTGTCGCCCGAAACGGTATATTTGCCGCTTGTCTTGTTCTTCTCGCCGATAGTCTTGTCGAAAGTACCGTCGCTCTTGAACGTGAAGGTAAGATTACCCTCCTTGATTCCAGCCTGCTTCAGATAATTGTCGAACTTCTTCTGGGCTTGCGAACTGATGGCCGAGCCAGCCGCCTTTTTCAGAATGTTGTCCGATTCGAGTTGTACTGCCGAGCCTGTAAAAATCCATGTGCCCTCGAGTTGGTTGGCAGATACCGATGGAGTTGTTACCGCATTCACAACCTTGTTGAGTATGTCGCCCAATTGTGCGTGCGAAAGGCTTGGCACACAGAATAGTGCCACAGCCAAAAGTGTGCATTTAATCAATTTCATATTTGTGAATTTCAAAAATAAAATACCTTTATAGCGCACAAAGTTACAAAAAAGGTTGAAACGACGAAGCATTTTCTGCGGATTAAAGCGTTCTTTGCGCAAATTAATGCTATTATTTCGTTGTTCTTGATTATATAGATGACTTTGTGTTTTTTTCATGGGATATGAGTAAATAATCAGGATTATTGTGTTAAAAAATCTTATTTTGTATAAAAAACAACAAAAAATTCATTATGTGTATTTCTAATATTATTATCTTTGCGCCAAAATGAACATATTTTGTTAATTTTAGATATTATGAAACAGACATTAAAAGTTTTTGTTTTGGCAATTTTTGCCACTTTTACATTCAACAGCATTGCTAATGCTCAGTTCGGACTTATTAAAGGCGTTGCAGGTGCCGTTACTTCAGGAAAGAGCAAAGGCAAAGAAGTTAAGTTGGCTAACGGAAAATCTGTAAGCACAAAGCGTGCTCCTATCGGCAAGACCGAAGTCATGTCGTGGATTGGCATGGACGATGATGAGGCTACACTCAACGTGTTCAAGGCTATGGTGAAGAAACAGAACAAGTACAACAACGATACCGATGCCCGAATGAAGGTGAGCGACGAGAACAAAGGCGAAATCCTTATGGTTGGCCTGCTTGCCGAAGACTGGAGTTATTCGCGTACAAATCTCGGCGACATCAAGAGTCGTTCTATTCCTTTCTTCTATGTGATGAAGAACAAGGCTGGAAATTTCGTAACAGAGAAGTTCTGGGCTACTCAGAAGTTCAACGGCGCATCGTACGATGCTTTTACCATCGAGCCTGTTATGAGCGGCACGGCCGATTCGAACAAGTATTGGAGAATAATAGTTGACTGGACGGACGAAGATACAGCCAAATACTCACAAGCCAAGTAATTTAGAATCTACGAACAAATTCATAAATCCCCGTTGGCGCGAACCAATGGGGATTGGTTCTTTTTTTATTAGAGAAGAAAACAAGATGACATATAATTATAACAAATAACAGAATTTATGGCTTATCAAGAACAAGAAACAACGGGTTACGGAACCCGTGTAGGAAGGTCGTTTAAGGCAATAGGCAGCGGAATCCTGCTGTTCTGTATCGGAACGGGACTTCTTTGGTGGAACGAAGGTCGTATGGTAAAGACAGCAAAGATGCTCGAGGAGGCCGGCGGCTCGTATGTCGAGATGGAGAATCCAAACAAGAAGGACGCATCGCTCGAGGGTGAACTTATTTGCGGAACGGCTCTGGCAACAACCGAGGATTCGCTCAGCGACAGCCAGTTTGGCGTTGGCGCAAAGGCTATCGCGCTGCATCGCAAGGTAGAGTATTACCAATGGGTTGAACATTCTGACGAGAAGAAGGAAGACAAACTTGGCGGCAAGGAGGTTACAACCACAACATACACATATTCAAAGAAATGGGTGAGCAGTCCTGTTGAGTCGGCTGAGTTCAAAGACCCTGCATATCAGAATAAAAACACTATTCTTACAACCGTTGAGGGGGCTGACCAGTATGCCGAGAACGTAAAGTTCGGCGCATACAAACTTAGCGAGACCCTCATTCACATGATTTCTTCTCGCGAAGGATTGAACTTGGCTATCAGCGAAGACCTTCTGAAAGAACTCGACAAGAACGCGCAGACAGCCTACGAGCGTTTCTACGGCGTTAAGAAGTCGGCTCAGCAGACGGCGGCGCAGCAGCCAGCCGAGACTGCCATTATTTCAGATTCAGCCAAGGCCGTTGCCGATTCTCTGAAGGCGGTAAACGACAGCATCATTAAGAATGCCGTAAACAAGAAGGATTTTGAATATGTTCATCAGGCCGGAAACGTGTTGTATTTCGGTCGTGTTCCGGGCTCGCCAGAGGTGGGTGATGTTCGCGTAACATTCGAGCAGGTAGTTCCTGCCAAGGTAACGGTTATGGCTGTTGTAGACGGCGAGACATTCAAGGCTTTCAAGGCAAAGAACGGCAAGCGATTCCAGACTCTCGTGATGGGCAAGAAGAGCGGAGACGAGATTATCGATGCCGAGAAGGAGTCTAACGGCTTCTGGCTGTGGGTTTGGCGTATTGTCGGAACTATGCTTGTAATTGGCGGCTTGAACGGCATCTTCGGCTTTATCGAGACAATCCTGAAGGTTGTTCCGTTTGTTGCCGGCATCTTCGGCTGGGGCGTTGGCGTTGTCTGCACAATTGTGGGCATCGTGTGGTCGCTCATTGTCATTGCCGTAGCATGGCTCTTCTATCGCCCTGTATTGGGCATCACGTTGCTGGTTATATCGGGCTTCCTTATATGGGTATTTGCCTTCAAGGGTAAGGACAAACTGAAGGAATTGGCAGCCAAGGCAAAGAAATCAGAGTCTGCAAGTGCGCCGTCTGACAATAATGCATGATAAAAATTGATTATGGCTATGGCTCTGTGCCTGTGTGCCTTTCGCGGGTATGCAGGCGCAGAACTTTTCGTTTTCCTGAAACGTAAACAGCCATCTCTTTTTTTTGACAAGACATTAGATTTTACTATCTTTGCCTCTTCGGGCGAAAAGTGAAAAAGTGTATTTATGAAAAATCTGATATTCTCGGCATTCGTTGCCGCTATGATGCTTTCAGCCTGCGGAAGCAAGACTGGCAATGTTGCTGAAACCGCAGAAACTGTCGATAGCCTGACAACCGATTCGGCTGATGTCAAGACTGTCGCAAACGCAAACATAGATTCGGTAAAGCATACCAAAGACTATATAAATCAGCGAATTGATACGATTTATAAGTATAAGAACGATGGGCAATATTGCTCGGAGAGTTACCGCGCGCTCGAGGCTGAGGCTGTTAAACTGAGCGAGGAGCGTGACGAGATTTATTTCGACGGCGACCATTGGATAAATGGTCAGGACATCGACCCGAAATGGAGTTACAAGGTAAAGAAGATAGAACTCGAAGGCGACTCGGTTGCATGGGCTGACATTACAATTCATAATTTCGGCGATAGCCGCGTGAAACTTAGATTGCTGTACGAGCGCGGCGACTGGTTCGTCGACGATTTTTATTTCTACTACAAAGACGAAGGAGTGATTAAGGAATTGCGCGAGAAGGAGGGAATGAAGGAATACATTTCAGCCAACCGCAAAAAATAGAAAAAGATGAGAAAGATATTGTTTTTGCTGTCGTTTCTGCTGATTGTTTGTTCTTGTGGCAACAACGTGCAGAAGACAATGCAGGAAAATAATTCGACAGATAGCGTTGTTGCCGAAAAAAAGGTTAGTGATACAGATAAGAAGGAGGCTCTGCAAGGGTATCCGGCTCTTGTATATGCCAAGGTAAACAAAGTTCTGTCGCAACAGTCTGTAAATCAGAATGAACTCGATTCGGCTTTCTTTGCCAAGAGTTACCTCGATTTGAGGGCTGAGGTTCTGCAGGTGCAGGACGGCAAGCCTTTCGACCAACTTTTCTTTGTTGAGTACATGCCGTTTTCGCAAGGATTGTGTCCGCCGATTATTATTTCGGGTGTCAAGATAGAGTCGTTTAAAGAAGATAAAGCCGAAATAACCTTCACCATAAATGATGGTGAGGACGATTTCGTAAAAATGTGGTGGCATCTGCAATATGCCAATGGCGAATGGCGCATAGACGACTGGAGTAACTATCTCGAAGACGAGTATGGCATAGTTAAGGGTATGCGCGAATATTTGCAGAAGAATAAAAAGTAGAGATGATGAGAAGAGTATCTGTGTTAGTTGTATTGTGCCTGTGTCTTGTTGCAGGCGTTAAGGCTCAGAAATCCAGCCTGTATGAGCGTAAGGATTTCAGTTTCAAGATGACAACGGAGAAAGATTCCGAAGGCAAAATCAGAACCGTTAAACTTCACGCTTGCGTTGGCAGTAACGCGGTAAGTAATTTCACGTTCAAGGTTGTCGTTCCGACGGAAGACATCGGCGAAATAACCGAGCCTGACATCAATTTCGACGGCTATCCCGATGTAGACATTAATCTTGGCTATAAGGGCGGATTTTCTAACAACGTCCAGCACGAGGCTTTGCTCTGGAATCAGAAAAAACATTGCTTCGAAGTGCCAGAGGGATACAGCGATATTGGCGAGCCGCAATTTGACGGCGAGGAGAAAATCATCTTCACAACGTTGAGTGCAGGTCCTGATGCGCGCGTAACGACTTATTACCGTTGGCAAGGCAGCACGCTTTGCGAATATCTCTCTGACACTTGGAAGATTGACGATGACAAGGTGGCAGATTTCAGCGATATGCTTAACCTGCCTCTGTTCCGTTTAGATGCCAAACTGAATGGCCGCACTCCTGTAATCATAGCGTTTCAGAAGAATGAAGACGGCGTTGTGGCTGGCTACATTTATTATCCGCGTGCCAAGAATCCTGCGCCTATCATGATAAAAGGAATTTTCGATGGCATCTACGACCTTAGGGAACGGCTGCCGGACGGCACTACTACAGGCTATCTAAGCCTTAAATGCGACAAAGACCAGAACTGGAGTGGAGCATGGGCTAATCCCGTTACTCACAAATCGCTGGAGATAACCGATATTCTCTTCAGTCACGAAGTTCCAAAGTGGTTCACGAAGTCGCTTTTTTTAGAGTAAAGAAATTGTAAATAGTAAGTTATATTATGGAATTACCAAAAGATTTAGGCACAAAAATCTTCAAGGGCTGCGGGTGCGTTTCTATTGGCATCGTGGTGCTGCTGATAGCCCTTGTAGCATGGGCTATCAGTCTGCCCGACGAGGAGGATTCTGATGAGAAAAAAGAGGCTCAGAAAACCGAGCAGGCCGAAAAGAAGGACAGCATTGTTGTTAATGCTCCGTTGGAGGGCGACCCTTACAAGGAACTCGACGAACTTATTGGTTTGGATCAGGTTAAGGACGAGGTTCGTTCGCTTGCAAACTTTGTTAAGTTGCAGAAGCAGCGCGAGAAGAAGGGACTGAAAGTGCCGAAGATGTCGCTGCACCTTGTCTTTACCGGAAATCCCGGAACGGGTAAGACAACCGTGGCGCGCATCGTTGCCCGAATATATAAGGACTTGGGCGTGCTGAAGAAAGGTCACACCGTAGAGACCGACCGCTCCGGACTGGTTGCCAACTACGTTGGGCAGACTGCCACAAAGACAAATGCCGTGGTCGACTCGGCCCTTAACGGCGTTCTGTTCATCGACGAGGCTTACGCGCTTGTTCCCGACGAGGGCATAAAGCAGGACTACGGTCAGGAAGCCATCTCTACATTGCTTAAGCGCATGGAAGACGACCGCGACAAACTTGTGGTAATCATAGCCGGATATACCAACGAGATGAAGCGTTTTATCGACTCCAACCCCGGACTTCAGTCGCGCTTTAACAGGTATATCAGTTTTCCCGACTATACCTCGGGCGAACTTAGCGATATCTTTAAGATGTATGTCAAAAAAAATCAGTACACGCTTGCGCCCGATGCCGAACGTTATCTAAAACACAGGCTCGACAGCGTGGTGCGCCATAAGGACCGCAACTTCGGAAATGCCCGATATGTGCGCAACGTGTTCGAAAAAAGCATACAGCGGCAGGCTAACCGATTGTCTAACCAAAAAGACCTCACCACAAAGCAACTTACCGAACTTACAAAGAGCGATTTGAGCAAGGCGTTCAACAGTTGCAAATAACCTTATTTCGTCTCTGCCTCTCTCTCGGCAAAAAGAGTGGGGCAGAGATTTTTTTTGCCAAACTTTTTGATGCTGCCGAATTCTTGCGTCCATTCGGTAGCAAATAAACAGAATTCGAGCGGCAAATTCGGCATAACTGAGAAATTCCTGAAAAACACCTGAAAACTAATATCCCTTATCCAAAAACATACATATTCATCAAAGACTTTCCGACTGCTGAAACCGCACAAAATGTTATATATAGTGGCTGAAATGTTAAGTCTTGTGTTGCGGTTGTGTGGTGCGTAATTATTCATTAGAATTAACATTCTAACACCTAATCATGTAGAAAAACTTATACTTTTTGTTAAATAAGTATTATGGATTTAAAAATTATCAAAAAAACTTATGAGTTTTATCAAAAAACTAATACTTTTTATTTACCTTTGTAATGAAAATATGCTTGATGTAAAAGTAGAAAAGAAGTCTGAGTTTATCTTATGGATAAGGATGCCTTTTATAAAGGAATTTTGAAAGAGAACAGACGATTGAAAAAGAAGGTTTTTGAATTGTCTTCTACCGACTCGCTAACAGGATTGTACAATCGTTCCTATGGTGAGAAAGCGGTTTGTCGTCTGTTGGAATCCGGTATGCGAGGTTATTTCTGTCTTTTCGATTGCGATGATTTCAGGCTGATTAACTATAAGTTCGGTCATGAGGTTGGCGACATCGTTCTGATAAGAATAGCCTCGGTTCTGCGTAAGGCATTGTCTGAACAGACAATAATAGCACGAGTCGGAGCAGATGAATACATGTTTTTTATCCCTTTCAGCTCGGGCTATTCTGAGTTTGAGGCAAGTGTGCAGTGCCGCGAGTTCTTCTCTGTTATCAATAGCGAGCAGTTTATCGAACTTAAAGGCTATCGCCCTAATTTCAGCGTGGGTACATGCGAGTATCTGCCAGAATCGGGCATGACATTCGAGACGCTGTACAAAACGACATCCGAGTGCCTGAAGAAAGCCAAGGAGTTTGAAGGCAACTACTTGTATAATGATGTAACGGGCGGCATCCCCGATATAGCACGCGCATTTCAGTTGCTGCGCGACGACCGTACATTGTACAACGAACTAAACGATTTTCTCTTTACCATAGCCGACGAGTCAAAATGGCTCGAATTTGTGGAACGGAGCGCGAATGTAAAGGGGTCGATGTACGCAAACAAGCAACAGCAACTCGACCAAATTATGCAGTACTACAAGCGCGGAGACCTGAAGGACGCCGACTACGAACTTCTCTTCGACCTTGTGCAGAAAAACTGCGATGTGCTCGATGTATCTATGGTAGAGCGTTTTGTCGGCGGAATTTTAATGCCGTATTACGAGTCTAAGCCTTCGACACCCGAGACACGAGGCTATCTGGTGCGTTTATACCTGCTGATGGCTGAGGCCTGCATTGCCGTGTACAGGCTTGGCGACAACGGTCTTTGCTGCTATTGTCTGGAATATCTGCAAAAGTGCATAAATACCGCTGAAGGCTTCCCGAAAGACAGTATGCCGTTTGAATGCAAGTTCTATGCCATGTGCCATCTGATAGGTCATTTCGACCTTATGGACAATTTAGGGGTGGCCGAGAAGGAACGCTTCGATTACTATCTTCAGGTTATAGAAATGCTGAAAGGCAAGGAAGCGATAACGCTGAGTCCAGGATATATGCGCGATAGCAACGACTATCTGATAAACAATGCTGCGTTGTATCCGCTAATGCGTGCTGCCCTCATTCTTTCGAAAGAAAAGATTCCGGCAACCGATAAGGCCGAACTGAAGCGACTGCTGACATACATAGTGCAGCACTCTACCGATGGGGTGATTGACTCGAACGTTGGAGGCGAGGAGTACACATATTTTAACAAGATGATGTACAGATTGCTTTTCCATCATCATAAAGGTTCCGAGATGCTTTTTGAGTTGCACCGTCATATGGTCGAGATTATCGACCGTCGAAAGAAGGTGCTTGATACAACCGAGCTGACGGCCTTCTGCGGTATGCTCTTCATCGGTTCAAAGGCGCTTGATAATTCCGACTTGGACGGCGAGGAGAAACGCAAGGTCGTGCTTGCTGCATGGAGGATGATTCTGTACATCTTTGTACGCAGACGCAATGTGGCGATGGACTATCAGATTGAATTCCTCTCGCGTAACATGCTAAAAAGCATACTCGCTTCAAAAAATATCACGGCTTCGGACAAGATGCAGTATCTGCCAAAGTCATTATGCGTGTTTATGATAAACACATACGCTCACAGCGCGGCTTTGGCTATATATGTAAACATAGTAACCGAGAACATCATCGACAACTATCCAGAGTTGCTGCTGGGCACGTTCGAAGGCTACGACACGGTCGGCGACATCAGGCAGCATCGCGAAGACATACTCAACTTTATGCGCGAGGCGTGCATATTGCACGACATCGGCAAGATATATCAGACATCCATCATCACCAACAGCTTCCGTAAATTGACCGAGCACGAGATGATTCTCGTAAGAATGCATCCGGTGATGGGATATGAGATGATAAAGGACAATCCCGACCTGAGCAAATATCGCGAAATAATGCTCGGACATCACAAGTGGTACGACGACTCTAATGGCTATCCAAAAGAGTTTTGCAACAAGGGATACCCGAAGAAAGTCCTTGTAGACATAGTGTCTATCTGCGACTCGCTCGAGGCAGCAACCAATCACATAGGACGCAACTACCGCAAGGCAAAGCCGTTCTGTATGATATTCGACGAATTTTTTGAAATGAGTGGAACAAGATATAATACCGAGATACTAAAAACTATAGTTGGTACACCCGAGGTATACTGTAAGCTGAGACAGATGGTTGACGTGAGTTGGAAGTCTGTCTATCGCGAACTGTTCCGGGACATTGTAATTGAATTTACTCATTAATTTAGTGAAAGAGAACTTGAGAAAAACTATGGCGGAAGATATTTTTAAAGATTTGGGAGAGCTGAACAAGGAAGAACTCTATGACCTTGCGGTGGCGCTGTATGAGCGCGACATTCTCATAGCAAAGCAGAACAGAGTGAACCTGTTCAGATATGACGTGGCCGACGACACGCTCTTCTTTGTGTTTGTCGACCGGCACGACGGCGAAGTTCGCCGACGCAAGACTGAACATTATCTTACTTCTGAAAACTACGCATTCAGCACGCCGACGCGCGAAGTGTGCGTGAATCTTTTCAGAGACTATATAGAGGGCAGAAAAACAGAGCCTACGGGCTCGTTCGAGATGCCTTACAAGGCTGGCGGACAGTATCTGCGATGCGACTACAAGTGTGTGTACAACCGCAGCGGAAAGCTCCATTCAATACTCGGGCAGTTCGAGGACGTAACCTTTACGCGCGAGAAGATGCTCAAGGCAATCGAGAAGCAGAACGAGTACATGCGAATCATCAACTCGCTGAAGACATCGTTCGAGTCTATCATCTATTTCGACCTCGAGAAACTGAACTACAACCTGATATTGGCAACCGATGCCCTCAAGAGCGTTACAAAGAAAATTGCCACTATGAACGAGATGGCACAGATTTTCTGCTCGGCATACGTTCTGCCCGAATATCAGAAACTGTTTACCGATTTTATCAATTTCGACGACCTTGCCGAGCGACTGAAGGGTAAGCAGTACATCATGGCCGAATATGCCACATTCCACCTTGGCTGGGTCGTAGCGCGTATAATCCCTGCCAATGTCGATGCCGACGGAAACGTTACGCACGCCCTTCTGACATCGGAATGTGCCGACGAGGTTCATCGCGAAACCATTTTCCTGCGTCAGGCTGCCGAGACCGACGGACTTACCGGACTGCTTAACCGATATGCCGGCAAGCGCGAGATTGAAAAGTGCGTGATAGAAAATGGAAAGGGCGTGTTCGCTTTGTTCGACTGCGACCGCTTCAAGCAGATAAACGATACGCTAAGCCATCTGGTAGGCGACAGCGTGCTTGTTGAGATTGCCCAGACAATGAAGGATACATTCAAAAATCAGATTGTGATGAGGCTCGGAGGCGATGAATTTATTGTTTTTTTGACTGGTAGTGAGGTTGAACGCCGCATGAAATCTAAGGACGGATTGGTTGGAATGTTCGACCAAATGAAATTAAACCTCGAAGGGGTGACTATCCCTGAACTTGAGGGCACGCACATAACAATGAGCGGTGGTGTTGTGGCATACAATAATTTGGAGGGAGTAACGTTTGAGGACATGTACAAACTTGCAGACGAAGCACTCTATGTAAGTAAGAAAAAACGAAATGGAAATATAACCATAACTTGTAGGTAAAATTATAAAACCAAACTTTAACAAAGAGAATGATTGAATATAAAGATGAAAAAAGTCGCGAATTAGCCACACAGTCGATTTCGAAGCTGATGCTCAAGTATGCTGCTCCGGCAATCATATCTATGACGGCAATGTCATTGTACAACATCTGCGACTCGATTTTTATAGGTAGAGGGGTTGGGGCTCTTGCTATAGCCGGACTAGCAATTTGCTTTCCGTTGATGAATGTCTTGGCGGCATTCTGTTCGCTCACGCTTGTAGGCTCGGCGGCTCAGGTGTCGGTAATGATGGGCGCAAACCAGCGCGACGATGCACAGAAGATATTCGGCAATATGCTTAGGCTTGAGATTGTGCTCGGACTGGCGGTAACGGTGTTGGGACTTGTTTTTCTCGACCCGTTGCTCGTGCTTTTCGGTGCCACGGACAAGACATTGCCTTACGCGCGCGATTATATGCAGATATCGCTTTTGGGCACAGTGTTCGCTTACACTTTTCAGGGAATGTCGGGGCAGCTCAGAGCCACGGGTAGTCCGGCACAGGCAATGAAGGCTCAGATTATAGCCTTGATTTTCAATCTGGTACTCGATGTGCTGTTTATCTTCGTCTTCGATTGGGGTATTAGGGGAGCAGCCATCGCCACCGTAATAGGGCAGGTGTTTGCATTTGCATATTGCGTTGCGCTGTTCAAAGACAAGTCGCGCTATGTCTATTTCACTAAAGAGGGCTTCAGGTACAGTTGGGAGAAGATAAAGGCTATTCTTTCAATCGGAGTTTCGCCTTTCTTGGTAAGCATCTGCGGATGTATAATCGTAGTTTTCATAAACCGCGCGCTCATAGAGCAGGGCGGTAACGACTGCGACTTGTATATCGGTGCATACGGAATAGTAAACCGCATAACGCAGTTCATCATAATGGCTGTTGCCGGATTCTCTTCGGGATTGCAGCCTATAATCGGATTCAACAATGGAGCAGGACTCTATAAGCGCATAAAAGAGGCCTTGTACCAGGCAATCCGCGGAGTAACAATATTCATGACATTCGGCTACGCTTTCGTGGCATCGTTCCCGGCGACTTTGGCATCTCTGTTTACAAGCGACTATAAGATGATAATGTTTTGTGTAACTGCCATGCGCATTGCATTGTGCACGTTTCCTATCATCGGAATACAGATGATGAGCATCGTGTTCTTTCAGGCAATACGAAAGCCGCTTTCTGCCATCATTATATCCCTTACAAGGCAGTTGCTCTTTCTCTTGCCTATGCTTGTTATCCTGCCCGAGATGTGGGGTGTTGATGGCGTGTGGTGGAGCATGGCTATTGCCGATGTGCTGAGTGTTACGCTCGCAACGGCAATGTTGTTTCGCGAAGTCAGAAACTTTAAGGAAAAAATATGAAAAAGATTTTTTTAGCTGTTTTTGCGGCTATTCTGATGCTTGTATCGTGCAACGATAAAGGCAGACAGAACGGAGCGCAGGGCGAGGTGGAGGTGAGTTTCGACTCGCTCGGAAACGTGATGGGCGACACGGTAGTGTATGCCGACAGTTTCGTGGGTAAGTTCTTTAAGTTCCGCTATGCGCTGCTTGTTGAGATGCCCGTTGGCTCGGACGACATTCACGACAGCATTGTAAAATGGGTTGCCAACGAGTACGACCCGGAGCATCTGTACAAGGGCGACAGAACAAGGCTCGACTCGCTCTTTCTTGTACGCACCGAGCACATGAAGAAGGAGGTGAAGGATACCGATGACGAGTTTGGCTCTGACGGCAGCGAGAACCCGGGATTTGGCGATGGCATCGACAGCACCTCGGTAGTAAAGATATGGGAGAACCGAGAGTTCGTAACCTACGGCTATTCTTGCGATTATTTCTTCCCCGGAGCGGCTCACGGCTCGTATGTGTTCTATGCTGCAACGTTTAACAAGCACGACGGCAGTCGCGTAAAGACTGAGGATATGTTTACAGACAATGCAAAACTGCTTTCGTATATAAAGCGCGGTCTGATGGAATATTTCGAGGCGCGCTCAATAGAGGAACTTTATGATAATCTTCAGTTAAGCGATACCAAGGATGTTCCGTTGCCTCAGCATGGCTTGTGGATTGAGGACGGCAAGGTGGTATTCCAATATCAGCAGTACGAGATTGCGTGCTATGCTGCCGGACTTCCGGGCGGCTCGATTGATTTGAAGCTTATTTCTCCGGATATGGTTACGCCGTGGTTCAAGGATAATTTCTGTCCGTGGCTTAACGATGCCAGTTCTGCCAACAAAATTCCTAATTGACAATTTTTTAAATTGAAATTTGAAAGTTGAAAATTGAAAAAATTGGATTTTGAAGGGCATTGTAAATGAAACTAATAAAATCTAAGGATTTGTTTGATAAGATTATGTCTGATCTTTCAACGCACGAACAATTTGCTGATTTTAATTTTAAAGCGGGAAGTAACAGAATTATTTTCAGAAGTAAAGGGTTTAAGAAAGAAGTTAAAATATTGCGTTATATTGATAGGCATGATTCCGAGATGATGATAGCATATCCAACATTTGGGGTTAAATTTGATGTTCTATTGAAATGGTTTAAAAAATATAACCATAAAAGTTTGCAAGATCAGAGGGCAAATGATAGTTTTGGTTTCGAAACATCAATGTTGGGATATGAGTCATCTTATTACTGGTTTAGCTTGAATAAAACAAATCACCAGTTTGAGATCGAAAACTTTAAGAGGGAAGTTCTGGATTGTGCAAATAAAGTTTTTACGAATTATGCAACTCTTCCATTAGCATATAAAAGTGAAATTGAACCAATATTGCGCGGAGAAAAGGAAATGCCAGATGTAGGAATGGATTGGGCATTTAAAGACTTGACACTTTGTAAGATTGTGAATCCAAAATGCTATGAGGATTTAAAGAAGATTATATTGTCGAGAATTGAATTTATGCGTGGGAGAAATGAGCCAAATGTAGCTATATATTATGACAGATTGGATGAAATTCTCGAATATTTGGAAGGATTGACTATAGATGAACTCTATTCTTTTCGCTAATTTTCTGTTTGTTAAGTCGAACTTTGTTCGCTTGCTATCTTTCTGTTAAGCCGAATTTCCGAATTCGGCTTTTGGATAAAAAGGGAATTTGTAATTCCCACCGCTGAAAAAATGTTTTATTTTTGTGTAGAAATATCTGACTTTTTGTCGCTTTGCGACAATGGGAGTAGCAAACTCCCGTTTTATGATGCTGCCGAATTCTTGCGTCCCTTCGGTAGCAAGCGACCACAGGTCGAGCGCGGAAATTCGGCAGAACAAAGGAGGTGGTACTAAATCCGATTTAATCAGATAGAAAGAAAAATCCGCAATGTTCTTTGAAGAGGCATTGCGGATATTTTTTTTGTTATTCAACAATCTTTATTGCTACCGATTTTATCTGTTGCCAGCCGGCCTTGTCGGTTAGTCTAATCATAAAATGATAGTCGCCCGTGTCGATGTTTGTCGGAATCTTTATGTCCTCGCGGGCAGAGAACGACTTTTGTCCGTCGGGAATGTTGAAATCTTGGTTAAACACCCACGGATTCTGCGCCTCCTTAATGGCGTCCATGCTGCAAGTTGTTGCCGACGTGCTATGCGTGTGGTGGTCGAAGTTGTGGTGAACTTCGATGTTGTACTTGCCCAGCTCGTCGTTGTCGGTAAAGACATAGCTGAACGGAATCGTCTCGCCGCGGTGATACACTTGGCAGTCGATAGGGTTGGCTGTGATGCCCTGCTCCGATATCTCTGGATAGGTCATATCCTTCTCATCGTCGTCAGAACTGCCGCACGCACAGAGTGCGCACAGCAGTGATACTGAAAAAAGTATTTTCTTCATTATTTTCTATGTTTAGTCGTCGTGATGGTGGTCGTGCTCATCTTCATCATCGTCGCCGTCGTCCTCAACAATGTTCAGCTCGCTCTCTACGGTTGCCTGCTGACCGTTCTTGTCGGTTACGGTAAAATGAAGGTGATATTCGCCCAAAGGAGCCTCGGCCGGAATGTCGATATGCTCGTGGAACTCGGTGTTGCGTATGCCGATGTATTTTCCGTCGGTGTAGCTCTTTTCAATCTTGAACGAGCCGCCGTTCTCCTCGTGAATCTCAACGTCGATACGCTGAATCAAGCCCTCGGCAACCACGTCTGCCTCAAGATGAAGGTCGTGCCCCGGATGGCAGTGCTTGGCGTTGTCGTGTCCCACCTCGGTAAGCGTTATTGATGGCTTTGCCGGAAGGTCGTCGTCATCGTCGCCGCAAGAAGTTAGGAACAATGTTGATGCACACAGAAAAGCCATCAGAAGGCTCATGAACTTAATATTTTTCATTTTTTTCTTTCTTTAATAATTGTTTAAAAATCCAAGCCTATCATTGCCGACAGATTGCGTCCAGGCTCGGGAACATCTATCAGACGATAGTAGCTTGTGTGGTTGTAATATCGCTTGTTCAGCAGATTGTCTGCATGCAAGGCGATTTTCAGTCTGTTTTTTCCTACCGCAAAGTGCTTGCCTGCCGATGCGTTCAGCGTGCAGTAACCGTCGGTAGGCTTTTCGGGCGGAACAATCTCATTCTGCGCGCCCACAACGTGTATGCTGAGCTGCACAAAGCCTTCGCCCTTCTTCTCGAACTGATATTTTATGCTCACATCGCCCGACCACGGAGTAGAGAAGGGTAGAGTGTAGCCTTTCTTCGCACCCGATTTCTGACGGGCATACAGATATTCGCCCTTCAGTTCGGCCTCCCAGTGCTTGCCGATGCTGTATGTAGCCTGAGCCTCGAATCCGTAGCGCAGAACCTTGGCTTGGGTGTACTGATAGAGTTGCAGCCCCTCAACATAGTCGGCTGTTGGATTCAGATATATATAGTTCGGAAAAAAGTTGACGTAAGGGTCTATCTGTATTGCCAGACGCTTGTCAGACCAATGTATTCCGGCATCCAACTGATATGATTCTTCGGGATTGAGCGACTTGTTTCCTCGCTCGTATCTGAAGATGTGATAGTTGATGCCGTCGGCTCCCAGTTCCTTAGGTATAGGCACGCGGAAACTCTTGCCCACGTTAGCTTTCAGCACCCATCCGCCAACCGAATAGTTTATTCCGGCCGACCATGTGATGCTGTTGAAGTTGCGCGTGGCAGCCTCGGAACGTTGCTTGTAAACCGAGTCGGAAGCCGATACTGGCGTTTTGTACCAGTCGGAATAACTGTGTATGCGTGTGCGAGAGAAGTCGTAGCGCACGCCAGCGTTCAGTTTGAGATGCTCGCCGATGCTGTGCTTGTCGAACACGAACGCGCCCGTGCTCACCGATTCGAAGTCGGGGATGATGAAGCCCCAGCCGTCGCGTCGGTTATGCTGATATTCGCCGTTCACGCCAATGTTAAGCGTGTTCTGCTCGCTCAGAATCTTCTTCAGCGAGATGGCTGCGGTGTATGTGCTCTTGTCGAACACTCTCTCGTCCGTTCCTTCGGGCTTGGGCATGTAGCCGTGCGAGATAGGCTCAGAACATTCCTTGCGGTGATTGTTCTGGTATGCCAGACGGATGTCTAGCGCCGAGTTTTCGCTTTGCCAAGCCGTGTGACTGAGCACCTTCAGATGGTTCACGCTCTGTAGCGGCAGGTCGATGTCGCGACGGCTCTTGTCGTAGTCGATGTCGGATAGTCGCACCTCAAGACCATGCGCGTTGGCAAAGAATCCGCTTCGCGAATAGTTGTCGGATATGCGCACGTCGGTGTGGAAGTTATATCCGGCATAGCCAAGCGTGATGCTTCCGTCGCGCTCCGTTCCGGCTGTGTTGCGCAGTCGCTGCTTGTGCAGTTTAATATAGTACGAGTAGTACTGAATGCTGTCTGCCGGAATCTTGTAGTCGGCATAGTCGATGAGCGTGGTGTTGGCACGATAGAAGAAACGCCCTATGCGTCCGCCAATCTTTGCCGACAAGCCCATCTGCTCGTTGTTTGTGCGGCCAAACACCTGCACTGCTCCCTCGAAAGGCTTCAGCGGAATGTGGTTGGTGTAGAGGCTCAGCACGCCGCCTATGGCATCGCTGCCGTAGAGTAGGGCTGCCGGACCTTTTATCACCTCAACGTGGTCTATGGCAAACTGGTCAATCTCCAGTCCGTGGTCGTCGCCCCACTGCTGTCCCTCGTGCTTTATGCCGTCCTCTGTCACCGCCAGCCGGTTGAATCCCAAGCCCCTTATCGTGGGTTTGGACTGTCCGCTGCCAATGCTCATAGCCTTCACGCCCGGCACTCCCTCGAGCGTCTGCATAAGGCTTCCGGCAAAGTTGTTCTCCAAAAAGTCACGGTTCACCTGCACACTCGTCTGCGACGAACGCATAAGGTAATCTCTCTTCGATTGCCCTGTTATGGTTACGTCGTCGAGTGATACAATAGTATCGTTGGCAGCGCACGCAATGAGCGTCGCAGCCAATAAGTTTGCTATCATAAGATATTGGTCTGTTTGAAAAAATCAAGAAATGAGATTATTCCCTTTGATTAAATCAGACAAACCGGAGGTGCGCGTGGATTTACGATGCCTTTGGCGCAGACGCAGACAAACGGTGCTGCATCAGCCTTGAAGGCAAGGATAAGATTTAGGTTGATGAAAAGAACCACGGCTGTGCCCGTGAGATAGGGCAGCGAGAATAGTTGGCACAGAAGACAGGTATGTGTGAAGCCCTGTGCGCTAGATATGTGCCCGGCGTGCGGAATGTGCTTTACGCACTCAACGCACTCGTCCTCGTGGTGGTGTGTGTCGTGGTGATGAACGTGTATAGCCGACAACAGAAGCATTGGCACGAATACTCCGAGAAGTATCCATGCAGATATTTTTCTGCGTGTCGTTATTTTTTTCATTTTCTGATGCTATACCAAAATTCAGTGCGGCAAAGTTACTGCTTTTTTGTTAAAATAATGCCTTCTGGCAGGTTTATTTCACTTTTTTCTTCTGTAAACATTGCTGTTGTTCGGATTGCCTTATAACATCTAAGGCAATTCTATCGGTTTTTTCACTTTAAACAAATAGCAGTCTTTTGTGAACCCTGTTTTTGTTACTTATTAGGTAGCGATATACTGCAACCCGTACATAATAGTAAGGTACAATAAAGAATGATTTGTTTCATGTTTTTTATGTTTTATAACGAATCGATTTTTGTCAGAATACGTTCGATTTCTTTAAGAAATGTCGGTAAGTAATCCTTTGCGCATTTGCTTTTTGTTGAATGTTGCAGTTTCTTCTCATATTGAGTAAAACTGCTGTTGCTTAGATATAATTCGCTTGCAATCATATTTGCATAATCATTGGCAACGTCATGATGCTTGCTAAAATATTCCAATGCATAATCGGTATTCTCATTAACGTATTTGATACAATATCCTCCAAGCATTTCTGCAAGAGCTCCATCCGATTTCTTTATATTCTCGTTCAAGACATAGAAATAGAGCATCCTTTTGTTTCCATTAGACGAAGAGCATAATGTGTCTAATATAGTCATAGTCAAATCGTTGTCTGATAATTTTATCTCATGCAAATATAGCTTCATGATATTTTTATCAACATCAATAGTGTTGATGATTTCAGACTTCGAGTTTTCGTCAAGGTCATCCCAGTATCTATTCTCATCTGCGTGAGAAATACAACTGAAAAATGCTAAAACTAATCCTAATAGCATTTGATTTATCTCTATTTTTCTCATTTTTTCGGTGTTAACTATTCTATACACTATCATTATGCCACCCCATTAATTTGTATTTCTATTATTTTTTTGTTTTTTAAGTCTATTGCAACAAAGAAATAACTAGTGCCACCATCATAAACATACGATATCACACCTTCCTTTATATGCTTCATCAGTCCCCTAGTTAAATCTATTTACATTCCAATAAAAAGCGTGATAGCTCTTTGCTATATAACAACCTGTTGTATGAGAGATTTCCTCGGATGTTATATGTTAACAGAAGATACTTTCCTTCAGTTTTTATATTCGAAATAAATTCTCTAAATACAAGGTATTCATTTTTTGAAGAATTATACAAAATATGCATCATGCCGTTTAGAAAACAACCGGGATAATGTTTGAACTGAAATATATAGTATTGGCATTTCCCGAAATTAGGCACATTTATTCTTTTTGTCTTGAACTTTATGTTCTTCTTGTCAAGCATAATAGACGGAAAGGAATCCATTTCTGCTATTTTGTAGGCTTCATCATAGCTTAGCCTCTTATGTGGGGACGTTGCGTTATAATAGCCATGTATTG
>JAEEGF010242604.1_pt1 | contig 19280 bp, 14 predicted proteins | sample 9134171 | NCBI WGS metagenome assembly JAEEGF01 (sample SAMN16246542, study PRJNA631951) | gut metagenome | biome: gut microbiome; feature: rumen; material: AP-attached | host: Bos | place: Iran: Karaj | collected 2018-10
AACAGCGTGTTTTCCACCTCGGTCTTGAGGCCGTCGGTGGTCAGTTTAAAGGCAGGGCGCTGGCCTTTGACAACAACCTCGCCCAAAACGGTCGCCTCGGGCTCCAGTGCGATGGTGCCCATGTCGTGAGTCGTGGCGTCCATCACCCGCGTTTTGTAGCCCAGATAGGAAATCTTGATGATGGGCTTCATGGCATCGCCCGTGAGGGCAAAGAGCCCGTTATCATCAGTCATAGTACCAGCGACAAAGGCGCTGTCGCTGCTGTTGAGCAGCACCACGTTGGCAAAGGGCACCGGCGTCTGAGCCTCGTCAACAACACGGCCCGTAAACGTGCCGGCAGCAGCGGCCAGTGCCGCCAGCAGGGTCATCATCAGTGTAAAAAAGTATCTTCTCATTTATCTATAGGTTTTATTGAGTTATCATCTTACCGGCAGCAAAAGTATCCTACCGTTTTCCCTATAGACACACTCTAAAGGGTGAAAGGTTGCAATCTTGAAAAGAAAAACTGCATTTTTACCCTTTATAGTGTTAAAATGGCCGCGGCATAGCCGCAGCATGGGGGACTGGCCTGACTAGACTGGCTCCCCGTGGCGTGGTTTCATGGCCATGATGATAATTCTCGCTTGATGGCTTGCTGGTGTTAGTTAATTGGAGTAATTTTGCTTAATGGATTGGGAGAGGTATAAGAGCAAGAAGCAATGGGCCGGAGACTTGAAACCTTCGATGAAGCGCCGCCGGGTGGGGCATGACTATCAAGGCCGTTGCATCTATATGATTACTCTGGTCGTCAAGGAAAGGCGGCCGTTGCTTGGAACGCTCATGGGCAATGGCGAGACCGAGCCGGCCTTTGTGGAGCCGAGTCCACTTGGCCAGGCCGTGATGCAATCTCTTGTCAATATTTCCAAATACTATCCCGAGATTGCTATCTGGACCTTCCAGCTGATGCCTGACCACCTCCATTTTATCGTGTTTGTCAAGGAGAGGATTCCGGTACATCTCGGCAAAGTCATCAATGGCCTTAAAGTGGGATGCAATCGTGTTTATAAAGAACTTGTCAAGAGTGAGCTGCCTGGATTGTGGGAGGATGGCTATAACGATGTTATTCTTGGCCAAGAAGGGCAACTGCAGCGCATGAAGGCGTATATCCATGACAATCCCCGTCGGCTCGCCATCAAACGGGCTCATCCTGATTTGTTTCAAGTGCAAAGAAATATACAAGTGAGAGACTACACCTTTGCTGCCTTAGGGAATGTATTCTTGCTGGATGCTCCATGCCTGTTGCAGGTGCAATGTACCCGCAAGCTCACAACACCGCAAATTACAGCAACTGTGCAGCAGTTCCTGTCACATGCCCAGAACGGGGCGGTCCTCGTCTCCCCAAGCATCAGTCCTGGAGAAAAGGCTGTGATGAAGGCAGCATTCGAGCATGGATATCCAGTTATCGTGCTTCAGGAAAACGGCTTCGCCCCCCTGGCCAAACCAGGAGGGCAGCGATTTGATGCATGCGCTCAAGGGCGCCTGCTCATGCTTGCTCCATGGGAGCATCACAATGACCGGAGGGTAATCAAGCGCAACCAGTGTCTTGACCTTAACGAAATGGCCAGGGTAATCTGCCTCAAGAGCGAGCAGTGAGTGGCCGCGGCAGAGCCGCAGCACAGGGAACTGGGCTGACTAGGCAGGCCCCCCGTGCCGTGGCTCTGTCACGGCTATTCGATGGGCTTGAGGCCGAGGGGGTGAATCAACTGATTACCAGGGGTCTCCCGCTTGTGATTCCTCCATGAGCTCTTTGCCGTAGGGAGTCAGGTACTCGGGGGCGTTAGGATCGTTGGGATAAAAGAGGGGCACGTCGATGTCGCCTTGGGCGAAACTGGCAATCTCATATACCTGATAGACAAGATGCAGAAATCCTTCCTCGAAATACCATACCGATGGAATCTTCATGATGCCGTCTTCGGGCATGAACAGGTCCTCCTCGGTGTAGTCATACTTGAGGTTGATGGATTTCATGATGTACGGTCGGATTAATTCCGGGTCAACCAATATGTCCTCTAAGGTGACAATCTTGTCGAGTTCAGTATCATATGTGATGTAGTTGTGGGCATACATGCCATGGGCTGCGCCAGCAAAGTAGAAATAGCCAAATAGATGGAACAAGGCGAACCTTTGGCCTAGAGTCTTGAGCTCAACTGTATGGAAAGTGGAAGAATAAGAGGATTCTATATCTTTAAAGCTGTCAAGAATCAGATAGGGGCCACTGTCGCCAAAGGGCACACTCTCGTTGTCGGTGTACAGTATATACTCGATGGCCCGATCCATCTGCTTGATATCGTCCATGCCTGTCAGCCACTTGCAGATGGCTTCTTGCAGTTTAGGGCATTCTTTGCCATTGAGCATCACTGGCCATAAGGCCTGGATGGAGTTTTGCTGATAGACAGCGTCTTCTCCTTCGCCAAGCTTTGCTTTGACGGTCTTGTCGATGTTATAGAAATTGCACGGTTTCCCGTAAGACAAAGTTTGTCCCAAGGCAGTGGCTGTCCATGCCATGACCATCACTGAGGTCAGGGTAATCATCAGTTTTTTCATGTGGGAGAATGTTAGTGAGTGATGTTTAGGCTATTCTGAGTAGTCGATGAGCTCCAGGCCGTAGGGGGTGAAGAGGCGCTTCATCTCCTCGGGCTTGAGCATGTAGGGATAGATGGGGGCATCGATGGCTCCCTGGGCGTAGCTGGCAATCTCATAGACCTGATAGACGACATGCAGGACACTTCCCTCGATGTAGAAGTCATTGGGCAGCGGCAGCAGCCCGTTGTCGGGGATGAACAGGTCGTCCTCGGAGTAGTTGTAGGTCTCCTTGATGGATTTCAGGGTCGCTGTGCGCAGCAGGGTGGTGTCGGCAACCACGTCTTCAAAGGCAACGGCCTTCATGGTCTTGAGGTCGTAGGTGACATAGTTGTGGGAGTAGGTGCCATGGGCAGCGCCAGCCATGAAGTAGTAAGTGCCCAGGTGATAGAGAAGCAGGCGGTCGTTCATGCTCTGCATGATTACGTCGATTTCGCTGGTCGAGAGCCGGTTCTCACCTTCCTTGACGGCATCGGTGGGAACGAGGCGCTCGTTTTCGATTTCGGTGTAGCTGGATGGATTCAATAGGAAGTCGGTGACCTTGTCCAAGCTGTTGAGCTCGGCGCTGTCGGTCATGGCTCTGAACAGGGCCTGCTGGAGTTCGGGGCAAGGCTTGCCATTGATGATCTGGGGCCAGAATGCCGAGAATGAGTTGTCAAAATATAATGTGTCGCCATCGTCGTCGATGTAGTAGAACATTTTCTCTGCATCGATGTTGCTGAACTGGCACAGCGTGCTGTCGTTGACATTACTGCCATCGCTTGACAAGGTCTTGCCGTTGTTGACACACGACCACAGGGTGAAAACCGTGATAGAGATGAAGAATAAGAGGATAATCTTTTTCATTGTGGTGATAGGTTAAGTGTTACACCTGCAAAGGTAGAAATTATTGCTGAAACTTATTGGCCATTAAGGGCAAAAAAAATCCTCGACTCACGTCGGGGATTGCTTAACTAATTAACCTTCTAATACCATTAACATAAACCTTAAACATTTGATTTGAATGTCAAGAATACAACTGTCTCACGACACCTGGATTCTCATAACCTTAAAAACTATTACCATGAAAAACCGATGCAAAAGTAGTGCCAATATGTTTTATAACATAATTTTTGAGCACAAATCGTCCGGAAATTAACAAAAATTTACCGAATATATCGAGATTCGATATATTTTTACAAATTTTCACAATTTAAGATGGCGTTTTGCGCTAGGTATGGCGTGCCGTGTGACGTGAGTTTTCAGCCGACTAACGGCGTGATAGGGTGGCAAAGTAGATCATGTCGATTTCCTCGTAGGAGAAATCGCCGCTGAAGAAATTGCCTGTCTTGAGTTTCAGACAGTCGGACAGGCGCTGCAGGGCCTGCTCGAACATCGACTGGTGGTCAAATGCCAGCGAGGGCAGCTGGTTGATGGGGAACCAGCGTGCAACACGCGCGTCGTCCTGCCCCAGCACGTCCTGCACGCGGGTGAGCGTGAAATAGGCGATGGAGATGACGCGTTCGCGCGGGTCGCGGTCGGGCGCGGTGAATGCCCCCAACTGCTGTATGTTGGTCACCTGCAGGCCGGTTTCCTCGAGCAGTTCCCGGCGTGCTCCGTCAGGCGCATCCTCGTCGATATTGAGGAATCCGCCCGGGAAGGCCCATTGCCCTTTGTAGGGTTCGCCCCCTCGCTCGATGAGCAGCACGTTGAGTCGCAGCCCGTCATAGCCGAACACGACGGTGTCGGTGGTGACGGCAGGGTGTGGATAGCGATAGCTAAAATGTTCCATGGTAGTGTCTTCTATTTCTCAATAAAAAAGTGTTCGATTTGCTGGGGTGACTCCGGTCGGTCTAGCGCAATGGCCGCAAAGGGCACTATCGTGTGAGAGCCCTTGACTCCGCGGATGACCTGATACTTGAAGATGACGTTGCCATCGTTGCGCTTCACCTCGAGCGGGGTGACCATGGTGGGCCGTCTGGTCTCAGGCAGGAGAACGGCGACAACATACTGTTTCTTCCAGTTGATGTCGGTGGGTTTGCCGCCCATGATGGCAGCCGGGCCGAAGTAGGCATTGAAGTCCTCCTCGTTGTCGATGACCAGCCGCTGGATCTGGTTGCTGCCGATATTGTTGCGGACGTAGTAGTTGTCCAGCACCTCAAATCGGGCCGTCTTGGCTCCTTTCTTGGCCTGTCGCAGCTGGCTGCTCGTGCCACACTGGCAGCAGAGCAGCAGCGTGGCAACGAGGGTGATGATGGCGGTGAAACGTCTCATTGGTTCATTTGGTTTTTGATGATTTTGCTGTAATAGTAGTTGAGTACGTCGCTGGCGGCTACAAACGACGTCTGCTTGCCGGCCAGGACGGTGTCCTCCTTGATGGCGAGCAGCCGCTCGATTTCGGGGTCGAAGTAGAATCGGGCCAGCAGTTGCTCGTTGATGGTCTCGCGCATCCAGTAGCGTTCCTGCTGGTGGCGCTTCTCGTCGAAGTAGCCGTTCTTCTTGACGTGGTCAAAGTAGCGGTCGATCATGTCCCAGACACCCTCGATGTTCAGGTCGTAGTAGCCCGAGTAGGTGATGACCTCGGGCAGGAAGCCGCTGGGGGGCAGGGGATAGAGGTGCAGGGCGTTGCGGAACTGGGCCGCTGCCAGGTTGGCGCGCTCGATGTTGTCGCCGTCACACTTGTTGATGACGATGCCGTCGGCCATCTCCATGATGCCGCGCTTGATGCCTTGCAGTTCATCGCCTGTTCCGGCCAGCTGGATGAGCAGGAAATAGTCCACCATCGAGTGTACGGCCGTCTCGCTCTGGCCGACACCGACGGTCTCGACAAAGATGGTGTCATAGCCTGCAGCCTCGCACAGCACGATGGTCTCACGCGTCTTGCGTGCCACACCACCGAGTGAACCTGCCGAGGGGGAAGGGCGAATGAACACGTCGGGCTCGATGGCCAGTCGCTCCATGCGCGTTTTGTCACCCAGGATGGACCCCTTGGAACGCTCGCTGCTGGGGTCGATGGCGAGGACCGCGAGTTTGTGTCCCTGCTTGATGACGTGCATGCCGAAGGAGTCTATCGATGTGCTCTTGCCTGCACCGGGCACGCCCGTGATGCCGATGCGCCGGGAATTGCCTGTGTGTGGCAAGCACTTCTCGATGACTTCCTGGGCGATGATTTGGTGTTCGGGATTGCGGCTCTCGACGAGGGTGACTGCCTGTCCCAGCACGGCGCGGTTACCCTTGCGGATGCCCTCGACATACTCGGCCGGAGTCAGTTGCGGTTTGCGTTTGCGCTTCAGGTAGGGGTTGACGATGGGCGGTTGCTCCACGCCGCTGTTGACCTGCAGCCCGGCAAACTGCTCGTCGTTTTCGGGATGATGCACTTCGGGGCACTCCTCGGTATGTTGTACGATTCTTGTCTTTTTCTTTGCCATTGTTATTTCATGTATAATATTGAGAAGCAGATGCTTGCGTCTCGAGTGGTCCTATGGGTTGTCTCATTCAATGATGCCCACCAGCCGGATGGTCACCTGAGGCTGGTCGGGGTCGTTGCACAGCAGCGTGAGCGGCACGTTGAGCAGGTCGCCCTTGACTGCTGCGGTGTTGACATTAACGGTAACGGTCGCCGACTTGCCCCGCTTGAGTTCGGTGCGGTTGGCTGTCGCGGTGATGCCTTCGCCGTCGGGTGCCCACAGGCGTCGGATGACGAGTACATCCTTGCCCCGGTTGGTGACGGTGAAAGTGCGCGTGGCTGTCTCGTTAGGCGCGATGGTGCCGAAGTCCAGCCTGTCGCCGCAGTCCACCCGTGCGACGGGGGCGTCTTGCCGCTGCTTGTCGGTCAGTCCCTTGAAATTCTCGGTAATTTGGGCCAGCACATTGATTGCGGCGGTTCCTGCCACAGCATTCTCAGCACCCGAGAGCGGCCTGCAGGTGAGCACGAGCGTGTCGGTGTTGAGGCCCCAGAGCGGCGCGTGGCCCGAGAGATAGTGTACCGTGAGGGCGGTCACCCTTGCGGGAGGCACCGTGTCGGGCACCATGGCTGGATGGATGTGGGGTTTGGCTCCTTCGATGCCCACGACAAGTGTGTCGGTCGAGGCGTTGTAGGTGCTCAGGTACAGCGTCTTGTTCTCGCCACGAGTGACTTCACCGAAGGGGATGTACTGCTGGCTGATGCACAGCGGGCCTGCCCTGAGCGGGTACTGCTTGTCGAGTGTGGCCGCGGTGGGAATCACGTTGCCCGTGATTTCCAGCACGGTGCGCTTGGGCACGGTATTGGTCCAGACGAGCACCTGCTTGGTGAATTGTCCCGGCCGTCCCGAGGGGTTGTAGGTGATGTCCACTGCCGCGGTGTCGCCTGGCTGGATGGCCCCCTCGGGGTAGGTGACTGCAGTACAGCCGCAGCCCGCCTGGGCCTTGACGATGAGCAGTGGCGCATTGCCCGTGTTCACCACGCGCATGGCACAACGCACCTTGCCGTTTTCCTCTTTGAACACGCCATATTCATGGCTCTGCTCCAGCCAGGTGGCCTTGGGCTGAGCGATGGCGCAGGTGGCGAAGAAGGCAAGCACCAGGAGCGATATGAAGCGCGAGGCTGACACGTTCCAGAACTTACTTCTTGGGGATGACCGTGCCCTCAATCTGCAGGCTGATGGTGCGCTCCTTACCGTTGGTCTTGACCTTGACCGTCTTCTTGAAGGCGCCAGGCCGTCCGATGGGGCTGTAGGTCACCTTGATTTTTCCCTTCTTGCCCGGCTTGATGGGCTTGGCGGGAAATTCGGGGCGCGTGCAGCCGCACGAAGCAGCCGCATCGATGATGAGCAGCGGCTTGTCGCCCGTGTTGGTGAACTCAAAGGTGCACGAAACGGGGCCGTTGGCCTCCTTGATGGTGCCGAAGTCGTGGCTCTTGACCTTGAAGGTGGCCTCGGCCTGTTTGTCATCGGCCATGGCACTCAGAGCCACCAGGCAAGCGGTGAAAAACACCATAAATAACCGTTTAGTCATTGTCATTGTTCTAAGTGATGGTTAAGTCTAACTTGCAAAGTTAGGAACATTTTTTGGTGATGCCAACAGAAAGTCGCTTTTTAATATTATTTTATTGTTCTGTAACAGAAAAATCGCTCTATACTTGTGTAACCAGATCATAGTGTTTAAATTTGCGGTATTGGATAACTCACAAACTATAACGTAAATAGGATTGATTATGAAAAAAACTGGATTATTTGTTGCGATGCTGGTGATGATGGTTTCCGCCAGCAGCTATGCCCAAGACAGTTATCGCCAGGTTGTGAAGGATTACTTGACAGCTGTTTCTCAATTTGATAAAGACAAGGTGGGCATTTTGGCTTTAAGTGAGATTTTTGATAAGAATGGTCAAGTGGACATAGACCAATTGACAAAACGCTATTTTGATGAACGCTATGAGGATGACCTGATTGACTTCTACGTCACCTCTATGACAGAACAAGGCATGACCGAGGCCGATTTGAGAGAATTGTCATCACTGGTCTCCACTCCTGAATTCAAGGTCTTTTCGGACCATACCAAAAATTGGGCGTTGGGGATCGCCTCCGAAATGATGGGGCCGCTTATGGGTATGATGGATTTTGATGATAAAGCAGGGATAGATAGTCGTGAATACATGGAAAAGGTATCGAATTACGTTTCTATTTTAGACTCGCCAGTTCAGCCTAATCCAGAGATAGATGCCGCCTATGCCGAAAAATTCAACCATGTGATGTTGAAATCGCCTGTGATGAAGTTATTGAAGGATATGATGCTCAAGAGGTTTGAACAGAAAGAAACCCCGGATGACCCTGGGCGCCAAGAGTCGGACACGAAAGTCAAAGATTGGATGACCAAGAATTTACCCGTCCTCTTACTGAACCACGCTTATGGCAATTTGACCCCCGAAGACCTTGACTATGCTTCCCATCTCTTTGCCAACGAAGCCTATTTCAAACTCTCAAACTTTGACTTGAGCAACATCGACATGGAGAGTTTAAAAAAGAAGCAAGTTAATAGCAAATATCTGGAATGGATGCTTGCACAGGGCGCAAAGCTCACCGAAGACCCCAAGGCCATTATGGGTATGTTCAAGTCGCTTTTTGAATCTTACGAGTCACAAACGGACGATATCACCAAAGAGGATTGAATTCTGAGGAGCGATTATTTCAAGTCACCATACGCGTCAGCCGCTGTTTACGATCAATCGGGCAGCGGCTGATGTTACATAGATACAAATCGTTTTTTTAGCTTTTTCTGCGAGAAAAGGGGAGTGTAATGGCTTTTTTTGTAAATTTGCAGGATTAAACCCATTAACTAAAGAATTAAATCATGATGAAGAAGTTTTTGCTTTCTCTCGCTGCAGTGACGGCGATGACCGCAATGGCCGACACGCCGTTGTGGATGCGTTATGCCAGCATCTCGCCCGACGGCAACAAGATTGCCTTCTGCTACAAGGGCGACATCTATGTAGTCCCCTCTGCCGGCGGACAGGCTGTGCAGTTGACCTCCCAGTCGAGTTATGAATCCATGCCCGTTTGGTCACCCGACGGCACGACGTTGGCTTTTGCCAGCGACCGCAAGGGTAACAACGACATCTATGTGATGCCCTCGACCGGCGGACAGCCCAAGCAGCTCACGCGCAACAGCGCCTCCGAGACGCCGTGGACCTTCAGCCCCGACGGCAAGTACATCTATTACAGCGCCTCGATCCAGGACCCCGCCTCCAGCATGCTGTTCCCCAGCGGTCGCTTGACCGAGGTCTATAAGGTGCCCGTGGCTGGCGGTCGCGCTACCCGCGAGTTGGCCACGCCTGCCGAGTACATCTGCTGGAACAAGACCGCAGACTATTTCGTCTATCAGGACCGCAAGGGCGGTGAGGACGAGTACCGCAAGCATCACACTTCATCGATTACCCGCGACATCTGGCGTTATGACGCCAAGACGGGCCATCATACCAACCTGACCAACATCGGCGGTGAGGACCGCAATCCCGTCCTCAGCCCCGACGGCAAGACGGTCTATTTCCTGAGCGAGCGCAACGGCGGCTCGATGAACGTCTATTCGTTCCCCATCGACCGTCCCAGCCAACTCAAGGCCGAGACCAGTTTCACGGTCAATCCCGTGCGTTTCCTCTCCATCTCGGACAACGGCACCCTGTGCTTCACCCAGGACGGCGCCCTGTACACCATGCGTCAGGGTGGCCAGCCCCGCAAGGTGGACATCAGCCTGTGGCATGACGACAGCGACCAGGTGCAGCGCATGTCCCACACCCGTGGGGCCACCGACGCTGCCGTGTCGCCCGACGGCAAGATGGTTGCCTTTGTCGTGCGCGGTGAGGTCTTCGTGACCTCGGTGGAATACACCACCACCAAGCGCATCACCGACACCCCCGCTGCCGAGAACTGGGTATCGTGGGGCGCCGACAACCGCACTCTGGCCTATGCCACCGAACGCAACGGCAACTGGGAACTCGTCCTGGCCACCATCGGGCGCAAGGATGATCCCAACTTCCCCAACGCCACACTCATCAACGAGGAAATCCTGCTGCCCTCGACCACGGTGGAGCGCACCCGTCCCTGCCTGTCGCCCGACGGCAAGAAGTTGGCCTTCATCGAGGACCGTTTCTGCCTCAAGGTGCTGGACCTCAAGACTAAGCAGGTGACTCAGGTGACCGACGGCTCGACCTGGTACGAGACCAACGGCGAGTTCAACTACTCCTGGTCGCCCGACGGCAAGTGGTTTGCCCTCGAGTTCATCGGCAACCAGCGTGACCCCTACAGCGACATCGGCATCGTGTCGGCCAACGGCGGCCCCATCACCAATATCACTAACAGCGCCTACATCAGCGAGGATCCGCGCTGGGTGATGGAGGGCAATGCCATCATGTTCCGCAGCAACCGCCTGGGCATGCGCAGCCATGCCTCGTGGGGCTCGCAGGACGACGTGTTCATGGCCTTCGTCAACCAGGAGGCTCTGGACCGCTATAACCTCAATAAGGAGGACTATGAACTGCTGACCGAGGCCGAGAAGGAGGCCAAGAAGGCTGAGGAGAAGAAGGCCGACGAGGCCAAGGGTAAGAAGGGCAAGGGCAAGACCGCCGCTGCCCCCAAGGCCGACGACAAGGGCGTGTGTGTTGAGCTCGAGGGTATCGAGGACCGCATCGTCCGCGTGACGCCCAACTCGAGCAATATCTCGGGTTGCATGATTACCCCCGACGGCGAGTCGCTCTACTACCTGTCGGCATTTGAGAAAGGCTACGACCTGTGGAAGATGGACCTGCGCAAGCACGAGACCAAGCTGCTCAACAAGATGGGCGGCGGCGGTGCCGACATCCAGATCAGCAAGGACGGCAAGACGCTCTATGTGCTGGGCGGCAGCAAGATGCAGAAGCTCACCGTGGCTGGTGACAAGCTCACGGGCATCGACTACAAGGCCGATATGAAGATGGACCTGTTCGCCGAGCGCGAGTACATGTTCAACCACGTGGACAAGCAGATCGAGAAGCGCTTCTACAACCTCAACTATCACGGCTGTGACTGGAAGGCCAACGTTGAGACCTACCGCAAGTTCTTGCCCCACATCAACAACAACCAGGACTTCGCCGACCTGCTCAGCGAGTTGCTGGGCGAATTGAACGCTTCACACACCGGTGGCCGTTACTATCCCACCAGCGGTGAAGCCACGTCCGACCTGGGCCTCATCTATGACTGGAACTACACCGGCAAGGGCCTCAAGGTTGACGAGGTGATCGTCGGCGGCCCCCTGGCCAAGGCCAAGAGCCAGATTAAGCCCGGCACCATCCTTGAGAAGATCAACGGCACTGCCATCGACGAGGACAACGACTACACCGAGCTGCTCAACGGCCAGGCTGGCAAGAAGACCTTGCTCTCGCTCTATGACCCCAAGACCGGCAAGCGCTGGGAAGAGGTCACCAAGCCCATCAGCAAGGGCGCCCTCAGCGAACTGATGTACAAGCGCTGGGTAAAGCGCAATGCCCACATCGTGGACAGCCTGTCGGGCGGACGCCTGGGCTATGTACACCTCGAGTCGATGAACGACGCCAGCTACCGCGACATCTACAGCGATGTGCTGGGTAAATACAACAAGCGCGATGGTATCGTGATCGACACCCGCTTCAACGGCGGTGGCCGCCTGCACGAGGACATCGAGGTGCTCTTCAGCGGCAAGAAATACTTCACCCAGGTGGTGCGCGGACGCGAAGCCTGCGACATGCCCAGCCGCCGCTGGAACAAACCCAGCATCATGCTGCAGTGCGAGGCCAACTACAGCAACGCCCACGGTACACCATGGGTATATAGCCATGACAAGTTGGGCAAGCTCGTCGGCATGCCCGTTCCCGGTACCATGACCAGCGTGTCGTGGGAGCGTCTGCAAGACTCTTCGCTCATCTTCGGCATCCCCATCATCGGCTACCTGCTGCCCGAGGGCAACTACCTCGAGAACACGCAGCTCGAGCCCGATATCAAGGTTGCCAACAATCCCGAGACCGTCGCCAGCGGTGAGGACCTGCAGCTCAAGGCTGCTGTCGAGGAACTGATGCGCGAGTGCGGACTCAAATAACGAATTAATCATGTGGGGCCCTACTGGGGTCCCACTTTTTATATCATCTTTAACCCACAGATAGCATTATGACGGATTTTATCGCTACTCACTTGACCGACATCATCGGTTACACCGCATCGGTATGCCTGGTATTGGGCTACATGCCTCAGGCCATCTACACCATCCGAACCCATGACACCGACGGCATCGCACTGCCCACCTTCCTGATGATGGGGCTTGGTGGCATCTTCTTTGCCATCCAGGGACTCCTGCTCAAGAACTGGCCCCTGTTCATCACCAACGTTATCACCACCGTGTCGAGCGCCATCGTGTTCGGCATTAAGATGTATAACGACTATTTCAAGAAGAAATAGCGGAGGCCGACGGGACCGAAGGTAATGCCAAGATTTTAGGAAAATCGGGAGGGGTTTTCTTTGGTGAGTCAAAAAATAGCACTACTTTTGGGAACTTTTACCCGGTCCGGGTGATTGGATTGCATGACGTTGGTTTAATTTAACTTAAAATGTACCCTGTTTTCTTCAAGATTATTCTGTAACAACTTAATACTAATGATTATCTTATGAGACTTAAACTGTTTTTGCTTTTAGCCCTCTTTGCCACCTTGCCACTGCTGGCGCAGCGTGCTGGTGTGCAAGGTGTGGTGATTGATGCCAAGAGCGGTCTGCCCATTTCCGGGGCGACGGTGCTGCTTGACAACCAGGGCAGTGCGGCCACGACGGGCTCCGACGGTGCGTTTGTCATCGACGATGCCCGCCCCGCAAACGATGAGCTGCTGGTCATCGCCTATGGCTACAAGGAGTGGTCCCGTCCCGTCATCATCGTCACCGGCGAGGTGGAGAACGTGGGCCAGATCGCGCTGGAGCCCGTCTCGTTCGAGAGTGCCCAGTCGCTGGAGTTCCGCAACGCCATGGCCGACATGGCGTTGTCCGAGTCGCAGCTCGAGGACGAGGAGGGTAACACTCAAGAGGTGGCACTGCTGAGCGGAGCCACCGACAACCCCTTCTACCAGGCCTCGAGTTACACCTTTAGCACCACTCGATTCCGCATCCGTGGTTATGAAAACAACAAGACCGAGACCTACATCAACAGCATCCCGTTCAACGACGCCATCCGCTTCTCGTTCAACTACTCGATGACGGGCGGCATGAACCAGGCGTTCAGGAACAAGACCATCGGCATGGGCCTGGAGGACAACACCTATGGCTTTGGCGGTATCGGCGGTGCCAACAACATCAAGACCTTTGCTGCTGACTATGCTCCCGGCACCCGCATCAGCCTGGCTTACACCAACGGCAACTACCGCTGGCGCGGCATGGTGACGCATGCCACGGGTCTGAACAAGCACGGCTGGGCAATGACCCTGTCGGCCGTGGGCCGCTATGCCAACGAGGGCGTGTATCCCGGCTCGTTCTACAACAGCTGGGGCTACTTCCTGGCGTTGCAGAAGGTCTTCAATCCGCAGCACTCGCTGACGCTGACGACCTTCGGCGCTCCGACCAAGCGTGCTGCTAACTCGGCCATCTATGAGGAATGCGCCATACTGACGGGCAGCCACATGTACAGCCCTGACTGGGGCTGGCAGGAGGGCAAGAAACGCAACTCCAAGGTGGTGCAGTCCTTTGACCCGACGGCCATCCTCAACTGGCTGTGGAAGCCCGACGAGTTCACGTCGCTGAACACGGGTTTTGCCTTCCACAAGTCATTCTACAGCAAGGCTGCACTCAACTGGTACCGTGCCGCCGACCCGCGTCCCGACTACTACCGCTACCTGCCGTCGTACTACGGTGTGAACACCCCGGTGTTTGACATCTATTACGACCGCTGGCACGGTGATAGCGAGTACACCCAGATCAGATGGGACGAACTCTACCAGACCAACTACCTGAACAATCAACTCGCCGACGAGGGAGGCCCCGAGAAGGGCTCGACCTACATCCTCGAGAACCGCCACAGCAACCAGACGAGTTACACACTGTCGAGCGTGCTCAACAAGCGCTTCTCCAACAAGCTGACGATGCAGACCGGCGCTAACGCCAACTACTCGATAGCATCCTACTACAAGACCATTAAGGACCTGTTGGGCGGCCGCTACTGGCTGGACGTGGACAACTTCAGCGAGCGCGACTTCCCCGAGAATCCCGAAATGGCACAGAACGACCTGGACAACCCCAATAACAAGGTGGGCAAGGGTGACCGTTTCGGCTACGACTACAATATCCTCACCCTCAAGGCCCAGCTGTGGCACCAGTGGATCCTGAACCTGGCCAAGTGGGAGATGTTTGCCAGCGTCAAGGGTGAGTATTTCCAGTTCCAGCGCGACGGCAAGATGCGCAACGGCCGTGCCCCCGAGAACTCCTTCGGCAAGGGTGACGTCCACCGCTTCCTGACCTACGGCGCCAAGGCCGGTATCACCTTCAAGCTCGATGGCCGCAACAGCTTCACGGGTCATGCCTTCTATGGCACCGAGGCCCCGCGCCCCTATGATGCCTACATCTCGTCGCGCACCAAGGACGACGTCATCGACCTCAAGGTGGAGAAAGTGTTCTCGGCCGACCTGAGCTATGCGATGAATTTCCGTAACTTCAAGAGCATTGTGACCGTCTTCTTCACCGACCAGCGTGACAACACCGAGCGTACGGCCTTCTACGATGACCAGTACAGCACCTTCTGTAACTTTGCGCTCACGGGCGTCCACAAGCAGTACAAGGGCGTAGAGGTGGGCTTGAGCTACAAGCTGTCGCCCTCACTCACCATGAGCGCTGCAGCCAATATCGCCCGCTATCAGTACAAGAACCGTCCCATCGGCACCCGCAGCTATGAAAACGGTGTTCAGCAAGACGTGACCGAGACCGTTTACCTGAAGAACTTCTATGTTGCAGGGACTCCCCAGGAGTGCTACATGCTGGCATTCAACTGGAGTGGTCCCAAGCAGTGGTTTGTTGAATTGAACGGAGCCTGGATGAACCGCTCCTATGTGAATCTGTCACCGGTGCGCCACGTCGAGATGCCGACCCTCTACTCGATGGCCGACAGCGAGGAGCAGCTCATGCAGATGATCAAGGACATCAGCCAGCAGGAGAAACTCAACGAGGCCCTGGTGATCAACGCCAGCATCGGTCATGTGATCTACATCAACCGCACGGCATCGTTCAACATCAACCTGAACCTGAACAACATCCTCGACAACAAGAACATCCAGACGGGTGGTTACCAGCAGGGTCGTATCGACACCAAGGACATTACCAACACCGCCAACAAGTTCCCCAACAAGTACTACTATGCACAGGGGTTCAAGATGTTCCTGAACTTGGGTCTGAAGTTCTAACCAGTCATCACATCTCATTCACAACTATCAACCAGATATTAATAAAACAAACTATACAACCATTATGAAACGTTTTAATTATTATCTCAGCCTCATGCTCCTGTTGGTGTTCACCGCTGCCTGCAACGATGAGTTTGACCAGCCGCCCATGGTGATCCCTACCGCAGCGCACACGCCCAACATGACCATTGCTGAATTCAAGGCCAAGTACTGGCAGGACGCTGTCAACTACATTGACACGGTCAAGGAAGATGTGGTTATCCACGGTTGGGTGACCAGCAGCGACGAGAGCGGCAACATCTACAAGTCGCTCTACATCAGTGACGGCACCGCCGGCCTGAACATCTCGATCAACCAGAACAGCATGTACAACACCTACCGCATCGGTCAGGAAATCGTGATTCCCCTGAAGGACTACTTCGTGGGTAAGTACAACGGCCAGCAGCAGCTGGGTTACCCGCAGTTCTACGACAAGGGCGGTGTGTGGGAAGCCACCTTCCTGCCCCAGGCCATGTGGGAATCCATCGTCGAGCTCAACGGTCTGCCCAACCCCGCACACGAGAACGTGCAGCCTGTTGAGGTGAGCATCAGCGACTTCCAGGGTAAGGCCGACGGCGAGACCTTGATGCGCTACCAGGGCAAGCTGGTGCGCCTCAGCGGTGTCCGCTTCGTCGATGCCAACGGCACCACCACCTTCTCTGAAGCGTCTGGTACCACCAACCACAACGTGACCGACGCCAGCGGCAACACGCTGGTTGTACGCACCAGCAACTATGCTGACTTCCGTGCCGACGTCCTTCCCGAGGACGAGGTGGACCTCGTTGGTCTTCTGAGCTTCTATTCTACGCGTGACAACGCATCGGGCACCTGGCAGTTCTACCTGCGCTCGATCGACGACGTGATTGGCGGTGGCGGCAAGGGCACCAGGAGCAATCCTATCACCGTGGCCGAGGCCATCGAAGTCCAGAACACCTCTGTCAAGGGTTGGGTAATGGGCTACGCTGTCGGTGCTGTGGCTCCCGGTGTGACCACCATCAGCGGCAATTCCGACGTCGAGTGGACCGCTCCCACCACGATGGACAACACCCTCGTGCTGGCCGATGATCCCGACTGCAAGGACATCAGCAAGTGCATTGTTGTCAGCCTGCCCCAGGGCTCTCCCTTCCGCGAGGAGGCCAACCTGAAGGATAATGTGTCCTACTACAAGACCGCCATCAAGGTCAAGGGTACGTTTGCTACCTTCATGGGTATCGCCGGTATCACTGGTAACACGGGCTCGAGAGACGAGTATGTTCTCCCGTTTGCACGTCCTGTCATCAAGTTGGAGGAGAACTTCAACGGCGGCCTGCCCACCGACTGGGTTGAGCTTGTGCACAGTGGTGACAAGCACTGGTATTATGCTGAGTTTAATAGCGACGGCTACGCCGCTATGACGGGCTATAACGGCAAACAGCCTCCTTTCGACACCTGGTACATCACCCCGCCGCTGGACATCAAGAATGCGGCCAGCAAGATTTTGACCTTCAGCACCGAGACGCGCAGCTATGGCAGCACCAAGACCGTCTTTGAGGTGTACATCATGAATTCGCTGGATCCCAAATCGGCTACCGTTAAGGTGAAGCTGAACCCCACGCTGGCCAAGGCCCCCAACAGCACCGGTACCTGGAGCTCGTGGACCCCGTCGGGCGAGGTTGACCTGAGTCAGTGGGCCGATGGTGTGTACTACATCGCATTCCATTACGCTGCTGCCCAGGATAGCGAGTACGACACTTGGGGCATCGACAAGGTGGTCTTCGGTGTCGCTCCGCCGCCCGTGACGCGCGCCGACTTTGAGACGATGGGTGATGCCGCCAACAAGATTGCCCAGTACACCTCGGCCAGAGGTTGGGTAGCCACCAACTCCTACCTGTTCGAGGGCGGTACGCAGGACAGCAACCCCACCTTCATCTTCATCGGCTACATGAACGGCTCCACAAGCGAGTATGCCAAGGCCCCGACGCTCAACGGCAAGACCGACGCCGTCGGCACGCTCGTTTCTCCTGTCATCAAGGGTGGCATGAAGAAACTCACCTTCAACTATGGTACAGCCTTTACCGACAAGCTGCTCTCCTTCCGTGTTGACGTGAAGCAGGGTGGCAATGTGGTTAAGACCTGGACCGTCAACGAGACCAACGTAGCCCGCAGAACGGCCTACACCTTTGCCGAGGACTGCGACGTGAAGGGTGATTTCACCATCGAGGTCACTAACCTGTGCCCGTCGGCTTCGACCGATAACAAGGACCGTGTCTCGATCTGGAACATGACCTGGGATCCTGCCGAGTAATCGCATCGACAAGGAGTGAAATTCCCAAGGATTATCTAGACCATCTAGTTTCACAACTCTGAAAACAGACAATTGACAATGATCAACAAAGTATTACTGACGGCTCTGGCGCTGGTGGCATTGCTGCCGGCGCTGGCTCAGGGCCAGGACATGGACCAGCAGGAGCGCCGTTACACGATGTATGGCGTGATGTTCTACAACCTCGAGAACCTGTTCGATACCATCAACAACAATGGCAGCTACGACTTTGAGTTCTCGCCCCAGGGCGCGCGCCAGTGGAACGCCACCAAGTACTGGCAGAAACAGCACAACATGGCCTACACCATCAGTCAGATGGAGGTCAAGGGCTCTCCTGCCGAGGGACCGGTCATCATCGGCGTGAGTGAGATTGAGAACATCACCGTTCTGCAGGACCTCGTGCGTCAGCCCGAAATCAAGGACCGCCGTTACCAGATTGTGCACCACGACAGCCCCGACCGTCGTGGCGTGGATGTGGGACTCCTGTACAACCCCCGTTTCTTTAAGGTGTTGAACGTTACCACACAGCGCATCAACAAGTATCTGCCCGACAATCCCGACTTCCGCACCCGTGACCAGCTCACGGTGACCGGTATGCTCGCCGGCGAGAAGGTGACCGTCATGGTCAACCACTGGCCGTCGCGACTGGGCGGTGAGGAGGCATCGAGCTACCTGCGTGAGGCAGCCGGACGCATGGCCCGCGAGACCATCGACTCGCTGCTGCGTGACGACCCCAACCAGGGCATCATCTTCATGGGTGACTTGAACGACGACCCGCAGAACAAATCGTGCCGCGAAGCGCTCGGCGCCAAGAAGGAAATCAAGGAGTGCCCCGGCGACGGCACCTGCTTCAACCCGTGGTGGAACATCCTGAACCGCGGCATCGGCACCCTGGGCTACAAGGGCAACTGGAACCTGTTTGACCAGATCATCTTCACCGACTACTTCCTGCGCAACTACGACAGCAAGGACAAGCCCACGCTGACCTTCCTGCGCGCCGAGGTGCTGAACCGCAAGTTCTTGCGCTCCAACGAGGGCGACCGCCAGGGCTATCCCATGCGCACCTATTCGGGTGGCGTGTTCCTGAACGGTTACAGCGACCACTTCCCCACCATGATTTATCTGGTGAAGGAAGTCAAGTAACAGGCAGAGTACAACATTCCCCGCAACCTAACGGCAGGGGGCAAGACCTTCAGTGGTCCTGCCTCCTGCCAGTGTATTGGTCGAGGGGAAACGTGTTTTTGTCTATATTATTTGTTGAGGCGCCAGGAGTTGATTAATTTTGCAGGTTGTATAATTACCTGGAATTACAATGACGACCGATCCTGAAAAAAACAAGATGCGTTACCGCAACCTGATGTTGCACATCCTGTGCTGGGCATTATTGTTCATCGTGCCGCTGTTCTTTCATAGCTCAGAGGAGAACTGGACTAA
>JAEEGF011667684.1_pt1 | contig 19280 bp, 19 predicted proteins | sample 9134171 | NCBI WGS metagenome assembly JAEEGF01 (sample SAMN16246542, study PRJNA631951) | gut metagenome | biome: gut microbiome; feature: rumen; material: AP-attached | host: Bos | place: Iran: Karaj | collected 2018-10
CATCTCTGGCCTGTCAGACGAAGACAAGCTGGGTGTCAGATATGCCGATATCGGCAAGATCATCAAGGGCGAAGAGGTCGATGAGGAAGAAAGAGCCAAGATCGAGAAACTGCACAGGGGTGCTGCCCATAAATTCAATATCCCGGTCTACAGGATCGAAAGATAAGATGAAGATCGGGATCTATGTCGGCTCCTTCAATCCTGTTCACAAGGGACACATCGCCATCGCACAAGCCTGCATCGATCAGGGCCTTGTCGATGAGGTCTGGATCATTCCGACCGGTTCCTATTGGGAGAAGAACGATCTCTATCCTCTGAAGGATCGTATCGCGATGCTGAAACTGGCGGCAAAAGAGGCCATCAGGATCGATGAGACCTACAACGAGTATCCGTACACCTACATGATCTTTGAGCAGCTGAAGAAGGATCATCCGGATGATACTTTTTCACTGATCCTGGGTGCGGACAATCTGCCCCGTTTCAACGAATGGAAGCATTATGAGGAACTTCTGGAAAATGAGTTCATCGTTTTGCCAAGGGATCAGATCAAAAGAAAACAGATCGTTTCTTTGATGAAAAAGATGCACAAAGAGGATTACAGGATCCTGAAGCTGAAGCAGATCGATATCAGTTCCACGTATATCAGGGAACATCTGGATGATCGTGAAGCGATCGCGGATATGATCGATGAAGATGTTTATGATTATCTGTTGAACATGGAAAGGAAATAGAAATATGCAGCATGAGATCACGCAAAGACATCCGCTTCTGGATGAGAACGGGCATCTGATCGAGCCGGGTTATGCAAGGAGCCTGATCCTGGATTATGACCGCAAGGCGATCAAGGCCAATTCCCTGCGGATCAAGGAATGGGACTACTATCTTGTCTATAACAGAGACTATGCGATCGCTTTGACCGTGGATGACAACTCCTACATGGCCCTGGATTCGATCTCCCTGATCGACTTCCGCGTTCCGTGTGAACACACGAATTCGCCGATGAAGGTGCTGACTCTGGGCAAGCGCAATTTCCCGTCTTCTTCTGTTTCGGGCGATGTGAAGGGCGATGGCAAAGGCTACAAGATCGAGTTCCTTCACGAGGATGACAAGAGGATACTCAACTTTGAAATGGAGGATTTCTTTGAGGGCAAGCCGATCAGGGGTTCGATCTGTCTGGAGAAGAAGGAGGATGACTCCATGGTCATCGTCACCCCATACAGGGAATCCAAGGTCCACTTCTATTACAACCAGAAGATCAACTGCATGCCGGCGGAAGGGAAGGTCTTCTTTGATGGCAAAGAGTATATATTTAATAAGGAAGACAGTTTCGGCACTCTGGACTGGGGCCGTGGCGTCTGGACTTACAAGAACACCTGGTATTGGGGTTCGGCATCCGGCATGGTCGGTGGAAAGCGCTTCGGTTTCAACATCGGCTACGGTTTCGGTGACACATCGAATGCTTCCGAGAACATGCTGTTTTACGACGGGAAAGCCCACAAGCTCTCACAGGTCACATTCAATATTCCCTTGAAAGATGGAAAAGACGACTTCATGAGCCCTTGGACTTTCACTTCCGATGACGGAAGGTTCGAGATGGACTTCATCCCGGTCATCGACAGGGCAGCCAATACGGATTTCATCATCCTGGGTTCCAACCAGCATCAGGTCTTTGGAAAGTTTACAGGCAAGGCTGTACTGGATGATGGCAAGACAGTGGAGATCAAAGACTTCCTCGGATTCGCCGAGAAGGTCGCCAACAAGTGGTAAAAGAAAATGAGGGAGAAGACATGAGTCTTCTCCCTTGTTTTATCATTATTCTCTCAAGAGTCTTTCTTTCTGAAGGTTTTCTTTCTTTTCTTCCAGCCTTCCCAGACCGTAGGCGAGAAGGGCAGCGACCAGCAGGTTGATCCATCCGATCCGTGGCGCGTTGATGGAATTGCCGATGCCGATCAGGATGTTGCCGATCAGAAGGATCCTGATCATGTCGATGATCGCTTTCAGATGTTCGATCCGCGAATCGATGTCGGAGAACAGATCGAAGGATCCAAGTTCGCTTCTTCTTCGGAAGTAGATCCATTTGATCATCTTTCCGACATATTCCGCACCGGTCTCTTCCATGAAAGAGATGAAAGGCGTATCGCTTGAATCATGCATCTCCAATCGGATGATGTATTCGCCGGGCTCACTCTTTTCAAAGGTGTAGCTGCAGAAGCCCACGGAGATCAGAGTCCATCCATCAGCAGCCATCTGGTTGAGCCACTTTTCTTCTTTTTCAAAGTCCCATACCCAGAACCATTTATGTAATGTCTTAATTTCATTCATCTTTTTCTTCTCCTTTCAGGATCATGTCACCATTGGACAAGAGTTCTCTCAATCGTTCGATCTCGTTTTTCAGTATTTCCAGACCTTTGGCTGTGATCTGATAATTCTTTTTTCTGCTTCCATCTGCAGACGGAAGCGGGATGATCCATCCTTTATCGACCATGGATGTCAATGCGCCATATAAGGTGCCTGCTGCCAGTCTGACCCTTCCTCTGGACAGGTACTCCACTTCCTGCATGATCCCGTAACCGTGCTGGGGATTGTACAAGGCAAGAAGGATATAATAACTCGCTTCGGTCAATGCCAGTGTTTCCTGCATTTGATCCTCCTTTATCGTCTTACGATATATCGTCATACGATATATCTGAGTTCATTATATCGGCATACGATATAGTTGTCAATCCTTTTTCGATAAAAAAAGTACAGCAGGAAGCTGTACTATATCATTCTATTCTGCCAGAGAGCCAAACGGATCCCATGGATCGAGGACGACCGGTCTCTTTTTGGCGGCTGCCAGCTGTTTCTTGTTGAGATACTTCCGGTTGACGACCGCTTCGAAGACATATCTGTCGAACCAGGTGTCAGAGGCGATGTAGTAGCCCTTGTTGCCGGCTTTTTCACCCCAGGAATTTTCGATCTTCCATCTGTTCGGAACGTTCTTGACCAGGTTGACGCCGGTGAAGACCATGGCGTGGTTCATCGCGGATTCGCAGGTGTCCAGCATCTCGGCTTTGGACATGTCGAGGTCCATGCGCAGGGTGTTGGCCAGATCGAAGCTCTCATCGTCCCAGAGGCCAAGCAGTCTGTCGCCGTCCTTGCCACAGTCGCAGCCGAACCATACGATCTCGCCGTCTTTCAGCTGTTTCAGGATCAGATCCTTGAAATCTTTGATCGGCAGGTTGAGGAAGAAGACTTCGTTCTTCGTTCCGGCGACGTTGCCCAGGTATTTGACAGTGTAGGTCTGATAGAATGGCTTGTCTTCAGTCGGACCGTTGATGATGCCGATGTAATCGTCCAGATCGACGCCCAGATACTTCTCGTACATCTCTTTAGGAGTGACGTCGTAGTGTGCGTGATACTTGTTTTTCTTGTCGACATATTCGAAGGTGAATGATTTTGGCGGAACGCCGAAGCAGTCGCAGAGCAGGGCATAGCACTGTCTGAGCGTCTCTTCCTTGAGTCTGGCGATCTCTTCATCGTTTTCCGCTTTCTTCATGTCGGCAGTGAAACGGCGCAGACGGAGGCTGATGATCTGGTTCATCTCACGGGTGTGAGAAGACTGATAGGTCTCCGGCATCGCTGTCTTCGGGCAGAGTCCGTACTTCTTGACCAGGGCGACCATCATGTCCCACTGGCCGCCGTCTCCGACCATGGTCTTGAGCAGATAACGGGAAGTCTCGCTGTTGAGTGGCTGATCCTTTTCCGCGATCATGCATTCCATGAAGTAGTTGATCTTCTCAAGCTTGTCGTAGAAGGCCATGTAGTTCTGAGAGAGTTCGAACTGATCTTTGATGTTGTATTTCTTTGCGATCATCTCTCTTAGGAGGGTCAATGAGGAGAAGAGCCAGCAGCGGCCTGATGCCTGCTGATCGGTGACCGGCAGGGTTTCGATGTCGATGGAAAAGAGGTTCGGGTTCTTCACTTTTCCTTCGAAGCGTCTGGAGATGGAACGGATGCTGTTCTCGCTCAGAGCGTTTCTGACGATCCTGGCAGTGTTGTCGCTGAGATATTCTTTGTCGAATCTTTCTAGTTGTTTTGGGCTGATCGCCTGGAATTTTGCCATATTATTTCCTTCTTTCTGAAATAATGATAACACTTATTCGTGTATAGTCTTTTGGATTGCTTCATGCAGTATAATGGTAGGGTATGGAAGAGAAACTGTTCAAGATACATTCCGAATATAAGCCGATGGGCGATCAGCCCGCCGCGATCGAAGCGCTGGCCGAAGGTCTCAGACAGGGCAAGCACGAACAGGTCCTGCTTGGTGCGACCGGCACCGGTAAGACTTTTACGATCGCCAATGTCATCCAGAAGGTAAACAAGCCTACGCTCGTCTTTGCCCACAACAAGACGCTGGCAGGCCAGCTCTATTCCGAGTTCAAAGCCCTGTTTCCGGAGAATGCGGTCGAGTATTTCATTTCCAACTTCGATTTTTATCAGCCTGAGGCCTACATGCCCAAGACCGATACCTATATAGAGAAGAATGCCGTCACCAACGATGAGATCGATATGCTGAGGATGTCGGCATACAATTCGCTCCTGGAGAGAAGGGATGTCATCGTCGTGGCTTCCGTTGCCTGCATCTATGCCGGAAGCAATCCTGAGGATTACAAGGAGATGTTCTTTTCCTTGAAAGTCGGAGAGGTCATCGACCGTCAGCAGCTGATCAGAAGACTGCTGGTCATGCAGTATCAGCGGAACGATATGGACAAGATCAGGGGGACTTTCTCGGTCAAGGGCGATGTCATCGAGGTCTGTCCGGGTCATACGGACAAGTTCATCATCAGGATCGAGATGTTCGATGATGAGGTCGAAAGGATCACGGAGATCGATCCGATCACCAAGAACGTTCAGAACGGCTACACCGTCTATTCTTTCTTCCCGGCCAGCGGTTACGCCAGAGACAGGCAGGATCTGCTGATCGCCTGTGACAACATCGAGATCGAGCTGGAAGAAAGGCTCAGGTATTTCAAGGAAAAAGGCAAGCTTCTGGAGTATGAAAGACTGGAGCAGCGCTGCCGCTACGATATCGAGGCATTGAGGGAGATGGGCATGTGCTCAGGCATCGAGAACTATGCCATGCACATAGACCACCGTGTGCCAGGCCAGAGACCTTACAATCTCTTTGACTACTTCGGTGATGATTTCCTGATCGTGGTCGATGAGTCGCATGTCTCTCTGCCGCAGATCCGCGGCATGTACAATGGCGATCATCAAAGAAAGCTGACTTTGGTCGAGTACGGTTTCCGGTTGCCGAGCGCTCTGGAGAACAGGCCGATGACCTTTGATGAGTGGGAAGAGCTCAAGGCGCCGAGGATCTACATGTCGGCCACACCGGGCGATTACGAACTGGAGAGGAGCGGCAAGCCGATCGAGCAGCTGATCCGTCCGACGGGCCTGGTGGATCCTTCCGTGGAAGTCAGGAAGACATCCGGTCAGATCGATGATCTGATGGAGGAGATCAGAAAGAATATCGAGAGGAAAGAGAGGACACTGGTCACGACTCTGACGGTCAAGATGGCCGAGGATCTGACCGATTACCTCAAGAAGGCCAACTTCAAGGTCGCCTATCTGCATCATGAGACCAAGACGCTTGAGAGGAGCGAGATCATCCACGACTTGCGTGAAGGCAAGTATGATGTGCTGATCGGCATCAACCTGCTCAGAGAGGGACTGGATATCCCGGAAGTGTCCCTGATCTGCATCCTGGATGCGGACAAGGAAGGCTTCCTGAGAAGTTCGAGATCCCTGATACAGACGATCGGTCGTGCTGCCCGTAACGAACATGGCAGGGTCATCATGTATGGGGACCAGATCACCGATTCCATGCGCATCGCGATCGATGAGACCAACCGAAGAAGGTCCATCCAGGAAAGATACAACGAGGAGAATCACATCATTCCTCACTCAGTGAAGAAGGAACTCAATGAGGTCATCCATTCCAAGGAGACCAGGGAGATGTCGAAGAAGTATGCCCAGAAGAAGAAGCATACGAAGGCTGAGAAGGAGAAGATGATGGCTTCGATCGAAGCGGAGATGAGGCAGGCTGCCAAACAGCTCAACTTCGAAAGGGCCGCCGAACTGCGCGATATCCTCTATGAACTCAGAGATGAGAAATAGGATCAGATCTTGTCTGATCCTTTCATATATTTATGGCACACCATAGAATGTGGTTTATAATGAAAGTATGAAAAAACTGGTACTCATCAGTGGTATTTCCGGAGCGGGTAAATCGACGGCGGCCAATATCCTGGAGGATATGGGTTATACCTGTATCGACCAGTATCCGGCTGTGCTGATCCCGGATCTGCTGGATCTGATCCGGAAGGACAATAGCATCAAATACGACATGGTCGCTCTTTCGATCGACATCAACGAGCTGGACAATTACTACAATCTGCTGGCCAATTCGGAGTATAAGCCGCAGCTGATCCTACTGGATGCCAACAAGGACACGATCATCAACCGTTACAAGTTCACCAGGCGTGTCCATCCTTTGATCGTGTCGAATACGGCTTCCACACTGGAGGAGGCGGTCGACATCGAGATGGGCATCCTCAACAGATACAAGAGAAAGAACGTCCACATCATCGATACCGATGATCTGCCGCCCAAGCAGCTGAAGGCGACGCTGGACAAGGTCCTGAAATACGATGATTTCAACAATCTGGCGATCACGTTCAAGTCCTTCGGTTTCAAGAACGGTGTTCCCGACGATGCGGATGTCGTTCTGGATGTCAGGATGCTGGACAATCCTTTCTATGTGCCGAAACTGAAAAACAAGACCGGCAATGACAAGCCGGTCAGGGAATATGTCCTGAATTCCAAGCTGACGCAGCGCTATCTGAAGAAGACGACGGCTTATCTGGATTTCATGTTCAAGGCCTATGATAACGAAGAGAAGAGGCATCTGACGATCTGCATCGGCTGCACAGGCGGCCAGCATCGAAGTGTGACGATCGCCAATTACCTCTACGATGTCTATAAAGAAAAATACATGTGTTATCTGACACACAGGGAGCTCAGAAAATGAAGAAAGTCGTTGCGATAGGCGGAGGCCACGGGCTCTCGGCGATCTTAAGCGGGATCAAGGATATCAGGGATATCGATATCTCGGCGATCGTGACAGTCGCCGATGACGGCGGTTCGACCGGACGTCTGCGGAAACGCTACACGATCCCGGCCATGGGCGACATCCGCAATGTCATCCTGGCTCTGTCGGATTCAGAGCCTCTGTTGCATGATCTGATGAACTACCGCTTTGAAGGGGAAGACAATATGGATATCGCCGGTCATTCTCTGGGGAACCTGATCCTGACGGCTCTGACCAATATGACCGGTTCTTTCAATGAGGCGATCCGCATCACTTCGGGGATGCTGGAGGTCAAGGGGGATATCATCCCTTCCACGCTGGAGAATGTGACGCTGTTTGCGATGATGGATGATGATACCATCGTCAAGGGAGAGGCCAATATCCCGAGCCTGATCCACAACATCGAAAGGGTCTTCTATCAGGAAGAGGTCCATGCCAACAAGGAAGCTGTCAAAGCGATCGATGAGGCCGATCTGATCATCTACGGTATCGGTTCACTATACACTTCGATCCTGCCCAACACCATCATTCCGGGCATCAATGAAGCTCTCAATAGGTGCAAGGCCAGACGGGTCTATTTCGCCAACTGCATGACCCAGTCCAATGAGACGTACAATTACGATCTCAATGATCACCTGGAAGCATTCAGGAAGCACAACACGCCGGTCGACATGGCTGTCATCCATAACGATGTCATCCCGGATCTGATCGTGAATCGCTATCACAGGCAGAATTCGATCGAGGTCGTCGATCACGGCAACTGCGATATCGAAGTGCTGAAGATGCCGCTGCTGCGTTTTGACAGGAATCTGGTCAGACACGATCCTGAGAAGATCAAAGAAGTACTGGAGAGCATCCTCTGATGTCTTTTACGACGGATATCAAACAGGAGATCGCCAATGTCGATCTGGAAAGACACTGTCAGAGAGCGCAGCTTTCGGCTCTGATGCTGCTGACATCCTCGCTGACCATTTCCAAAGGATCTTTCGGCATCCTGGTGCGAAGCGAGTCGCCGACGACCTGCAAAAGGGCGATGTATCTGCTCAAGAGCCTTTTTGATGTCGATACGCAGCTTTCGGTCGCCCGCAAGACCAATCTCAAGAAGAACAATGTCTATACGATAGAGATCCCGGCAAGGGGGAAGGAGATCCTTGAGGAGCTCGGCCTCTATTCGCAAAGAGGTCTCGAATCGCATCCTTCCTACGAGATCGTCATGCGAAACTGCTGTGCGGCTTCCTATCTGGCAGGCGCTTTTCTGGCCTATGGTTCCTGCAATGACCCGCACAATCCCAACTATCATCTGGAGATCTCTGTCCAGGAGATCGAATATGCCAATTTCATCGTCAAGCTGATCTCCCGTTTCGACATACAGGCCAAGACCGTCAAGAGGCGCAGCAATTATGTCGTCTATCTGAAAAAGGCCGACTTCGTTTCCAACTTTCTGGCACTGATCAAGGCTCATGATGCGATGATGCGTTTTGAGGATGAAAGGATAGCCCGCGACCTGAAGAATTCGGTCAGCCGCATCGATAACTGCGAGATCGCCAATGTCGAAAAAAGCATCCGGGCGGGGCAGAAGCAGATCGATGACATACAGGCGATCATACAGGCCGGAAAATTCGACAAGCTGGGTGAGAAACTGAAGAATGTCGCGGATATCAGGATGCGTTTTCCGGAGGCATCTCTGCTGGAGTTGTGCGATGCCTATCAGAAGAATTACGGTGAGACCATATCCAAGTCGGGTATGAAACACCGCTTGAATAAGATCGGTTCCTATGCGGAATCTTTGGAGGAGTGAGAATGAACGTCATTTTAGTTACCGGTGCTTCCGGTGGGATCGGCAAGGAGTTTGCCAGACAGTTCGCCTATCGCGGCTACGACCTTTTTCTGGTCGCCAGAAGGAAAGAGGAGCTGGAGAAGATCAAAGAGGAGTTTGAAGAAGAATACAAGATCCATGTGTCCGTTATGGCTTGCGATATCGCCAAGGATCCCAAGAGTGTCTATGACTATTGCAAGGAGAACGATCTGCAGGTATCGGTCCTGATCAACAACGCGGGATATGGCGATTATACCTCTTTCATGAATGCGGATCTGGATAAGCTGCAGGGCATGATCGATCTCAACAACAAGGCTCTGGTGAGCCTGACCTACTACTTCCTCAAGGATATGAAGGAGAACGGCTATGGTCACATCATCAATGTCGGTTCGGTCGCTTCTTTCCTGCCGGGTCCTTACATGGCGGTCTATTATGCGACGAAGGCTTTCGTCTTGAGCTTCTCGATGGCTTTACGCGAGGAACTCAGGAAGGAGAACATCAAAGTATCGGTCCTCTGTCCGGGTCCGGTCAAGTCCGACTTCTGGAAGGTCGCGGATGGCGACAAGACGGCGATGAACACTTCTATGTTCTCGCGCATGACGACCGATGCGGCAAAGAGCGGCTACTCCCTGTTTGAGACGGGCAAAGCTTATGTGGTGGACGGTGGACTCAACAAAGCGATGATCGCGGTCGCCAGACACCTGCCTCTGGAGCTCTGCGCCAGACTGGTGGGCACGATACAGAAAAGAGTCAAAGGAAAAGCTGAGTGATCAGCTTTTTTTGAAGATATCGATGATGAAGCAGAAAGAGATCCCGCAGTCTTTGACCTGCCTGAGTTTCTCTTTGTCGCTCAAAGATGTGGTGTTATAGTAAGGCGTCATCATGAAGAGGTCCATGAGATCTTCGTGAGAGACCATTTTTCTTTCCTGTATCTTTATCTGTCTTTTTAATTCCATCCCTTCGATCGCGATCTTTTCCGCTTCATTGAGATAAGGCTTTTCATAGATGAGCTCCTTGAGTTCATAGAGATGACGGACATCAGGCCTGACCAGGATGAAGCTTCCGTCATCTTTCAGGATGCGGACGATCTCTTTGGCGGCGATCGGTGCGAAGATGGTGATGACCTTGTCGGCGCATCGATCGGCAAGCGGATCGCGGAAGATCGAATTGAGAAGATAGAGCGTGCTTTTGTCGCTTTTGGCGGCAATCTTGAGGCCGGACTTGCTGAGGTCGATGCCGACCTTGTCTTTAGCTTTGAAGGCGGAAGTGTAATAGCCTTCTCCGCAGGCCAGGTCGACGAGGGAATCGCTCTCTTGGATCAGTTCATTCACCGCATCCCTGAGGAAGCTGTAGTATCCCTTTTCCAGAAAACGTTTCCTGGCTCTGATCATGTCGGGATTGTCGCCGCTGCTTTGCGAGTTTTTAAGGTTCAGATTGAGGTAGCCTTCTTTGGACAGGTCATAATTATGTCCGTTCTCACAGCGGTATGATCTGTCGGTCCGAATGAGTTTCTTTTTGCAGACAGGGCACAAGATTTCCATACTCATATTATAGATTTTATAGTAGAATTAGTGTATGAAAAAAGGACTTTTGATCGTATACAGCGGCCTGAGCGGCGTCGGCAAAGGGACCATCCTTTCCAAGCTGATGCCGATGGAGGACCTGAATCTGGCTTATTCAGTTTCGATGACGACAAGAAGACCCCGGGAAGGTGAGATCGACGGAGTCAATTATTTCTTCGTCAGCAAGAAGCGTTTCCTGGAAGCTGTAAAGAACGGCGAACTGCTGGAACATGCGCGTTTTGTCGGGAATGATTACGGGACGCCCAAAGAATATGTGGAGAAGATGAGAGAAGAGGGCAGGAACGTGATCCTGGAGATCGAGATCAGAGGAGCCAAACAGGTACTGGAGAAATGTCCTGATGCTTTGAGCATCTACATCGTTCCGCCATCGATCGAGGAACTGGAGCGAAGACTGAGAGAACGCAGCACGGAAGATGAGGAGACGATCCTCAAACGCGTCTCGAAGGCGAAACAGGAAATGAAAGACATCGGCTTCTATGAGCACATCGTCTGCAACGACGATCTGGACAAGGCGGTCGAGGAAGTCAGAGAGATCATATTAAAAGAGATGAACAAATAGTTCATCTCTTTTTTACAGTTTGTGGAAGATCGGTTTCATCTGCGAAAATGTGCAGAAGTATTCGTAACCGAGGTCTTTGAGGATCTGTTTCGTTCTTTCGATATCATAGCCGAGGTGTGACTTTGCGTGGGAGTCGGAGCCGATGGTGATGATCTCTCCGCCCAGGTCCCTGAACATCTTCAGGATCTGCGTGCATGGCGTGTGATCCTTGAGACCGTAGCGGGCACTGGAGGTGTTGAATTCGATGCCTTTGCCGTCACGTATGGCGACCTTGAGGATCTCATAGACGAGATCTTCAAAATCGGAAAAAGGGCATTCACCTTGCGGATCATAGCGTTTGATGTTGTCTATATGGCCCAGGACCGAGTAATTTTTGAAGGCATTGACTGTCTTTAAGAGCTCTTCGTAGTAGGCACGGTTGTATTCCTTCTGGGTCCTTCCTTCATGATATTCCGGCAGATAGATCTCTATATCGTCCACCTGGTGATTGGAGTGAATGATGAAGTCCATCGGATATCTTTCACAGAGTTTCTGGTATTTGTCCAGATAGGGCATCTGAATGCCGAATTCCAGACCTTTGCGTATCGTGATGAGGTCTCCATATCGTTCCTGCATCTTCTCGATCAAAGCAAAATAAGCGGGATAATCGGTATTGTAAAAGGGCAGTCCGGTGCTTGGATCCAGACGTGGTACGTGACCGCTCGTGCCGTGATCCAGCTTGATGCCGTAATCGACGTGGTCAGTAAAACAGATCTCATCAAGACCTAAGGCGATGGCATCTCTGACGACTTCTTCCATCGGGTAATCGGAATCGTCGGAGAATGCGCTGTGTACATGATAGTCTGCCAGCATATCTCAATTATAGCAAAGCATTTCATTCGGGGGATGGATAGGTCTTCATTTCCAGCAAAGAAAAAGCGCCGCATTGCTGCAGCGCTCAGATTCCCGGACTATTACCTGTTGTAATACTCGATGACCAGCAATTCGTTGATCTCCTGATTGAGTTCTTTTCTTTCAGGGTATCTGACGTATTTGCCTTTGCGGGCGTCTTTGTCTACTTCGACAAAATCCTTGAATGAGACTGTGCCTTCGAGAGACTCAGCTAAGAAGCTGTTGTTCTTGTAGTTGTCTTTGATCTCGACGACAGAGCCCGGTTTGATCTGGCATGAAGGGATATCGACCTTCTTGCCGTCGACCAGTACGTGACCGTGAGAGACGATCTGTCTGGCCTGTTTCCTGGTGCTGGCAAAGCCCATGCGGTATACCAGGTTATCAAGTCTTGATTCCAGCATGACGAAGAGGTTCGTACCTGTGACACCTTTTTTCTTGACGGCTTTGATGTAAGTGTTGTAGAACTGCTTCTCACTCAAACCGTACATGTGTCTCATCTTCTGCTTTTCGGCTTTCTGTAAACCGTAGTTGGACTGCTTGATACGTCTGGTCGCGGAACCGTGCTGTCCAGGGATGTAGGGTCTCTTGCTTAATTCTTCGCCGGTCTCAAGAACCGAGAAGTTTAAACGTCTGGATAATCTCCAAGTAGGACCTGTGTTTCTTGACATAAGTTTTCTCCTCCTTAAGTTAAGTACAGGTGTAAATCATTACCGCGGGTGTCAATATACGAGTTTCGCCAATAGCGCATGGCTACTTGTCTCCTGTAAAGGTATTGACGCCTGGGCGATAACTTTACATGCTGCTATAAAATTTATGTGCTTAAATATTATCGCAAATCAGCTTGTATAAGTCAATTGAAAAATGCTTACTTAAATAGTAAAATGAACCTGTATGAAGAGGGAATACTTGTTTATTTCGGTCGGGGTACTCGTTTTGATCACTCTGATCGCGATCATCGTAACGACAAAAAAGAACCAGAAGAAGAATCTCAAGAAGCAGCTTGATGATCTTTATGTCCGTTTCAATTCAGTCAAGACGATCCCTTTGGCTTTCAAACTGAACAAGGCGCAGGCGATGGCCAGAAGGAATGAAGAGATGACTGCTGCGGTCGAAAGCTATTATGGAAAATACGAAGACACCGAGAAGCATGTCAATGAGATCCAGGACATGCTGAACGATGTCGATGACAATATGGGCGGCGTCAAGTACAGACAGGCACTGGAGATGCTGAAGGGCGTTTCCGATGAACTGGCAAAGTGCGAAGCTGAGGTCCAGGTCATCGATGACTTCCTGGAGGAGTTCTCCAGAAAAGAGGACATCCAGCGGGAGTATTCCGCCAAGCTGAAAGAGAAATACCGCGTCGTCAAGACGACGATCAACAAGAACGCGCAGCTTCTGTCCATCTCTTATGACGGATTCGTGGAGAAGCTGAAGGAATGTGAAGAGCTCTTCTCTTCTTCGGAAGAACTGATGTATGCTTCGGATTATTCTGCCGCGCAGGAAGAACTTGAGAGCATCGACAGGAAGCTGGAAGAGATCAAGTCCAGCGCCAATGCCGTGCCAAAGCTCGTCAAGGATACCAAGGGTGTCCTGCCTCTGATGCTGGATGAGACCAAGAGAGAACTGGCACTCACCAGACAGAGAGGTGTCTATACGGACCATCTGGATATCGAACAGAAACTGGCTGACATCGAGACTGGCCTGAATGCCGATGTCAAAGAACTGATGGCCGCCCGCACGGAAGGCATCAAGCCGAGAGTCGCGGAAGCGAAAGACACGCTCAATGATCTGAATGAGAAGCTGGCTGAGGAGAACAAGGCGTTCAAGCTTGCCAGAGAGACCAATGACCGGGTCTATGAGCACATCAGCGACATGGAGAAGGTCGAGAATTATGTCCGCATCGCCTATGACAAGGATTCCGCGCGTTTCGGTCTGATCGATCTCAAGGAATCGCTGCGCAAGATGCGCGAGGAGATCGGCAAGTACAAAGAAGAATATGAGAACATCAACGCCGATCTGTCCAGCTGCATCAAACCGGCTTCCGAGATCCTGGAAGAAGCTGAAAGTCTGGATCACAGGATCGATGGTGATCTCAAGATCCTGTATTCCTACAAATCGACGATCGACAAGTCGACGGATGGTGAAAGCAGGGCACAGACCCAGCTCACGAAGCTGCAGCTGGTCGTTTCGGAAGTCGAGACCAAGCTCGCCGAGTATTCTCTGCCTGCCATCGATGATTCATACAAGAAGGATCTGAAGAAGTCCCGCGATTATATCGCCCGGATCAGGGAGCTCATCTCGCAGATCCCGATCAATATCACGGAACTCAATCTTTTGCTGGATGAGGCGATCGACTTCATCTACAAGTTCTATAACAATATCAACAATGTCGTCGGCATGGGTATCATGGTCGAGAATGCGATCGTGTTCGGAAACAAGTATCGTTCGACTTATCCGGAGATAGACAGGGAACTTTCCAAAGCGGAGTTCCAGTATCTCAATGGCGAGTATACCAAGGCTCTGAAGACGGCGATCTCCTGCATGGAGACCCTCTTCCCGGAGAATGCAGACGAAAAAATACTGGAGAATGCTTAGTGAAAGTATACCTTGATGCGGTCTCCACGACCGGGGTCGACGGCCAGGTCCTGGATACCTACAAAAAACTGCTCGATGAATATTACTGTAATAGCGATGCCTTATACGACGATGGCGTCGCTATTTATGATATGCAGGAAAAGGCGAGAGCACTGATCGGCAAGATGCTGGGCGTGAAAAAGGATGAAGTGATCTTTACGGCCGGAGCATCGGAGGCGAACTCTCTGGCGATCAAAGGGCTCGCGCTGAAACATCCGGAAAGAAAACACCTGATCACATCGGTCTATGAACACTCTTCGGCTTACAACAGCTTCCATCAGCTGGAAGAGGCTTTTGGCTATGAGGTGACTTATCTGGAACCGGATGAGAATGGTCAGATCACGCCTGAGGCTGTTAAAAGCGCTCTTCGGAATGATACCCTCCTGGTGTCGGTCATGCATGTGAACAATGAGATCGGGGCGATCAACGATGTCGAAAAGATCGCCGCGATCGTCAAGAAACATCCCGGCACCTATTTCCATACCGATATCACCCAGTCTCTGGGCAAGCTGGATATCGATCTCAGCAATGTCGATATGGCATCTTTCTCCGCCCACAAGATCCACGGATTGAAGGGCTCCGGCGCATTGATGAAGAAGCAGTTCGTGGATCTCATGCCGATCATCTCCGGCGGTCAGCAGGAGTATTCGCTCAGAGGCGGGACTTCCAATTCACTGGTCAATATCGTTCTGGCCAGGACTTTGCGTATCGCGCTGGAAAACAAAGAGAAGTATCATGATCAGCTCATGGCTATGCATGAGCGGCTGGATGAGGGATTGAAGAAGATCGTGAAGATCAATTACGATCAGGGCCTTCCGACACTGATCAACATCGATACGCCGATCCCTTCGGAGGTCCTGCTGAACGCTTTGAATGAAAGAGGGATCATGGTCTCTTCGAAATCGACCTGCGGTTCCAGAAAGAACGAGGTGAACAGGACCCTTCATTCCATGGGTTTCAATGAGGATCATGCGATCAGGATCTCTTTCGATCACAGCAACACCATGGAGGAGATCGATTACTTTTTGAAAAATCTGAAGGAGATATTGGATAAGTATGCTTGAAATGCTGTATGACCATATCGTCGTGAGATATGGGGAATTGTCGACGAAGGGGAAGAACCGAAAGGAATTCACCAGGCAGCTGACTTCGAATATCAAGAAGAGACTGAAGGATCATGAGAAGCTGACTTTCAATATGCTGCATGACGGTCTTTTCATCAAGCTGAACGGTGAGGATTATTCTGTGATCAAAGAAGAGCTGAAGGATGTCTTCGGCTATTCTTATTTTTCCGGTGCCATCAGAGTCGGGAAGGATATCGAAGAAGTCAAGAAGGTGACGCTGAAGCTGGCTGAAAACAGAGATGTTAAGACGTTCAAGATCGCGACGAAGCGTCATGACAAGTCTTTTCCGATGCGTTCCGACGAGATCAACAGGGCACTTGCCGGAAACATCCTGCATAACACTTCTCTGCTTGTGGATGTCCATGAGCCTGATCTGATGATCTATGTTTCCGTCGACAAGGATTTCATCTATGTCATGGATGAGAAGGTCAGAGGAGGAGGCGGTTATCCGACGGGCATCAACGGCATGGCTATGGTCATGATGTCGGGTGGCATCGATTCACCGGTCGCAGCCTACATGACCATGAAGAGGGGCTTGAGGATCGAATGCATCCACTTTGCTTCCCAGCCATACACTTCCAAGCAGGCTTTGGATAAGGTCCTGACGCTCGCTGAAAAGCTCTCGGTCTGTCAGGAAGAGATCAATGTCCACATCATTCCTTTTACCGATCTGCAGCTCGCCATCTACAAACATGTGGATGAGCCATACTGCATCACGATCATGCGCCGGATGATGTATCGCATCGCCGACCAGATCTGCAAACAGAGGAAGATCAAGGTCATCACCAATGGCGAATCGATCGGTCAGGTCGCTTCCCAGACCCCGGAATCGATCACGGTCATCGGCAAGGTCGCTGATACGCTGATCCTGAGGCCTTTATGCATGATGGATAAACTTGAGATCATCGATATCGCCAAGAGGATCGACACTTATGAGACTTCCATCCTGCCGTATGAGGACTGCTGCACGATATTCGATCCGAAGAATCCGGTGACTAAACCGAAAGAAGATAAATGTCTCTATTTTGAGACCTTGTTCGATTATCAGACGATGGTCGATGAATGTGTAAGAAACGACGAGATCGTCAAAGTGTCATACAGAAAGGAAGATGAAGATGAATCGATATTCTGAGCGAAGACGCAGAGTCATGGATTCCATAGAGGGAAACGGAGCGCTGTTGCTTTTTTCCGGAAGGGCAGTGATGCGTTCGGAGGACGAGTCGTATCCGTTTTCAGTGAATCGCAATTTCTATTACCTGAGCGGTCTGGATAAAGAGGATATGGCGCTGCTGATCTACAAGATGGACGGCATCGTCAAAGAGGTCCTCTTCATACTGCCATACGATGAGACGCTGGCCAGATGGGTCGGCGGACGTATGTCTGCGCAAGATGCGGCGAAGATCTGCGGGATCACGGATGTCAGAGACCGTGAGGAGCTTGATCAGACGGTGGCAAGTCTTCTGAACAGATACAGACGGGACGCGGATTTCGCTTTCTATTTCGATCTGTGGCACTATACGATGGATCAGGAGATCTCCATGGCTACCGACTATGCCCGCAAGATCTCGGAACGTTATCCGCATGTTCAGATCAGAGACATCTATCCGGTATTGACGGATATGCGGCTGGTCAAGGATGAAGAGGAGATCGCACACATCCGCAAGGCCATCCATATTACGGATCTTGGCATCCGGCAGATGATGAAGACGATCAGACCGGGGCTCAATGAGATGACGATGGAGGGCGTCTTCAGTTTCGTTCTCTCTCAGTCGCTGTGCAGAGACCACGCATTCCCGACGATCGCTGCTTCAGGTGAAAGAGCGACGATCCTGCACTACATGGATAACAACAATGTGATGAAGGAAGGGGAGCTCTTCCTTTGCGATCTGGGGGCGACAGATGCTTACTACTGCGCCGACATCTCCCGCACTTTCCCGGTCAGCGGCAGCTTTTCCGAAAGGCAGAAGGAGATCTACGAGATCGTCCTGCGTGCCCAGAAGATCGTGGAAGAACACGCCAGAGCCGGCATCAGGATGAGAGAACTCAATCAGATGGTCATCGACTATTACCGCGAAGAACTTCCAAAGCACGGTCTGAACGAAGATGTCAGTGAGTACTACTTCCACAGTGTCTCGCATCATCTGGGTCTGGATACCCATGATGTCGATGGCGGTCTGGGAGCGGTCCTGAAGGCGGGAAATGTCATCACCAACGAACCTGGTCTCTACATCGCGGATGAGGGGATCGGTATCCGCATCGAAGATGATCTGCTGATCAAAGAAGAGGGATGCGAGGTCCTTTCTTCGCAGATCCTCAAGACGGTCGATGCGATCGAAGCTTTCATGAATCAGAGGCAGTAGATGCCTCTTTCTTTAAAAAAGGATTAGAATGATAGTATGAAAAAATTACTGAATGTTCTATGTGCTTTTATCCTGATCCTCTCTCTGTCCGCCTGCAAGAGCGAGAAAACTTTGCCTTTGCCGGAAACGGAAGAAGGGATGAGAGGGCAGCTCGGCATCGATAAGAACATCAACGAAAAGACGATAGATGAATACCTGGGCAGAAAGGATGCTGTCTATTATGACATGCGTATGTTGAAGGATGAAGCCAACTATGAGGCGATCGGCGGTGATTCCTATCTTTCCGGCTACATCAAAGGATTCGAGGTCATACCTTATCCGTATCTGTGCAATGTGGAAGGTCTTCCGGAAGCGGTGGGCGAATCCTATAAGGGGCCGACGCTCTTCACTGTGAAAGACGGGGAATACATCGCCAACTATGAGGAATCCGAACACATCATCAGCACGCTGTTTCCGAAAGACAGGTACATTTTCCTGATCTGCGGAGGGGGCGGTTATGCCGGCATGACGAAGCAGCTTCTTGTAGGCTTGGGCTATGACGGTGATAAGATCTACAATACCGGTGGGTACTGGTATTATGAAGGGAAAAACAAGATCGAGACCACGTATGAAGAGAATGGGAAGATCTACTATGATTTTTCCGATGTCCCATACCACGACATCGATCATTCGCTGCTGACGCCGGTCGCGGGATATGAACCGGGCGGAAGTGAAGCGGATCAGAACAGTGATGTGCCTTCTTTCGATGAACGCATCATCCAGATCAAAGACAACGAGGATCTTCTGAAGCTTGAGGAAGAGAAGAAGACCTTTGCCTTGTATGTCTATATTCCGGGCTGTTCCTCCTGTGCCTCTTTCTATCCGATCGTCAGGGAATTCGCTAACGCCAATGAGATCCCCATTTATGCGGTGGATCTGACAGACATCTTCAAGTATGACAATTCGGTCAGCCGCAGGATCTCCTATTCTCCTTCGATGTTCATCTATGAGAATGGCGAGGTCATCGCCTATCTGGATCCTTCTTCCGATGAGGATCTGCCTCACTATCAGACGCTGGAAGGACTGAGTTCCTGGTTTGCGCAGTATCTGGATGTGGAGATCATCAGGTCCGATGCGGTCAATGGAATGACTGACTGTGAGAGCGCCTGTTCGCTGGATGACTAAAAAGAAAAAGCCTT
>JAEEGF010209309.1_pt1 | contig 19277 bp, 12 predicted proteins | sample 9134171 | NCBI WGS metagenome assembly JAEEGF01 (sample SAMN16246542, study PRJNA631951) | gut metagenome | biome: gut microbiome; feature: rumen; material: AP-attached | host: Bos | place: Iran: Karaj | collected 2018-10
TAGGTTTAAGCAGATATGTCACCATTGCTAAGATCAATATTAATCCCAACAAACAGCCACAGCCTTTATTTAAGCAATTTTTCATAGAAAAGTGTTTTATGTAAATTCCAAGTTATCTATTTGACATACTATATATACTTTTTATATCCACTCAAAGTTGACCTTTCCGGCACCTATCTCAAAGTGGTATTTGGCGATACCAAGATTCATCTGCGTATGGCCAATCATGGAGAATCCCTTCTTGGCTCTTACCTGATGACGGTTGTTGTTCATGCCGACATACTCAAACGAGAACTTCTGTTGGTTTACGGCAGTTGGAGCCTTCTGTTTGTCAATACCATAGGTGATAAACATAGGCTAAGGCGATTTGAAGAAGATCATGGTTCATGGTCGTTTTCCCAACAGTTTACAAAACTCTCATCCAAGTAACTTGCAAATTTACTCATTTTGAGTGTTATTGCCGGTGGTTCTGCTTATTTTTGATTGAAATTTAGGATTGTTTATGAAGAAAAAGAAAAATGTCCATGGTTAGAAATGCATGAAGAACTTATCAAAGAAACGAAACACATAGTTCTTCTACCCTTCGTCTTCGTCAAACAACACAGGTCCTTTCCTCCGTCCCTTTCGGGTGGATGGCGGCTCAATTGACCAACCATAGTCTTTCAGGTTGACACGGAGCACATTAGCAGAAGACTTTGGCTTTCTCATTATGTCAATAGTGAAAAGGTCAGATGGAAGCCAAAGATCTTTAATATCAAATTTCCACAATTGGCGACACCGAACCATTTGATTAAGCGAGTGCAGAAGGAACTTGCTCATTATGCCGAGCGTGAAAATGGTCGAAGAAATTCAACCGATACTTCCTCCTATGCGAGATTGACGAAGTGACTGCCGACTGCAACATTGGTTTCTGACAGGCACAAAAAGACTTCTCCACAACCCCGAAAATCGAGGCTGTGGAGATTGTCAGTGCATCATGGTTGCCCATGCTGTGTATGATGATGTAAGCTTACCTGCGGGCACCACCTCCGAAGACTCTCCTGGGAGCAGTGTTGCCATTGCTGGCCACGCTGCCGGAAGAATGGCTGCCGAAGGTGCGGCTGGGAGTAGTGGCCGACCCGCTGCGGTGGTTGTTGCCAAAAGCGCCACCCATCGAGGGGTTGTGGTTGCCATTACCCGTCATGTGACGGTTGCCGTTGTGGTTCCAGTTTCCGTTGTTATGGTTATTGTTGTTGTGGATATTATTATTGTTGTTGTTGCCATGTCCCATCGGAGGATTGTGTCCATGTCCTTTGGGAGGATTGGGTCTGTCGAAATGGTGTCTGGCATAGTGGCTTGTGCCCCTGCTGCTATGGCCACCCTTGAAGGTCACGAACACTGCGGGACGGTCGAAGAACATCCTTCCGACACCGTAGCGGGTGTAGATGGAGAAGGTCCAGCCGCCAGTGCCCCAGATGACGGGACGGTAGAACCACTCACTGGCCATGAAGCGGTCGTACTGCCAGGTGCTGAGTACGAGGCGCAGGTCGCGGTTGCGTACTTCCCACCAGAATCCGAACACGTCGGCGCGGGTATCTACGTTGAGCAGGTAGTCGAGGTTGATCTCATACACTGCCTCATATTGTGATGCTGTCAGTCCGAGTTCGTAGGCCATCTTGTCTGAAAGATAAAGGGCCTCGTTGCGTGCGGTGTTGTACGGCATTGCTGCGGCGGAGATGGCTATCGTCATCATCATCACCAAGGTCATCATCTTCTTCATAATCGTATCTTTTTTGATGGTTTTACTTTTCTTTCCTTTTCTCACTGGCAAAGGTAAGGCGAAATTCATGACCCTGAAAGGGATTATGCCTAAACTGAAAGGGTGGTTTTCCTATACTTGATGAGGAAAACCACCCCTTGTGTAGGGAAATTGGTTGTTCGGAGACAACTTTGGTCGAATGGAGACGACACGCGAATCATATGGCTTATCTTCTTTAACTACCTAACTTTTTTCATCTGCGGAAGTTGTATTAAATATCTGATATTTTCGTTTTATTATAGAAATAAAGAATATAGGTAGCACAGGACAAAAATAGAGTCATCTTTGATTTAGTAACGACAAAAACTACTATAAATGCAAAGAAATTTCCCATGACTACTATTTATTTGATGGTTTTTTGCTATATTTGCGAATAAAAAGCACCTAGAACAATTGACAACAAGAAACCTAAATAAATCAAGACAATGAGAAGAGTAATGACCATCAGCCTTATTTTGGCAATGTGCGTGCTGGGCATGTCAGCACAAAGTATCTATGACTTCAAGGTAAAGGACGATGTAGGCAAGGACGTATCACTCGCCGACTACAGAGGAAAGGTATTGCTGATTGTGAATACCGCCACACGCTGCGGATTCACGCCCCAGTACAAGGAACTGGAAGCACTTTATGAAAAATACCGTGCCGAGGGGCTGGAAATACTCGACTTCCCCTGCAACCAGTTCGGTGCTCAGGCACCTGGCACGATTCAGGAGATCCACCAGTTCTGCACAGCCAACTTCGACATCCATTTCCCCCAATTCGACAAGATTGACGTGAACGGCACCGGGGAGTCACCCCTTTATACCTATCTGAAAGCACAGAAAGGCTTCTCCGGCTTCGACCTCAAAGACCAGAGAGGCAAGATGATGGACGAGATGCTCCGCAAGCAGGATGCCGGCTACGACAAGAAATCTGACATCAAATGGAACTTCACCAAATTCCTCGTCGCACGTGACGGTCGTGTTCTGAAGCGCTATGAACCTACGGAAAACATGAGCGACATTGAGGCCGACATCACCCTGGAGTTGAATCCCGTGCTGAGCAACATCATGGCTCGCCGTTCCGTTCGCAAATATCTCGACAAGCCAGTGGAGCACGAGAAGTTGGAAGTGATCGTACGTTGCGGAATCAATGCCCCAAGCGGCATGAACCGCCAGCCTTGGCTCATCCGCGTAGTGGAAGACCAAAAACTCATCACCAGTGTGACCGAGGTTTACAAGAAGGCCAATCCTGACCAGGTGAGCCGCGACAAGGATTTCAAAAACATGTTCCGCAATGCGCCCAACCTCATTTGCGTCTGCACGCCTGCCAAAGGTGGTGGTGATCTCGACGCGGGACTGTTGGGAGAGAACATCATGCTGGCAGCACAGTCGATGGGTCTCGGAACCTGCTGCCTTGGCGGTCCTGTGCGTTTCTTGAAGACGAATCCCGACTCCAAGTTCTTCCTTGACCGGCTCGAGATTCCCGAGGACTATCAACTGAACTACATCATTGCCATCGGCTATCCCGACGAGCAACCCGATGCAAAGCCCCGTGATGAGTCCAAGGTGAAATACATCAAATAGTCGTGAGAGACGTTTGGGATGTCACTATTTTTTAGTTACTTTGCAGAGAAAACTGACAAGTATATGAAGAAACTGTTATCAACTATCATTTTATGTGGGGTGTTCATGGGCATGCATGCCCAATCTTATTCCTCACCCAATGGGAAACTGTCTGCTCAGATAATGTCCCTCGACAAAAAACTCGTCATCAACTACAATAAGAAGAAAGTGGTGGAATTGGCTGACATCCAGTTCGGCCAACTGACGTTTGTCAAAAAGGTGAAGGACGACTATCAGATGCTTGAGGGGAAACGCCTGCACTGCACCAACAAGGCCAATGAGTATCAGGCGTCCATCGGCACCAATGCGAAAATCGTGATGAGGCTCTACGACGACGGCATCGCTTTCCGCTATGAATATGCAGGCCTGCAGAACAGCAAGGCACCAGCAGAGCAGACATCCTACATCATCCCAGAAGGCACGAAGCGCTGGATGCTTCAATGGAGTGATGGTTACGAGGGTTTCTTCCCGATGACAACCACCGCCAACGTGAAAACCTTGGGTGGTTTTGGCAGTTCTATGACCACAAAAGAACTGAACACCCACTGGGGGTATCCGCTGCTCATGGAGCCTGCCGATGGTGTGTTTGCACTGATCACCGAAGCCAACATCGAGCGTCGGCAAAGTGCATCGAGCCTATTCAACAAAGGTGAATACTTCAACGTAGTGCAAGACCAGAACGACCTGCTGCTGAGCGGTGACTGGCACACCCCCTGGCGCGTTGTCATCATTGGCAAATTGGCAGACATCGTGCAGTCTACGTTGGTCACCGACGTGAGCGAACCCTCCCAACTCGCCGACACCAAGTGGATCAAGCCCGGTGTGGTGTCCTGGATTTATTGGGCCAACAACCATGGTTCCAACGACTTCAACATCATTAAGAAGTATGTGGATATGGCCGTCACGCTGAAACTGCCCTACGTGCTTATCGACGCCGAGTGGGACGAGATGGACAAAGTGGCCTCCAACGAAGGCAAGACCATCGAGGATGCCGTGGCCTATGCCATAGCCAAGGGTATCAAGCCGCTGATATGGTACAACTCATCGATTGGCTGGGTGAACGGTGCTCCAGGTCCGAAGTACAGGCTCAACAAGCCCGAGGACCGTGAGAAGGAGTTCGCTTGGTGTGAGAAATTGGGAGTGGCCGGTGTGAAGATTGACTTCTTCAGCGGCGACAACCAGATGAACATGGACTACTGCATGGACCTGTTGGAGAGTGCCGCCCGTCATCATCTGTTGGTGAATTTCCACGGTGCCCCCATCCCCCGTGGCTGGCAGCGCACCTATCCCAACTTGCTGTCGACGGAGGGAGTCTATGGTGCCGAGTGGTATAACAACGTACCTCACTTCACGAAAAAAGCAGCCAGCCATAACGCCACACTGCCCTTTACGCGAAATGTGATAGGACCGATGGACTACACGCCCTGTGCCTTCAGCGACTCGCAACATCCCCACATCACCTCCTTGGCCCACGAGTTGGCTCTCACCGTACTCTATGAGAGCGGCTTGCAGCACCTCGCCGACCATCCGGAGAGTTTTCTTGCCCAGCCTAAGGATGTACAGGATTTCTTGGGACAACTGCCTACCGTATGGGATGAGACCCGCTTCGTCTGCGGTTATCCGGGTGAAAGTGCCGTTCTGGCCCGCAGAAGCGGCAACACCTGGTATGTGGCAGGCATCAACGGTACTGACGACCCCAAGATCCTCATGACCGACCTCCGTTTCATCGGCAAAAAATGGAAAAAAGCAAAATTGTTCGCCGATGATGCTTCCGGTCAATGGCAGATCAGTGCCATCACCAAACTGCCTTCTCAGGTCAACTGTCAGCCGCGAGGCGGCTTCCTGTTAACAATAAGCAAGTAGCCTAAGAGAAATAAGGCGCTGACGCGGATGGCTCACTTATGGAACTTGAAATGGTCGAAGCCCTCGCCATACACACCAATTACCCGGCTTTGACTGACAAAGGCCATTGGGTCCACCTCGTTGATGATGTGGAAGATCTCACTCGACTGACGCTTCTTTGCCAAGACGAAAAGCATCTTGATGCTATGGCCGGAATAGAATCCCTGGGCATCAAGCACGGTCACTCCACGGTGAGGCTCTTGGTTGATGCGGCGGGCTATCTCCTCATAATGACTTGAGATGATGAAAAACTGCACCGAACTGCGACGGGAGTTCACCACCTGATCAATGCAGAAAGCGGTGACACAGAGCACGACATAGCCATAAATCACTTTCTCCCAGTCATGAAACACCAGATAGGAGCAGGTGATGATGACAATGTCGCAAAGCAGAATCACACGACCTAAGGAGATGTCACGATATTTGTTCACTATCGCCGCCACAATGTCAGTGCCACCAGTACTCCCGTTGAATGACAGTCCCAGTCCCACACCGCTTCCGCAAAAGATAGCGCCGATGATGCTCGCCATGAAAGGTTGATCCTTAAGCAGATGCATCTCATTGCCCAAGTTGGTGAGAAATGACAGGAAAAGGGTGAGTATGCCGACGGCATAAATCGTCTTCAGACAAAACCGGAAGCCAAGCACCCTAAGTGCGCCCAACAGCAAAAGGGCATTGACACCAAAGTAACTCACCTGCACCGGAACACCCATGCCCCAATACAAGAGGGAGGAGATACCCGCCACACCACCTGTGGTGATATCGTTGGGGAGAAGGAAGAGTGTCCATCCCATGCCATACGCCATCATGCCTATGGCTATCATTACATAGTCAAAAAACTCTGAATTCAGGATTTTCTTTGCTGTTGAATTCTTCTTTGCTGTTGATTTGGTGTCGTTTGCCATTGTCTATTCTTTTGTCATTATGCCAACAGGGCCTCACCGCAAATAGCGTGTGCCTCAACTTGGAATGGCAAATATAGCAATTAAATGTGAACCTAAAAACAATTGTGTCTTTTTTTTCACTCACTGCTGACAAAAACAGACAGGCCGGTCTGGTTAGAAGAAACAAGTGAGGAAATAACCTATCCTGGCTTTGTCATTGCCGAAGTCATGCTTTCCGTCAATGGAATGATAGAAGGGTTGATTAAAATAATGTTTGTAATAGACACCAAAATCCACGCTGCGGCTCTTCCATCCCAATGTGGGCACCACAGCCAAGGTGTGACCGCGCAATGCCCTGTTGTCGGGATAAAAGTGCTTCAGCACACCGCCCTCCCGCACTCTGATGCCAAATTCTCCACTGCACCCGATGTAGAATTTAGTCCACTTGCTCGTGGAAAAGAGTTGCAACTTGAGCGTCGCCGGAATGACCACCTGAGCACCTCCGTCGACCAGCCCGAGGCTGTTGCACTCCTCATCGGGTCGTGGGTCACCACCGATATACTCAATATATTCCGCACCGAACGCAAAATTCAGAAAGTCTTTTTTGTGACCGATGTTCATCATGAGTCCGAGACCGACACCCGCCGCACTGTTGTAGAAATCACCCGTATGATGAAGTCCCACCATCACCATCGGGTCATTGTCCGATGACCCTTTTGATTGCCACGCAGGCATGCTTCTCCATTGTGCCCACGCGGCAAAAGGCATGACAAGCCATATCAGGAACAATAGTTTTCTCATCATTGTTTATTTAAAAGACTGATAAAGAGTCAGATTATTATATGAAAATCATAAAAAAATGAACTTTTCTGGCAAAAAAAAGCATAATCTATAAGAAATGATGATTTGGCATTCTTATTTTGACATAGGTCAAAAAACGGGGCTGTTTGCGCGAACAACGCTCAAAAAACCTTGTTCGGATTGTTTTTCAACGTAATTTTGCAGCGTCAAAAACGACACAGGATAACAAAAAATGAAAACCTTCAGTTCAGAGAAAGAAGAACGAAGGGAGAAGAAAAAAACAAAAAAAGTAATTAAAAGAAAGGTAAAAAGATGAAAAGATTTGTTTTGACAGCAATGGTCGTCATGACCATGAGCATGGCATTTGCCGACAATGAGAAGAGCAACAGTGCCAACGACATGAGTGCTTACCAGATGAACATCAGCATGCACAGCCTGGGCAGGGCCCTCAACCTGAGCAGCGACCAGTATGGATTTGTCGAGGATGCAATCAACATTTTCACCGAAGACATGATGTGCATCGCCGCAGCAGAAGGTGCCGACCGTCTGACCATGGTAAAGAATGCAGTGAGCAAAAACCTCTCGCTCACCCGAAACATCCTCACCCGCGCTCAGTATCAGAAATATGTGATGCTGCTCAACATGACACTGAACAACAGAGGGCTCAACAAATAAGCACCGCTGAGCAATCTCAATAGGAAACGACATATGCCCCGTGCAGTTGACAGACTGTCACGGGGCGTTTTTTGTTGAAATAATACGATTTTGTTTACTTCAAAACTTGAAGTAAACAGATTTTTTATTAATTTTGCAAAAGTAGAAACACAAATCCTTGTTATCATGAAAAAGTACAGCCAACCCACCATCAAAAGCAGCAGAATCCAAATGCGGCCCTTCGCCATAGATATCCATTCTGGCATAGGAAACAAAGAAGAGTACGCCAACACGCAAGAACTGGAGACAGACCAGCAGTTACCGACCCTCAGCAAGAATATCTGGGGCGAATGAGTCCCTACAATTATATCAATTATGAGACAACTACTTACACCTTTGTTGACGCTCGCCTTGACGCTGGGCGTCACATGTGCTTTGGCACAGACCTATGATGTCACTCCCTTCTATCTCAACAACTCTGGATTTGACTCCGATTTCGACTATACCATCGATGACACGGGGAACGTAGCCCAGGAAATTCTTGACGTGAAGGGATGGATCAAAAACATCACAGCCAACTACACCATCACGGGTGTCTATCAGATCGGCACCAAGAAGACTTTCAACGGAGTCTCCATCCCCTCGGTGGGACAGGACGGTACCACCAACGGCGGTGTGCTTGCTCTCAGCACAGGTTGGGAGCAGTCAATGCTCTTCTATCAGGAAGTGGAACTGCCCGCTGGCAGTTATGCCCTTGTCTCCGCCTTCTACAACAGCGGTGACAAGGAAGCCGGCCGCAGCCGTGTGGCATGGATTCCCTCCGGCAAGCAAGGTGAACTCTCCGGCCTCACCTCCTTCCCAAAAGGCAAATGGCTCACCGACACCATCTACTTCCAACTCTCTGAGAGTACGAAGGGGAAGATTCAGATTGGATTCTTCGCCAATGCCAGTCAGGGGTCGGCCAACTTCGCCAAACCTTGTCTTGACTTCGTGAAACTGCTGCGTGACACCCCGATTGGCAGTGCCGACATGGATGCTTACAAGAACCGGCTCCGCACAGTTATCAGCGAAGCCTATGCGCTGTATGGAGACGGCACAGGCAACGGAGCAGCCGCACTGCTATCAGCCATCCAGGCTGCCGAGGCTGTCATCGCCGACGCAGATGCTTCTAAAGAGTCTGTGGACCAGGCCATTGACCTTCTGGCCCAAGCATCCGAAACCTATCTGTGGGCCAATCCCACCGGCAGTGTGCCCGTGGTGACCACAGACCCACGCTTTGCCCGCGGAGCCACCATGGCATTCGGCCGCATGAGTTACAGCGGAGTGAAGGCCAACGAGGTGACAGAGGTGGGATTCTGCTGGAGTGAGCATGCAGAGCCCACCATCAATGACGAGCGCACCACCAAATACCTCTCCAACAATGGCAACATCTACTGGCTGCGCGACCTCAAGCCCGCCACACGCTATTACATGCGGCCCTATGTCATCACCAAAGGCCGTCAGGTGGGATATGGCGAGGCCATCAAGGTGTATACTATCCCCAAGGGACAAATCGCCCTCAATATGCGCACCAGCAATGACGCTGCCGCTGACTCACGCATCAAGGCTGCCGCCGAAACAGCCGTCAATTGGTGGAACGACCTGACCGAAATGAAAGGATTCTCACCCAACGTCGGCTACGAGCCAGGCACCCCCACCGCCGACTGCTCCTATGGAGGGTGGATACGCGTAGGTTCCAATCAGTCGTATCAGCGGGCAGGAACCATCATGCATGAGATGCTGCATGGCTGCGGAGTGATACCCTGGGCCGATACCGAATGGAGCCGTTTCAACTTGCGCTCAGGCACCTCAAACGCAGCAGGTTATCCCACCGGTTCCGGTCTGTGGCTTGGTGACCGCGTCACCGAAGTGCTCCGTTTCTGGGACAACAACACCACCAGCCAACTCAATGGCGACTACCAACACATGTGGCCCTATGGCATCAACGGTGCCAACGAAGACAATGGCTCCGATGTGTTGTATATCGGCAACTCACTCGTATGTCAAGCCCTGGGCGAGGATGGTCTGCAGCATACCTACAGCCTGTTTGCCGAGCCCTACTATTCCTTTGACCAGGAAGACGACATCAAATACTACATCAAAAACGAAGACACAGAACACGGTCTCTACACCTCACTGCTCGTCCCCCAAGCCAACGGAACCCTGACCTGGCGTGCGATGACTGCCGACGAAGCCGCTGCCAACGACAGTTGCGCATGGTATGTCACCTTCACACCCGACAACCAATACTATCAGTTGCGAAACGCCGCCACGGGGCACTACATGACCACACTTGCCACCACCATACGCACCGCACCACGCAGCACGCTTACAGCCAATGAGAATTTCCATCTCATGCCCGGGCGTGTCGACGTGGGCGAGTCAGGACACCGGGGATACTGGATCATCCATCCCACCGGCAACTGGACACCGACATGCCTGCAGGCTGATGCCAAAGGCTCCACCTCGGCTGCCACCTTCGATATCGCCAATGCCGCTACGACTCAGCGTTGGCTCATCCTCAACTCAGAGGAGATGCTCTCCCTCTCCAACAACATGCTGGCTGAGATGAAAAAACAAGTCAGCAAAAAGTTGGAACAGGTGAAGGCTCTCGCCGAAGTGCCCCACTCTGAAGACGAGGCAGGCACCGACAACGCATTCAACAGTGCATTGAGCGACATCGGACAGCGGATGAACAGCGCCGGCAGCACCACAGAGTTGCAGACATTGCTTGACGAACTCGACAAGGCTGCCTTCGATTTCCTTGCCAATGCCACTCCCACTGACATGAGCCAACCGTTCAACCTCACCTACCTCATCACCAACCCCGACATGCAGTCGACCGATGGGTGGTTGGGCACACCTACCATCAGTTACTCCTGCGCAGAGTTCTATGAGAAGACATTCGACTTCAATCAGACGGTGAAGAACCTGCCGGCAGGCTCCTATCAGATGCGCGTGCAAGGTTTCCAACGCCCAGGCAAAGCAGAAGAGTGCATTGGCCGTCAGACCACGGCTTTTGTCTATGCTGGTGGGAAGAACGGCCGTATAGCACACATCACCGTGGATGCCCAGAGTTCCAAACTGGGCGGGAGTGAGTCTGCTGTAGGCGGCAAATACTTCCCCAACAACATGCAGGCCGCCAGCATCTATTTCAACAAGGGTCTTTATGAGAACAGCATCACCACGGAGGTAGGCGTAGACGGCGGACAATTAAAATTGGGACTCCGCTCTACCAGCATGCCCGGTTACTATTGGTGCATTTTTGACAACTTCCGCCTGCTCTACTTCGGTTCGCTCACTCCTAATGAGGTGGACGGCATCCTCACACCCATCATCACCCATGAGACCACCGCAAGAAAAGGTATCTACAGCCTCGACGGTCAGAAGTTGCGGGAGAAAGCCTCACAACTGAATGAGTTGCCCTCCGGCATCTATATCATCAACGGAAAGAAGGTGGTGACTCACTAACAGAACCTACAGGCTTCCCCAAACAAATCCCCCACGCACCCATTGGTGTGTGGGGGATTTGTTTGGGGATATTTGCAGCACTGACCTCATGAAGAATCAGTGCACAGAGTCGGTTCACTCATTGTTGACCAGCAAGTTGATGATAAACATCACGTCGGTCACGGTGACACGTCCGTCATTGTTAACATCAAAATCGCCCTTTGTCATATTGCCACCCAAGATGACATTGATCACATTGAGCGCATCGGCGACAGTCACGGCATTGTCACCATTGATATCGCCAGGAATGTCTATGATGCTGCCAGCAATGGTCATGGTCTTTGCGGTGGAAGACTTCGTATTCAATGGCTCCATATAGGCTCCGCCTGCCTTGACAAGACCAGAGGTTGTCATCACGAATCCTGAGCCCTCATCATTGAGCAACAAAGCATTGGAAACAGTTTTTTCCTCGGTAGAGCCAACAAACCTGAAATAAGTTCCAGTCACGACACTCTTCCCTGTGACAGGCACCTCTGCACCGGTTGCACTAAACACCATTTTCTTGTTGATCAGTGAGGCAGGGACACCCAGGAGATAGGGTGAGTATGGCATCCATCCATCAACATTCTCGAACTTCGCCTCTGTTGCAGTGTCGCTGGCGAACAACTTAAGCAGGAATTGCTTGTCGTCATCAGACGGCTTTTTGCACCAATCCACAGCCTTTCCATCCGATGTGACGGAAGTCACCCCAAAGGGGAGCATGATAGTCTGCCATCCACCTTTGCCATTGTAGGCGATGTTCGGGGTGAATGAATAAGAGATCTTGTCTGCTTTGAATGACTTGGGCACATAGAAATCATATCCACCCAACATGGTGATGCTGCTGGCATGCGTGCCTTTGACCACATTCTTTTTGCTCAGCGAGGTGGGCACCGTTGCATCACTACATAAGTAGTAGAGTGTGTTCGGATTGTTGTTGGGCTTGATGACAACTTTGCTCAAATCACTGACGCCCACCAAACTGACCGCAGTGGCGGATGCGGGCACAGTGATGGTGCCAGAGGGAGACATAGTAGTGGATTTGCCGCTACCATCCCATATCACCACAGCAGGATTGACCACCATTTGACCTGTTTTCATATAGATCGCATTCTGGTCTGAAACCTGTATTTTGAATTTGTCACCCACTCCCAGGTCAAATCTGATAGGAACCATGACAGTTTTTCCTGCGGCTACATCGACCTGCTTCTTTGTCAAATATATGATGTTGGTACCATATTCCTCTATGTAAATATCAACATTCATATTGAAACTGTATGCCTTAGTGGAACTGTTTTTAAGCACCAGGTCAGCCTCAATCTCAGTACCGTAGACGATGTCACCAACAAGATTGTTGACATTGTAAGACACCAAATCCAAAATAGGCAATGCTGAATTGTCAAGAATTGAAATCTTGGAATCGTAGATAACTTTACCTGACCCCGACACCAACGTTACAGCATATGTGCCCGTCGAGGAAAAGAAATAGAAGTCGACCGGCACTGTCTCGCCAGCACCAATATTTACTCCCTCAACGGTTTTCTCGTATCCACCCAGTCTGAGATATATTTTTTCGTTGCACTTAGCAGTACCCGTATTTTTCAAAGTGACTTGTAAATGTCTGAGATTTTTGCCTGCATAAGCATCTTTCTCATTGACATCATACAATTGTTTCATGCTGACCAACTTTAGATTGGCGGTACCCGCAACAGGATAAGTCTTGAGGGTGAACTTACCATCTTTCTTTGTAAGGGCCACGTACATGATATCTGATTGCTCGCAAACTTTCCAAGGACTGTTTTCATCCACTCTGTCCATACACTTGATGACATAACTGCCATCAGCGAGATTGGCACCCAGACCAGAAAGGTCGTGGCTACAGGTTTTTATATACTCATTGGTCAAGTCATAATTCGTCATGCTCTTCTCTCCAACCAGTTTGCCATTCTGGAAGATACCAACACCAATGTTGTACATTTTGTTGGGTCCGGTTTTCGTGTATTGGCATCTTAGCATAACACCCTTTAGGCCTTTGGAAGTAGCAGCGAATGTTGTATCCCTCCGTACCACTCCACTATTGCCGGTAGGACACATATACAAATCCAAGAGTGTCATTCCCCCTTTGCTTCCATCAAGTTCGGTAGGATAGATGCCGAAAATCGCTTTTTGATTGAAAGAAAATGAACCCTGATAAGGAGTATACATGCCTGAAGCCCAATAGATGTTCAATGCTGAGAGTTTGTAATATCCACAGCCAGTGAGTCCCCATCCTGTATTGATATGGAACATGTCCGTCCCGTCAAATCCGTCGATGACAAAAGCATGTCCATAATTGCCGTATTTGGAGGCAGAATAAATGACTGGTCTGCCATTCTTCAGTTCATTGAGAAGCATCTTTGTCCATTCCGTTGTGGAATAATACTTCCTTTCCCTTATTCTTGCCACATTTTTATAGCCGAAATAGTTGCACAGAGCCGGAGAAATAAATTCCATGTATGCGCTGGATGAATTGGTATAGTATTGTGTCTTTATGGAGTATCCACAATACTGGACCAACTTTGCCACCTCTGCCCTTGAATCAGTATCGCTGACATCTGTCCGACTGTAATTGTCCTTGATCAGTGACCAGTTGAAAGTAGTAGCCGACAATGCACCTTTGGATCCCCATCCTGAGATAGCATAGTAAGGTATCGATGTTGTGCTTGCCTTAGGCCATTTGTAATAATTCATCACCTGAGCCATGGCAATGGCAGTACATCCGGCAGCAGCAAGAACGCCACCATAATAGCACTTCTCATTGTATGGCCGATGCTGCGACCACCTGGAAGTAAGCAATGGTGCAATTGCAGGTTCTGTGGCAGAAGCAATATACGCTGGTGCGGATGAATTGTCCTGAGAAGGCATCTCTTTGTTGCTGCGAGCCCATTCAATTTCTGCGGAATAGTAATCAAGCAGGCCACGCAGATTCTCTGGAATGTTGTCGGCATCGAAGGAGCCAGACTCAGAATAGCCCAACACATCGTCGGCACAGTCGTCACCACTTACGACCACAAATCCTTCATTATTGTTATTGAAGACATAATAGTAAGCATCCTTTGCAGGTGCAGCCATGCCTGTAGTGGATACTTGCCTGCATTGATATGCCAAAGAAATGGTGTTTTGATCGCCCATCCCTCTTGTTCTGAAAAAAGCAGATGCTTTCTCAGCAGCCTTTTCCATTGTCACTGGTCCAGCGAATGCAGATACAGTGCACAATAAGATAACAGAAAACAGATATGACCTTTTCATTGAATAACGTATTTACAAATTAAATTTACAGAAGTATTTTTAACTTCGACAGGGAATTGAATGCGTCTTTAGGTTTTGAATTATACAAAAATAGACATAAATGTGTAATAATGACAATAATTCCAATGAAAATTAACGTTTTTTAGCAATTTATTCGCAAAATCAGTGTCAAAGCGTCATAAAATCATTGAAAAGTGCATGTTAGCAGACAATTAAGCAGTTGGTGCAAGGCATAAAAAAACCGCCAGATTTTCTCTGGCGGCCAATGTTGAAAAATCAGAATTCTGCTGTCTTTGGTGTCCTTGGGAAAGGAATGACGTCGCGTATGTTCTGCATTCCTGTGACGAAGAGAATGAGACGCTCAAATCCCAATCCGAATCCGCCGTGCGGACATGTGCCGTACTTGCGCGTGTCAAGATACCACCACATATCCTTCATAGGAATGCCGCGTCGGTTGATCTCCGACATCAGTTTGTCGTAGTTCTCCTCACGGACACTGCCACCGATGATCTCGCCGATCTGCGGGAAGAGCACGTCAGTGCCCTGGACAGTCTTGCCATCATCATTGATTTTCATATAGAAGGCTTTGATATCCTTGGGATAGTCGGTCATGATGACAGGTTTCTTGAAATGTTCCTCCACCAGGAAGCGCTCGTGCTCAGAAGCCAAGTCCATACCCCAACTGACAGGGAACTCAAACTTCCTGCCGTCGGCCACAGCCTGTTCAAGAATCTTTATACCCTCAGTATAGGGAAGTCTGACAAACGACACGTCCACCACCGACTGAAGCCGCTGCAGCAATGTCTTGTCGATCATTTTGTTGAGGAACTCCAAGTCGTCGCTGCAATGCTCGAGTGCCCATTTCACGCAGTACTTGATGAAATCCTCCTCCAAGTCCATCAGATCGTTCATGTCAATGAAAGCCACTTCAGGCTCAATCATCCAAAACTCAGCAAGATGCCGAGGTGTATTGGAGTTCTCTGCCCTGAAGGTAGGGCCGAATGTATAGATGGCTCCCAAAGCAGTGGCTCCCAACTCGCCTTCCAACTGTCCGCTTACCGTCAGTGAAGTCTGTTTTCCAAAGAAGTCATCATCATAGATAATGCTTCCTTTCTCATCCTTGCGCAGGTCGTAAAGGTTCTTGGTCGTGACCTGGAACATCTGTCCTGCTCCCTCACAGTCGCTGCCTGTGATGATGGGTGAGTGGAAATAGAAGAAGCCATTCTTGTGGAAATAGTCGTGGATAGCGATGGCCATGTTGTGTCTGATACGCATGACAGCCCCAAATGTGTTGGTGCGCAGTCTGAGGTGTGCGTTCTTGCGCATGACCTCAAAACTCTGTCCTTTCTTCTGCATCGGGTAGTCAGAGCCGCAGAGTCCATAAACTTCTATGTTCTCACACTGAATCTCCACATTTTGTCCCGAGCCCACACTCTCAACCAGACAACCGCCTACGCTGATGCAGGCGCCTGTTGTGACCTGCTTGAGGATGGCAGCATCGACCTTGGCCGGATCGACCACCACTTGCACATTCTTGATGGTCGACCCATCATTGACGGCGATAAAATCGACAGCCTTGCTGCTTCGGTGGGTGCGCACCCATCCTTTCACATTGACCTTTGATCCGTAGTCTGTGCGCTTCAGCACATCGACGACCTTGGTCCTACGCGTTTTTTCCATATTATCTTTATATTCTGACTTTTAGTTATTGTTTAAATAAGTCCTGACCGTTTTGTTCTACTCAAACGCGCCCATGCGCAACATTTCGACTTCTTTCTCCGTGAGGAATCTCCAATCGCCACGGCGAACGTTTTTCTTGGTGAGTCCAGCGAACTGCACACGGTCGAGTTTGACAACCCGGTATCCCAGACTCTCGAAGATACGCCTCACGATTCGGTTTTTCCCGCTGTGGATTTCTATGCCCACCTGGCTCTTGTCTGTGTCGCTCGCGTACTCAATGGCATCTGCATGGATTTCACCGTCGTCAAGATTGATACCCTCCCTGATCTGCTGCATGTCGTGAGCGGTGACATTCTTGTCCAGATACACATGATACACTTTCTTCTTCAGGAATTTCGGATGTGTCAGTTTGCTGGCCAGGTCACCATCATTGGTAAGGAGCAGCACACCAGTGGTATTGCGGTCAAGTCTTCCAACGGGATAGATGCGCTCCGGGCATGCATTCTGAACCAAGTCCATCACGGTCTTGCGCTGCTGGGGATCATCACTTGTAGTGACATAATCCTTCGGCTTGTTGAGCAGGACATAGACCTTCTTTTCCAGTTTTACCGGCTGGTCGTGGAACATCACCTCGTCTGTACGCGACACCTTGGTGCCCAACTCGGTCACCACATTGCCATTGACGGTCACCACACCGGCCTGAATGAAAGCATCTGCCTCACGCCTGCTGCAAATACCAGCATTGGCAAGGAATTTGTTCAGGCGGATAGGCTCGTTGGGATCAATATGTTCCTCTTTGTACTCGATCCTCTTCTTCATGCTGTACTTGGCAGAAGGATCATAACCGGCAGAATGCTGGCGATAGCCACCTTGCTGATAGCCGCCGCGCTGCTGGTAACCGCCACGCTGCTGATAACCGCCACGCTGCTGGTAACCGCCGCGCTGCTGGTAGCCGCCTTGTTGATCACCGCCACGCTGTTGATAGCCGCCGCGCTGCTGGTAACCACCACGCTGCTGATAGCCGCCACGCTGCTGATAACCGCCGCGCTGCTGATAACCGCCGCGCTGCTGGTAACCCCCTTCCTGCTGCTGACGAGGCTGATAGCCGCCTTCCTGCTGCTGCTGACGGGGCTGATAGCCACCCTCCTGCTGCTGACGGGGCTGATAGCCGTTTTGGCGGGGTTGATAGCCGTTTTGACGGGGTTGATAATTGCCTTGGCGCTGATAGCCGCCCTGACGGGATTGGTAACCGCCTTGCTGACGCTCACCATTATTATTGTTATAACGGGGACGATAGGGACGCTGTCCGCCATTAGACTGAAGGCCAGCCCCAAATCCCTCTGGGCGGAATCCGCCCTCATCATCATTATAACGCTCTGTAGAATAAGCACGCTGCGTATGTATTCTCGGACGTTGTGAACGTCCACCGCTGCGATAGTCCCTTGAATAGTTGTCTTGTTGTCCTGATGTCTGATAACCTTCCCGGCCACCAGCACTCTGCTCATTGGACATTTCTTCTTGTTTGTTCTCGTTTTCCAAATCCATAGTGTTTTTAACAAATTAATAGCCTCACGGCTGGGTTAGTAAATATGTGTTTCTAAATTCCTGTATAGTTGTGTGGCGTGATAGCCAACAATTGTTCTTTTATTTCTTGGTCCACGTCCAAGGTGTCGATAAAATCGCGTATTGTTTGCTTAGTGATTTTTTGATTGGTTCTCGTCAGTTGCTTCAATGCTTCATAGGGATTGGGATAAGCCTCCCTACGCAGTATGGTCTGTATCGCCTCTGCCACCACAGCCCAGTTAGCCTCAAGGTCATCATACAGTTTTTGCTCATTGAGAATCAGTTTGCGCAACCCTTTCAAGGTGCTCTCCACAGCAATCACTGTATGGGCAAGAGGCACACCCACGTTGCGCAATACGGTGGAGTCGGTCAGGTCGCGCTGAAGTCTGCTGACAGGCAACTTGGCTGCGAGGAACTGCAGGAGAGCATTGGAGATACCGAGATTTCCCTCGCTGTTTTCGAAGTCTATGGGATTGACCTTGTGTGGCATGGCGCTGGATCCCACCTCGCCCTTCTTAATTTTCTGCTTGAAATACTCCATGGATATATACATCCAGAAGTCACGGTCGAGGTCTATGATGATGGTGTTGATCCTTCTGAGGGCATCAAACACTGCACCAAGGCAGTCGTAATTGCTGATCTGTGTTGTATATTGCTCCCTTTCGAGTCCCAGGGATTCCTTCACGAAGTGATTGCCAAAATCTCTCCAGTCAATCTGCGGGTATGCCACATGATGAGCATTGAAATTGCCTGTTGCTCCACCAAACTTGGCTGTGATGGGGCATCCACGCAACTGTTGCAACTGTTCGCGGAGTCTGTATACGAACACCATGATTTCCTTACCCAGGCGTGTGGGTGAGGCCGGCTGACCATGTGTCTTTGCCAGCATGGATACGTCCTTCCATTCCTCTGCATAGTCAGCCAACTGACTGATCAGTTCCTCCAGAAGAGGATAGACCACATCGTTTAGGCCCTCTTTGATGGAAAGGGGAACAGAGGTGTTGTTGATGTCCTGGGAGGTCAGTCCAAAATGAATAAATTCCTTATATGGTCCGAAATCACCTATTTTATCAAGTTGCTCCTTGATGAAATACTCCACAGCCTTGACATCGTGATTGGTGATTTTCTCAATATCCTTTATCCTCTGGGCATCGTCGAGAGAAAGGTTCTCATAAATATCCCTCAGTTTCTGGAACAAGCCCTTGTCAAAGTCCTTGAGTTGAGGCAACGGCAATTGGCACAGAGCAATGAAATACTCTATCTCAACACGAACCCTGTAACGGATAAGGGCATACTCGGAAAAAAAACCTGCAAGCAGTTCTGTCTTACCTCTATAACGACCGTCAACAGGGGATATGGCGGTCAGTGTCTCAAGCTGAATCATCAAAAATATAGTTGCTGCCTTATTATTTACGTTGCAAAGATACAAATTTAAAATGTGATACGCATCATGTCTCCTGAAAAAAAGTTTATTTTGGCAAAAAATCCCTGCAATCCCATAAGGACCACAGGGAATCACCCCAAGTGGTCGTTGACGGATTCGAACCGCCGACCCTCTGCTTGTAAGGCAGATTC
>JAEEGF012224834.1_pt1 | contig 19276 bp, 17 predicted proteins | sample 9134171 | NCBI WGS metagenome assembly JAEEGF01 (sample SAMN16246542, study PRJNA631951) | gut metagenome | biome: gut microbiome; feature: rumen; material: AP-attached | host: Bos | place: Iran: Karaj | collected 2018-10
CCAGTTTTTGGACGAGAACAAGCCCCTGGAGGCGGAGCGCATCGAGCAGCGGGTCCGCCACGACATGGAGATGATGCAGGAGATCGGCTACTGCAACGGCATCGAGAACTATTCCCGCTACTTCGACGGCCGCCAGCCCGGGGACCCGCCCTACACGCTGATCGACTACTTCCCCAAGGACTTCCTGCTCATCATCGACGAGAGCCACGTGACCATCCCCCAGATCGGCGCCATGTACCGGGGGGACCGGATGCGCAAGGAGGAGCTGGTGAAGTACGGCTTCCGCCTCCCCTCCGCCTTCGACAACCGGCCCCTGCAGTTCGACGAGTTTTTGTCCCGCATCCCCCAGATGCTGTGCGTGTCCGCCACGCCCGGCCAGTGGGAGCTTTCCCGTTGCACCCAGGTGGCGGAGCAGATCATCCGTCCCACGGGCCTGGTGGATCCGGAGATCTTCCTCCGGCCCATCGAGGGGCAGATCGACGATATCCTTTCCGAGGTCCGATTGACCGCGAAGAAGGGGTATCGGACCCTCATCACCACGCTGACCAAGCGTATGGCGGAGGACCTGACGGAGTATCTGGACGGCATGGGCGTCCGGGTCCGGTACATGCACAGCGATATCGACACCCTGGACCGCATGGAGATCATCCGGGACCTCAGGTTGGGAGAATTCGACGTGCTGGTGGGCATCAACCTGCTCCGGGAGGGGTTGGACCTGCCCGAGGTGGGGCTGGTGGCCATTCTGGACGCGGACAAGGAGGGGTTCCTCCGGTCCGAGACCTCCCTCATCCAGACCATCGGTCGGGCCGCCCGGAACGCGGAGGCCCGGGTGCTCCTCTATGCGGACACCGTCACCCCCTCCATGCAGCGGGCCATGGACGAGACCGAGCGCCGCCGCAAGAAGCAGATGGCTTACAACGCGGAACACCACATCACGCCCCGGACCATCCGCAAGGAGGTCAACGCCCTTTTGGGCATCAGCCACCGGGCGGAGGCCGGGGAGTCTGCCTTCACGGAACAGGAGAAGGCTGCCCGGATCGAGATCCTCAAGGAGCAGATGCAGCAGGCGGCTCGGGAGCTGGAATTCGAACAGGCGGCCAAGCTTCGGGACGAGATCCGCAAGCTTATGGGCGAAACCGTCACCGCCTCCAAGGCCGTCCGCCCCGGCATGGTGGGCTCCGCCCGCAAGAGCAAGGGCCGATCCAGGAAGTGAGGCGGGCCCGTTTTTCGCCCCGCGGGGCAGTTTCCTCTTGATTATTCCTTTCCATATGCGTATAATATCAGTTAGGGCAAAAACCCATATCGTAAAAAAGGAGAAGAAACATGAAGAAAGTTCTTGCACTTGTGTTGGCTCTCATCATGGTGCTGGCCATCGTCGCCTGCGGACAGAAGCCCGCTGAGACCGAAAAGCCCGCCGAGACCAAGACGGAAACCAAGACCGAGGCCAAGACCGAGACCAAGACCGAGGCCAAGACGGAAACCAAGACCGAAGCCAAGCCCGAGGAGAAGAAGGATTACTCCGGCTACACCATCCGGATCTACTCCAACTCCAACTCCACCGAGCGCGTGACCTGGTTGATCAACGCCGCCAAGGAAGCCGGCTTCACCATCAGCCTCGACACCAACGAAGTCTATTCCGGCGACACCAAGGCCATCCAGGCTGCCAACGAAAACAAGGACGGCGACCTGCTCTTCGGTCTGAACGAGACCCGTTGGAGCCAGCTGGTCAACGGCCAGTATGAGAATCTGAAGATCATGGATTGGACCCCCACCTGGGCGGCCGAAGTCGGTCAGTACAAGTATGACGGCAAGGCCTACGGCATCGTCATCCAGAACGTGCTGATGCTCTATCGGAACGACGAGCTGGGCACCAACGGCACGGAGCTCCACTTCGACCACTGGGCCGACGTGGTGAACTGCGGCTATACCTGGTACCGCCAGAACAAGGTCAGCGGCACCACCAACGCCAACATCAACTCCGCCATGCTCTATCCCTTCGTGGATCCCGCTTCTCCCGCCGGCGGCATCACTGTGGACGGCTGGAAGACCCTGTGGAAGTTCTGCGCGGACGGCAAGTTCGGCGGCGATGACTGGAAGTACGGCATCGATCCCTTGAACCGGGGCGACGTGGCCGTGTCCGAGTACTACTCCTCCTCCCTGTACGGCTCCATCGACACCGCGGCCGACGGCAGCAAGAACCCCCTGAAGGGCACCATGAACCCCGAGAACTGGGCCCTGGTGGACATCAAGGACGGCACCTACTACATCGCTGAGTACATCGGCCTGCTGGATCGCGCCGGCCGTACCGACGAGCAGACCGAGGCCGTGAAGGCCTTCGCCGAGTGGTTCGGTTCCGCGGAGACCCAGGCTGCCTGGGGCGAAGAGTTCGACTCCTTCCCCTGCAACACCGTGGCCGCTGCCAAGCTCTATCCCGACGGCATCCCCGCCATCTACCAGATCCCCAACTTCGCGCTGAACAAGGTGGACGGCACCGACATGACCTATGCCGAGTACGTGGCTGCCCACAGCGCCGAGTGGACCAACATCCTGACCAACCTGGGCTTCTACTGGAAGGACGCCAAGGACGCCAAGGATGAGCCCGACTGGGCCAACCTGGATTGGGCGACCCTGACCCAGAAGAAAGCTGAGTAAAAACAAATAGTACCATTCGGATATGGCGAGTCGAAAGCGGCTCGCCATATCCCTATTCAAAACGGAGACATGAGGGGGAACGACACATGATCAAACTCAACGACATCGTTGTAAAATTCGGAGACTTTACCGCCCTGCACGACATCAACGTCCACGTGAAGGAGGGCGAATTCTTTACCTTTTTGGGGCCGTCCGGCTGCGGCAAGACCACCACGCTTCGGACCATCACGGGCTTCATCGAGCCCGTCTCCGGCAGCGTCATCGTCAAGGACCGGGACATCACCCATGTGCCCATCGAAAACCGCAACATCGGCATCGTGTTCCAGAGCTACGCTCTGTTCCCCACCATGACGGTCTATGACAACATCGCCTTCGGCCTGAAGGTCAAGAAGGTCAAGCGGGCGGAGATCGACCAGCGGGTCCGGGAGATCGCTCGGAAGGTGGATCTTTCCGACGAGCAGCTGCAGAAGGCCGTGTCCCAGCTTTCCGGCGGCCAGCAGCAGCGTGTGGCCATCGCCCGGGCCCTGGTCACCAACCCCGCCATCATCTGCATGGACGAGCCCCTCTCCAACCTGGACGCCAAGCTCCGGGTCCAGCTCCGCAACGAGCTCAAGAAGATGCAGAAGGACTTTGGCATCACCACCATCTACGTCACCCACGACCAGGAGGAGGCCCTGACCCTGTCCGACAGGATCGCCGTGTTCAACAAGGGCTATATCGAGCAGATCGGCACCCCCAACGAGGTGTACAACTTCTCCAAGACCGAGTTCGTCTGCAACTTCATCGGCGACATCAACCGGCTGGAGGAGGGCGTCCTGCAAGATCTCAAGGCCGCCGGCGCCGACGTGGACCTTGCAAAGCACAACTACATCCGCCTGGAGCGCCTCCACGTAAATCAGAAGCCCGCCGAGGGCGAGGTGGTCTTGAAGGGCGTGGTGGAGAGCCGGGAGTACTACGGGCTCTACATCAAGTATTACATCACGTTGGACGGTCAGACCATCAAGGTCATCGAGAAGAACGACGGCGTGAACATCTACGAGCCCGGCCAGGAAGTGGACGTGCTGCTCAATCCCCGGGACATCATGGCCTACGAGGCGACGGCCGACAAGGCCGTGGAAGGGGCGTAACATGAACACCGATAAAAAAAGGTTCAGTCCGGAGCGGGTGCTCAGGATCATATTGCTGATCCTGTTCACCTACTTCTTCCTGGGGTTCATGCTGGTGCCCTGTCTCAACACCCTGACCAGCATCTTCGCCGAGCGGAACGCTGCCGGCGCCCGGGACCCCATGGCGGTCATCCGGTTCTTCTTCGCCGGGACCATGGGCCAGTACGTGCTCAACTCCCTGAAGCTGGCCGTGTGCCTGGTGATCACGGTGAACGTGGTGGGCATCTCCCTGGTGCTGCTCACGGAGTACTTCGACATCAAGGGGGCCAGGGTCCTGCGGCTGGGGTATATGACCACCATGATCTACTCCGGCGTCGCCCTGGTCACGGGCTATATGTTCCTCTACGCCGGCGACGGCATGATCACCGAGCTGCTGAAGAACGCGTTCCCCAATTTCAATCCCAACTGGTTCTCGGGCTTCAACGCGGTGCTCTTCACCATGACCTTCGCCTGTACCAGCAACCACATGCTGTTCCTCAGGAACGCCATCCGGGGCATCGACTACAACACGGTGGAGGCGGCCCGGAACATGGGCGCCAACCCCTTCAAGGTCCTGTGGAAGGTGGTGTTCCCCACCCTGATCCCCACGCTGTTCTCCCTGACGGTCATGACCTTCATCACGGGCCTCTGCGCCATGTCCGCGCCGACCCTGCTGGGGTATGATTCCATCAACCCGGAGATCGTGCGCCTGGCCGGTTCCACCACGGCGGACGAAGCCTTCCCCCAGGCCAGGGCGGCCCTGCTGTCCATCATCCTGGCCATGTTCACCATCGTGCTGCTGACGGTGCTCTCCCTCTACGAGCGCAAGGGCCATTACCTGTCCGTCAGCAAGACCAAGGCCAAGCTCCAGAAGCAGAAGATCAACAACCCCCTGGCCAACGTGCTGGCCCATATCTACGCCTACATCCTGTTCATCATCTACATGACCCCCGTGGTGATGATCATCATCTTCTCCTTCCAGAACTACAGCGCCATCAAGGGCAAGCGCCTGGACATGCACGGCTGGACGCTGATCAACTTCTTCGGCACCGCGGACTATACCTACATCAACGATCGCGGCCGTGAGAAGACCGTCATCGGCTCCATCTCCGGCGTGTTCTCCAACGAGAAGACCCTGGGCGGCATCAAGCTGAGCTTCCTGCTCTCGGCGGTGGCCGCGGCCCTGGCCTGCCTCATCGTGGTGGTGGCCTGCAACTACATCTTCAAGAAGAAGGGCAAGAAGCTGAGCACGGTGGTGGAATACGCCCTGCTGTTCCCCTGGCTGCTGCCCACCATCCTCATCTGCTACTCCTACCGCACCTACTTCAATTCCGACGCCGTCTGGTACGTGGGGAATCAGAACCTGTACTTCGGACAGAACGTGAAGCTGCTGATCATACTGGCCTATACGGTAGTGAAGCTGCCGTTCTCCCTGCGCATGATCAAAGCCTCCTTCTACGCCATAGACGAGGAGCTGGAGGACGCGGCCCGGAACATGGGTTCCGGCGCGCTCAGGACCTTCCTGCAGGTGAAGCTGCCCATCATCCTGCCCAGCGTGCTGGCGGTGTTCGCGCTGAACTTCAACGCCCTGTTCACGGAGTACGACATGTCCGCCACCTTCCAGAGCCCCAAGGGCATCACCTACGCCATGGTCATCAAGAGCATGCTGGAGGATTCCTCCCGAGGCGCCAACATGAACGCGTTGGGCCGCCAGTGCGCGTCCACGGTGTTCATCATGATCGTGTCCGGGTTGATCCTGTACCTGGTCTACGGCGTGGGCGCCCGAGACCTGAGCGAGCGGCTGGAGGCCAAGAAGCGCTGGCGGGAGCGGTTCGATAAGCTCACGGGCAAGAGCAAGAAGGCGCTGAAGGCATGAAGCCCAACATCGTTTTCGACATGGGGCAGGTCCTGATGGACTTTGCCCCTCCTAAGTTTATCGCACGGCTCGGGTACACCGGCGACGACGCCCAGGCCCTCCTGCAGGAGATCTTCAGGGGCTGGGAGTGGGTGGCCTTCGACCGGGGCGAAGTGACCGGCCAGGACGTGGTGGACAGCGCCTGTTCCCGGTTGCCGGAGCGGCTCCATCAGGCCGCTCATGACCTGGTGTTCCATTGGTGGGAGAACATGATCCCCATGCCCGGCGCGAAGGAGCTGGTGACGGAACTGTATGGGAAGGGGTACGACATGTACGTGCTCTCCAACGCATCCCAGGACTTCCACCGGTACTTCGATAGGATCCCCGGCAGCGAGTATCTGCCACGGGCGCGGCGGTTCGTGTCCTCGGACTACAAGCTCCTGAAGCCGGAGCATGAGATCTACGAGCTGTTCCTGGAGCGGTTTGGTCTGGACCCCGCCACCTGTGTCTTCATCGACGACAACCCGCCCAACGTGGAAGCCGCCCGGCGCCTGGGTATGCACGCTCTCGTCCATCGGGGGGATATGGTCCGTCTGCGCCGAGAGCTCAGAGCGTTGGGCATAGAAATCGAAGCATAGGCTTCCCATCGCTTTCTGAAAAACGGCGACCGAGTTATTGTTCGGTCGCCGTTTTTTGTTTTTGCATATTCATTCCAAGGGGTCAAAGGTGAATACTCGCATATCTATCCACACCGTCCACCAAGTTATCCACAGGGATAGGTCTTGAATTGTTGCAAATTTATGACTTATCCACCGTATGAGGGCTATGTATACCCGCAAAATCGCCTTTGCATACCCACCCCAGCCTCCTGAATATGCCTGTGTTTTTTCACAGTGTTCATACATGGTTCAAAAAAATAATGTCTATATAACGGAATAATTGGGTTGTATACTCGTCCGCAGCATCTGCCGTGGCGTCCCAAATGCGGCGTTGGCACCGAGCTCATCCGACTATTTGCTGTACGCCTGCCTGAACTTTTTCAGCTCGTTGGCTCGGTAATCGCCGTTCATCTGCTTGCGCATTCTGACATACTTGGGCAGGTCGCTATTGACCGTCCGCTTCACCGTTTCCCGCTCTGCGTTGGCGTAAAAGGCCGCTCCGTTCGGATTGGCCTTGAGATTGCCCCGAGCCGCAGCCACCGCCTGAGCCAGGGAGCTCTGCGTCTTTTTGTCATCGGGCTTCTTCGCCTTTGAGCTGCCGCCCCCACCGCCGCCACGCTTCTTTTTGGCTGCCAGGTAGGCCTCGTACAGGACCTTGGCCGCCTCAAACGCCTGGATGTTGGCAGCATTTTGCTGCTGAGCATTGAACTTTTCCACCTCCAACTGCCTGTCCCGTTCCCCCTCCATGGCCTTGTACAGCTGATCGGCCAGTTTCGCTCCGTATTCGCTCTCCAGATCCCGGGCGTTCTCCGCGGCGATGTTGTCCTGCCGCCGCTTCACATCGGTCACAAAGGTGCTGCTGCCCATGCCGCGGGAGATGGCATCCGCATCCAGCTCCGCGTCCTGTCGCCGATTCCCTCGGAAGAGGGCGGAGATGGCCTTCTCGTACACGGGCCGCAGCACCTGGCTGATCCGTTCCGCCAGGGTTTGTTCATCCAACGGCGTATAGCTGATCTTCGCCGGGGCGTACTGCTCCCTCATGTTCTGATAGATGGTTTCAAAGGCTTCGTTGCCGTAGTAGTTTTCCGTATCCTTGTTCTTCATTGTCCTCTCCTACTCTTGTGCTGCCAGAGCCGCTTCCAGCTCCAGAAGCTTGTCGTACAGGATCGCCAGATCCTGATTCAGGTTGTTCTCGTTCTGAGCAATCCGACTGTTGACGGCATCCAGATCTGCCTCCTGACCGGCTCGTTCCAGATACACCGGGAACAAAGCCATGAGGCCTGTCGCTTCATATTGCATAAGGTCCTCCTTTCGGGTCGAAGGGGATCGCTTAAAGGCGATCCCCGGTTTCTCGGTGAGCGCTACAGCACCCGCCGCTGTTCGTCGAACAGCAGCTCCATCCCACCGCTGATGTCAAAGTCGCTGCCTGACACGTTTTCTACCCGCAGTTTCAACCGTCTTCCCACGCTGCGAAGCAAAAATTCCGTAGGCGTGTTCTCCCCCGACAGGGGCCCCACACCGTCGCCTTCCCGTTCCTGGCCTAAAACCAGGACCTTCACGGGACCGCCTGTTCCGGTGAGCACCGCTTCCACGGTCTGCTTCACTGTGAGGGACGACGTACCGTCCAGCCAGGGCGTCTCCCAGAAGGCCTGGATGGCATCGCCGCCGTAGGTGGTCCCCTCGTTGAGGATGGCCACCTCCCCCTTCCCGGTCAGAATATACAGCGTGCCGTAGCAGCTCATAAGGTCCACGGTCTGGAATCCTCGACGCAGCAGAAAGCAATCCCTGAGCACATCGTACTCGATGAGCAAGTCGTTGTGGACGCTGGTCGCGTGTTCCTTCACGGCAAAGTACAGGCTGTCCCCGCAGACGGCGGAAGCCGCGGCGGAAAAGTCCACCTGGGCCAAGAGGGGGACAAGATCCGCTCCATGGCTTGTGCGGCGCACGGTTTGACCGTCAAAGAAATACAATCCCTTGTCTGTCAGAAAAAAGAGTCTGTCCCCATACCGGACGCAGGCCCTGTGGATGGGTTGGGTGAGCGCCGCCTCCACGGGCACGATCCGATAGTTTCCGGGCCGGTCTCCCAGAAGTCGATACAGCTTGTCCCTTTTAAAAATCAACAGTTGGTTTGATAGGGCAAAGAGGCCGGTGATGGGATCGGAGTCTGTTCCAACCTCCACATGACCGCCGGATACATTCTCGCTGTTCTCGTCTGCGGACCAATCTTCAATGGTCCGGTTGCCGCCGGGCGCCTGGCTCCAGTAGAGCCTGGCGGGATATTCTCCGTCTCCGGCGGCGAAAAGCCGGCCGAAGTACAGCTCCAGGAAATTCACCGCTTTGTCCGACAACCCCGTCGCGGAACCAAACCCGGCGATGGATGTGTTCCCGCCCTCCCATTTCAAGATGGATTCCAGGCCGTTGCCCACCAGCAATGTTTCCGTGCTGCCTATCTTTGTTTTGAGAAAATCGAAGGTGTCCGCATCCATATCATTGGAATAGTGATACAGGTCCCACCAGCTGTTCGTGCCGGGATCATAGCGAAATAGGGTGTCCTGCCGAGCCACCAGGCAGTCCATGGTCCCATTCCCCCGGGGCCAAATGTACAGTCGCCTGAGCTTTCGGGCCGCTCCCGATACCGTGGGAAGAATGGCCCGATACCCTTTGACGCGACAAAGCTTCCCTCCCGTGGTGCTCACGTTCTGTGCGTTTTCCGCCCAGTTCAGGGGAACGATGTCGGCGCCGACGCCCTGCTTTACCCCGGCAAAGCCGCTAAAGCGGATGGTCTTTACTGCCATATGCGCCTCCTTATCAGTAGATATTATAGATCCGGCTCAGATCCCACGTAGGATAGCTCCGCCTGAGTTGGCCCTTTCTCTCCCGATAGAGGGTCAGATCGATCCTGGCCGCATTCTGAGAGGCGGCGTCAAATCGGCTGCGTTCCCGCGCAGCGGCATACTCAGCCAACAGTCCCTGGATCTCCTCCGGAAGCTGCGGCTCGTCCGTCAGCTCTTCCAGCAGCGCAGGCAAATACCGATAGGTGAGCTCCACGTCTCCATCCTCCATGCCGGGAAACAGGATCGTCCCCCGCGTGGAGCCGTAGTAGAACAGCCGCCGCTGGCCGTTTACCCGAGCGGCAAGCACCTTCAGACAGGTGCGGGGAAGGTCGGATAAATCCGCCTGCCCGTTCGTCACGGACAGGATATCGCGCCGCCAGGGCCTGAACTCTGCCGACAGATCCATCAGCGCCTCGTTGAAATACCCGATAAGTCGCTCCTTATACAAGGCCACCGTACCGCTGTCAATGGGCCTGTCCAGCTTTCGCAGGGTCATTTGAATCAATTGAATCGTTGTCATAACGTCACAGCTCCTTACGACAGTTTCTGCCCGCCGGCAGCGGTGAAGCCGTTCATCCACTGTTGGCAAGCCGGATCCGCCTGACGGCTTTGCTCCAGTACCGCATAGATGCGCAACGGCACATCCACAGGCACTCCGGTGGGAATCCGAAAGTTTACGCCGTTCAGCGCTCCCTCTACAAAGGGTCCGTTGCCCGCCTTCGGCAGGATCAATCGGATCGTCTCTTCCCCGTGTTCCATAGGATCCCTTTCCGTCCTTATGCGGACACGCAGTGCTCGATCTTCACGAGCCAGAGGGGGTTGAGCACCTTGGCGGCATACGCCGCTACCTTGGCGCCCACGGTGGACCGCTGGTTCAAAGGATCGGTGGTGCCGGCGGAGCCGCAGGGCTTGATGATGGTTTCCATGGCGCCAGCGCCGGCCACATCCACCACGCCATAGGCATCCGCACCGAAGATCAGCGTGGCGTGTACGTCAGGGGCCAAATGGGTGGAAGCGTCAGGCGCACCGGCGTCCTTGGAATAGACCACGGTATCGGCAGTCAGAGAGACCGCGCTGGTCAGCTTTACCGTCTTGGTAGCGGCCGTATAGGAGCCTGTAGCCGCCAGGGTATACTCGTTGCTGCCGATCATGATCTTGTTGCCGCCGGTGGAGAGGTATGCGGCTTCCTTGGGCGTGGGGTTGTTTTTCAGCACGAAGGATGCGGAGGAGCTGGTGTTGGCGTTCACAGCGTTGTAGACGCTCTGGCTGTACACCTTGGCCTCCGTGGCCTCCACGAAAACCACGCCGAAAAGGCGGCCGATCTCACCGGAATAGATCTGCTCGGCGTTGCTGTACTTGGACACATCCTGCCACAGGGAGTCGGCCTGCAGATCATAGGTGGCGTCGGGAGAGCAGATGCACACGAAGTGCGGCTTGCGGCCGGATCCGTCCACAGCGGAGACAAAGGGGCGGGCTTTGTTCTTCTTTAGGGTCCGCACGGCTTTGCGCACCTCTTCCACGGTGAGCTTGTTGCTGCCCGTGAGAGCGACGCGGGAGAGGGCCCCTCCGGCGTACTGCACGTTGGTCGTTTGACACATGGCGTCCCGAGTGACCCATTCGATAACAGTGCCCAGCTGTTCGCCCAACAGCTCCGCAGAATCGGCGATGACGGGATCATAGGCGGTCATCTCCAGAAGATCGGACATCTCCACATAGGCGCCGTACTGCGCTACCTCTGCTTCCACCTTGGACTGGGACAGGCTCTGGCCCGTAGGGGTCACCCCTTCCACCAGAGTCAACGCGGCGGTATCGGGGGTGAACAGATCATACTTGCGGAATTCCACCCGCTTGCCATTGTTGCGGGGAATGGAGCGCTTCTGACCGAAATTGGCATGGACGAAGCGGGTCTTGGCGGTGTCCAGAAGCTTACGGTCGTAGAAGGTCTTGTTGAAATAGGTGCTGGCGTTGGTAGAAACGGTCGTATTCATATCATTTCCTCCTTATGCATGGTTTCTCAAACGGTTTTCAAGGGCTCGAAAGGCTTCCGGGCTCATGGCGGCATAGTCTTCCTCCGGACTCAACAGCCGATTGCCCCGGGTGAGCTGCGGCAGCTTCTTCCGATCCATTGCCTCCCGGCGCAACTCCTCCCGGGCCGCCTCCTTGGCGTTCTGAGCCGCCTGTTCAGCGGCATAGACCCGAATCGCCCCATAGGGCTCCAATTCGTGAAGCAGTTCCACGAACCGATCATCGTTGCATGCTGCCTCCAGATCGAAGTCCTCAGGCAACTTGCCCTCCGCCTCCAGCTGAGCGATCTGCTCGCCCATGGTGCGGTAGGGATTCTCTTCCATCATGTTCTCTTTCATGGTTTCCTCCATTCACATACTCTCTTTTTTTATGCTCTTCAAAACCTGGTCCTTCCCCTCAAAGTTCATGAGCTCAACAGCCTGTTTCGGATCGAGGGCCCCTGTCTGCAGCAGCTGTACAATCAGCTCATTTTGGGCGGATGCCGAAAACGGGTCCTGCTTGGCGGCTTTCACTGAGATGAAGAATTCCATGGGCAGCCCCTGGCCCCTCTTATCCTGCCGGATGAGCAGGGCGCTGTCGAAGTGTTCCTCCCGTTCCTCCCCATTCACCACGATGGTTACAGGGCGCAGGAAGAGGTTGAACTCCCGCTCCACTTCGATCTCCATGCGAACGGCCTGGCGAAACGCCTCATAGAGCTTGGCGGTGGCCATGCGCGCTCGCTTGGTGCTGGCTATCTGCAGGGCCTGGATGGCGCTTGCCGCTGTAACGCCCTGACGGAAATTGCCGCGAGAGGAATCGTTGGCGCCGCTTTCCTCCTTGATATCCTCCCGTATCCTCTGTATGTAGTTCAAGAGGTACGCCGGAAGAGGCGGCGTGGAAAACCAGGTGACCCCATTCAGGCTCTCCCCGCGATGGACCTCCTTGGACCAATCCTTAAGATCATCCTCGTCGAAGCCCGAGGCTTCGGTGACCAGGAGCTTGTTGTGGCTGGCCATGAAGGCGTTCTTCAGCACGATCTGATCCAGCTTATCCGCGTATCGCTGCTGCTTCTCGAACAGATCCACGATCCCAAAGCCCAGGGCGCTGCCCTTGCGCATGTACAAAGGGGTCAGTACAAAGGGATACATGCCGTGGGCAAAGTAACCCTGAGGCTTGATGTCGCGGCTGTCCGCCAACACCACGCCCCCGGCAATGAGGGCCATGTGGACCGCGAACATCCCTTCCCGTTCCGTGGGAGTCTTCCACCAATATTCGAGGAGCAGGACGCTGTTTCGCCTGTCGCCCCTGAGGATATCGTCTGCCGGGGCGTCGCTGGCGGCGTAGGGGTCCTCCCCCATTTCAAGATATTTTTCCGGGTACCGGTCCTTGAACCATTCCCGGGTCCTGAGGGATAGTTTGAACACCGCTCGGCCCTCCTGCATATCGTCGCACAGAGGATCGAAGAGGATGCTTCGATCATCCACCTGGCGAATGAACGCACCGCCGAGGCCGCTGTTCAAAGACGGGTCGTAGCCCACCTCCTGAACGCAATAGCCGCCCACCAGCAGATCGTGGACCATTTTCTGGTATTCCACCGGGTACCCGGACACGTCGTGATTTCGGCGGATCACCGCCTCCACCACCTGGGCCACATAGCCGTCCGCCCCGCTCTCCGGGCGAATATACGCCTCCGGGACCTGGTCCATCAGATCTGCGCTCACATTCTCCACAGTGGACTGAATGATAGGGGTCACGGGCCTGGGCTCATGCTCGTCCGTCACCGGCACGTCGTACCAGTGGTCTCCCCGGTAGATCCGTTCATTGTTTTCAAGGCGCAGCCACTCCTGTCGATAGGCGCTGCGGAATTCGTCAAACAGCCTGTACGCCCGTTCGCACAGCTGCCGGGACGCTTCCTTGTCGTTGTTTTGCATCGGTTCCTTCCTTTCGTATATGAATCGGCATATATAGTCATAGGCTTGTGAACCCTTCGTTCTGCATCCGCGGTACGGCGAAGGGATCGTAGACGGGCGGGGCCTCCCTCTTCGGTGGTCGCGCCTGGGGATGACGGCTCATCACGGCGTACCGAAGCGCTTCCGGGGCATGATCCTCACACCTGTCGCTCACATCCTCGTGGTCATGCTCATCATAGGTGAGCAGGGGCAGGGTACGGATGAGCTCGGTACAGCCGGAAAAGATCACCAGCCCCGGTGTTCCATCGTCTCGAAGGGCCAGAGCCTCCCTGAGCCGCTGCCAGCCATGGATGCGGCGGTTGTCAGCCGGCAGCAAAGGGACCCCGTTGTGAGCGAATACATCGGCGATACAGTCTCCCTCAGCTCCCGGCAGGCCCCGCTGCTGCCAGGCGTCGGGACTGGCCACGGTGTAGGCGATCTTCTCACCCAGAGACAATTCCCGCACCTTTTGAGCCACACGGCTCGACAGGGTTTCCGTGACGTACAGCTCCCGGTAAACGATGAGCTGCCCCTCCGGGTCCGCCGCCGCCCACAGCACGCAGCAGGGGTCTTTATATCCCCAATCCATAGCCCGAAAACGCCTCCACCAGGCGGGAATGGCGAAAGGCTCCTGAACATGGACCCGCCGGGAGAACTCCGGGAAATACTGGCCGGACAGCACGTCCCATTCCCCATCGAGATATGCCCGCTTGAGATGGTCCGGCAGCCGCTGCAGGGTCTTTAGGTACCCTGGATTTCGCTCCATCAACACGGTGTTGTCCGTGAGCCGGGCGGGAATGAAGACGTAATCCTCGGGCCGCTCGCCGTCGTTGTAGCGGCGGTCGATGAACAGACGCTTCACCCACTCGTGACCCGGTCCGCCGGGGTTGCAGGTGTAATACATCCGAGGGGAAAAGTCCGTGCGCACAGACCGGTTGCAGGTGGTGAGAAAGGTCATCTGGCTTTCGGTGAAGTGAGTTGCCTCCTCCATGCCGATCACATCGTATTCCTGTCCCTGATACTGGTACACGTCCTTCTCCTGGTCACAGTAACCCAGCTTGATCCTGGATCCATTGGGAAAGAGGAAGCAGCGTTGGGTCTGGTTGTACTTCACTGCCCCGGAAAGTTCCTGAAGCAAGGGCCGCACATGGTTCTCCTGAAGCTCCGGCAGGGTCCGCCGAAGAAGCAACTGCTGAAGGCCCGGATACCGGAAGGCAAGCAGGACCATCTTCCGGCGCATAGCCCAGCTCTTACCGCCGCCTCGAGCCCCGCCGTAGGCGGTATGCGGAGCCGTGGAAAGAAAGAAGGCCTGTTGTTTGGGGTTGGGGCGCCCTGCCAAACGCAGCGCTTTCATCGGCTATAGACCTCCGCCTCGTCACCCAGTATGATCTTTAGCGGCTCCATGCCCTCCTCCGACGGCTCCTCCGTGAGCCCCAGCTCCTTCAGGGCTGCCTGGGCTACGGTGGCGCTCAGTTCCCCCAGCAGCGCCTTCTCCTGAATATAGGCAGCCACCCGGATAAGCCCCCTCAGCAGTATCGTCCCCGTCGCGCCTTGGCCACGAGCCGCGCTGAGAACCTCCTGAGGGGAAAGCGCCACCGCCGCACTGAGACCATAGAGGGTGTAGGGGATCTGTCTCTCTGAGAATCCGCCTCCCTTTTGCGGGACCCGTTCCCTGGTCCCGTCGCATCGGGCAAAATACGCCCCTATGGCCTGCTCCATCCGCTCTGCGCCCATCCGCTTGCTCACCCTGCTGCCTCCTTTCCCTTCCGGCGAAAAAAGCATACCGCACCATAAGGCGCCCCACGTCCGATAATTTGTTCATATTCGTCGCGAAACCTGTTTTCAGGCATACAAAAAACCGGGCCACGCTCATGCCCGGTCTTCGTTTCGAATGGATCCCGCCGCTCTTTTCTATGGCCGCAGCTTCGCCAGCAGCCCCTCTGTTTCGGAAAACCAATCCCCTTCAGGCCCCGGTTTCTCAGAGGGCCCCTCCGTCTTCGGTTCCTCCGACAGAGGTGGATGAAGGATGCTGTCATACACTTCCCCCGCATGCCGGACCAGGAGCCCGAAATCCGCTGCCGTCGCCGCGCTCTCAAAGAAGTCCAACCCATCCTCCGGCTGAAAGGCCGGCGCGGGTATGGGCTCGGGCTCACCCGCCGGCATAGGGTCGAGGGCAGGTTCCGGCGCGGGTATGCTTTCCGGTTCCGGCGCTGGGGCAGGTTCCGGCGTTGGAGCAGGTTCCGGCATCGGGGCAAGTTCCGGTGTGATCTCCGGTTCAACGACCGGTACAGGCTCCGGCTGGGATGCAGGTTCCGGCTCCGATACCGGCTCGGGGGGTGGGGTCTTCCCCTGCCGCAGCCCATACAGCAGCTCCCCTTTCGTCAGCTTCGCCCCCGGTGCGGCGCCCCAGGCCCCCAGGGCGTCCCCCCGCAGCACCGCTGCCCCCAAGGGCCGAGCGGGCAAAGGCGTCTCCTCGGCGGTCAGCTCCAAGGCCATCCCGTTTTCCAGCAGCAGCGTGCAGGGACGACTGCTCCGGGCCCGGCCGTTCTCCAGCCGCACGCAGCCCGCCGTTTTTCCCCCGTCCTCCTTCAACACGAAATAAGTGATCATTCCTTCGCCTCCGTTATACCATTTCTTCCTATTGTATCCAAAGTGTTTTCGTAGTATGATAAAGTATCTGTCAATGTGTGAAAGGAAACAGCGCCCATGCGTCTTGACAAATTTCTGAAGGTCTCCCGCATCATCAAGCGGCGGACCGTGGCCAACGAGGCGGCTTCCGCCGGCCGCATCAGCATCAACGGCAAGGTGGCCAAGCCCGCCAGCGAGGTCAAACCCGGGGACGTCCTGGACATCCTGCTGGGCGGCCGCCATATGCTGGTGAAGGTGAACGCCACCCCCGAGGTGGTCCGCAAAGAGGCGGCGGACGGGCTCTACACCGTCCTGGGCGAACCATGAGCGTCATCGGCATCCTCCTGTGCGGCGGCAGCGCCCGGCGCATGGGCTTCAACAAGCTGACCACGCCCCTGGGCGGGTCCACCGCCCTGGCGCGCAGCGCAGCCCTGCTCTCAAACAGCGGCTGCGACCGGCTGGTCATCGCCGTTACGGGGGACACCCTCTCCGCGGCAGAGACATTGGCGTGCCCCGTGCCCGTGACCCTCTGCGATGGGGGCAGCACCCGGGGCGGGTCGGTGCTGAACGCCCTGCGGGCAGCCCACGGCCAGCCGGGGGATATCGCGGTCATTCACGACGCCGCCCGGTGCTTCCAGACCGTCGACGCCGTCCGCGCCGCCATAGAGAGCGCCAAAGAGCACGGCAGCGGCATCGCGTCCCTGCCCATGACGGACTCCGTGTTCCAAAGGGACGGCAGTGCGCCTCTCGATAGGGCGAGCCTTGTCTGCACCCAGACGCCCCAGGCGTTTCGGTTCGAGGAGATCCTGTCCGCCTACGAGCAAGCCGGGGACCAAATCGCCACGGATGACGCCGCCCTTTACGCCCGGTTCATCGGCCCCGTGACCTTCACGCCCGGGGACCCCATGGGCCGAAAGCTCACCGCCCCGGCAGACTGGGATTGGGCCAAGGCCATGACCTGCCTGCCCCGGACGGGCACCGGCTTCGACACCCACGTGCTGGGCGAAGGCCGCAAGCTCATTTTGGGCGGGGTGGAGATCCCCTTTGAAAAGGGGCTCATCGCCCACTCCGACGGGGACGTGCTCCTCCATGCCCTCATGGACGCCCTGCTGGGCGCGGCCAGTCTCGGAGACATCGGCCACCTGTTCCCGGACAAGGACCCCCAGTACGAGAACATTTCGAGCCGCGTCCTGCTCCGCGAAGTGGCTGCCCGCCTCCGGGCGCAGGGTTTCACCGTGACCCACGTGGACGTGACGGTGATCGCCCAGCGGCCCAAGCTGGCCCCCTATTTCCCCCAGGCCATCCAGAACATCGCTGAAGATTTAGGCATCGGCAAGGGCCAGATCTCTCTGAAGGCCACCACCACCGAGGGCATGAACGACGAAGGCCAAGGCCTGTGCATCAGCGCCCAGGCCATAGCCAATTTGATATAAAGGTAAAACCATGGACAACATCGTCATCCGGGGCGCCCGGGAACATAATCTGAAAAATATCGACTTGGTCATACCGAGGGACAAACTCATCGTCTTCACGGGCCTGTCGGGCTCGGGCAAGAGCTCGTTGGCCTTCGACACCATCTACGCCGAGGGCCAGCGCCGGTATGTGGAGAGTCTCTCCTCCTACGCCCGCCAGTTCATCGGCCAAATGGAGAAGCCCGAGGTGGACGCCATTGAGGGCCTGTCCCCGGCCATCTCCATCGACCAGAAGAGCACCAGCAACAACCCCCGGTCCACCGTGGGCACGGTGACGGAGATCTACGACTATCTGCGCCTGCTCTACGCCCGCTGCGGCACGCCCCATTGCCCCAAGTGCGGCCGCGTCATCGAAAAGCAGAGCATCGACACGGTGGTGGACCGGGTCATGAGCCTGCCCGCCGGGACGAAGATCCAGCTTTTGGCCCCCTGCGTCCGGGGCAAAAAGGGCGAACACGCCAAAGTTTTGGAAGGGCTGCGCAAGGAGGGGTATGTCCGCGCCCGGGTGGACGGGGAGGTCTACGATCTGGACGAGACGCCCGCCCTGGACAAGCAGAAGAAGCATACCATCGAGGCGGTCATCGACCGGCTGGTGGTGAAGCCCGGCATGGAAAGCCGACTCACCGACTCCCTGGAGAACGCCTTCCGCCTGGGCAAGAACCTGGCCATCGTCTCGGAGGTGGGCGGGGCCGATACCCTTTACTCCCAGAACTACGCCTGCCCGGACTGCGGCATCTCCCTGGAGGAGCTGGAGCCCCGAGCCTTCTCCTTCAACAACCCCTACGGCGCCTGTCCCACCTGCACGGGGCTTGGGGAGCTCTTCCGGGTGGACCCGGAGCTGGTAGTGCCGGACAAACGGTTGAGCCTTGCGGAAGGGGCCATCGGCGTCACCGGATGGAAATGTGAGAACAGCGGCACCATCGCCCATATGTACATGAGCGCCCTTTGCCGCCACTTCTCCGAGAAGCTGGGCGTAGCCGTGACCATGGATATGCCCTTTGAGGATCTGCCCCAGGAGGTCCAACAGGCCATCCTCTACGGCTGCCCCGACAAGATGGAGGTGGTCTACGAGAAGGAGTTCGCCGGCGGCCGGTTCCTGTCCGACTTCGAAGGCATCGTCAACAACCTGGAGCGCCGGTACCGGGAGAGTGCCAGCGACTGGAGCAAGGCGGAGATCGAGGGGTACATGTCCCGGACCCCCTGCCCCGCCTGCCGCGGCCGACGGCTGAAGCCGGAGAGCCTGGCGGTAACCGCGGGCGGGCTCAACATCGCGGAGCTTTCCGACCTGTCCGTAAAGGAAGCGCTGCGCTTCCTCCGCAGCCTCACCTTCACCCCTAGCCAGGCCATCATCGCCCAGCAGATCCTCCGCGAGCTGGACGCCCGGCTCACCTTCCTGCTGAACGTGGGTCTTGGGTATCTGACCCTGTCCCGGGCAGCGGGGTCCCTTTCCGGCGGCGAAAGCCAGCGCATCCGCCTGGCCACCCAGATCGGCAGCGGCCTGGTGGGCGTGCTATACATCCTGGATGAGCCCAGCATCGGCCTACATCAGCGGGACAACGGACGGCTGCTGAAGACCCTCAAATCCCTCCGGGATATGGGCAACACCCTGATCGTGGTGGAGCACGACGAGGAGACCATGCTCAGCGCGGATCACATCGTGGACATCGGCCCCCGGGCGGGGCTCCACGGCGGGGAGGTAGTGGCCCAGGGGACGCCTCAGGAGATCATGGCGGCGGAGAATTCCCTCACCGGCGGCTACCTCTCCGGGCGGCTCAGCATCCCCGTGCCCCAGGTGCGACGGCCCAGCAACGGGAAGAAGCTCACCATCCGCGGCGCCCGGGCCCACAACCTGAAGAACATCACCGTGGACATCCCCCTGGGTGAGTTCGTCTGCGTCACAGGGGTGTCCGGCTCTGGGAAAAGCTCCCTTATCAACGAGATTTTGAAGAAGTCCCTGCTGAAGACCCTGAACCGGGCCCGGACCAAGCCCCTGGACCACGACGGCATCGACGGGGCGGAAGCCCTCGACAAGATCATCGACATCGACCAGAGCCCCATCGGCCGGACGCCCCGGAGCA
>JAEEGF010442526.1_pt1 | contig 19275 bp, 18 predicted proteins | sample 9134171 | NCBI WGS metagenome assembly JAEEGF01 (sample SAMN16246542, study PRJNA631951) | gut metagenome | biome: gut microbiome; feature: rumen; material: AP-attached | host: Bos | place: Iran: Karaj | collected 2018-10
TCTGCGCCACGTTCTCATTGCGTTCTGCGATGATTTCTTTGACCCAGCTTTGTGCTTCGACGATTCGTTGCACGGCGGCTCTGTCTCCATCGAGCATGAGTAGCAGGTCGGTGGCAAGCTTGAGTGATTCGTTGTGACGATTACTGTCCTCGGCACACGGCAGCCGGTCATGATAGCGCTGATCAATAATACCTTGTACATCATAGCCCCTCCATTTTAACGGTACTGACTCAGCATCCACTTGGCCGACAGTCTCAGCCCCTTGTTTAACAATCTGATCGGCCACAGCATCAGTCGCAGCGCCACGACTATGACCAGCACGATACTCAGCATCATATCGCTCAGCAAATTCTTTGTTCTCATAAGTAAACAGTTCCTTGTCAATAAATAGTATATCACTTTCCTTGCAGATGAAGCTCATGCGGCTTGCATCCTTGCAACTTTCGTCAACCTCCACGCCCAAGACCTTTGCCATGGCATGTTGGTTGTCGATGAGATTACCCCATTCCGTGCGAGCCTTGAAGACAATCTTCAGCCCGTGCCCAGAGGGTGTGATGTAGATGAGAAGGATTCCAAGTTCAGCAGCTCGTTGCTTAAAGTCGGCGGCAGCAAATTCTTCACTCTTCACTCTTAACTCTTCACTCTCTACGTGGTCTATATCCATCACCACGAGACCTGTCAAACGAGTAGCACTCTGCTTACGCCAGCGCCCTAGTTTCCCAGCCTTCGACGTGGTTTCATCAAACGTCGCCTGAAAGATAAATGCAGGTAACCTTCGTTTCAACTGAGCGTCACCCGTCTCGCGATACTTATCAATGTTTTCGTTCCACTGTGTCGCCCTGACGAGGGCCCAAAACTGGGCCTCGTCTACTGGCAACGTTGGATTACTGAAATTCTTCTGATAGCAAAATCCCATAACTCTTACAGCGTTTGAAGGTCAGTAATATAGAAGGCACCGCGATAATAGTCACTAATGCTTCCATGATTCTTATACTTATTAGGCTAACAAAATTCTATAAGGTCCAGTTCGTTTTCAATCAGGGCCTGCTTCGCAAGTTCGTTCTCCTCATCGAAGATAGCCAACTTCTCCTCCAGTGAGAGTTCTTTCGGCACACTTGAATAGCGCTTAACTCGCTCTAACGAAGCCTTCAGCCAGCCCCAAGGCGTTTTCTTCAGCAATTCGTCCTTATGGCGATTCCTCGGCTGACGATTGTAGGCATTGAAAGATATCACACCCGTCCACTTGTCACGATGCAGTGAACCCTCCACGTACTTTCCTTCTACGAGGCGTACGAGTACCTCTTCCTCAATTGCAATGTACTTTTTCATAATCGACTCGAATTAGTGAGCATCGGAAAAGCGAAGTGTTTTTCAGTTGAGCTCAATTTCTATCCGGATACTTTTCCCTCTTCACTCATTCCTCCGACTCGGTTATTGTTTAATGTATTATAACTTCCTGCGTTCCTTTCAGGCGAACCACACCTCCCTTTTGTAAGCCTGCCTGTTGCAGTGCATAAGACATTTTCCATTTTGGACAGATGAAGTCCTGCGGCACCTTCAGCTGCATCCCAGTGCAGATGCGCTCGCCCTCATTGTCCACCTCCTTCCGCTCGCACGACGCGCACCATTTCCTTACGCGTACGTGATACATATTCATTACCGTCTCCATCATCAATAAACCATCTCTTTGATAAACTCGCGACCTTCATCCGTCCAGACGAGATACGACTCCTGCTTACGACGGCCGTTAAGACCGTGAACGTAGCGGTAGCGGTTTTCCGTGAGTCCCATGTGCTGGTATGGCCTCGTGAGCTGCCACTGTCCGCGCGCCCAGCGGATGACGCCCTTGTCGGCGAGGAACGAGTTCAGGTCGCGTCCCTCCATGCCGAACATCTTTCCTATCTCCGTCGCCGTATAGCAGTACTTGCCCCGACGGTTCAGTTCTGCGAGTTCATCACCCAGGATGTTGTCAGCTTCATCGAGCACCTCCTCGTCGCAGGCCAGCAGGCGGATCTCCTTCGGCTTCTTACATCTTCCTTCTTCCATCTGACATCTGACATCTCGCTCCAGCTCCTCCCATCTGATCACCAGCTTCGCACGCGCCTCATCGTTGAACTTCGTGGCGATGTAAAGACACTCGGTCTTCGTGAGCAGGTAGCAAGGGCGAAGCTCGCCTTTGTTGTCTTGATATTCAACCAATCGAAAATTCGATTCGTTGACTTTTTTCCATGCGAGTTCCATCTTCCTGATGGCCTCCATCACATGGCAATGTTTCTTACCCGTGAGCGCTGCAATCTCCAGCGAGGTCATCAGCTGCTCACCATTATTGTCACTGTTGTTAATGTTGTTGATCATACTGATCTGAATTGCTGTCTGTTTCATAATTTTTTTTAATTAATAATAATGTGAATAATCATTGTTTTCTGACACTGATGTGTCTCTCTTCCCCCGCAGGCCTTCCTGCGCGGTTGCTTGTCTCACCATGTCAAAGATCGCTGTCGTTCAGTCGCTTCCAACTTTCGACACTGCAAAATTAGGCACAAAAAAAATGCGTTCCAATCTCTTGAAACGCATTCGGTAAGTATTTTCGGTAAGTCCGACAGATTTCGGTAAAAGTTGGGGGCAGACTTACCGACGTTCGGTAAGTTTTCGGTAAGTGTTTCGGTAAGTCCTACATGTTTTTCCTCAAAAACTCCATCAGGACGATCTCCCTTGTCGATGCCCCGTTCTCCTTCCATTTGTCGATGTGCAGGCGCATGTAAGGATGGTTGCTGATGGTGCGCTGCACCTTACCCTCAGAACAGGGAAAGTCAAAACGCACGGGCTGGAGCATCTCCTCGGCCTTACGCTCAAAGTCGCTCACGCTGCCCTCATAGTCGCAGCAGTCACGCGCCACGCCATAGACCACAGCCCACGCCGAGGCAGCCCAGAACAGGGCCTTCCCATCGTTCACCACCTTCGCCAGCCGCTGAAGCGGATCGCTCTCCTGACGCTTCAGGGCCTTAGTACGCTCCACGATGGCTTCACACTCGCTATACGACATGCGCGGCACGTCCTTGATGATCCTGCGCACTACGCCAGAGATTCTCACCTGCTTGTCGGGCGTCAACGGAATGGCATTATATTTCTTGTTCTTCGGCAACAGCCATTTCTGGTTTTCACGGTCCGTAAACAAGGCCTTCGCCGTAAACTCCTTGTCGATGTCGGCTATCACGATCTCACCGTCGTGGGCTATCGCACCGATCTCCATCTGGAGTATGTCACCCTCATGGATGTCGGCCTCGATCATCGAGTCGCCCTGGGCAGGAATCTCCACCACCGGATTAAGACCCACGACCGACTTGGGCAGATAGTAGTAGTCATCAATCCTCTGCTCGCCTACGTCCGTTGGCTGGCCGCATCTCACACTATTTTCCACCACAGGCACTGGCGTGTCACACATCTCATAGGCAATTCCCTTGCTGTCGAGTAATGCCAGAGTCTCCTCCGGCGACATCACATACGGCTCGTAGGCCTCTTCCTTAGAAACAATTTGCTTTGTCATTTCTTTAATCGTTTTAATTGTTATTAATAATATTTTCTGAATAGGCGCCCATCATATTGACGAGCACAACTGTAATCACGAATCCGAAAAATAATCCTTCCATAATCTTTGCTTTTTAATTATTCACTGAATTTCGGGTGCAAAATAAAAAAGGAGGTGTACCGTAAGTGTGTACACCTCCAAGACATTAACTTACATTAACGTTTTACGGATTCCTTCTTAGTGCGCCATCCAATATTTTACGGATTCTCTCTTTCAGACTGGCAGGCTCCAGCACATCAAGACCGTCGATCTTCGACAACAGCTCGCTGATGAAATCGATGGATGGCCGTATGTCGAGGGCAAAGTCCGTATATCCCTCGCCACACTCCTGTTCGCGCTGCGAGGCATGAAGCGGCAGCGTGCGCAACAGGTTGGCCATCTTTCCGTAGGCTCTCAACACCACGTGCTCCATAGGTGTACCATCGACCATCACGCCAAAATAATCTGCGAAATACTCGTTTGGCGAGAAGTCGGCAGGACGCGCAAAGTGCTGGTCTGTGAGTGAGGCTGAAAACATACGGTCGAGCGAGTAGATGGCCATGTGCTCGCCATTGTCGGCAAGCATATACCATCGCTGGTGAAACAGTTTCACGGCGTAGGGGTTCACTGGTTTCGTATAGGCCTCGAAGCCGAACTTCTGATAGCCCATAGAGATGGTACGTGTCTGTCGTATGGCCTGCAGTATCACTGGCAGGAACTCATATCCGGCCGGCACGTTCTCCAGTATGATACTGTCCTTGATGGCCGTGCTTCCGCTAAGCGTCAGACCTGTGGTAAGGGTCGAGAGTATCCATTGCGTCGTCATGTCACTGTCGATCTCGCCAGGATTGCTGATATAATAATGATAGGTGGAATCGCAGTCGATGATAAGCCCGAACATATCGAGGATGGCATCGCGATACTTGTTGAAGCTGCTGCGCGGCAAGGGGTTGCCTTCGGCCACCTCGTCAGTCACCCAAAGGTCGTTGAGTTCCTTGAGCGTCATCCGCCTGCGCTGCCGCAGGGTATTCACGATCCACACATAGTGCTTGAATTGTTGTCCTGTATTCATAATGCATGCAAAGGTACAGCTGAATATCATCTAATCTATCATGATGACGGTTCCCGTTTCCTTCATGTCACCTCCGCACTTAGGGCATTTCCTTGGAACCTTTTCCGTTTCGATTTCTCCCATCATACCTAAGGTACGACCTTTTCTGGTGCCAGTTATGGTATAGCCACAACCATTGCATTGATACTCTTTTAATGTTCCCATATCTATAACCCTTTCCGTTTTAAATATCTCTGATAATACTCGATGATCTTCTCTGACAGACTATCCGCTTCGAAGAACAACATCTCCGTTCTGAATGCTTTAGCCAGACGTTTCACATCCTCCTCTTCCTGCTCATAGATCCAGTTATTCCGAATCCACAACCCCAGAGAGAAATGGAATTCAGAGGGATTACCATTCATTATTGCGTTCTTATCCTGTTCACCCAGCATTGTATCCAGCTGAGCAAAGGCTTCATTCTTTGTATGAGGTATCTTTTGACTCATCTCTCTTTCATTATAAAACTATCCAAACGCTTCCTAATAGTATCAAAATCTGTGTTCAAGTCGAGTGTTTTGAAATAATATACATTTCCATCCCTAAAAGGTATTTCCTCGTCAGGTACAATCTGCTCTTGAGTCTTAGCATATAATAGCATCCCATCCACTTTACCTGTATGGCCTACATCATAGTTGTTGACATATGCCTGAATCTGATAGAAGTTCTGAGAGTGCAGAGTGTTTTTGCCATACTGATGTTGCATGGTATGGCTATAATACTTAGTATCAATGATAAGTGTCCTTTCTCCTATTGTTAATAGAATATCCGTTTGCATAATTGGGAGAACATTTGTTGTTGACTTTTCCTTATCAATATTCCATTCTATTTGCGCTGCACAAGGTTTCATCTCTGGATGATGTTTCTTGTAATACTCCAATACAAACTTCTCAAACAATCTGCACATGTGGTCATCAGAGAAACCACGCATCTTAAATTTACCTTCTTCTGTGGTCATCAACCATTCATTGATGATGAAGTAGCAAAGATATAAAAGCATACGATAGTTCCTGTTGTTGCGATCAAAACGCAGTGCATTCCAACGAATAGTGTGAAGATCTATAGACTGTACATTCTGAAAGAAGAGCATCAATTGCTTGAGTTTAGCCTTCTTGTCTTTTTTAACATCTGAATGTCTGATGAGCGTTGTCACCGTTGTTACCAAAATCTGATTATAGATATTGTTTTCAGATAGTTCGTCGTAATCACAAGCTATCTGTTGGTTATTACGCATTCTGTTCTTGATGATACCATTGATATCAATCTTACCTCGAACAGTCTGCATTGACTCGTTTCTTGCTACGTACTCACGATATAGCCCCTGCTTCAGTTGATATGAAATTCCTCTTGTAATAATCTCAGCAAAAAGGTCGTAGATATCATCAAATTTCTCGCCTTCTATTTCAGCATAGTTATTCTGCCTAAGCTCTTGGAAAGCATAGGCCAACATATAATAGATGTTACGAATCAATATGCCTTTATCTTCTGTCATTTAATTGCAGCCCTTAGTTTCTGAGCTTCTTGGTTGAATCGTTCATCATTATCAAACCAATACTCTCTGAGCATAGGTATGATATCGTACTCTACAATGTTTTCTAACTCGTAGTTATACCCTAAGTTACAAAGATAACTATGCCCTATGCAGAAACCAGAGCCAAGAGAATCGTCGTTTTCAATTACTTTGTTCAATTCGACGATTGCTTTTACAAGATTATTAAGCTGAGGATCATGCAACTTTCTTATTCCTTCCTCAAAAGCAGCATTATTGAAGCCAGGCTTCATCTCAAAGAACGAGAATCTTCTGCGCAATGCATAATCAATCATCGCCAAAGAGCGGTCTGCCGTATTCATCATTCCTATAATATAGAGATTAGATGGAACCGCAAACATCTCGTCTTTATATGCCAACTGGATTGGCTTGTCTCGATAGTCATTTTCTATGAGCATCAGCAGCTCGCCAAATATCTTGCTCAGGTTACCACGATTAATCTCGTCGATAATGAAGAAATATTTGTGTTCGCTGTCAGCAGCAGCACGCTTGCAGAAACGGTAGAACACACCATTCTTCAATTCAAAACCACCCTCTTCGTTTGGCTTATAACCCATCACGAAATCCTCATAGCTGTAGTTCTGGTGGAACTGCACCTGCATCACTCTGTTATCATCTTTCTCACCCATTATAGCATAAGCGAGCCTCTTTGCGGCAAAAGTCTTACCTACGCCTGGCGCTCCTTGCAGTATCAGGTTCTTCTTTCTGAGTAGCAGGCTTTCAAGTCTTTCGTAATCGAGATAACTGACAAACACTTCATTAAGGAAATCCGACTTGGTATATTTCTCTTTCTTCTCTTGTTTGGGAATAGGATTATCTCCACGAACCATCTCCATAATGATATCATATTCGTCAGCCGTGACTTTGAAAAAAGAGCCTTGCTGATTTTTCATATACTCCATACCTTCAAGGCCAGGAGTCACTTTCAGTGTAGAAAAGGGAATTGGTTCTAGCAAAGATTCTGTTTTCTTAAATCCAATTTCTTTTCCATCATTTGCTTTGGATATTTCCAAAAGACAAACTACTTTTTGTGTGGGTCTAGCCTCATAGCCAATAACAATGTCACCAGCTTTGGCGTCTAAGAAATTCTGAAAAACCTTTCGCTTATTACCATTCTCGTTATATAGTGTATATTGTTGCTCTTCACCAACTTTCATTCCAGACAGACTCCATATCTTAGGATTACCAACTAACCACCAATATTGTTTGTTTGTTGATTCGACTGGAACTGGTGAATTCTTTCCTTCTATCAGCTTATTCAGTTGACTAACATCGTCTGTATAACGTGTAATATTTGTTAGCGTCTTCATGGCTAACATACTATCTGTTTTCCACTCTCCTTTATGCGTCCAATTTACTTTGCGCAAATGAGGTTGGGGTTCGTGACTATTATCATAATAATAACCAGATGTCACCACACCTCTACCCACTATCAAAGAACGACCCTTTTTAGCAAATACTATATCGCCTGGTTTCATCTCATAGGCAAAGCTATATAGCATATCAGCACTATTCTTCTGACTGGTATCTGAACCATAATGCTGTTTCAATGGGGCTATGAGATCTTGCTGTTTTCTGTATTCTCTCAAGTCACCAATCTTATCCCAGCCTAAGCCCATAATACCGTTTTGGTAATACTCATCCCAGAATACTGCTTGTTCACCTGGAGCGTATATCCAATAAGCTATCGCATCGCTATCATTCGTCTTTTCTGTTTCTTGCTTTTCTGATGTTTTTAAATAGGCTAAATACGAGAACTCCGCATAATTCGTAAATCCTAAAGACTCTGTTTTCATCTTCACATCAAGTCTATTCATCACTTCCCTATATTCCTTATATCTTAGGAACTTTGTATTATCGAATGTTATGCCAATCGAGTCAAGCATATTCTGACTTCTAGAATCCAGTGGTAAATACAAATCTGGTCTAATCCAAAACAGTCCCAAGGTAAGGTTAAACTTAACCAAATATTGGTATTCAAGAGCATTGTATGATTTCTCAACATCTTTCCCAAGGAGCGCATCCTCAAACACATTCCAAAGCCTTTCGATATCACCTTCTTCTCTTTTGTTAGCAAAAGCCATGAAGTTTGATCTCTGGGAATTCATGACAGGGATACCATCAAAATCTTTAGGTACAGGAGCGGAGACTTTCAGATAATCCTTAAACTTTTGGCATATTTCTACACGTTTATCATGAGTAATACCACGATTAAATATTGCATAAACAGTAAAGGGGTCAATGTCTGCAACACGTCTCCCATCAGGATCATCTTTAAGATGCTTAATGTACTCACTTCTTATATTTAAGTATATCCAATCTATCAACGGCTTTCTGTCGTTTCTGAACTGCAAGAGTTTCTGTGATAACTCTCTATAAAATGGAATCCAAGTAAATGCCATATTGTAGTAATTCTTTATTGTTAATTTTTAGAAAAGATAATTCTTATATTCAAAACAAAGGAATATCCGTGTTAATAACAGGTGAAGGTTCTTTTCCCCAGTAAATTGCCGAATAATATTGTCCAACGAAGTCACGGAAGAAAGCATCATTCTGTTCTGGAGACAGACAAAGATGCCTTTCTCTATACTGTGAACAATACTTCTCGGCGAGATGCAGAATGGTTGCAAAGTCCTGTTTTGGTGGTGTTCTCATATTCCTATTTCGTTAATGCTTGATAGAGTTTGAATAGTTCAGCAACAAGGAGCGATTCTTTATCTTCCATCTCCTTCGGGTCAAATCCATAGGCACACATTACGGCATTATCGTTCTCCTGATGGGCTTTGCGGAGTTCAAAGGGCATAGAAACCTCATCATAAAGATCAGCTAATGAACAATCTGGGTACTTGGCACGTGCATCGAGAATGGCCTGTGATGTTTTCTCAATTTTAGCTTTTACCTCATCCGTTGCAGTAGGCCATGGGAAATTATTGTAAACAACATCCTTTGAATAGCGATAGTCGCTTTTCAGCCTTCCACAGACCGCCCGCATCCATGCCATATGAACATTAGATACCAATATTCCAAAATCATAGAGTGTCGCATTGGGGATTAGTTTAACAAGATTATTTGTAACCACCTCATTAGCTACGTATCCCATTGGAACATATTTACGTCTTTCAGATGAAACTTCAGGCACAAGCAGATTGTAATGTCGTTGCCCATCTAGGAAAATCGGATTACCATCATCATCTAATTTAGGAATATTTGGCTGTGTGCGTTGTGCATAAAGATGTGGTATTTCTGCAAACTTGCGAATAGCCGCTGCTGGACTGTTTTCTCTTGCCTGCTTACATGCGGCAACACGCTCCATAACCAAGGGCATACTGCGTAGTTCGGCTGGACTGATGCCCTCCAACCATAGAGTGTAGCGCAATTTGTCGTTTATATTCGGTTTGTTGTTGATAAGTTCCGTTCCTCCTATTAGTGTATGCATCCATCGACGTGCTTTTGGCTCACGAGCCAAGAAATCTTCGCATTCGGATTTTGTAAAGATCAGGTGCCCACCATCAGCAGGCTTATTACCATATATCATTGAAGGCACATCACAAATGGGCTTGCTTCGACTGCTAACAATAACGTTAGGAGCGTCTGTCAGATATGCGTTAATATTCTCACACTTATGAGACCCGCTATCATCGTAAAGATACTTATGTTTACGTTCCTTGTGTGAGAAACCTATGATTACACAGTGAACATGAGCCTTGTCTTTTGCTTCGTTGTCCCAATGGAATGTCGGCCACGCAAAGTTGATATAGAAATCAAGACGTTCCCACATTCTCCCAACAGTCTCCCCCTGTGTGATACTATTTGTAGACACAAAGGCACATTCAGTATTTGTCATACGGGTTGTGTCGCAAGCCTTTTTAAACCAGCAACTCACGTAGTCTAAGTTCTTTATGCCAGGAAAAATTCTTTGTACATCTTCTTTTTGCTCAGCCGACATAAAAGTAAAACCTACAAACGGGGGATTGCCGATGATATAATCATAACTGACTTGATAGCGCTGTTTGTTAGATTTTACTTCGCCATCCAGTCGATGAGTTACAACATTGATTTCGTCATACTCAACTACAGGTTCGCTGGCCATCTGAGGTTCCTGCTCAATAATCAAATGGATATTATTGGCATGAATGGTTGGAATATCTGAGGGTATTTCTATCACATCCCAATCCATTCTGAGTGCATTCCCCTCACGTATATTATGATATGTCTTCAAGGGCAGGAAGTCGATATCCTGATGCACGATGCGTTCGGTCTCAGCCAACATCTGGGCCTCACTAATCCATAGTGCAGTAGTGGCTACAGTAACTGCGAAGTCGTTGATTTCGATGCCGTAGAACTGCTGGATGCTGACCTTGATGGGATTGACGAAGGCTCCCATCATCGTCTGACCATGATACATCTCGCGAATGACTTCGTTCTCCAAACGGCGCAAACTCAAATAGGTTTCAGTAAGGAAGTTACCGCTACCACAAGCTGGGTCGAGGAAGGTCAACGATGAGAGTTTCATCTGATACTCACTCAACCTACGCTTACGTTGTTTCTCTACCTTTTCTTCCAGTATCTCGTCTAACTCGCGGCGCAGATCGTTCAAGAACAATGGGTCAATGACCTTGTGGATATTCTCGATGCTGGTATAGTGCATACCTCCGCTGCGACGCGTCTCAGGATTCAGCGTACTCTCGAATACGGCACCAAAGATGGTAGGAGAAATCTCGCTCCAGTCGAAATCCAAAGAAGCGTTCTGCAACAATGTCTGTTTCAACTCTTCTGTAAACTGCGGTATCTCAATCTCCTCTTCAAACAGCCCTCCATTGGTATAGGGGAACGCCTTCAGGTCGTCTTTCAAATACTTGCTGCGTTTGTCCTGTGGCGTTTTCAGAACATCGAATAAACGAATGAGTGCATTGCGCAGGTCATCGGCCTCATAACGTACCAAATAGTCGTGGAACTGGTCGTGGGAAAACACGCCTGCATCCTCAGCATAGAGGCAGAACACGATACGCACACACAGGATATTCAACCATCGGAGTGCTTCAGGAGAATTGTCGTCGTATTGCTTCAAGAGAGCTTCATAGATTTTGCCGACAATCTCTCCAGCCTGCATGGAAACCTCCATTTCCTTGCTGATGTGTTCGTTCTTGGCATCCACTAGGAACTGTAGGCGGTAGTACTCCTTGCCTAAGTTTTCCAACAGAATCTGTTCTGGCTCACCATTGGGTTGCTCCATGTCGTAAACCAGAAACTCCGCGAAGTTGCAGGTCACAATCCAACGTGGATGCTCCGAAACGGGAAGACTGACCACGTAGCGGCGAGCCTGCTGAAAGGGATTGAGCAACGAACCATCGCTCTGGCGGATGGGCTCGCGCAGGTCTTTATTCTTGGATTTCTGTTCGATGAGTACACGGGTGGAAGGTATGCGACCGTCAATGTAATTAGAGGCATCCACCTTGTGATGTTCCTCGAAAGTGATGAATCCGTTTGAGGGCGTTTCAATGCCAAATACATTTGTCAACAAGTCTATCCAAAATGGTTGTGACTCGCCACGTTCATAACCTCTGTCCTTCCACCGTTCTGCAAATTCCGCTGCAGACGCCGCTATCTGTTTTTCAGTCTTCATATATCGTTTCTATTCTGGCCAGTTACTATTATTAAATATGTTTTAAGTTGCTGTGGTGCAAAGATACGGTTTTTTTCTTAAAAAACAAAAAATCGCGTACTTTTTCTTGCAAATTTTTTGGAGTAACAATTAAAGTGGCTATCTTTGCAGCGTGAAAGGAACCTATTAGGATAAGAGCCCCGGTTGGTCCGGCAAGCGACTTATGAAAATAGAAGCACTTTTAAGCTCCGTTTAGGACAGGAGTCCCAGTTGCTCTGGCAAACGACCTGTTAAAATGGAGTTCTTTTTTTGCAACAATTCCTTATATTACCCAAATTCTAACTATATCTTATCTCTCTTGTCAGTATAATCCCAAAGCATCTGAAGGAACTGACGGTATTCCTCTTTGCGGGATGACTGACCTTCAAGATCTTCTATCTTTACTTTGATGGGGAGATACTTGTTTTTGAAACGGGCAAGATAAGAACGCTTATCAGCTGACGTCTTCTCATTCAGTAAACGGAGGGCATCTTCAAGTTCTTTCCACTCCGCATCTGTTGGCATGTGGCATACGTCGCCAGCAAACGGCATGAGCTCATCTTCGAAATCATACATCCAGAAAGTATTAGAAGGATCTGACACCCATTCTTCCAGTTTATTTCTGGTCATCCGAATCAGTTCTGACGCATCGCAGTCTAAATCCTCTACAATATGATATAGAAATCCAACGGTTTTAATTTTCCAATCATGACCGTAACTGCCAACCCGCCAGCAATTCTCTCTAAAGAAATCATCACCGTTAGCCCCTTTCCGTTCTCGACTAATCTCTCTGGCTACATAAGCAGCTACATAGGCAATCTCCGTTTTGTAGCCAAGAAAATCTTCGAGATCATCCCTGCGCTCCACTGCCTCTTCAGGATTGAAGGTCGCGATATGGGCGATATATTCCAGATACAACTCTTCCGTATCGCTTTCTTGATCCATGAAATCATGCAGACAGTCCATATAGGCATCCATATATGAGATGTCCGTTTCTCCAGTAGCCTTGAAGCCTGCTAGCATTGTCTTGCACAGTCTGAACTGGGCTTGATCCTGTTTAGATACCTCTGCTAACAGATCGTGTATCTCTTGGGGGAACTCAAATCGGCCTTCTTCACTTTCTGTAAAAGCGCCCTTGTTTTTTTCGTCTGTCATACAAAATCGATTTGAATTAAACACTCTTTATCCTTATGTAGGCAAAGAAGAGAAATTGTTACACCTAACGACACAATTTTTTTATTCGCTGTCTTTCTGCCAATCGCTGTTGTCGTCATCGGTGGTGAAGACGATGACGGGCGTGGTATCTGAATCGTCGGAGTCGGAGACAGACTGAAGATAGTCGTTTACCAGGCCGCTGAGGGCCACTGTCATTACAAACATTATAAATAATCCAGCCATAACAATCAAAAATTTTAGTTCGACAATCATGTTATCGGCTGCAAATATAAAATGAGGGGTGTCCCAAAACTCGAGGCACCCCTTTGGGATTTAGCATAAATTAAGAAATTACATTGGATGATTTACATAATTTAAGACATCTTTGTGTGAGTCCTTATACCATTAATTGCAATATGGTCTCCGGCGTTGCTTCGCGCTTCTCACCAAATCAGAAACAAACGCCCATGCATCCCATACGCAACCTGTGCCGAAGATCTCCTCTGTAAGGAGTTTGGGCGAATTAGCGTCCATCTTGTTCATCAGAAGGTTGATTTTATCGTCTGTCTGCTCCATCCATTGTTTATTCTCAAGTTGCTGCCTTTCCACTCTATCAAGACGCTGGAAAATATGTGCATTTGCAGACAGATAGCGGCGCATACCAACAAAGGCATCCATTATTCTGATACTGGTGTCAACAGCTTTTTGGCTGGTCACTACAGCCGATAGCATCGATATCCCTTGTTCTGTAAAAGCGTAGGGAGGTGATGGAACGTGTTTCATAGTCTCGAACCTATCACAATTTGTGATAAGTTCCTGCAATTCCTGTTTTGTCAATTGGAATCTGAACCTTTCAGGGAAGCGAGCAACGTTTCTTTTTACCTTCTGATTTAGAGTTCTGGTTTCCACCTTGTATAGCATCGCTATATCCCTGTCTATCAGAACTTGTTGACCTCTCACAACGACGATAAGATTAGCTATATCCATCTCTTCCATCGGAGTGATTTCTTCCGTATCGTTCAGCTGATCACAATTTGTGATAAGTTCATTAGACTGGTCACAATTTGTGACCGGTTCAGACAATCTCTTTTGTTCCTTCTTTTTCTTGTTACTTTGTTTATCCATAGTTACTCGAATTTGGGTTCAACGCTGCAAAGATAGGACTTTTTTTCTAAAGTTCCAAATTTTTTCCGAATTATCATCGATAATGGACAAGAAACAGGGCATTTTACCCTCGTTTTGTTCAAGATCGAGGCGGTTGTCCACACAAGTCAGAGAAGAATCAGCGAGATTTCTTGGAATCTGTCAAAAATCGCCGTAACTTTGTTTTCGTAAACGAAAAGAAATTCATACGATTAGACATATAGATAGTTTTTTTATTGTTCTTTAATGTATACAGGCCGTATGTATCTACTATGTTTTAAGGCGCCATTTGTCGCCTCATTTGGGTCAAATCCTGTCCCATTCCAATAATCTCCTTTCATCATTTGTCCAGATCCAGTCCACAGCACTTCCTGTCCATTTTCATCAAAATATCCCCAGGGTATTGGCATGATAATACTATTCCCATTTGGGCCAGTATATTTTACCGCGGCAAGCCCCCCGGTTATTACTTCTAAAACACACTTTTCCCTAAGTTCTTGCCACTCCTCTTTTGTTGGCATTCGCCAATTATCCTTTAGCAGAACATGTGCCGCATCGTACTCTGTCCCCCAAATGTTCATAGTAAATGGTACAACTTGAGAGAACCCACGATAATCCGCTACTTCGGTATGCCCCCAATAATAACGCTTCCCTTGTTTGTTTGGTTTACTATATGGAGCTCCGAGATCACAACTTGCCCACATAACACTTAACCCTAAATCGATAGGTTCTGGTTTTGCAATAGTTGTAGTGAAATTTTTTTCGTCACTCCAGATTATTTCATTATTAGTTACAACAAAAGCTCGATACCAGTACTGCTGCAATTCCTCTAGCCATTCACCTATGTGGACATTCCCACTACCATTGGTGTTTAATTCTGCCAAAAAACGTTCTTTATGATTGTTTATTTGATCATAGTAAAGATCTTGATAATCTTTTTCTGAACCCTCAGTTGTAAGTAAACATACACCAACTTCTTTTACAATATCACATTCTGTCAGCCCCTGCAATATTATAGTAATGTCTGCACTCATATCGTTGTTACAGGTTACGTCACTTGTAGTTATTTTGACTGTTTTGCATTTAGTGGTAAATGATTTTATATCTCCATAATAGCTGTAAAATTCATAACTGTAAGTTTGATCATTATAGATTTCATATTGATAGAAAACCCTATAATAATAAGTTGTGTTCTCATCCAATTCGTTTATAAGCACAGTGAATTCATTATTATCTGCATCTGCACCAATCCCTCGAAAGTCCATTGTCTTGAATTGCTCAGAACTTTTTGCGTATTGTATTGAATAGGATTGATAAGTCAAAGACCCTTCTATTTGTCCCTCAATAATACCTCCAACAATTGCACTGTTCCACATAATACAGCTTGGTGATATAGTCGTTACGGTAATGTCACACCCAGTCTTGAAAGACATATCATTGCTATATATATATGAAGTCCCTTTTTTCACGTATGATTTGCAATAGTATTTAGAATTTGGACTAAGCCCGTCAACTATGGTTCTATAATTACCGCTTATATAAAATGTTCCATCAGAATTAATGCTTTCATTTATGCCTATAGTTTTACATGGTATATATCTCCAATCACTAGAATTTTCAGTGCTCGAGACACAGAATCCATATTCGATTTCTTCTAATCTAACATTTCCATACAGGTTAAGAGATCCAACTAACTCCACATTTCTACCTCCTGGCAAAGCATCAATGTAGAGACTTACGGATAGATCCTCTGTTCTAAATGTTTTTTGCTCGCCAAATTGTGTATCTCCATTAATAATGCAAAAAGCTTGATAGGTATATACTGTATTTTTTGAAAGGTCTGATGCGACAACTGTAAAAAACCCTTCAGTCTGCTCATTAGCATCAATGCTTATCCATTGCTCCCGGCCTTGCTCGGTATATCTAACACCATATCTTTCATATATAAGTTCTTTTTCAAGATAGCCACTTAAAGTAGCAGTTGTCCCAGAAACATTTATTACATCACCTGTTGTGACATGAGGAGAAACTGATGTCTTTTCTTTTGTCTTAAAAGAGATTATTTCGCCTGAACAGTTTTCTCCATTAAGAATAACTGATGCTTTACAATAATATATAGTATTTGGTTGTAGAGATGATAACGTTAGTGAGAATACACCACTAGGAAAATCTTTGAGTTTGCCTACTTCGCAGACAATGCTGTTGGAAGCAGATGGGTTACCTATCGTGTTGTAGTAGAAGTAAATCGTTCCATCACGATTCTCCAAGTCAGCGCCACTTACATAACCAGTGAGCGTGGCTGATGTTTCCGTCACATCTGTTGCTTCTCCTGTTGTGACAACAATTGGCGAAGCTGTAGTAAATGATAAAACGTCACCATAATAGTATATGTCGTCTACCTTAATATAGGCTGCGTAGTAATAGGTTGTGCTTGATGACAAACTTGTAAGCTCAATGGAATAGTTGGAAAAAACGTCATTAATGGATTGATAATTCCAAGAGTCTTTGTTTTCTAAGAGACCATAACAAATGCCATGTTCATAACCATTTATTTCAAAAGATTGTATTTCACCATAAAGCGTAGCTGAAGTTGTTGTTATATTGGCTGAGTTGCCAGTAATTACATCAATCTTGATGCCCGCATCAGCTTCAGGCAATGCTCTTATTTGGCGATCAAATACCTCTACAACAGGATAGATAGTATAATCCTTGTTCAACTGTATGTTGTCAAAATCTATTGAATATGAACTAAAGGAATTAGAGTTGTAATATGTTTTGTGATATAGTTTTGATTCAACAATAGATCCGTTTTCATCAACAAGCATGAAACCAACTTTAACAGGTCTTATACAGAATCCAGATAGATTGGCACTTGCTGTAATAGTGGTACCGTTGCCTTGTTCAATCGTAACATCACTGAAGTTCGGAACGTGCTTTCCTTCGAAGAATGGCGGACAATCAATATTAAATAAATCTTTGGAAACATTCCAAGAAGCAATATTTGCTCCTACGGAGAAATTGTAATTGGGATAAATTGAGATGGGTGTGTCTGTACTTGTAAGTTTCTTGTAGAAATCAGAACTTTTGTCTGCATTTTGAAGATCTCTTTTGTAGACAGTGCCTTTTACATTAAAAGCTATTCCTCCTTCAACTCTTCCGGAAAGCTTGTCAAGAGCACTATTGACAAATGATAACCCAATCTCTGTGAATGTTCCGACAGAGGTTGTGATGTCAGCGGTAATCTTATCATCATCTATTTCGTTTTCAGTAGGCGAAAATTGTAATATTGGTGTACGCTGAGATACTGCTTTGCTATCATATGACACGTTAAATATAGAACGGAAGTTTTGATGAGCAGAAAAGTCTGACGTTATACTCCCTTCAAACTTCGCAAAAAAACCACCATCCAAAAATACAGTAACAAGGGGTGCTATAGGTTCTTCTACATGTAATACTTTAACATCTTTACTGAACGCCCCTTTACCAGAGATTTTCATCCACTCTTTAATATTGTAATCACCAATGATGGTTGTATTTATGCTAGTACCTAATTCTTTGTCTACGATGACAAATCCCATTAACCGAAAATTAGGAGTAACACTAATGCCAATATCCTTTGTGTAACTGAAAGCAAAATCATCGTCATTTGCAAGGTTAAACCAGTCGTTCATTTGAAGCTTAAACGGTGGAACCTTAAACGAAAAGTCACCACCACCACCCACTCTTCTTGATCTTATTGGTGCAGACGAAGAATTGTCGTACTCACTAGTAGCAGAGAAAGGACAATAGTATTGATCGAATATATCTTCCAATTGTACGTCATCAAAAGACAAAATATAGTTTCCTACAATATTTTGTGTGACATTTGATATTATTCCTGCAAAGCCTGCAGGAAATGTGTCATCCATAATTAGATAAACAATCTTCTCCCCCTTTTTTGGTAATAACTCGAGGGGAATAGAAGCTGAAATCTCCATACTTGTAGAAGTCGCAGAGATAACATATTTGCGCAGCTCAAGAGCCATATCAATGACATCGGTTTTTAAAATTGTCTCAGGCTGTACAAAGCCTACACTATCAATGACTGCAAGTGGTATCTTATAAATACTGTCCTTTGTATTAACAATTTGGGTTACTATCTCATCATATGTATTGCCTTCCAAATCCTCATAGGAGTATTCTATACTCAGTACGTCGTCACGAAAAAAAGCATTGGCTTTACCATCATTGCGATAAATATAGAAAGCTTCTCCAATGTTCTGAGCCATACAGCATAGTGCCATGGCAAATAATAGTATAACAAGGTATAGTTTGCGTTTCATTGTTTCGTGAATTTAGAAGTTTTACCGTTGACATTAAACAGATAGACTCCTGACGGGATGGATGAGAGAAGAAGCGTTGCAGAGTCACAACTACGTTGAATCTTGACAGGAATGCGGATGCCTTTCATATTATAAACGGCAATATTCTCAGAAGGTTTAATCCCATGAAATACTATCTGACCATCCTCTTTTGAATAATCGACATTGACTTTGGGATTATTGATGCCCAAGGAACCTCCTCTGAATGTAAAAGTAAGTACATCTTCCTCAGGAAACTCCATGTTAAGAACACCAGAAGTTATAAGCACCTTATCATTATGGAATTTTATTTGTGGCTGTGTTGAAAGTTCTATATCAGTTGTCTTGCCATTTGTATGATGGAGTACTAAGACCTGTGCCTCTCCAATTACTGGAAAACCAAGGCACAACGTAAGTAAAAAGAATAATATCGTTTTCATTTTTTTATTAGTTAGTTTTAATATTGAAACACATTCCTTATGGGAATTGTGCAGAGTGTCAATGGTGCAAAGATAGGTAATATTCTCTAAAGTTCCAAATTTTTTCCGAATTATCATCGATAATGGACAAGAAACAGGGCCTTTACCCTCGTTTTTAGAGCGCGGCACGCGGCAGCGCGGCAGCGCGGCATTGAGAGTTTTGTATAGTACAGTGTGAGGCATATATATCTATTTTAAATTATTATATATTATAATATATAATAATTATATATAATATAATAGCTATGAGTGCCGCGGCATCGATTTACCTAATGCCGCGCTGCCGCAGTGC
>JAEEGF010707884.1_pt1 | contig 19274 bp, 15 predicted proteins | sample 9134171 | NCBI WGS metagenome assembly JAEEGF01 (sample SAMN16246542, study PRJNA631951) | gut metagenome | biome: gut microbiome; feature: rumen; material: AP-attached | host: Bos | place: Iran: Karaj | collected 2018-10
CCGGGGTTTTCCCCTGTCTCGCACTTGCAAAACGGGCAAAAAGGCGGTATAAATAAGGAAAGAACTCGGATCGGGAGGAATGACCATGTATCAGGACGGTAAACTCTGGATCGCAAGATCCGTAAACGGCGAAAAGGTATGCATCGAACCCGACAAGGCAAACCGGCACGGCCTCATCGCCGGCGCCACCGGCACCGGCAAAACCATCACCCTCAAGGTCATTGCGGAGAGCTTTTCCGACATGGGCGTACCCGTGTTCCTGGCAGACGTCAAGGGAGACCTGGGAGGCATGATCGCACCCGGACGGGATACGGAGGATATGCAGAAGCGCATCACCCGCTTTGCTATCGAAAACTGGAAATACCAGGCTTATCCCACCCGCTTTTGGGATGTTTACGGGGAAGGCGGCCACCCGATCCGGACCACCATCAGCGACATGGGGCCGCTCCTCATGGCCCGTGTGTTGGGCCTCAACGAGACGCAGACCGGCGTTCTCAACATCGCTTTCCGCGTAGCGGATGAAAGCGGGCTGCTTCTCCTGGATCTGAAGGATCTGAAATCCATGCTGCGCCTCATTTCCGAGCAGTCCAAGCAGCTTAGCCTGGAATATGGCAATATCGCGCCGCAGTCTGTGAGCGCCATCATCCGCGGCCTGGTCGCCCTGGAGGACCAGGGAGGAGATCTCTTCTTCGGTGAACCTGCTTTTGAAGTGAAGGACTGGATGCAGACCACCTACGACGGCCGCGGCTGGATTAATGTCCTGCACTGCGTGAAGCTCTTCCAGCATCCGGCCCTCTATTCCACCTTCCTTCTCTGGATGCTCTCCGAGCTCTACGAAAACCTGCCGGAAGCTGGCGACCTCTCGAAGCCGAAGATCGTCTTCTTTTTCGACGAGGCGCATCTCCTTTTCAACGAAGCGCCGAAGGCGCTGCTGCAGAAGATCGAGCTCATCGTGCGTCTGGTGCGCAGCAAAGGCGTCGGCGTCTATTTCATCACCCAGAGCCCCACAGACCTGCCCGGCGACATCCTGGCCCAGCTGGGCAACCGGGTGCAGCATGCCCTGCGGGCTTATACCCCTGCGGAGCAAAAGAAGGTAAAAACCGCAGCGGAAACCTTCCGCCCCAATCCGGCGTTCAAGACCCTGGATGCCATCATGGAATTGGGCACCGGCGAAGCCCTGGTTTCCTTCCTCTCACCGGACGGCAGCCCTATGGCGGTGGAACGCAGCTTTATCCTGCCGCCCCAGAGCCGTATGGGCAGCATCAGCGAGGATGAACGGGCAAACGCCCTTTCGCAGGACGGCATAGGGGACCGCTATGATGTAGCGATAGATCGGGAGTCTGCCTATGAGATCCTGGCCGCCCGCGCGGAAGAACTGCAGGAGGAGATGGAGCGGGAGCAGGAAGAACAGCAAGCTGCCAAGGAAGAAGCCGCAGCCCAGAAGGCAGCGGAAAAGGAAGCCGCCGCTGCCCGGCGGGCCGCGGAAAAAGAAGCTGCTGCGGCTCAGAAGGAAGCGGCAAGGAAAAAGAGCCAGACCCTGAAGAAGGCGGAGCGCATCACTACAAATGCGGCCAAGAGCGCCACCACCAGCGTCATCAGCAGCACCATCCGCCGTCCCACCGGAAAGAATCTGGGCGTGGGCAAGCGCGCGGCAAACAGCGCCTTCAACAGCATAGTCAACGGCGTAGGGCGGGAGATCAGCGGCAGCATCGTTCGCGGCATCTTTGGAACTCTGATTAAGAAATAAACAACCGATCATAAATGCCGCCGGGATCGTTCCCGGCGGCATTTCGCTATCGCTATGTTATTCTTTGCTGCGGTCCCAGTCCTCTTTCAGGCCCGGCGGTGTGGTCTGCTTTTCGTAGACGGGGTTATAGGTGAGGCTACCGAAGAATTTGAGCGCTTCCGCCCGTTCCTTGCGCTTCTGGGTGATGGGCTCATCGGGGATGGCCCGCACCTGGGCGTCGTTGCGGCACTGGGCGCCGGCCTTGAATTCAGGATGGGTCCAGATGAAGATGTCGCCCCGCTGCACGCCCATGATGACGCGTTCGCCCAGCTCGTCGGGGGTCATGAAAATGTCGGTGAAGTCGGGGAAAGCAGGCATCTTCGGGGCCTCCTCGCCTTCCTTGCGGGGAGGGGGAGCAAAGGGGACTTCACCCTTGTTCTTGAGAGCATCGGGGCGCACGGCGGCGGAGCTGATGCCCAGCTGACTGTTGGTGGGTCCCGGATAGAGGACGCTGGCGCCCACGTTGGTGCCCTGCAGGTCGGCGGCGCAGCATTCCATCAGGCCGCTGACGAAGAACTTGGTGGTGTTGTACAGCGCACAGCCGTCCACGGCGAAGACGCCGCCGGTGGAGGAAGTAGAAACTACGTGGGCTTCCTCGCCGTGCTTCAGCATCCTGGGGACGATGGTTTTGATGCCGTTGACCACACCCATACAGTTGATGCTCATGATGAAGTCCCAGTCGTTCCAGGTGGAATCCCATGCATTCCGGCCGGCGGACACGCCAGCGTTGTTTACCAGCAGATGGATCTTCCCATACACTTCTTCCGCTTTGTCGGCAGCCTTTGCATAAGCTTCCCGATCCGTCACGTCCAGGGGAATGGCAGTGGCGTCATAGCCCCGCTCCTTATACCACTTCATGGCTTCCTGAAGCGCATCCTCCCGCTTGTCCACGATGCAGACCTTCATGCCGTGCTTGGCGCAGGCATGGGCGATGCCGCTGCCGATGCCGCTGGCGCTGCCGGTGATGAATGCAACCTTTCCTTTGAAATCACTGATCATGATAATCCCTCTTTCCTTGTTTATTCTGCTGCAATAATGATAGCAAATGACGGCAGGAATTGCAAGAGTTTCACAAAACAATAGCTGCCTGCAGGAAATCGGAAAAAGAACTTGACAAAAGAAGAAAATCGGGTATAATTACGAATGTTCGCCAGAGAAGCGATATAGCGGGATTGTGTAAGGGTAGCACAGCGGACTCTGACTCCGTATGTGAGGGTTCAAATCCTTCTCCCGCTGCCATATCGAGTGGTAATAACGGATTTCACGTTGTTACCACTCGATTTCTTTGTATTGCAGGTCTCTGGCCTGCATTTTTCTTATGCCAGCTTGGGGATATACTCCACCGCGCCCTGGCGGGTGTCCGCATGGTAACGGTCATCTTTGGCGAAGGCGCTGCCCGGCAGTTCGATATAGCCTTTTCATAGAGATGTGCTACGGTCTCCATGCGGCTGATCGACTTCTGCAGCATCTGCCATTATTATCATAGGCATCCCTGAAAACGAGAAAACCAACGGGGCGTCAATACCTCGGTGGTTCATAAAAATCTTATCTATAGCTTGTATTTATGTTGAAACAGACTCAAGTGCTGCCTGTATTCTTCGTCTGATTCTCTGAAAATGCGCTGATTCTCATGGATGTTCATGGTAAGGTCTACCGTATCAAGAACAGCTCCCGAAATATTCGAGCAATGGTCTGACACCCGTTCAAGATTGGTTAGCAGATCTGACCATACGAACCCTGCGGCAGCAGAACACTCGCCCTTTTGGAGCCGGAGAAAATGACGTGTGCGGAGCGTCTCCTTCATCATATCGATGACCTGCTCCAGCGGCTCGGCTTTACGGGCGCTAATGAAGTCTTCTTTTGAAAAAGCGCAATAGGACAAGTCAAGTATTTCAGTTACCGCTGCACAGATCGTTTTATATTCGGTTACTGCGATGTCTGAAAAGACCACACCCTTACTGACCATTTCTTCCGCCGATTCCAGAATATTCACTGCATGATCGGCGATTCGCTCATAATCTCCGATGAGCTTCATGTATTCCGTTGCTTTGACACTTTCTTCTTCACCGAGTTGCCTGGAAGTCAGCTTCAGAAGATACGTTCCGATAGTATCCTCCAGGTGATCTGTTTCGTCCTCTGCTTCCCGTATCTCCTCCGCAACCTGTTCACTATAGTTCAAAACACAAGCCACGCTGTTCTGAAAAGCAGACAAGGCTGCTGTTGCCATAGTATCAAGCAGCTGCTTGCACTGATTCAATGCGAGGACAGGAGTCCCAAGCAGACGCTCATCCAACACTTGCACTGTGTCGGCTGTTCTGGAGTTGGGAATCAATCTGCTTACCAGCCTTTCCAGCAGTTTGCTGAATGGGAACAGCAGAATTGTACTTGCTACGCTTAGGATGGAATGGAAAACCGCAATGCCGATCAGGGTTGCAGATTGCGACAGCAAAACCGGAGCGAATGCAGCTTTCACGGTATAGAAAACCGTCATCCACACGATCGCCCCGATCACATTGAAAGAGAGATGAACAAGAGCGGCGCGCTTTGCGTTTCTGTTGGTCCCAATAGATGAGAGCATTGCCGTAATACAGGTCCCGATATGCTGCCCCATCAGAATTGGGATCGCCGCACCGTATGTAATGGCCCCGGTGGATGCGAGAGCTTGCAGAATACCGACAGAAGCAGAACTCGACTGGATAATTGCAGTAAGTACTGCGCCTGCAAGGACACCCAGGATTGGATTTGTAAAAGTAAGGAACATCTGCTGGAATGCCGGCACGTTCCGAAGCGGCGCGACAGCGTCTGACATCGTTTCCATGCCAAACATGAGCGTGGCAAAGCCTAGCAGGATCATTCCCGTGTCTTTCCGTTTGCTGTTTTTCGACATCATGTAAAAAGCTATGCCGATCAGAGCAAGGATTGGTGTGAATGACGATGGCTTCAGCAGCTGAACGAAGACGCTTTTGCTGCCTATCCCAGCAAGGCTTAATATCCATGCCGTTACTGTCGTGCCGATATTTGCGCCCATGATCACGTTGATAGACTGCCGCAGTGTCATGAGTCCAGAGTTGACAAAGCCGACGACCATTACCGTCGTTGCTGATGAGCTTTGAATGATTGCAGTTATGCCAAGGCCTGTCAGCAGCCCGGCAAACCGGTTTGTCGTCATACGCCCAAGCAGCGTTTTCAGCCTGTTTCCGGCGCGGCGTTCCAGTGCCTGACCCATTAAAGTCATTCCGAACAGGAACAGACACAAGCCGCCAACCAGAGTCAATCCATCAAAGATGTTCATAATCATTTCTCCGTCGATGATTCAGTTACAGGCACTACATTAGCGACCCGAAATCAAATGCACTATCGTACTCGTGTAAAATCCATGTAAAGAGTCTGAATATAAAAATGCAGGGGCCAAAGCCCCTGCAAAAACATATTTCACTATATCAGTTGCTGCTCGTTGATCATCAGTTTGAACTGAAGACCAAGCTTTTCAGCTGCCTTCCGGCATAAAATCATACGCTGCAGAAAGATTTCAAAATAATCCATCACGGAGCCGTAGCGTGTATCAACTGTCAGCTTTAATTTGATGATCGTATGTGCTCCATTGATTTTCAGCTCTGCTTTTCTAACTGAGTAGTTTACACGGTCATGTATATCAAAAGTAGATTCATCCTGATTTCGCACTCGATTCCGCCGCACATCGCTCTTATCTGCCAAAATCAGGGCAGCTGCAAGCGGGCTGACAGGTACTCCGGTTCCTTCGTCATGATTCCCGATTGCTGCAACGATCTGGCCGATCTCATCAGGTGGAAAGCCCAGGTGGTCCAAAATGCGAAAAGCCATGATTGCGCCTGACTGACTATGTGCCACCCGGTTTACAAGATTCCCAATATCATGGAGATAAGCCGCTATTTTCGCAAGCTCCACAGTGCGGAGCGGATATCCGAGACTTGATAGGATATATCCTGCTTTTTCTGCTACCAGCGTCACATGGGCAAAGCTGTGCTCCGTATAGCCGAGTGCTGACAGCGTTGAATCTGCTTGCCGGATATAAGTGTTTATTTCTTCGTTTTCTTTGATTTCCTGGTATGTCACGTTTCCACCTCCTTTGGTCTGTTTGGTATCGTAATGATGAATTCAGTTCCTTCCCCGACACTACTGTTCAATTCGATCTTTCCATGGTGGATTATGATCGCATGTTTTACGATGGAAAGGCCAAGCCCTGTCCCGCCGACGTCTCTGCTTCGACTTTTGTCCACACGATAAAATCGCTCGAAGATCCGATCCCGATCTTCTTCCGGTATTCCGATGCCGGTGTCTTTCACTTTAAGAACGGTATGATGAGCGCCCTGTGTTACCGACACCGCAACGCTGCCGCCATGTCGGTTATACTTGATGGCATTGTCGCAGAGATTATAGGCGATGCTGTACAACAACTGCGGGATTGCCCGCACCGGCGCAGATTTTCCGTCCAGGCGGATCGTGATATCCATAGCGGAAGCGGCCATTTCCAGCGTATCGACTGCGTTTTCGGCAATACGGTAAAAATCGCAGTCCTCCCATTTCATTTCCGTTCCGCCGTTGTCCAGCTTCGTCAGTTCAATAATATCCTCGATCAGTTTCGACATTCTTAGTGACTCACTGTGGATTTTTATGGCAAAAGGTTTGATATCTTCCTCCTTCACCAGCCCGTTTTCAAGAAGTTCTGCATATCCGGATATGGCATGCAATGGCGTTTTTAATTCATGAGATACATTAGCGCTGAACTCCTGGCGAATCAGAGCTGCTTTTTCTACCTTCTCCTGATCTTCTCTTAACTGGATCTGTTGCGCAGAAATATGACGAAGCAGCGGCTCGATTTCCAGATAGTTTTCTTTGCCGTAATATTGACCGGGATGCTCTAAGTCAATTTCGTTAATTGGCTTGACAATTGTTTTTGCAAGCCGGGAAGCCAAAATGAATGACAAAACCAGCGCAAAAAGAATCACAAAACATATCGGTTGTGCAAAACCCATAAGGAGCGTCCACACGGAGAATTGACCAATGGACACACGCAATACGGAGCCGTCCGGAAGTCTCTTCGCAGCATAGAATTGCTGGTCAGCAAGCGTATAAGAGTGCCTGGTTGCCTCCCCGAAGCCTTCTTCAATGGCTTGCTTTACCTCCTGCCGTTCCAGATGGTTCTCCATGGATGCCGCATCTACTTCATTATCAAACAGAATACCGCCGGCGGAACTTATCCATGTGATGCGATAGTTTTCTGTCTTGAGCTGCTCGAAATAGCCCATCCCGGAGAGTGTAACACCTTGTGCAGCTAATTCTGTTTCGATCCGCAGCTGTCTCTTCTGTACGGAGGAAAAATAGCTGTACGAGACGCCCATAATCAGAATTAACGATGCCAGGAGTACCAACAGGGCAACGATCCAGATTGCTTTGAAGATTTTACTGCGCATTGTTGTCCTCCATTTTATAGCCGACACCGCGAACAGTCTGAATGTAATCTCCCGCGTTTTCAAGCTTTGTCCGCAGCGTACCGATATGAACGTCCACCGTCCTTGTTTCACCGGCAAAATCCACGCCCCAGATGGTTGAAAGGATTATATCCCTTGTAAATACCTGCCCGGGATGCTCCATAAGCAGCTTTAGCAGTTCGAATTCTTTCAAGGTCAGCGGCACAAGTCTGTGTTCGACAGATACAATGTGCTTCCCCTCATCCAGAGTAATCGTCCCGCAGGACAGAATGACGGGACGCCTGCTGCCTGTGCGTCGAAGTACAGCGCGGATGCGCGAAACCATCTCCATCATCCCAAACGGTTTTGAGAGATAATCGTCCGCACCGGAATCGAGCCCGATCACTTTGTCATATTCACTATCTCTGGCTGTCGCCATAATGACAGGGATTTCAGCCGTCACCGGAGATGCGCGCATCTTCTGGAGGATTGTCAATCCATCTTCCCCTGGGAGCATGACATCGAGGATCACAAGATCAGGCAGCTCTACTCTCATTGCAGGCCAAAAGTCGGCGTCACTTTCAAAGCCCTCCGCCTCAAAGCCTGATGCCTGCAGCGTATATACCATCAAGTCCCGAATAGCGTTGTCATCTTCTACACAATAAATCATTATGGAGCCCCCTTTGTCCAATCTACTATAGTTATGAATTGTAAACCTCGTAATCATGATATTGTAAAATCGGAGTAAAGTTTTTCTGTAATCCCTTGCCCATTATAAAAGAGCGTTCCATTCAAATCCATACAGGCGGTGAAGTATTTGTATAAAAGCGGCGGGGATTACCCCGCCGCCGAGTACCTTACACAAATATCAACTCATGATTTATGATCTCCGTTGCTCTGTCTCGGATACTGTTCATCCGCTGCACCCATAGCATTTGATCCTGAGCCTTGAGCTGTTCGGCGATGCCTTCGGCGCAGGCCATTTCTTCTGTCAATCGCAAGAGCATATCTTCTGCCTGAGCATTGATTTCAGAAAGGTAAGAGTACAATGTCCCTTTCAGCAACATCGCTTCATAAATCGGATTGCGCTCCTGTTTCAGATAGTGCCCGTGGCGTTCACCCCATATTCCTATGTGGTATTCTCTGTCATCCGGCAGCGTCAGACAGGGGTAATAGTAATCCCCTCTCAGCTCGTACCAGAGTCCATTTTTCTCGTCGAAGACAAACTGTTCCATAGTCATTTCCTTTCTGTTTTTTGTTTCAAGATTTGCCGCCTCTGCTGTTGTCCGTGGCCCTGGGCTGCCGTGAACAAGGAGCAGGTAGGCAGCAAACCTCGAAAAACTGTAAAATAAAAAAGTGCGGTTTTCAGAAGGATTTGACATTGAAAATGGCTGTTTTTCATCGAAAACCGGATGGAAAACACAAAATCAACCCGATTTCGATTCTGAGGTTTGGAAGCGTTTTCAGTTCAGCAAGCGCTGATCGGGACCTCGAAACGACTCAAAAAGCCCGGAAATTCAAGTTTCCGGGCTTTATCCATACAAAATTGGCGTTTATTGGATTTTCCGGATATGTGAGAAGTATTCAGAGGCTGGTTCACCATGGAAAAGGCAACGAAAAAATACCTGGCGGAGGTGGCGAAGAAAGCGGCTCAAACTCCATTTCACGGTTATATTGAGGGGAAAGAAGCAAATCTCGAACCGATCATTCGGTTTTTCCCGAAGTGGACGCTGAGAGAAGCCGACGGGTTATGGTGCGCGGCATTTGTATATTACTGCTGCCGCGAAGCGGGATTTGAGATTCCCATCAGGCCGGATGCCTGTAAAACCTGTCATCTGGCAGGCTGTATCGCCTGGGAAGAATTCGCGCAGGGCGACGTTCGGATAGAGTACCGCAAAGGAGAAGAAGGCTTCGTTCCTGAAGCCGGCGACATCGTCATCTATGACAGAGTTTTTGAGAACCGGGAGCACGATCATATGGGCATTGTCCTGCAGAGCTCCGGAAACACGATCCTCGCCGCGGAAGGAAATCTGAATAACGTCTCAGGAATCATCGAGCGCCCGAAGGATGAGCATATCAGGGCTTATATCAGAATTCGGGACGGATACGGACAGCAGGGACTTATGATGGACTATCGAACGGAGAAACTGATCCTTCATTTCGTCACAGAGGATGATCTGACCGAAATTGCCCGGACCTGGCCGGCTGATCATCATCCGCTGTCTGATACGGAGTCTCGGGAAGTTCTTGCCTATATGCGCGGGAATTACGAAAAGAATACGAAAGGCTGTATCCGCCACCTTTGCCTTGCGGTATGTGGGAAGGAGCATCCCGGAACCATTATGGGATGGTGCGGACTGGATGGAAGCCGTAATCCAGCGGAACCTGAACTCTTTATCCTGCTGGATGAAGAATACAGAAACCTAGGATACGGAACGCAATGTGTGAAGGAACTGCTCCGGATCGCCGCGGAGGACTATGCGCTTTCCGGCGTACACGGCGGCTGTGCCAAAGAGAACATTGCCTCCGTCCGAGCCATGGAAAAGGGCGGCATGGTGCAGTATGGAATGGAAGAAAACGGCGATCCGCTGTTCAGATTTACGGCGAAGGAGAGTGCTCGATAAAGAAGAAGCTGATCCTTATCAGCGGGTCTCCCTGCGCGGGCAAGACTGCCGTGGGCACAAAGCTCTTTGAAAGCTTTGACAACAGCGCGTATCTGGACGGGGACTGGTGCTGGTGTGTGCATCCTTTTTCCGTGGCGGACAAACGCCTGCGGAACGGAGACAGAAGCATGTCCTTTGTTCTGCCAATTATGATGTTTAGCGACGATCCAGACGAATAAACGCGGAGCCAGCTGCCTGAAATCCAGGTAGCTGGCTCTGAGGATTATCAAGAATGGAGTGGCTAGAAAGGGCCCATTGCATCACATAACCTTGAAATTTCTTGGTGATCCAATCTCTGTTTTTCAGAACATTTTGACCTTGAAAAAGGCTGTTTTTCATCGAAAACCGGATGGAAAACGCATAATCTATCCGATTTCCATTCTTGGCTTTGGAAGCGTTTTCAGCTCAGCAAGCGCTGATCGAGACTCCTTAAAACACGGAAACCCCTTGAATCGCTGCGATTCAGGGGGTTTTTTGCTGCCCGGAGCCTTTTGATCCGTGCGGGCGGCTGCACGAGATCATGAGCCGCCTTCTTTTTTGGAAACCAATATACATCGGAAGTATTCCTGTGGTATATTAGGTTTGCGTCGAGACGCAATCACCCGGACAAATCGGGATTTGCGGAGGGAATTATGTTTAACGTCGATTATAAGAAGCTCAGGCTGTCTTTCAACGAATTCCACGATGTTTCGGACAAGGATATGCCGCAATACGGAGAATACTGCCTGCTCGAACTGAAAACGGGAGATTATACCGCAGGCGGCTGGCATCCCTCCGGGGACGGGTCTGCCGCAGCAGGGTTCTTCCTGCGCGGAACCGCCGACTCTGTAGATGCGAAAGAGGTGGCAAGATGGCACTCTCTCGATCGCTATGACCTTACAGAAAGCCTGGAAGAAGAAGGTGTCAACTGGATCAATCTCGGCCCCGAAGAAGAAGGCGTCCGCAATGTTCAGTTTGAGGGGTTCAAGTCCTTGGCAGACAGAAAAAAGCCGAAAGAGGAGCAGTTCTGCCTTTTGATCATGAAGGACGGGAGCCTGGCGGCAGGCAGATGGAACAAGTGGCGGCGCAGCGCCGGAGGTGCGTTTATCTATTCGTCGGCGCTGGCGAGCCACAGCTCGGACAAGGTATGGGCGTGGACGCCGCTCAGCACCGATGAGTTCTTCGCGATGGAGCTGGAAAGGGAAAAGGAGAAAAAACGCGAAAAGGAGCTGAACAAGAACCCTACCGCCGATCCGGAGCTGTTCAAATACGGGACGGATATCAACGTATATTATGAAAAAGCCTTGGAAAAGCTGCGCGAGGAATTCCATTGGGCTACGCTGCCGATGTTGCGGAAGCAAACTCCGGTCTGGCAGATCGCGCCGCTTCACGGCCAATATGTTTTCGGTCAGATCAGCAAAAACTATTATGACGATTCGGACGTCGTGGAACCGTGGACAGAGGGCGCCACCGCGGACGAATTCATCGATTTTCTGTGCAGATATACGCGCGATGCCGTGGAACACGCGAACCCGGAAGAGAAATTCAAGTTCGGCACGGACATCACCGTCTATCTGGATAAAGCCTTCGATCATGTAAAGAAGGATTATCGCTGGCTTGACAAAACGATGCTCGGCAAGACCTGGCAGTACGATATACAGAGGGTCGACGGTGACCTTGAATTCGTCAGGAGATTCGGGGACGAACGCAAGTATTCGGTGTACGACGTCGAAAGCGCCGAACGGTTTATAGAGTGCGTGGAGTACGACTATCAGAGCGCGGCGCTTCAGGCCAATCCGATCGTGGCAAGTTATTCCCCTTCCTTCGGCCCTATCAGCCTGCACGGCTGGAATCTTGAGCGCTATGATTTCTATAAACTGAAGTCAGGCGACTACAAAGTGAGCGTAACGGCCGGAGACCGCGTGACCGGCGGCAGCAGGGATTTTTTCATCACGCCGTACTGCTTCGAGGCAAAGACCTACGAGGAATTCCTGGACCGCTATCTGGAAATCGTTCCGGACGCCTCGTTCGGGCTCGGCAAGAAGGAGCTTCTGCCTGACAAGGAGCTTCAGAAATTCCTCGGGTATTGAACGACGCCGCGCCCCGAATCACCCTATTTAATAGATCCGTATTTTTTTGAAACTGGCACGAAAAGCGTTCCCATTTTTGTGCATTCGGTGATACAATACTGCGCAGAAGCAAGGCGTATGGTCGTCGGGCGCCGACGGTCAAGCGGAAAAGGAAGGAGCCTGAGACGATGAGTTACACCCACGCAGAACGGAAAAACCGGGCGATAACGAGCGAAACGGCGAGAAGGCAGAGCGCGGCGCCGGGTCCCTCCCAGGAAGCGCTGCGTTCCGGCGCGGCCAAACCCTCCGCAGAGCAGCTGGGGCGCCGGGTCGATCTGCCCGACGCCATGCGTGCCAAGATGGAAAACGCCTTTGGAGCGGACCTGTCCGCCGTAAAGCTCTATGAGAGCCAGGCGGTGGCCGACGCCGGAGCGCAGGCCGTCACCCAGGGCAGCAGCATCGCTTTCGCGCCGGGCATGCTGGATTTCTCCAGCTTCGGCGGTCAGTCGCTGCTGGGGCATGAGCTGAGCCATGTGGTCTCCCAGTCCCGCGGCGAAGTGACAGGCGGCGGGTTCCTGAACGATCACGCCCTGGAGGCGCGCGCCGACCAGGAGGGTGCTATGGCAGCCGCCGGCCAGCAGATTGCCATGCCCGCCGCGGCCATGTCCGCCGTCAGCGCGGCCCCCGCCGCGGGCCCCATGCAGGCAAAAAAAGGCAACAAAGACGAGGGAGACGAGCTGGAAGCCGCCCGCAGTATGGCCGCCGTCCGCGAAAGCTATAAAACGATGGACGACACCCGTTTCCTGATGGAGCATGCCCCCGGAAACCAGCAGGCCGCCGCCCTGCACGGCCAGGCGCAGGGAATTTTCGACCGGGCCGTGGCGTCGGCCCCCAAGGCTACCGACAAGATGCTCGCCAACGGCATCAGCGGCCAGCGCGAATCCTTCAAGCGGAAGCTCGCCATGTATCACGGGGAACACAGCGACCTGAGCCGCGAGCAGGCCGTGGCCGACATGACCGCCACCCCCACCGGCAAGAACCTGCTGCGGGATATCAACATCCAGCGCGCCATGAAGGCCAGCCGCAAGGGCAAGGCATTCACCCCGCTGACCAGCATCCCCGGCTTCTGATCCGCCCACCGCGCAAAGCTGTTCCGCATGTGCCGATGCAAAATGCCAAAGCCCCGGAATCCGCAGATTCCGGGGCTTTTTCCGTTCAGGCGGGCGGCTGGCTCTATTGTTTCGCCGTCTCCTGTTCCCGTCATTTCAGCTCCGCGCCGGCCTCGGCTTCCGCCTCCTGCCGCTGCTTCACGGCTTCATCGGGCTGATTCACGGATTTGATCTCCTGGGCTTCGCCGGCTTTGGCGAGGAAACCGGCGGCCAGCTGCACATAGCTCCCGTTCTGCAGCAGCTGATAGCTTTTTTGAAAGCCGCTTCCAGCTTCCCGCCGCTTGGATCCTCGCTGATCAGATCCATCTGGTTTTCCTGGATGTAGTTTAAGGCGTCCGTAAACGAGCCGAAGCTGGCCCATATCTTTTTATAGCGATCGTCCACCTGACCGACGGTCTGAAATCTCTCCGGATGCTCCCGATACTCGCGGGACAGCGAGCGGGTGGCCATGACTTCCCGCACGACGGCAAAGCGCTCGTCCTCCCCATATACCCTCCGATTCATGTAATCCTCCCGCACGGGAAGGCGAAGCAGCTCCTCCATCCGGTCCTCCGGTGTTTTTTTCTCGTCCTCCAGCTGCTTCCGGGTCTTCTCCTCCATCCATTTCGTATAGAGTGCATCCGCTTTCGCGCCGCCGTCGTTGGAACGGAGGGTATCGTAGACTTTCTCAAAGCTCAGGTCGTTCGTAATGTTCCCCAGGGCGGCCATCGCATTCTGCAGCTTTTCCGCTTCGGCGGTGATCTTAACCTTATCCGCCGGCCGCTCCTCCGCCACGCGCCGGCGCAGTTCTTCCAGCCTTTGATTCGGCGTTATTTCATTCGCCATAAAGATACCCTCTCTAATAAATATATTTATATAAGCTATCATGGCACAGAAACCCTAGCGACGGCAATCGGCTTTTCTCTTTCGTCCTTCGACGGTTCCGCAGGTCTGCGCGCGCCGCCGGACCGGCCGGTTTTGCGCCCGCCTGCCGGAGTAAAAGAACAGGTCGATTCTTCCCGCTTTTCATTGCACCGGAGAGGGAATGGGAATATAATATAATGAGTGTAGTATAAAATGGAGAGTTGTCAGCATGCAAAACCCGAAGGAGGCCGGCAGTCATGCCCGAAAAGCATTTTGAACTGAACGAGCAGACGATGTCCGTCGTCGAGGAAATCGGGCAGCACATGCCCGGCGGTTTCTATATCTGCCGGGACGACAATCAGAAGCTTCTTTTCGTCAACCGGGCCGTGCTGGATATCTACGGCTGCGAGACCCTGGACCAGTTTCGGGAGCTGACGGGCTTCAGCTTCCGGGGCATGCCCCATCCGGCGGACTATGCTTCCGTGATCGAGGCCATCCGGAATCACTCCGCCCCCGGCGCGGGCTATGACGAGCATGTGGAATACCGCATCGTCCGCCGGGACGGGACCGTCCGCTGGGTGGACGATTACGGCCATCGGACGCGGACGGAGGCCTACGGCGACGTCCACTATGTCTTCATTTCGGACGTCACGGAAAAGCGGGTGCGCATGGAATCCGACCTGGCGGTGCGGCAGGCGGTCATCGAAACGCTGAGCGAAGCTTACAGCGAGGTGTGGCTCATCACGGATGTGGAGAGCGAGACGTTCTCCATCTACCGCACCGGCGCGGAGGGGACCGCCGCCGACGCTCCCATCCGGGAAGCGCCGGGCAGCAGGAACTATTCCCAGGCGAAGGAATCCTGCATCCGCGCCACCGTGGTCCCGGAGGATCAGGCCCGGCTTCGGGAGGAGCTGGCCCTGCCCAACATCGTCCGGAAGCTGCAGGAGCAGCCCCGGTTCAGCGTCAGCTACCGGCGGCGCATGGACGACGGCTCCGACCGCTGTTTCCGCATCGAATTCGCCGCGGTCAAAATGCCAGGCGGCAGGATGGGCGTGGTCTGCGGCTTCAGGGACGCGGACGCCGAGGTGCGGGAGGCGCAGGAGCACAGCCGCGCCCTCAGCGAGGCGCTGGCGGCGGCCGAGCAGGCCAGCCGGGCAAAGAGCGCTTTTCTCTCCAACATGAGCCATGAGATACGCACGCCCCTGAACGCCATCATCGGCCTGAGCAGCATCGCCCGCAAAAGCCCGCAGCTTCCCCAGGAGACCGCGGCGCAGCTGGAACAGATCGGCGAATCCGCCCGCCAGCTGCTGGATATCGTCAACGACATCCTGGACATGCGCCGCATCGAATCCGGCAGGATGGCGGTCCGCAGCGAGGAATTCTCCTTCACCGGGATGCTGGAGCAGGTGAACGCCGTGATCGGCAGCCGGTGCCGGGACAAGGGGCTCCGTTACGGATTCCGGACCGGGGGCAGGCTGGGCGACCGCTATATCGGCGACGGCAGGAAGCTGCGGCAGGTGCTTGTCAACCTTCTGGACAACGCCGTCAAATCCACCCCGAGGGAAGGCAGCGTCACCTTCTCCGTGGAGGAGGCTGCCCGCTTCGACCGCAGGGCGACCTTCCGCTTCACCGTCAGCGATACCGGCGCCGGCATCGACGGGGACGATCTGCCCCGCCTGTTCGACGCGCTTCCCCCGGAGGCTCCCTCCGCCGCCGGCGGCTTCGGCGGCGCCGGTCTGAGCCTGTCCATCACCAGGAGCCTGGTGGAGCTGATGAACGGCAGCCTCGAGGTGCGGAGCGAAAAGGGCGCGGGAACCGCCTTCACCGTCACCGTCACTCTGGCGGAGGCGGCGGAGGAAGCTGCCCCGCAGCCGGAAAGCGGGGACGGCGAAGAAGCGCCCAGGGCAGAGCTGGCAGGCCGGCGGGTGCTGGTGGCGGAGGACGTGCCCATCAACGCCGAGATCCTCCTCATGGTGCTGGATATGCAGAAGGTGACGGCGGAGCACGCGGAAAACGGCCGCCGCGCCGTGGAGATGTTCGCTGCCAGCGCGCCCGGCCATTACGACGCCGTGCTGATGGACATCCGGATGCCGGAAATGGACGGACTGGAGGCAACGCGCGCCATCCGGGCCATGGACCGGCCGGACGCCGGGACCATTCCCATCATCGCCCTGACCGCCAACGCCTTTGACGAGGACGTGCAGCGCTCCATGCAGGCGGGGCTCAACGCCCACCTGTCCAAGCCCGTGCAGCCGGAGGAGCTTTTCCGGACGCTGGAAAAGCTGATCGGCAGCGGGCGGTGACCCAAGAAGAAACGAAAGAACAACCCCCGCCCGACGGAGGCCGCCGGCGCGGAGGAAGGAGGAACTACAGCCATGCCGGAAAAGCAATCGGGATTCCGCGGCGCGAACGAGAAACGGAGGATCCTGCTGGTGGAGGATGAACCCATCAACCAGGAGATCCTGACCATGATCCTGGAGGACAGCTATCGGGTCGTTCCCGCCCTCACCGGCGCGGAGGCGCTGGCGATCGCGGAGGCGGAGGCGGAAAACCTGAGCCTCGTCCTTCTGGACCTGAACCTGCCGGACATGCACGGCCTGGACGTGCTGCGCGCCCTGAAATCCAACGCCCGCTATGCCCCCCTGCCGGTGATCGTCATGACGGCGGACAAGGACGCGGAGGTGGAGAGCCTCACCGTGGGGGCCATCGATTTCATCCCCAAGCCCTATCCCCAGCCCAAGGTGATCCTCGCGCGGGTGCTGCGCACCATCGAGCTTTCCGAGGACCGGGACACCATCCGTCTGACGGAGCGGGACCATCTGACGGGGCTGTATAACCTGGAATACTTCTTCCACTATGCCGCGCAGTTCGACAGCCGCCACCGGGACACGCCCACCGACGCCGTCGTGATGGATATCAACCACTTCCACATGATCAACGAGCGCTACGGGAAGGCCCAGGCGGACCGGCTGCTGACGGGGATCGCCGGGCTCCTGCGGGAATTCGTGGAGGAGGCGGGCGGCATCGTCTGCCGCCGCGGAGCGGACACCTTCTTCCTCTACTGCCCCCACCGCGACGGCTACGCCGACCTTCTGGAGCGCCTCTCCCTGCCCCTGGGGGACGGGACCAGCGGCGCAAAGGCGCGGCTGCGCATGGGCGTCTACTTCAACACGGACCGGAGCATCGACCTGGAGCGCCGCTTTGACCGGGCCAAGCAGGCGGCGGACCGGGTGCGCAACGACATCCGGCACGCGACCGGCGTTTACGACGAATCCCTCCATGAATCGGAGGTCCTGGCCGAGCAGCTGCTGGAGGATTTCCCCGCCGCCATCCGGGAAAAGCAGTTCCTGGTCTATTTCCAGCCCAAATTCGACGTGCGGCCCGACGAGCCGGTGCTGAGCAGCGCGGAGGCGCTGGTGCGCTGGGACCATCCCCGGCTGGGTATGATCAGCCCCGGCGTGTTCATCCCCCTGTTTGAGGACAGCGGCTTTGTCCGCGAGCTGGACGGCTATGTCTGGCGCGCCGCGGCGGCCCACATCCGGGACTGGAAGGACCGGCTGGGTGTCTCCGTCCCCGTGTCGGTGAACGTGTCCCGCATCAACATGTATGACAACGACCTGGCGGAGCGGCTGACGGCCATCGTGGCGGAAAACGGCCTGCGCTGCGAGGACCTGCTGCTGGAGGTGACGGAATCCGCCTATACGGAGGACTCCGCCCAGATCATCGCCGTGGTGAACCGGCTGCGCGAGGCGGGCTTCCGCATCGAAATGGACGACTTCGGCACCGGCTATTCCTCCCTGAGCATGATCTCCCTCCTGCCCATCGACGTGCTGAAGCTGGACATGGAATTCATCCGCAGCGCCTTCAAGCAGCGGAAGGACACCCGCCTGCTGGACGTGGTGCTCCGCATGGCGGAGGCGCTGGAGGTGCCCACCGTCGCCGAGGGCGTGGAGACGGCGGAGCAGCTGTTCACCCTCAAGGCCATGGGCTGCGACATCGTGCAGGGCTACTATTTCTCCCGGCCCGTGCCCGCCGCGGAATTCGAGCAGTTCCTGCTGGAAAAGCTTCGGGGATACCGCCTCGAGGAAAGGGAAAAGGATGCATCCGGCCGCTTTACCTACGCCGCCCTCCACGATCCGCTGACAGGGCTCTACAACCGCAGCGCTTTCGACATCCTCTTCCGCGATTCCGACAAAAGCCGCATCGCGGCGCTGATGACCCGCATCGACGGTCTCGGCGCTCTCAAGGCCGAAAAGGGCTATGAATACGCGGACCGGGTGGTGAAGCGGACAGCGGCGGCGCTGCGCAGCAGCTTCCGCTCCACGGACAGCATCTGCCGCCTGGCGGAGGACACCTTCGTGGTCATCATGACGCGGATCACCAGCGCCATGACGCCGCTGGTGCTGGAAAAGACCGGGCAGGTGAGCCGCCTGCTGGGGCAGCCGGAGGACGACCTGCCGCCCGTCTTCCTCAGCACGGGCATCGCCTTTTCCGACCTGACCAGGCCCGGCGGGGACGTTTTCCGGGATGCGGAGGACGCCCTGGAAAAGCAGATCGCAGCGGATCGATAAGCATGTGCGGACGGTATTATTTCAGCGCGGACAGCGCGGACGAACGCATCGAAGCCATCCTGCGCATGCTGGAAAAAAGCCACCCCGGGCAGTATAAGACCGGGGAGATCCTTCCCGGCGACGCCGCCCCCGCCGTCGTCAGCCGGCAGGGCAAGCTCATACCCATTCCGGCGGTCTTCGGCTTCCCCGGCTTTTCGGAGAAAAAGCTGCTGCTGAACGCCCGCAGCGAGACGGCTTCGGAGAAGAAGACCTTCGCCGAAAGCCTGCGCTCCCGGCGCGTCGTGCTGCCCGCCGCGGGCTTCTATGAATGGGACAGGGAGAAGACGAAATACTATTTCTCCGTGGAGAAGCAGCCGGTGATCTATCTGGGCGGGCTGTATGCCATGGCGGAGGGAGTCTGCCGTTTCGTCATCCTCACCCGGGCAGCCAACGAGAGCATGGCGGAAATACACGACCGGATGCCGGTGATCCTCCGGGCGGAGGAGGTGCGGCCCTATCTGACGGACACCGACGCTGCCCTGGCCCTTCTCGCTGCCGCGCCGCCGGAGCTCAAGAGACAGGCGGTATGACAAACCGTATAAAAAACGCGCCCGCGTTCCGAAAAACGGAACGCGGGCGCTTATACTAATACCTGACAGAAATCTAGGATCGAGCAGCGAGCAGAAATCGTGTCAGACGAGGCGGAGGACGAAGGCGGGCTGCCGCCCGTCAAGGCCGACAACGAAGTTTGGCGCGATTTATGCCGCT
>JAEEGF011314457.1_pt1 | contig 19272 bp, 16 predicted proteins | sample 9134171 | NCBI WGS metagenome assembly JAEEGF01 (sample SAMN16246542, study PRJNA631951) | gut metagenome | biome: gut microbiome; feature: rumen; material: AP-attached | host: Bos | place: Iran: Karaj | collected 2018-10
GGGCCGGAGTGAAGCGAAGCGGAACGGAGTCCCCCGGAAGGGCATTCCTTCCTATCGGCTCTTAAATTGAATTGACGCGTTATTGTGGTTAAGATTCTCGATATGGGGGATCTTAAACATAATAGGGCCCAAAATCAATTTAAGATTTGCGAATGGCGGGATCTTCGCCATAATACGGTGCAAAATCAAACTAAGATATGGTAATACGAAATCCGGAAGGAAATTGGTTTTTTGGGCTACTGCACAAAAAAGAATTTCCTTCCGGATAGGTTTGGAAACAGGAAGCCTACTTGTTCAAATACTTGAGGGCGAGGCCGCCGGCGGAGGTTTCCTTGTAGAGGGAAGGGAGGTCCTTGCCGGTCTGCTTCATGACTTCCACCACGTGGTCGAAGGAGATGCGGTGACGGCCGTCGGAGAAGGTGGAGAAGATGTTGGAGTCCAGGGCGCGGGTGGCGGCGAAGGCGTTGCGTTCGATGCAGGGGATCTGTACCAGGCCGCAGACGGGGTCGCAAGTCATGCCCAGGTGGTGCTCCAGGCCCATCTCGGCCGCGTATTCTACCTGGTAGGGACTGCCGCCGAAGAGCTGGCAGGCAGCGGCGGAGGCCATGGCGCAGGCGACTCCCACCTCACCTTGGCAACCTACTTCGGCGCCGGAGATGGAGGCGTTCTGCTTGACCACGTTGCCGATGATGCCGGCGGTGGCCAGGGCACGGAGGATCTTGGTGTCGGAGAAGGCGTGGCCGTTGGACAGGTGGTACAGGACGCCGGGGATAACGCCGGAAGAGCCGCAGGTGGGGGCGGTGACGATGGTGCCGCCGGAAGCGTTCTCTTCACTCACGGCCAGAGCGTAGGCGAAGACCAGGCCGCGGGAGCGGAGGTTGGGCTGGTAACCCAGGGCCTTGACGTGGTACTTGCTGGCCTTCCGGGCGAGGTTGAGGGGTCCGGGGAGACGGCCTTCGTTGTTGAGACCGCGGATCACGGAGGCCTTCATAGCTTCCCAAATCTCCTGGAGGTAGTCCCAAATCTCGGGACCTTCGCACATTTCTACGTATTCCCAGATGGCCCGGCCGCTGGCGTCGCACCATTCTACAATCTCGTTGAGGGTGTTGAGGTCGTACACTTCTCCGGACTTGCTCATCTCTTTGCCCGGTCCTTCGGAAAGGGCGCCGCCTCCGATGGAGAAGACGGTCCACTCTTCCTGGACGGTGTCATCGGCCCCAAAAGCCTTGAACAGCATACCGTTAGGGTGATAATCCAGGAAGCGGGATGGTTCCCAGTTGATCTTGACCGGGCCGATGGGCTCCAGAACTTCCAGGATGGCAACGTCCGTCATATGCCCCTTGCCGGTGGCGGCCAGGGAGCCGTAGAGGGTGACCTCGAAGCGGGCGGCGTCCGTATGGCGCTCTGCGAAAATGCGGGCGGCGTTGTTGGGGCCCATAGTATGGGATGAGGACGGGCCTTTTCCTATTTTATACAGTTCACGAAGAGAATACATAGGGTATGCGGTTGTGGGCGCAAAGATAAGGATATTTTTTCGTATTTTTGCAGTCTTAACCTGCGTTAGTATGCTTAGAATCGATATCATCAGCGTGGTGCCTGAACTGTTGGAGAGTCCCCTCAGTTATTCCATCCCGGCCCGGGCCGTAAAGAAGGGCCTGGCAGAGATTCACATCCACGATTTAAGAAAGTACGGACTGGGTTCGCGCCAGACGGTGGACGATTATTCCTACGGCGGAGACGCCGGTATGGTAATGATGGTGGAACCGGTGTACAACTGCATCAGGGATTTACAGGCCCAAAGGCATTACGACGAGGTTATCTATATGGCCCCGGACGGGGAAATCCTGACCCAGGGCATAGCCAACGAGCTCAGTCTCAAGGAGAACATCATCATTCTCTGCGGCCACTACAAGGGCATTGACGAGCGTATTCGCGAGCATCTGGTCACCCGTGAGATTTCCGTGGGAGACTTTGTGGTGAGCGGGGGAGAGATCCCTGCAGCTCTGCTGGCCGACAGCATCATCCGCCTGGTGCCGGGTGTGCTGACCGATGAAACTTCGGCCCTTAGCGACTCTTTCCAGGACGGTCTGGTGTCTCCTCCGGTGTACACCCGCCCGGCCGAATTCAACGGCTGGAAGGTGCCTGACGTGCTTCTGTGCGGCAATCCCAAGATTATCCAGGCCTGGCAGGACGAGCAGGCCCTGGCACGTACCAAAGAGCGTCGGCCCGGCCTGTTGGAAAAGTAAGAGAATATTTATACATTTGTAAGCTAATATAAAACTAAATACTATGAGTGAAGAAATTAAGCCTGTGGTAGAAGAAACCGCAGATGTAGCCAAGCAGGAACAGGAAACACCCATTGTGGAAGCCGTCAAGGAAGAAGTGAAGGACGCCGTAGCCGCCGTGGCCGACAAAGCCGTAGAGGTAGCCGATGAAGTGAAGGAAGTAGTAGTGAACTACGGAGAAAAGACCCTTGCAGAGCTGGCCGACCTGTTCCAGGATTTAAGTGTAAGCGTAGACCGTATGAAGCGGTCCAAGGAGGCCGAAGCCATCAAATCGGCCTTCTATAAGCGCCTTTCCAGAGAAAAGGCCGAAGCCGGCGAAGACGCCGCCGTGGAAGAACCCGACGAGAATACCGTTGAGGAGGCCACCGTTCCTATGCAGAGCGGCCCCGTGAGCCCCTTCGCCGCCATTGAGGCCGGTTTCAAGTCCATCTATATGGCCTATAAGAAAGAGCGCGCAGAGTATAATAAGGAGCAGGATGCCCAGCGTGAGGAGAACCTCCAGAAGAAGCAGGCCATCATTGAAGAGCTCAAGGCCCTGGTGGAAGAGCCCGGCGATATGAAGGACGCCTTCCCCAAGTTCCGCGACATCCAGAACCGCTGGCGTGAGATTGGTCCCGTTCCTCAGCAGAACTTCCGTGACATCAACGACACGTATCAGCTGCACGTGACCAAGTTCTACGACCTCGTGGACATCAACCGTGAGCTCCGCGACCTGGACTTCAAGAAGAACCTCGAGGCCAAGACCGCTTTCTGCGAGCAGGCCGAAGCCCTGGCCCAGGACGAAGATGTGGTTGAGTCCTTCAAGGAACTGCAGAAGCTCCACGAGCAGTGGAAAGACCTGGGTCCCGTGGCCAAGGAGTTCAGAGACGAGATTTGGGAGCGTTTCCGCGCCGCCACTTCCGTGATCAACAAGCGTTACCAGGCCCACTTCGAAGGCCTTAAGGAGCAGCAGGCCCAGAACCTGGAAGCCAAGCAGGCTCTCTGCGAAGAAGTGGAAGCCATTGCCAATAAGGAAATCACCTCCTCCACTGAGTGGAACGCCCTGAGCAAGCAGATTGAAGAGATTCAGGCCAAGTGGCGCACCATTGGTTTTGCCACCCGCAAGGAGAACCAGAAGGTCTACGACCGTTTCCGCGCCGCCTGCGACAAGTTCTTCGAGCGCAAGCGTGCCTCCTTCACCGAGTTCAAGGACTCTATGAACGAGAACCTGGCCAAGAAGATGGCCATCATCGAAGAGGCCGAGTCCCTCAAGGACAGCACCGACTGGAAGGCCACCAGCGACCGTTTCATTGAGCTGCAGAAGCAGTGGAAGGAAATTGGCGCCGTGCCCCGCAAGAAGAGCGAGCAGATCTGGAAGCGTTTCCGCGGCGCCTGCGACGCCTTCTTCACCGCCCGTGACAACCGTCCCGACGGCCCCGGCAGCCTGGGTGCCAACCTGGCCGCCAAGAAGGCCCTCATCGAGTCCATCAAGGCCTACGTTCTCGTAGACGCAGAGACCGATGCAGCCGCCGCCAAGGACTTCGCCGCCAAGTGGCAGGAGATTGGCTTTGTGCCGTTCAAGGAGAAGGAAAAGATCCAGGCCGAATACCGCGAGGCTATGCAGGCCAAGTTCCCGGACTTCGGTTCCCGCGGTCCCCGCAGGAACGAGCGCGGCGGTGCCCGCGGAGGCGAGCGTCGTCCGATGACCGAGAAGGACAAGCTCAAGGAGCAGTTCTCCCAGCTCCAGCAGGAGATCCAGACCTACGAGAACAACATTGGCTTCTTTGGCCTTTCCAAGGGTGCAGAGAAGCTCAAGGCTCAGATGCAGGAGCGCATTGACGCCGCCAAGGCCAAACTGGAGGACCTCAAGGCCCAGATCAGAGCAAAAGAAGCAGAGGAGAACGAGCAGTAATTTATGGACAAGAATTCAATCATTGGCTTTGTACTCATAGCCCTCATTATGGTGGGCTTCTTTGGGTACCAGAGCCGTCAAGTTAAAAAACAGCAAGAGTATCAGGCGCAGCTGGATTCCATAGCTGCAGCCGAGGCCTACGCCCAGTTCCAGCAGGACAGCATCTGGAGGGCCCAACATCCCCAGGAAGCTGCCGTGGCAGACTCCCTGTCCCACGAGGTAGTGGCTCCCGCCGCCCCCGTGTATTCGGACTCCCTCCTGAACCTTGCTGCCCGCGCTGAGGAGAAGCTCATCACCCTGTCCAACGACAAGCTGGAAGTTGTGTTCACCACCAAGGGTGCCCAGCCGTACTCCGTGATGGTGAAGGATTACCTCACCTACAGCAAAGACCCTCTCTACCTGCTTCAAGCCGGTAAGACCGAGCTGGGTTATGTGGTTTATGCCCCTTCGGCCATCGATACCCGCAAATTCACCTTCCAGTACATTCCGGAGGCTTCTTCGGACAGCACGGTGGTGATGCGTCTGCCCCTGCAGACCGGCGGTTACATTGAGCAGACCTACACCCTCCTCAAGGATTCCTACTCCGTGAACGAGACCCTCTCGCTGGTGGGTATGAACTTCCAGCGTAACTCCGGCAGCGTGGACGTGCACTTTGATGCCACCATCCAGCGTATGGAGAAGGGCTACAAGAACGAGACCCAGTATTCCCGTCTCAACTACTATTTCCCGGACGACAACAAGCCCGCCAATATCGGTAACGGCCGAAAGGGCAACAAGCGTTTCTCCAACAATATCGAGTGGTTCGCCTTCCAGCAGCAGTTCTTCAGCGCCATTATGCGCGCTCCCGGTAACTTCAGCTTCGGCGAGTTCTCCATTGACTTTGTTCCCAAGGAGGACGCCTCCCACGACCTTATGAACTGCAGCGCCTCTATGCGCGCTTCCCTGGACAATATCCGCGGAGCAGAGCGTATTGACGTACCCTTCGAGTTCTACTTCGGCCCCAACAGCTACCGCGGTCTCAAGGCATACGGACACTCTTACGAAAAGGTGATTCCGCTGGGTGGTAAGATCATCGGCGTGTTCACCAAGTACGTGATTATCCCGCTGTTTGACTGGCTGCACAAGTCCATTGCCAACTTTGGTATCATCATTCTCCTGATGACCATCTTCATCAAGATTGTGGTTCTGCCGTTCGCTTACAAGAGCTACTCTTCCAGCGCCAAGATGCAGGCCCTTAAGCCCTTTATGGAGAAGATCAACGCCAAGTATCCCAAGCAGGAGGATGCTATGAAGAAGCAGCAGGAGACCATGGCCCTGTACAAGAAGGCCGGCGTCTCACCTATGGGAGGTTGCCTCCCGATGCTGCTGCAGATGCCTATCCTGTGGGCTATGTTCCGCTTCTTCCCGGCTTCCATCGAGCTGCGTCAGCAGCCCTTCCTCTGGGCCGAAGACCTGAGCGCCTACGACGACATCATCTCCTGGGGTACCAGCATCCTGGGTATGGATCATATCTCCCTGTTTGCCCTCCTGATGGCTGTCTCTATGTTCTTCTACTCCAAGATCATGCAGACCCAGACCACGCCCGGCAATGATCCCAATGCCAAGATGATGCAGGCAATGAGCCTCTATATGATGCCCATTATGATGTTCTTCATCTGTAACAACCTGAGCTCCGGTCTTAGCTACTACTACCTCCTGAGCAACCTCATCACTATGCTGGAGACCTTCATCATCCGCAAGTGGGTGGTAGACCCCGAAGAGGTGGTGGCCAAGGTAAAGGCGGCCGAAAACAAGCCCGCCCCCAAGAGCAAGTGGCAGCAGCGTCTGGAAGAAGCCCAGCGTATGCAGCGCGAGATGGAGAAACAGAAAGGCAAAAAGAGATAATGATTGCCCAAGCACTTAATCAGTTACGAGCTGCATTACCGTCCGGTGTGCAGCTCGTTGCTGTTTCCAAGTTTCACCCTGTGGAGCGCCTGATGGAGGCCTACAACGCCGGACAGAGGGTCTTTGGAGAAAACCGTCCGCAAGAGTTGGCCGCCAAGGTCCCGCAGATGCCCGCCGATGTCCAGTGGCACTTCATTGGCCATCTCCAGACCAACAAGCTCAAACTGGTCCTCCCGTACGCCTCCCTGGTGCAGTCCGTTGACTCTATGCACCTTCTCGAAGCCATCAATGCCTGGGGAGCCGCCAACAACAAAGTAATTGACATCCTCCTGGAATTACACCTGGGGGCCGAAGAAACTAAACAAGGTTTTTCAGAGGAAGAGATAATAGCCATCTCCGGAGGTACTCCTTCGGAACTGGCAAATGTGCGCGTAAGAGGATTAATGGGAATGGCTACTAATACTGAGGATGAGTCTCGAATTGAATCCGATTTTGCTCGTATTGAGAAGCTATTCAACAAGATCAAAGCTTTCGGCCTGCCTTACTTTGATACCTTATCTATAGGGATGTCGGGGGACTGGCCCATTGCGGTGAAGCACGGGGCTACGATGGTGCGCATTGGCACCGATATCTTTGGACCCAGAGAGTATTAGGCCAGGAGTTTGGCTATCTGTTTGTCCGTGGCTTCGGGAACGAGGCTGCGGATTTTTTCTTGGAGAAGCCTGTAGGACTCTTCCGGGGAGTGTTTGACTTCAAGACCGGCGTCTTCCTGGAAGGGGAAGCCGGGGAAGCCGGCGAAGGGCGTACCGGTGTCGAAGAGGGCCTCGGGGGTGCAGAAGGAGGACGTTTGCCAGCCGTTATAGTGGAGGTCTTCTCCGCGGTAGACGCGGATGATGTCTCCGGTGATTACCCGGCACTGCATCATCAGGCGGGTCACCAGGGCATCGGCCTGTCCTTTCTTGATGCCCAGCAGGCCTCGGATTTCTTTGATGCCTATGCTGCCGTTTTCCTGGAGGTAATCCAGAATCTGTTTTTGGGCGGCGTCGGGCTGGTATTTGGGGAGGGACTGGCGGTAGTTGCGGAGCTCGCGGTACCACTCCACGGTGGCGAAGGCCGCCTTGCCGCCCAGAAGGAACTTGCCGTAGGCGATTTCTCCGCTCTGGACGCAGGGGATTTTCCAGTCCCACGGGGTGTAGGTGAGGTTTTCCTGGGTGTCGAACCAGTGGTCGGGAGCAGTCATTTCCTCAATGGAATAGCCGGGGATGGCGTTCACAAAGAAAGGCACAATCCCCAGTTCCAGGATGGTGTTAAGCATAGCCTCCGCACTGCTGATGTGCGGAGGCCGGTTGCTGACTGCTTTCTTATCAAAAGACATTACTTACGTCCGAAAAGGATTTCGCGGGTGAGGGCGGGGTCGTTGGTGGTAATCTGGTCCACGCCCAGTTCTTTCATCAGGCGGATGTCCTCCTCCTTGTCCACCGTCCAGGCGTTGACGCTCATTCCCAGGTCGTGGGCTTCCTTGACCCACTCGGGATGCTTCTTGAAGTAGGAATAGTGGTAGTCAATGCCGTTGATGCCGTCGGCGTGAACTTCTGCGGGCGTCTTGTTGCCTTCCAGGTACTGGACGGTATAGCCGGGGCATTTCTTGGCCAGTTCCTTACAGATATGGTAGCTGAAAGAGATGAAGGCAATGCGCCCCGGATCCATCAGCTTGTTGGCCTTGAGGGCTTCCAGGCACTTGTCAATGAGAACGTCTTCTCTCTGGGCATTGGCGTGGGGTTTGAGCTCCAGCACTAGGACGCAGTCTCTGTTCTTGGCTCCCTGCTTGAGGTACTCGTCCAGGGTGGGGACCTTCTCATTGTTCTTAAGGCTGTGGGCGCGGACCTCTTTCAGCGGACTGGTCTGGATCTTGGTCTTGCCAATGGTGGCATCGTGGTTCACGATGACCACCTCGTCGGCGGTGAGGTGGAGGTCAAACTCGCTGCCCCAGCAGCCAAAGTTCTGGGCTTCGGTGAGGGAGGCAATGGAGTTCTGGGCGTTCTCTCTCCAGTGGCCGCGGTGGGCTACAATCTGGGTATGCGGCACGCGGGTGGCCCAATAGGCCTTGGCATCTTCCCACTTGTAATAAGGGCCTTGAACGGGCTCCAGGGCGGGGATGGCGGTCTCGCGCTCGTTGAGCAGGAACTTGACCAGCACGGGGTCTTCCTCCTTCTTGCTGCGGTAGAAAATGATTTGCAGATTGGCGGCGAAGGGGCAGTTCCAGGAAGCCATCCACTGGGCGGCGGCGTCATCGGCAGAGAGGCGGTCTCCCACGCCTTCCAGACCCAGGAAGCTGCAAAGACCCAGGAACGGCCAGTCGTGTCCGAAGATAAGGTCTGCAGCGCGGTTGGAGGTACCGGAGATGACTCTGTCGGCCTGTACCACGATGGTGTCTACCAGGGGCTTGTTGAGGGGAAGGCGGATGTCTCCGTTGAGCTCCGAGTTGGCCTGGTTGAGGTAGGCGCTCAGGAACTGCTGCTCGTGGAATTTATACACGGCGTCGAAGGGCAGGTAGCGGAAGAGGTTGTCGTCTATGTCGTTGGCTTCGGCCACCTTGGCAACGGCGAAGATACTACTGAGGAAGGCCGATTCGTTCTTGACGTACTTCTTTCCTTCTTCGGGGTTCTGGAAGAGGGTCTTATAGACGGGCGTTGCGTCTACGGGCTTATTGGGACGCTCTGCCAGGGCCTTCTGCGTGCGGGCGCGAACGGTACCGTTCTCTCCCTGGGCAATGTAAGCGTAGAACTTTTCTCCGGTATCCAGGTCCAGATCCAGATCCGGCTGCAGGGCCAGGAGCTGGGCGGTGAAACCGTTCATGGAAACGATGCAGCGGGGCGTGGTGCTGGAGACGGCGCGGATTTGCTTGCTGCCGTGCTTGAAGACATCGGGGAAGCGCTTGTACATACGCTGGGCCAGCTGACGGTGCTCGCGGACACCGCGGGGAGTGAGGCGGCCGTCCATACCGTCGTATTTGTCAAAGATGATGGCCGATTCGTGGAGAAGGGAATCTCCGGCGGGGGTGAGGGCTACGCCATCGGCCTTGGCCTGGGCCAGGACATCCCTCACCATCTTGTAGGTGTAGTTGCCACCCCAGTCGCTTCGGGAACCGTGGCGGCCGTAGTGGCTGATATAGAAGGCGCGGTATCCCTTGGGAGCCGGGGTGTCGTCTACGTCTATGAACTCGTAGGAATGGGTGTTAAAAGCGGCTCGCTGGGGGAATTCCTTAAGGAATTGCACCATCTTGGGGCTCTGCTCCTGGGCGTAGGCGGCGCTGAAGGCCAGACCCAGGGCAAGAAGAGAAAGAATTCGTTTCATATCAGGTTCTTAGTTTCCCCAAATTTACAAAGAAATATTTACTTTTGTATTATGAAACTTCGCGTTCCCAATACCTATGTCATCATAGCCGCCCTGCTGGTTCTGTGTGCGGTGGTTACCTGGTTTGTCCCCGGAGGACAGTATGTCCCGGCGGCCGACGGCTCCCTGGTCTACGAGTCCGTGGATTCCGTACCGCAGACGTGGCAGGTGTTCAGTGCCATCTATCACGGGTTTGTGAAGCAGGCGGGCATCATTGTGTTTATTCTGGTAGTGGGCGGAGCCTTCTGGCTGCTCAACGCCACGGGGGCTGTGAATGCCGGAATTGGCCGCTTCATTGCCAGGGTAGGGAAGAGGGAGAAATGGGTGCTGGTGGCCATCACGCTGCTCTTCTCTCTGGGCGGCGCCGTGTTTGGTATGAGTGAGGAAACCATCCCCTTTGTGGGTATGGTGGTGCCGCTTATGATCTCTATGGGTTACGATGCCATTATGGGTATGCTCATTGTGTACGTGGCGGCCAACGTGGGTTTCTCCAGTGCCTTCCTCAATCCGTTTACGGTGGGCATTGCGCAGGGTATGGCAGACCTGCCGCTCTTTTCCGGTATGACGTACCGGCTCATCTGCTGGGCCATCCTTACTGTATTATTAGTGGTCTTTGTGCTGTTCTATGCAGCCAGGACCAAGAAGGCTCCCGCCGTGGGTGCGGAGGTGGCCGCTTCTGTGCCGCTTACCGGCCGTCAGATTGCCATTCTTTCCGTGCTGGGTGTGACGGTGATCCTGCTGGTGGTGGGTGTAACCCGCTGGGAGTGGTATATGCCGGAGATTACGGGTCTGTTCCTTCTGATGGGCATCGTATGCGGCCTCATTGCCGGCTTTGGGGCCAACCGAATAGCCGAAGAGCTGCTGGCCGGTGCCAAGGACATCCTCTCCGCCGCCCTGGTAGTGGGCTTTGCTTCCGGCATCATTGTTATCTTACAGGACGGCAAGGTGGTGGACAGCATCCTCCACTCTATGCAGGAAGGCCTGGACGGAACCGGGCCGATGGCTTCCCTCAGTGCTATGTACGGAATCCAGGCCGTCATCAACTTCCTCATCCCTTCTGCTTCGGCCAAAGCCGCCATCACCATTCCCATTATGGCACCCTTTGCCGATATGGTGGGCGTCTCCCGCCAGGCTATGGTGCTGGCTTTCCAGTTTGGAGACGGCTTCACCAATATGCTCACGCCCACTTCTGGCGTTCTTATGGCCTCCCTGGCTATGGCCCGCATCCCTTACGCCAAGTGGCTCAAGTTCATCTGGCGAGGGACCCTGGTGCTGCTGGCTATTGGCCTGGTCCTTCTCCTGGCCACTCTCCTTGTCTGGTAGCCCGTGGGTATAACTTTTTGATTGATTGGTAAATAACTAATGATCCCCTAGCTCAGTAAGCCAGGGGATAATTGCATTAAGTGCTTGCAATGAATCGCTTACCTCCACGGGGGCTAGTGGGCCATAATAGCGCCTACGAGTCCAAGAATGGCGTAGAATTCAGGGAGAGCGGCGTAGATGAGGGTGTTGGTGAACACGTCGTGGCCCTGGGAAACGCCCACGATACCGTTGGCGCAGACCTGACCCTGACGGATACCGGAAATCATACAGGCAAGACCTACGGACAGGCCGATTCCGAAGCAGAGAGCGCCGGAAACGGTGCCGCTGGAGAACTTACCCAGCATAATAAAGAATGCTACGAAGCCGTAGATACCCTGGGTGGCCGGGAGGGCAGAGAGCACCATAAAGCTACCGGAGGCTTCCGGTTTGCGCTTGAGTGCACCTTCGGCGGCGTTACCGGCGAGGGTGGTACCATAAGAGGAGCCGATACCCGCCAGTGCGAGGACGAGTCCGAGTCCGAGATAACCGAGAATTTGTTCCATAATGTTATTGATTTTATTTATTGTTTTTTCAAAGGGGTGTAATTACGGCCTGCAGCTTCGTAGCCGGAGTTCTTGAAGAATTCCAGGAAGTTGAGTCGCAGGGGGTGTACAAAGGCGCCCAGGGCACACATAGCCACGTTGAGGGTGTGTCCCAGCAGTACCAGAACAATGAACGGTACCCAGAGGATGGGGTTGGAACCGTCTCCCAGTACCATACCGCCCATATCGTTGAAGGCCATTCCCAGCATACTGCCGGCCAGACCCAGGGCATACAGACGGAGGTAACTCAGGACATCTCCCAGCAGTCCGGTAACGGTGTTGTAGGTGTCCCAGAGGCCCATACCCACGTTGGCAAACTTGTTGCGGTTGGGGTCGTTGAACACAAAGATACCCAGGGCACTCACCACGCCAATGGCTATGATGATCCACTTGGTAATCTCAGAAGACAGCACACCGGCCAGGGCAAAACCGCCCACGATGACGCCGCCCACAATGAGGAGCGTCCAGCCCAGCGTACCCAGCGAGGCGTCGAAGCCCTTTACCTTGACGGACTGGATTGCCTTGACCACCATAGCCAGGCACAGGTGTACGATACCCACCACAATGGATAGGACCATACCTCCGGCGTAACCTCCAATCTCGTCCGGCAGGAAGAGGAACTTGACGGGCTCAAAGATCTTCCACTTGGCAATGTCTATGGAGAAGAAGGTGTGCAGGAAGAAGCCTGCAATCACCGTTCCGCCGCCCAGCAGGATTACCAGGGGAGCCATATCCTTGAAGGAAGGGACCTTCTTGAGCATAAGGCCGATGAGAATGAGTACCAGGCCGTAGCCGGCATCTCCCATACACAGGGCAAAGAAGAGCAGGAAGAAGGCGGAAATGAACGGAGTAGGGTCAAAGCCGTTGTAAGCCGGACGGCCGTACATATCCGTAAGGACCTCGAACTGCCGCACAAACCAGTTGTTGCGGAAGGTGATGGGCGGATTGTCCTGCACCCGGGCCTCTTCCTTAATATAAAGGACTCCAATCTTGTCCAGGGCCTCGGTAACCGTGGCATCGCTCTCCGTGGGGGCGTAGCCAACCAGGGTCACGATGGTGTCTTCGGCGGCCGTGCTGGCTGTAACACCTGCCAAGTAGAGATCCAGCTTTTCAAGGGCCTTGAGGCGGAGGGCTTCCAGCTCGGGAATACGCTCCTTGGCGCTGGCAATTCGGCCCAAGGTCTTATCAAAGTGCTTTCTCTTCTCTGCCAGTTCCTGCTGCTTTTCCTGAACGCTGTATTCCGGGGCGGGGACTTCTCCGGGGAGATCATCATTGTCTCCCACTACCACAAAGCGGACGGTATTCTTACCTACACTGATAACCGAGAGGGCATATTGCTCGCTCCACTCAGGCTTGTAATGTTTCTTGGAGACCACGTGGAAGTGCAGGTGTACGCCTGCTTCTTCCAGGGTATTCATCTGGGCCTTGTCAAACTGTCCCCAGGCTTTGAGGTGGTGCACCTCTCTCTCCAGGGCTTTGATTTCTACGCTGTCCTCGGAGTAGCGCATAATCTGACCGCCGGCCAGACGGACAATGTCTCCGTCTATGTATTCCGGGGTAACGCCTTCCGGAATCACGGCGTTGTTGAGACCGTGGATGAGGCCGTCCAGCAGCTCTACCTCACCGGCGAGCTGTTGGGAGACGGTGTCAATGGGCTTGGCGCTGCGCGTGATATCCACGAGACCTATCTCCTGAAGCTGTTCCAGGAGGTCGTTCTGCTGTCCGTTCAACAGAACGAACGAGTATTTGGTCATAGAGGCAATCATAGCTCAGAGGCCTCCTCTTCCTCGGCGTGGCGTTTTTTCACAATCTTGGAAGAAGCCTTGGAGAGGTTCTCCTCGTCTTCCATATAGCGTTTGATCTTGCGGATGGCTTCCTGGTAACCGGGTATCTGCACTTTCTCGTACAGGTTTACCTTCTGGGTAGTTTTGCGGCGGTTGTAGTCCAGGATGCGGGCCTTTTCCATATACACTTCCGATTCAATGCCCAGGCGGCTGAGCTCCTTGAGGATGGCCACGCCGTCTGCATACCAGGCGGGCTTGACAAAGGCATTGAAGTGCTTTAGCTCGTAGTGAATCTCTCCCAGGGCGGGGGTCTTTACGCCGGCTACTTTCTTGGTGTACAGGTCTACGTCCGTGATGGAGATGAGTCCGGGTTCGAACTCGTTCCACAGGGCGGCCAGGTAATCGTAACGCTTGAGGGCATCTTCCAACTCATCTATCAAACGTTCGCTGTCGGCCTTGGCTTTGCGCACCTCCAGGCGCAGGGCGCTCTCCTTGTTCTGTAGGGTAGGGAGGGCTCCCTGGCGAATCTTGAGCTGCTTGCCCAGTTCCGTCAGCGACGTTTTGTTGTATTGGAATTTAATGGCCATTACTTAACCCAGTATTTGTCAATCAAGGCTTGTTTGATACCGGTTTCGGCCGGTGAGAAGTATTTGGCAAAGAGCTTCCAGGCGGTGTCCAGCATCTCGGTGATGGAGATGTTGACGTCAATGGCCAGGAGCTCACGGGCGTAGTCTTTGGCGTAGTCCAGGCAGCGGTGGTCGTAATCGGAGAGGTCAAAGCCGTTCTCCAGCTTGGTCTTGGCGTTCTGGGCATCGGCGTACAGACGCACGGATGCGTTCATCACCTGGGAGTGGTCCTCGCGGGTCTTCTTGCCCTGCACCAGCTGTTTCAGACGGGACAGCGAGCGGAACGGGTCAATGATGACCTTTCCGGTGTCGGAATCGGCCCTTAAGAAGAGCTGACCCTCGGTGATGTAACCCGTGTTATCCGGGATGGCGTGGGTGATGTCTCCATCGTTAAGGGTGGTAACGGCAATGATGGTGATGGAGCCCTCCGTGGGCAGCTGCACGGCTTTCTCGTAAATCTTTGCGAGGTCGCTGTACAGGGAGCCCGGCATAGAGTCCTTGGAAGGAATCTGGTCCATACGGTTGGATACGATGGAAAGGGCGTCTGCGTACAGGGTCATATCCGTTAGCAGCACCAGCACTTTCTCGTTCTTGTCCACGGCAAAGTATTCGGCTGCCGTGAGGGCCATATCGGGCACCAGGAGGCGCTCCACCGGGGGATTCTCCGTGGTGTTGATGAAGCAGATAATCTTGTCCAGGGCACCGGCGGCCTCAAAGCTTTGGCGGAAGAAGAGGTAATCGTCGTTGGACAGACCCATACCGCCCAGAATAATCTTGTCTACGTCTGCACGCAGGGCTACGTCGGCCATTACCTGGTTGTAAGGCTGGTCCGGGTTGGCGAAGAAAGGAATCTTCTGGCCGGATACCAGGGTATTGTTGAGGTCAATACCGGCAATACCGGTGGGGATGAGCTGCGAAGGCTGGCGGCGCTTGTACGGGTTCACGGACGGGCCGCCAATCTGACGCTCCTCGCCTTCAATCTCCGGACCGCCGTCAATGGGATGACCGTAGGCGTCGAAGAAGCGGCCGGCCAGTTGGTCGGACACTTTTAGAGTGGGAGGTTCGCCCAGGAATGTGACTTCTGCATTGGTGGGGATACCTTCCGTTCCGGAGAAAATCTGGAGGGTGATGAGGTCTCCCTTGGTACGCACCACCTGGGCCAGCTTGCCGCCCACAACGGCCAGTTCGTCGTTGCTTACGCCGCTGGCGCGCAGCGATACCGTGGCCTTGGTGATACCTTCCAGTTTGGTATAGACTTTTTGATATGCTTTGTTCATAAGGCTAGGCAATCATAGATTTGACGGAATCGTTGTAGGACCAGAACTGATCGCTCTCATAGGCCGAATAGTTCATCTGGCGCAGCTCGTTGATGAGGTTCTTGAAGAACTCGCGGCACTTCTCGAAGTCTTCGAACTCGAAGTCCTTGGCGCAGATATCCAGGATCAGATCCAGCATAAAGCGCTGGCGCTCCAGCGGGCACAGGGCGTCGATGGCGTCGAAGGCGTCCTGCTGGAGAATCACAAAGTCTACCAGCTCGCTCTTCCAGAAGTTCACGTGGTAGCTCATAGGCACGCCGTCGTCTCCCAGGATGTTAATCTGTTCGGCCGATTCCTTACCCTTGCGGATGATGTTCTTGGCCTGGAGCACTTTGTCTACCCAGCCCTTTTCTACGGTCTTGTCCAGGTATTCGATGATTTCCGGATACTCCAGATACTTGGAGTAGGAATCCAGCGGACCCACGGCGGGATAACGCTTCTGGTCTGCGCGGTTCTGCTCCAGGGCGTAGAAGCAACGGGCGGCCTTCTTGGTGCTTTCCGTCACGGGCTCCTTGAGGTTACCGCCGGCAGGGGACACCGTTCCGATGAAGGTGACAGCGCCGGTTTCACCGTTATTGAGCACCACCATACCTGCGCGGGCGTAGAAGTTGGAGATGATGGCCGAAAGGTCCACGGGGAAGGCGTCTGCACCCGGGAGTTCCTCCATACGGTTACTCATTTCACGCAGAGCCTGGGCCCAGCGGGATGTGGAGTCGGCCAGCAGGAGGCACTTGAGGCCCATGGCGCGGTAGTATTCGCAAATGGTCATTGCCGTGTACACGGAGGCCTCACGGGCAGCCACGGGCATATTGGAGGTGTTACAGATGATGGTGGTACGCTCCATCAGGTGACGGCCGGTGTGGGGGTCGATGAGTTCCGGGAACTCGGTGAAGATTTCCACCACCTCGTTGGCACGCTCACCGCAGGCAGCCATCACAATTACGTCTGCGTCTCCCTGCTTGGCTATGGCGTGCTGCAGCACGGTTTTGCCGCAGCCGAAAGGTCCGGGGATAAAGCCGGTGCCGCCTTCTGCAATGGGGTTGAGGGTATCGATGACGCGGACGCCCGTTTCCATAATTCTGTTGGGACGGGGTTTCTCCTTATAGCCCTTGACGGCCACCTTGACGGGCCACTTCTGGACCATAGTCACGTTGACGTCTTCTCCCACATCGTTGGTAAGGACGGCGATGACGGTATCTACGGTGTAGTCTCCGGCTTCCTTGACGGATTTGACGGTGAATTCTCCTTCAAACGAGAAGGGCACCATAATCTTGTGGGGCAGCCAGCCTTCCTTCACTTCTCCCAGCCAGTCTGCGGCCACTACCTTGTCTCCTACTTTGGCGATGGGCGTGAAGGCCCAGGTCTTCTTGCGGTCCAGAGGGTCCGTATATTCTCCTCTCTGGAGGAAGACGTTCTCCATAGTGGCCAGGTTGTTCTGCAGGCCGTCGTATACGCTGGACAGCAGGCCGGGGCCCAGCTGTACCTCCAGCATCCGGCCTTCGAATTCCACCTTGTCTCCTCCCTTGAGGCCTCGGGTGCTCTCAAACACCTGTACGGAGGCGCTGTCTCCGTTGACCTTGATGACCTCTGCCATCATCTTGACGCCGCCAAGATTGATGAAGCAGATCTCATTCTCGGCCACGGGTCCGTCCACCTTCACGGTGACCAGGTTGGAAACGATGCCTGTAACAATACCAGTAGTTTTCATATTAGCTTTCTGTATAATTTACTCCTTTAAATGTTCCTTTTACCTCCTGCACCAGTTTGCGGAAGAGCTCACGGCCTTTTTCTTCGTCCAGGGCGAGCCAGCGGTCTACAATATGCAGCTTGGCTACATAGGCCAGGACGGCCGTGATGTCAAAGTAGTGGAAGGTTTCCAGGTTGTTGATCTTTTCCCAGCAAATCTCATCCAGGTACCTTTCTCGGTCCAGGAGGCTGGCGCTTTCCAGGGCGTTCTGCACTTTGAGTTCTTCCTCGAACTCTCCTCCGGTGAAACGGTATCCGTCAATGTCCAGGCCTTCTTCGAATTCGTCTCCCTTGCCGGTGAGGACGTCCTGTTCTTCGGCCCTTCCGAGTACGCGGTTGAGGTAGCGCACCTTGGCGTTGCGGAGGTTGAGGTCAAAGCGGAAGTACTCCCGGATAAAGCGGTTGGAGCTCTTGAGGGCATGGGCGTAGAAGTCTGCATCCAGCTTTTTGGCATCGTAGCCATCCAGCAGGAAGTCCAGAAGGGCGGCATCCTTTTCTCCCAGGTTTTCCTTGATCTGCTCCAGCACGACGTAGAATCCTTCTCCCTCGCTGTACTTGTAGTCCAGGGTGAGGAAGGGAAGACTGGAAATGATGTACTCGAAGTTACTCATATGGGCTTAGCCAAAGAGAATCTTTTTGGTAGCAGGCCTAAGGTATTCTCCAATGAGCTCCTGGAAGGCTTCGTCCGTGAGGCTGATGAAATAGCTTCCGTCCTTGGGGCCAATCTTGAAGCCGCCGGCGACCTTCTTGGAGAAGGAAGCCTCTACGCCTTTACCCAGCGTCTTGGCCAGTTCTCCGTTGACGAAGGGCTCCAGCTCTTTCTGCAGCTTCTCCGGCAGGACCAGGGCCAGGTCCGTGGACTCCTGGGTGCTGAAGTTCTTGGCCACGGCGGTGATAATCTCCTTGAGGAAGGCGGGGTTGGCCAGATCTGCCTTGGCGGGCTCCACGGCCTTGGCCACAATAAGGCCTTCGATATGGGCCTTGGTAGCCTGTAGGGCCTGGGCCGAAGCCATCTTCACGTCTCCTTCCACCTTGGTCTTGAAATCGGCTGCTTCTTTCTGGGCCTTTTCCACTATGGCTGCTGCCTCTTTCTGGGCTTTTTCCACTATGATATCGGCCTCTTTCTGGGCCTTGGCCAGCAGGGCTTCGCCTTCTTGTTTTCCTTTTGAAAGACCCTCCTCGTAGAGTTTCTGGGTCAGTTCCTGGAGTTTGTCCATATGATTTTCTTTTTCAGTGTTATCCGTATCTTTGCAAATATATCAAAAAAAGAGCACAACTAAAAGTCCCGCGTGCCCAAAATTGCGACAATTTCGACTGCTTGGACAAAATAATTTTTTAACTTTGCTACTGTAAAACGAACCCACATAAAAGAAACCAAGATTGCTATGAAAAAAATCCTTCTTTCGGCCCTTCTCCTCACGGCCCTTGTGTCCTGCACCAAATTTTACTCCGACGACCCCTTTGAGCAGTTTCTGGCCAAGCCCAGTTACAGTCCCAAAAGCGGTTGGATCTGGGATTTTACTCCCGTAAAGGTTCCGATTACGCTTACGGATTCTGAGGGGCACGACCTCCTGGATCCCAAGTTTGAAGGCAACTGGCTGAGTAAGCGCATTATAGGATCATTTGACGGAGAAACCTATGAGGGCATTGAGACCCATTTTTCCCCTGCGGCCGAGGCCCAGACCAAGATGGTGCTGGCCATTGTAGAGGGCTTTTCCGTATATCCTTTAGAATACACGGGTACAGACCGGTATATCCTTTATTTTGGAGACCTGGACGCCGCCGATAAGTGGGATACCGATCTGGCCATTGCCTGGCCCGACGGCTCCAGGGATGTGATTCGCGTGCAGCACGCGTATCGCTGGAAATTTAATGGTAATCCGGAGTTCTATACCGGCTACAAACTCAACGGTGAACCCGTAGAGGGCACCTTCATTCAGTTGCAGAAATAGTCTTATGAATCCGGTCTCTGCCAGGCTCCTGAATCAGCAGCTCATTGCTCCGCAGTTCTCTTCGCCCCACGATGTGGTGGAGTGGATGGGAGCCCTGCAGGCGCAGGATTACAAGATGATGCGCTGGGCCGTGGAGATGCGGTGCAAGAGACCCTCGCTCAAAGCTTTTACAAAGGACTTTAATTCGGGCCGAATAGTCCGTACCCACCTCTTCCGCACCACCTGGCAGCTGGTGGCCGGGGAAGACCTCCGGTGGATGCTGGATTTGTGCCGGGAACCCGCCCTGAGGGGCCTTCTGGGTTGGATGAAGACCAATGGCGTCTTTATCCCGGAGGCCGAACAGGCCGTCGTTCAGCAGGTGTTTGTAGATGTCCTTTCCCGCAAGAAATCCGTCCTGAAGGAAGATTTTGCCTATGCCCTGGAGGATAGGGGAATGCAGATGACGGACCAGAGGCTTTCCTATCACATCCGCCTGGCCGAGTATTCCGGCC
>JAEEGF010154854.1_pt1 | contig 19270 bp, 19 predicted proteins | sample 9134171 | NCBI WGS metagenome assembly JAEEGF01 (sample SAMN16246542, study PRJNA631951) | gut metagenome | biome: gut microbiome; feature: rumen; material: AP-attached | host: Bos | place: Iran: Karaj | collected 2018-10
CTATCTGGTTAATCTAGACCAAGGGATAACGCTTAATTATAACTACAATACAACTGCTTCACCAAAATACATAACAATTCACTATGTATTTGAATTTTGGGATAGTCAGGGCAAGTTCAACAACGCACATTATTTTGTGGCTCCATCTGGCTCCTTTGGTACAGCAAGTGGGGTTAGATCAGAAAGGCTGAATTTCAGTTTGCCGGCATCTGTGGATACACAAGAGTATGAGAGTTTCTTGTACTTCTGGAAGGGATTTAAACTAATAAAACAATAATTTGAATTATATTATCGATTAAAGGATAAAAGACATGCAAAACCAAAAAGACAAGTACGAAACAGTGGAAATTGAAGTGATCAAATTCAACAGCGAAGACGTCATCATTACCAGCGGTGGCGAGGACCCGGATCCCAACGAAGGTCCTGTAATCTAGTAAAAACAACAAACCAAAGGCCAGCTCCCAGATGGAGACTGGCCATTTTGGAGTATTTTATATTTTGAAATGTTATGTATCAGCTTATTGTTATAGCTGATCCAGCAATAGCGATTAATATCAATGCCTCTGTCTCTATTCCGTATGATAGCGCAATAAGGGTCTGGTGTCCCGATAAAGAAAACCATTTAGCTAACTTAAGCCTTACTCCACCAAGCGGGTACGAATTATCCAGTGTGGAGAATGGATTTGAGATTCTGTACTCATTTACTGTAATTGGCATTCCGTCGCTCACGTTCAGTCACAGCGCATCCTTTGGGAATGACATGCAACTTAATTTCTATGTACCGGTTTCCAAGCTTGATGGGTATGATAACGTCAGCCTTAAAATTGAAAAACAGGAATATACCAATAATGGCGGGGATACGTATACATATAAGACCGTAGATATTGATACCTATACATACAGGACCATGAGTGGTGTGCAGAATTACAGATTTATCTTTAATGGTATCGCCGCAAAGGAGATGGGAAATGAAATAAAAGCATATATACTTGCCGATAAGAATGGTCATACATATACGAGTGATGCAGATGTATATAGTATAAAAGCCTATGCCTATGCATGCCTGGAGAGCACTAGTTCTTCAATAACTCCGGAGTTCAAGACTCTGGTTGTAGACATGCTTAATTATGGTGCAAGCTCACAAAGGTACTTCAAATACAATCTGAATAATCTGGTGAATGCAGATCTGACTGAAGAGCAGAAGGCCATGGGAACACACTAATAGCAAGTATTGTGGATGAAATAAAGCGTGTACTCGTTAAGGAGCCAAAAGCGATTTGTACCAAAGAAAAGTGAAGCATGATCATTTTCTCCCCGGGAAGCGTTGTATTTTTACAATGCTTCCCGTTTTTTTATTTCCCTTTATATTGTGTATGTGCTATACTGTAAACACAAAATAGGAGGTTTTTGCAATGAAAGGGAAGAGATTGCTTTCTTTGATCCTGAGCGTGGCCATGCTCCTTATGTGCATGCCCCTCAGTGCCTATGCGGCCAACGGAGAGTCCGTCATAGACAAAGTCACATATAAAGGGACATCCATCGCGCCCAAGGACAGGAACATAGTCCTGAGCGTGCCTGCCAGCTTCACCGGCAGCATAGACATGTCCAGCGAGCTCAGCATCAGCTACATAAAGCTCAACTATAAATACTTCGCGGAGATGTATCCCGAAGGCGCCACCATCAAGTACGGTGAGACCAAGATCCTGAGGACCCAGTACGAGGTCACCGAAAACGGCAAGACCTCGTCCTACACCAGCGATTACAAGGTAAGCCTCCAGAAAAACGAATTCATCTCCCCCAGCTTTGAGGGCAGGCTCAGCCTGCGCCTTTCCATGGACGGCAGCGCTCTGCAGCTTTCAAAGGCGCAGTTCGAAAAGCTCTACAAGCAGAATGACGGCAAGGCTATGGGCGGCATCACCATAGAGGGCGCCAAGGCTTCCGTGGTCACCTTCAGCGTGAACAACGGCAGCCCCATCGACACCTCCGTGGGCGGCAAGGTTCAGGCGGCAAACCTGGACAGGCTTTACCTGCAGCCCAAGGGCGTGGGCACCGCCAGCTTTAAGGTAAGCGCCTACGATACCGACGGCAAGACTGTGGACGGCTACATCTCCCTGGACGTGGAGGTCATCAAGTCCACAAAGCTGGCGGATATCAATATCGAGCTCAGCCAGCTGGAGACCTACGGCCTCAGGCGGGCGAACCTGGCCACCATCTTCCAGGAGGCTGCAAAGAAGGACATTGACAGCGTCAAGATAACCGAGCTTCCGACTCTGGGCAGACTGGTCCACAATTACAGCAGCGACGGAAGCTACGGCAATACCGCTTCCAGAGATACCTACATGTCCATCGCGGACTTCAACATGCTCAGCTACATCCCCAACAGGGATTCCATTACCAGGAACGTGGCCGACAGCGTAAAGTTCACCGCAAAGGACAAGGACGGCAACGAATTCACCGGCAGCATCAACATCTCTGTCATCTACCAGCGCATGGGCCTGGAGGACATGAGCGCCACCATCAAGAAGGGCGAGCCGGTCAAGCTCATAAACATCGCGGACATCCAGAAGCAGTACGAGGCCAACGGCAGCGGCACCTTCGGATATGTGTACTTTACTCTGCCCGACAGCAGCAATGCACAGCTCCGCTATAACTACAGAAGCGCCACTCAGCTGGGCGACGCTGTCAAGGAGACCGATGCCTTCTACATCACCGGGACCAACCGCAAGTACCTGAACAGCCTGTACTTCGTTCCGGACAGCGACTACTCCGGCAGCGTATACCTCTATTACGAAGCCTACAACAGCAATCAGCAGTACCCGCTCTTCGGCCGCATCCGCGTGAACGTGGCCACCTACGAGCTCACCGATCTGAGCTACTCCGTATATCAGGACGAGTACCTGAACTTCGAGGAGATAGGCTCCGACATCAACAGCAAATTCAAGTCCGCGGACGGAACCTCCGGCGGCTTCAACTACGTGAGATTCACCCTGCCCAGCGCCAGCTACGGCACCCTCTGGTATGGCTACAAATCTTCCCTCAATACCGGAAGCAGGGTCGGCTCCTCCGACAATTATTACCGCAGCGGCAGCGGCAGGCTCCTCTCCGACGTGAGCTTCGTGCCCACCAGCAGCTACTCAGGCTCCTTCGTCCTGAAGTACAACGCCTACGACAACTCCAACAACGCCTACAGCGGCGAGATCGAGATAAACGTCAAGGAGACCAAGTACGACGTTGAGACCCTGGTGCTGAACATCAAGGCAGGACGCAATCTGGAAATGCCCGTGACCGCCATCAACAACGCGGTCAGAGACGCCTCCGGCGGCGCATCCTTCAATTACCTCTACTTCAGCGACCTGCCCCTTTCCAGAAGCGGCGCCCTCTACTACGGACGCACCGCAGCCGATAAGGGCACAGCAGTGGAGGAGGACAGCAACGACGTATACAACAGGACCGGCAGTGAGAAGCTGCTCTCCGACGTGGTGTTCGCGGCCAATTCCGCCTTTGCGGGCGATACTGAGCTGGAGTACAGAGCCTTCGTAAGCAAGACCGATTACTACGACGGCAAGATCATAATCCGCGTGGCAGAGGGCAACGGGACCCTTCCCGACATCTCCTACGAGACTCCCAATAACCTGATCCTGGGCTTCTGGGGCGCTGACTTCTCCGATGCTCTCAAGACCCTGACAAACGATTCCCTGGATTACGTGATCTTCGAGCTTCCTCCCGCGGAGGCCGGCGAGCTGGTATTTGAATACACCAGCGATTCCAAGTACGGCTACAAGGTCAAGGCTGGAGATAAGTTCGACAGGCTTGGCAGCGGGGACCTGATCTCCGACCTGGACTTCGTTCCCAAGCTCGGCTACATCGGAAGCTTCGATCTGAACTATACAGCCTACGATTCCGTCGGCGAGCAGTACGACGGCGTGGTCAAGATCAAGATCCTGAGAGCCTCCGACTTTGAGGACGTGTCCAAGGTGGCCTATTACTACGATTCCGTGAACTGGGCTGTGGACAAGGGCATCACCGAGGGCACCAGCAGGACCAGGTTCTCTCCGGATAAGGACTGCACAAGGGCTCACGTTATCACCTTCCTTTGGAGAGCCAAGGGCTGCCCGGAGCCGAAGTCGGTAGTCAGCCCCTTCCCCGACATCAAGGATAGCGACTATTTCTACAAGGCTGCCATCTGGGCATTCGAGAACGACATCTACCCCGGTACCAAGGAGGGCAACTTCGCGGCTGACAAGGTCTGCACCAGAAGAGACTTCGTCTACCTGCTGTGGATGGCAGAGGGCCAGCCTTCACCCGGAACCCAGAAGAATGTGTTCGAGGATGTTAAGGATGATGATGCAGCTTGCAAGGCTATTCTCTGGGCCTACAAGACCGGAGTGACCGACGGCACCTCGGCGACCCGCTTCAGCCCCGACAGTTCCACAAACCGCGCTCAGGTAGTGACCTTCCTCTACAGAGCTTACAAGTAAACAAGGAAGCATAAGCAAAAAAAAGGCCGGATCCTTCATGGATCCGGTCTTTTGCTACGTATTGATTATGACCTGTCACAGCTTCTGGGTGTTGTCGAATACCGGGCTGTTGTTTTGGGTCTCAAAGGGCTGCTCGTAGTGGTTTCCGTCGTATTCCTCGTAGTAATGGGGCTGGCTGTAGTAAATATATGCATTCACGCAGCTGGCCAGTCTGGACACCAGGAAGAGTATCAGGAAGATGCGTATGAGGGAGAAGCGGGTCCTGCGGTAATAGGTATAGTGCTGCCCCCCGTAGGGATTCTGCCTGTAGCCGTTCTGACCGTAGGGATTCTGTCTGCTGCCATAGGGCTGGCTGTAGTCGTACTGAGAGTCCTCTGAGTCATCCTCAGAGCTGTAGGCATTCTGTCCGTACCCGTTCTGCGCATAGCCATTGGGCCTGCCTGAGCTGTAATAATAGAAATGGAAGGGACCGAACCAGCCGCTGCGGTAGCCGCCCTGGCCGTCCTGACGGTAGGTGCTGCCCCTTTCGGAGCCGTAGGCGTCATCATCTGAGCCGTATGTCCCGTAGCTCTGGTATCCCTGATAGCTCTGATAGCCCTGATACGAAGAGCCGTAGGAGGATCCAGGACCATAGGAGGAGTAGGCGGAAGAAGAGCTATATCTGAGCTGCTCGTCATAGATAGCCTTCTTCTGAGGATCCTTCAGGGTGTCGTAGGCCGCGTTAAGCTCCTTGGTCTTTTCCTCTGCCACCGCCTTGGACACATTGCCCGCATCCGGGTGGTAGTACTTGACCTTGTTCAGATAAGCCGCGCGTATCTTCGACTGATCCTCCGTATATTCACTTATTCCTAAAACAGAATAGTAGTTCTCCATTGGTCGATCTCCTGCACTGCCATATTGCTACGGCCAGCTGCAGATTGGGTGAAGCCCCTGTGAAGAGCAGGTAAAATCCCGGCTCCGCCAGGCTTCTTCTATATGCGGATGACGTCGCCGTTCTCCATCAGCGGTTCGAAAACGCCATTTTTGATGATCAGAGCCTCTCCGAAGAGATGCTCTGTGCGGCTCACAGTGCCATTTTCACCCCGCTTAAGCTCTCCGAGGATAAAAGACCCATCGGGCAGCACAAAGAAGCCTCTGAAGGCCTTTGAGAGGCTCTGGGGCACATTCCAGGAGTCCCTTCTTGCTATATCCTTGTAGATGTGGCGGCCGAGCAGTCTCTGGTCCGCGTTCAGGTTATAGTGGGGCAGAATGTTGGCTGTTGTTATGCCAAGCCCCTCTATCCAGCGCTTATATGTCAGGTCCCCCAGCTCCACCTCGTATTCGGGCTCCGCGTAGACCGTGTCCGCCATGTTCATGCTGCCTGCGCTGATGCCCATGACCAGTCCCTCGTAGTCCTGAAGCTTTTCCTTAAGGCCTATCTCGTGGAAATACCTGTTCTGGGTGGGCACGTGGCCCCCGGCAAGTATTATCCAGTCCGCCCTGGCGATCAGCTCGCCGGCGCTGGCATCGGTCTGATGATCCAGTATGTCGTAGCCCGTAATGTTGATCCCCGCGGCAAGAAAGCTCTCCAAAAGCCGCATCCAGTAGAATTCTGTTATCTCGTGCATGTCAGGCTCTGAGCACACGTAAAGGGCGTGAATGTCCTTTGGCAGCATCAGCTTAAGAAAGCCGATGAAGCCGTTGTCCGGGATCACTTCGTTCCGCTCGTCGTAGAGCGGGCTGCTGGTAAGTATGTATTTCATTTAGATCTCCTCTGAATCAAGAATAATGGTGAAGGGCCCGTCGTTCAGGAGCTCCACCTTCATGTCCGCACCGAATATGCCCCTCTGGACCCCAGGAACGTACTTTTCCGCCTCCTCGCAGATGTGATCATAGAGAGGGGAGGCCATGTCGGGCTTTCCCGAGCCTGTGAAGCTGGGCCTGTTGCCTTTTTTGCAGTCCGCGTAGAGGGTGAACTGGCTTATCAGCAGCAGCCTTCCGTCCACATCCGCCAGCGACAGGTTGGTCTTTCCGTTTTCGTCCTCAAAAATGCGCAGTCCGCACATCTTCTTCACCAGTCTGTCCGCTATCTCTTCTGTATCCGTCTGCGAAATGCCTATGAGCACCATAAAGCCGCGGTCTATCCTTCCGGTGACCTCTCCGTCTATGGTGACGCTGGCATGCTTAACTCTTTGTATTACGAATTTCATGTTATACCCCTTCTGCAAATGATACGGCCTCTGCCGCATCATCATTATACTATGGATTTCTGTTTTTTTACAATGCAATTCACTTAAGAAAAGGGCAGAGCATATTGACAAATACATTATATAATCTTATATTATGATATATAGACCCGCACAGGAAGGAGACTCCATAAAATGATACGCTTTGCAGCAGCAGGCTTTATGTGCATAGACCACTATCCTCAGTTCGGCGGACGCAGCTACGTCACCGGCAACGGCGTGGATGTGCTTTTCAATCTGCTGGACATGAGGAAGGACATCGAGGCCTCGGTGGTGGCCGCGGTGGGGGACGATGATTTCGGTCGCTGGGCCAGGGAGGAGTTCGGAAAGCGCGGCATCGACATGAGCCGGCTGGAGGTCCTTCCCGGCGCCACCACTCTCTACGAGCTTCTGCTCACGGAGGAGGGCGACAGGGTGCACCACCACATGGAGCCCGGGGTCTTCAGGGACTACAGCTTCCCTGAGGCGTCCATAGAGTTCCTTAAGAGCTGCGACTATATGCACACGGACTTCACGGGAAAGCTCATCGACCGTCTTCCTGAGATCTCCGCCGCAGGAACAAAAGTATTCTTCGACTTTTCCAAGAAGGCTCTGACTCATCCTGATACCAGCCGCGTCCTGCCGTACATTGAGTGCGGCCTGGCTTCCTTTGAGGATGATATCGAAGGCGGCATGCGCTTCGTGCAGGATGGGGTGAGGGCTGGCGCAAAGCTTATGATAGCCAGCTTCGGAGAGAAGGGCAGCATAGCCTTCGACGGCAGCTGGATGCACAGAGGAGAGATATGCCCTGCGGATACCATAGTCAACACCGTGGGCGCGGGAGACTCCTTCTTTGCAGGCTTCATCGACGGATATCTGGACGGTGCCTCCGTGGATGAATGCCTTCAGCGGGGCGCAGCCCGCGCAGCAAAGGTCATACAGACCTGGAAGCCCTATCTTGACTGAGCTTAGCCAAACAAGTCAACCTCTGCAGGCTGCCTGAGGGCAGCAGAAAAGGAGCAATCGATGATTATAGATATTCACGCCCATCCGGTGCTTTACGACGTTATCAACCCGGATGATGAGATTCTCAGCTTCAGAAAGCAGCAGTTCGGCGTCTTCAAGTCCGGGCGGGTCCCCCTGGACTTTGCCCTTCGCCTGATGGACAACGCAGGTATAGACAGGACCGTGATCATGGGTGCCGATTATTCGGCGGACAGCCCCAGGCCCCTGGTATCCAACGAAGAGATCCGCAAAATAGTGGATGCCGCGCCGGACCGCTTCACAGGCTTTGCAAGCGCAGACCCAAGGAAGGCGGACGCAGCCGAGACCCTGGAGAAGGCCTTCACAGAGCTCTCCCTTTCCGGCCTGTACCTGAATCTTTCCCGCCTCCACATGTTCCCCGACGATCCCAGGCTGGAGCCCCTTATGAAGTTCTGCCAGGACATGGACAGACCTGTGATGTTCAACGGCGGCTACAGCTGGACTCCGGACAGTCCCGCGAAATATTCAGAGCCCGTACGCTTCGAGGACATCGCATGCAGCTTCCCGCGCCTTCGCATCTGCCTCGCCCACCTGGGCTGGCCCTGGCACATGGAGACCATAATGATGCTGATGAAGTATCCGAACGTATACACCGACACCTCTCTTATATATATGGGTACACCTGCAAGGTACTACGAGCAGATCTTCTGCAGAGAGATGGATATAGACTGGCTGCAGAACTCCTTCGCCGACAAGGTCATGTTCGGCTCCGATCTGCCCCGCTGGAGACAGGTGAGGGCTATGGAGGGGCTGAAGGAGCTTCCCGTAAGAAAGGATGTATTGGACCGCATACTCGGCAGCAATGCAGAGGTATTCCTTGGATGGAGGAAAAAGGATGAACGTTAAGCTCTACGAAAAGCATATCGAATCCCGGAAGGAATTCGACCTGATACTCATAACGGACGAGGTCAGAAGCGCCGTGGCTGAAAGCGGCATTAAAAACGGCATGTGCGCGGTCATCACCCAGCACACCACCACAGGCATCATCGTAAACGAGGGTCTGCCCTGCGTGGAAAAGGACATAGAGATACTGCTGGAGCGCCTTGTTCCCCATGACTATCCCTACGTCCACACTCACATGCTTCCCTCCTACGGGACCTGCTCCGGCAATTCTCCGGGGCATCTTAAGTCCCTGATAGCAGGGAACCACTGCCTCTTCCCCGTGATCGACGGCAGGCTGGTCCTCGGTCACGCCCAGGACATCTATTTTGCGGAATTTGACGGGCTGCTGCGGAGAAGGTACTACATTCACATAATGGGCGAATAATTCAAAAAAGATTAAAAAAGCAGTTGACAAATAGATAATATGACCTTATATTATGAATGTCACAAAACTACAACACTTTCAATCAGTGAAGGGTCAGACAAAATGAAAAGAAAACCAGTGATTATCATAGCAGCGGAGGACGTAAACGATTCCTTCGGAAACGTGTTCATAATGAACAAGGAATATGCTGACTGCGTGCGTCTGGCAGGCGGCATCCCCCTCGGCGCGGGAGATTACAGGGCCATCAGCTCCTATGCGGAGTTCGCTGATGCGCTGATCATCCCCGGCGGACCTGTGATGCATCCTGCAAGATACGGCGGCATAGTCACCAATTTCATGGAGCTGGCAGGCTTTTCCGCCACCAGAGATGATTTCGACTTTGCCATCTTCGATGCCTTCTGCAGGGCCGGCAAGCCCATCCTGGGCATCGGCCGCGGAGCGCAGGTCATCAACGTGGCTCTTGGCGGAACTCTTGTAAGGGATATCCCCCAGCGCCTCACCAGTGAAAACGACATTACAGAGCATTCCAACAGAGAATTCGCTGTTGTGGATGGTACCCCGGGAGATTTCTCCCACCATTGGGGAACTCATAAAATAACATTAGCTCCGGACTCCGGTCTCGCAAAGATCATGGGCAGGGAGAGCATAGTAAACAGCTTCCACCGCCAGGCCGTGGACAAGCTTGGCGCAGGCCTTACGGCAGCCGCCTTCAGCGAAGACGGCGTTATCGAAGCTATAGAGCACGACAGCCTGCCCATCATCGGAGTCCAGTGGCATCCCGAGCATGCCTGCGAGGACTTCCGCAGGGGAGTACACGAACAGGACATTACGATTTTCGAGAGCTTCGTGAAAATGGTACAGGAGGGCTGCAATGAATAGACCTGTGATCCTTATCAACGGAGGCCCCGCCTTCGATAAGACCTTCGAATGCGACAGCTGGGGCATCAACAAGACCTATGTACAGGCTATAGGAGCTGCCGGCGGCGCTCCGGTGCTCTGCGCGGACGATTACAGCGCTGAGGACTACGCCCAGGTCTGCGACGGCCTCATCCTTACCGGAAGCTTCTCCTACTGCCCCCGCCCCGAGCTCAGGGACAGACTGAGCCAGATAGGCCAGAGCATAAGAGTCGAATACGACAGAAAGCTTTTCAACGCCTTCTTTGCTGCAAAAAAGCCCATACTCGGCATCTGTCTGGGTCATCAGATAATAAATGTGTTCCTCGGCGGAACTCTCTACAGCAACTTCAAGATGTGCGACGGCATAGAGCACATGCTCTCCGCTCACAAGATCAAAACTGAAGAGGGCTCTGTTATAAGACAGATCTTCGGCGATGATTTTTACGCCAACAGCCGTCATAACAATGCTGTTGAGACCCTGGCTCCCGGACTCAAGGTGACTGCCTGGTCCCCCGACGGAGTGATCGAGGCCCTCGAGCACGAGACCCTTCCCATCTGGGGCTTCCAGTTCCATCCCGAACGCATGAGAGGCGATCTGCCCGATCCCCCCATGGGCCCGGATTCCACAGAGCTTTTCAGATGGTTCGTACAGCAGTGCAGATAAACAGTTAACACACATTTTCTTGAGGTGAAGAAATGGAAGAATCCAAGATCCTTCTGGAAACAGTCGATCTGAAAAAATACTTCGAAAACAAGAAATTCCTAAGCCCCAAAACCGTTCTCAAGGCGGTGGACGGCGTCGACCTGAAGGTGCATCAGCACGAGACCGTCGGTCTTGTTGGCGAGTCCGGCTGCGGCAAGTCCACTCTTGGCAGAGCGATCCTTAAGCTGCATGAGCCCTCTTCGGGAAAGATCATTTTCAAGGGCAGCGAGATCCAGGACTACAAGTTCAATCAGATGCGTGAGATACGCAGGCAGATGCAGATGATCTTCCAGGATCCCTTCGCATCCCTGAACCCCAGGTACAACGTGCTTCAGGCGGTAAAGGCTCCCCTCGATGTGGCAGGCATAGGAACTTCCCAGGAGAGGACGGAAAAAGCCCTTGAGATGCTCAGCTACGTGGGTCTGAACGAAAGCTTCGCGGAAAAATATCCCCACGAGATGTCCGGAGGCCAGAGGCAGAGAGTAGTCATAGCCCGCGCCATGATACTGGAACCGGACTTTGTGGTCTGCGACGAGCCTGTATCCGCCCTGGACGTTTCCGTAAGGGCCCAGGTGCTGAACCTGATGAAGAAGGTCCAGAGCGAAAAGCAGGTGTCCTATCTCTTCATATCCCATGACCTTAGCGTGGTTCGCTACCTCTGCGACACAGTGATGGTGATGTACCTTGGAAAGATCGTGGAATCCGGCCCCAAGGAGGATATATTTGAGCGTTCCGCCCATCCCTATACCAGGGCTCTTCTTTCCGCCATACCCATCCCGGATGTGGCAGAAAGGCCCAAGAGGATAGTGCTGGAGGGGGATGTGCCAAGTCCTCTTAATCCTCCCTCGGGCTGCCATTTCAGGACCCGCTGCCCCTTTGCCACAGAAGAGTGCGCCAAGATCGAGCCAAAGCTCGATGTCCTTGAGGGCAAACACAAAGTGGCATGCCACTTTGCGGGCAAAATTTAACTAAAGATATATATCCGAGCGATCGGTTTATATACATATTTCTATTTTCCAATTTCAATTTAAATTGAGAGGTAAAATCAACATGAAAACAGCAAAAAAGCTTATCGCTCTTGTGCTTGCCATGGTAATGCTTGCTTCCTTTGCTGCCTGCGGCGGAGAAACATCCACTGATGCTCCCGCAGAGAATCCTGCAGAGAATCCTGCCGAAAACACCGGCAGCGAAGCACTGGACACCACCATTACTCTGGCTTACACCGCAGCATGGGACTCCCTGATGCCCTATTATTCCGCATCCGGTTCCATGGTCACCAGAGGCGTAAACAGCATGATCTACGACCGTCTTGCACTGGTCACCAACGGTGGTACCACCGTAAAGCCCAGAGCAGCCAAGAGCTGGTCCGTATCTGCTGACGGCAAGACCGTTACCTTCAACCTTGACGAGAACGCCAAGTGGCATGACGGCGAGCCCGTTACCTCCGCTGACTGGGTATTCACCTTCCAGCTGGTAACCGATCCCGCAAGCAAGGCCGTATCCATCGCCTCCGACCCCATGAAGGAGATCGCAGGCACCGATGAGCAGGGCTACTGCACCACCGGAGAAAAGCTTGGAGTTGAAGCTGCCGGCGATTATGCTTTCACCATCACCTTCAAGAACATCACCGATCCTGATGAATTCCTTGCAGCCTACAACAGAGACATCGCCGTACTGCCCAAGCACCTGCTGGAGGGCAAGGAGATCTCCTCTATCCTGAACGACGATTTCTGGACCGCACCCATCGGTTCCGGCCCGCTGGTATTCGAAAGCCAGCCCCAGATCGGCCAGGAGATGTATCTCAAGGCTAACAGAGACTATCAGTTCCCCGTTACCGGATTCGGCACCATGAAGTTGATCGTAGTTGCTTCTTCCAATACCGTTCAGTCCGAGATCAACGGCGATATAGATATCGTCGGCCAGGGCAACGGAGTTTCCAAGTCCAATGCTGATGTATACAAGAGCATGGGCGGAGAGACCATCAAAAACGACAACGGTACCGGATTCACCGAAGTCATCCTCAACAACCAGAGCCTCAGCGATGTAAACCTGCGTCTTGCCATGTACTACGGACTCGACCGTGAAAAGGCCTGCCAGGTAGCCACTGAAGGTCTCGGCTATGTTGTAGACTCCTATGTACTTCCCTTCTCCGATTACTGCAACACCAGCCTCAAGCGTACCCGCGACGTTGAAAAGGCTAAGGAATACCTTGCAAAGTCCAACTATGACGGCCATGCCATCAAGCTTGCCGTTGGCCCCAGCCGTACCGATATGGCTGCTCAGTTCAAGCAGGATCTGGAAGAAGTAGGAATCAACATCGAAATCATCAATGTAGATGGTTCCACCATGTTCTCCGGACTCATTGCACGCAACTATGATATGGGCATCTCCGGACACTCCGGTTCTGCTAACCCCATGTGGTTTGCTTACACCGTTCTGGCTTCTCAGTTCGGCAATACCTACTACAGCGTAAGCGATCCTACCTACGAAGAACTTGCCGGCAAGGTCTATGCCTGCACCAACAAGGCTGACAAGAAGAAGGCCATGGACGAGTTCCAGGAATACATCTTCAACAATGTTCCCTGGATCCCCCTCTATTACTCCAACTCCATCTCCATGGTATCTCCCACCATCGAAAATGTTGACTACAGATGCGGCGCATTCTGCAACGAAAACGTTTGGGAATGGGTAAAAGCTGAGGACTAATCCTTGAATTCTTTCTGCCGGGGGAGCATCCCTTCCTCGGCAGAGCCCTTGATATCCCGGGCTTCCTAAATCACGAGGAGAAAGAAATATGGCAAAATATATGGTTAAGAGATTGCTGACCATAATACCCATCTTCTTTGGTATAACAGCAATCATATTCATACTTTTGAACCTGGCCCCAGGGAGCGCTTTGGATGTGCTCGCCTCAGGCGAGGGCAATATGGATCCGGAGCAGCTTCAGCAGCTGAAGATCTCTCTGGGTCTGGACAAACCTATAATAGTCCGCTATTTTATCTGGCTTGGCGACATACTCCACGGAGATTTCGGCAGGTCGTACTTCAACAATCAGGATGTTATGCTGGCGGTGAAGCTGCGTATCGGTCCCTCCCTGCTCCTTACGGGAACAGGGGTCATAATGGCCATACTCATCTCCCTGCCCCTTGGCCTCATGGCTGCCTATAAGCCTTACTCCATCTGGGACAAGATCTCCAATTTCTTTGCCCTGGCAGGAGCAGTGCTTCCCGGCTTCTTCCTGAGCCTCGGACTCATCTACATCTTTGCTATCCAATTGAAATTACTCCCGACTATGGGTATGCATACAGGGACCAAGACCGATCTGATCGACCTGATCCACCACATGATACTGCCGGCATCCGTAATATGCTTTGGCAGCATGGGGGGCATGATCAAACAGACCAGGGGCGCCTGCCTTGAGGTATTCAACGAAGAATACATGAAGACGGCTCGTTCTAAGGGTATCTCCGAGGCTGCTGTAGTCATAAAGCACGGTTTCAGAAACGCTCTGATCCCGGTGCTCACCACAGTGCTGATGCAGATCCCCCACATCATCGGCGGTTCCACCATAACAGAACAGATTTTTGCATGGCCCGGCATGGGCAGCGCAATGATCAACGCCATTAATAACCGCGACTATCCCATGGTGATGTGTGTCGCCACTATACTTTGTGCCACGGTGCTGGCGACCAATATACTCCTGGATATAGTTTATTCCATCGCAGATCCCAGGATCACTTACGATTAGAAGGGGCTGAGCATGATGTTCGAAAAAATGAAAAAAAGCCAGGCATGGCGCAGATTCAAGAAAAACAAGAGGGCACGCTTTGCGGTGATCTTCCTTTCCATAGAGATCATAGCCTGCTTTATACTGCCTCTGTTTCTCGAATCCCTCAATCCCAATAAATCGGACCCGGTGCTGATCACCTGGTCGGCACCCTCTGTGCAGCACCTGCTGGGTACCGATAAGATCGGAAGAGACCTTCTTGCAAGGCTTCTTTACGGCGGAAGAGTATCCCTTACGGTGGGACTCATATCTCCCATGATAAGCCTTGCCATAGGCATACCTCTTGGCCTTATCGCAGGCTACTACAGAGGTATCCCGGAGGCCATAATCATGAGGATCGCAGACGTTTTCATGTCCTTCCCCAGCATGATACTGATACTTATACTGGTGGCTGTGATCGGCCCCTCCATGACCACGCTTATCCTGGTGATCGGGGTCATGGGCTGGACAGGCATAGCAAAGCTGATCTACGGAAACGTTCTTTCCATAAGGCAGAAGGAATACATCGAATCCAGCAAGTGCATAGGCCGCAACACTGCGGAGATACTCTTCAAGGAGATACTTCCCAACTCCATGGGACCCGTTTGGGTGACCCTGTCATTTAGGGTAGGCGGCGCCATACTGCAGGAATCCGGACTTTCCTTCCTGGGCGTAGGCGTTCAGGCTCCTCAGGCCTCCTGGGGCAATCTGATCAACGCAGCTCAGGATCTGCCCACGCTGATGCTTCGTCCATGGGCCTGGGTGCCTGCAGGCGTGCTGATCGTACTCACCACTCTGAGCTTTAATTTCCTCGGCGAGGGCGTACGCGACGCTCTTGACCCGAAGATGAAACTGTAAAGGGGGCAGCTGATATGTCAACACCACTGCTTGAAGTCAGAGACGAAAGAATCAACTTTATTCTTGAAAACAAAAAGCATGTATCCGCAACAGAGCATGTAAGCTTTAAGCTGGATTCCCACACTACCCTCGGTATCGTAGGCGAGTCCGGCTGCGGCAAGAGCATCACTGCCTCGTCCATTCTGGGACTGCTCCCCAAGGGCGCAGGATACGTGGCTGAGGGCGAGATACTGCTGGAGGGCAAGGATATTTCCAAATACACGCCGAAGCAGATGCAGCAGATCCGCGGCAAGGAGATCTCCATGATCTTCCAGGAGCCCATGACCTCTCTGAATCCTGTGTACCGCATAGAGACCCAGATGACAGAGATGCTGAAGGCTCACGACCCCAAGATCTCCAAGGCCGACGCTCATGCCCGCTGCCTTGAGATGCTTACAAAGGTAGGCATCCCAGCTCCGGAGCAGAGGCTCAGAGAATATCCCCATCAGCTTTCCGGCGGCATGCGCCAGCGCGTTATGATCGCCATGGCGCTGTCTACCAATCCGAAGATCCTTATAGCGGATGAGCCCACCACTGCGCTGGACGTTACTATTCAGGCCCAGATAATGGAGCTCATGATAGAGCTGAAGGAGTCCACCGGAACTGCTATCATGATGATCACCCACGACATGGGCGTCATCGCGGAAATGTCCGATTATGTACTGGTAATGTATGCTGGCCGTGTGGTAGAATATGCTGCAGTAAAGGAACTGTTCAGAAACCCCATGCATCCATATACCCAGGGCCTTCTGAAGTCCATCCCCAGGTCCGATCAGGACAGCGAGGAGCTGTTCACCATTGAGGGATCGGTCCCCGGTCTTACAGAAATGCCCCAGGGCTGCCGCTTTGCCAACCGCTGTCCCCACGCGACGGAGCGCTGCATTCAGAGCTTCCCGCCGACTGTGGAGCTGGAAAACGGCCATCAGATAGCCTGCTGGCTTTACGAGGAGAGTAAATGAAGATCCTTGGAATCGGAGATAATGTCTGCGACAAATACGATCACCAGAAAATAATGTACCCCGGCGGTCAGTCCCTGAATGTGGCTGTCTATGCCAGGAAGCTGGGGGAGGAAGCCGGCTATATAGGTGTATTCGGCAGCGACGAGGTGGCAGAGCACATCGTTGCCACCTTAAATAAGCTCAAGGTGGATATAAGCCACTGCCGGTATGAGGAGGGGACCAACGGCTACGCCATGGTCACCCACGAGGACGGCGACCGGGTCTTTTTAGGAAGCAACCGGGGCGGCGTGCTCCGGGTACATCCCCTTCGCTTTTCCGGAGAGGATCTTGATTACATAAAGGGCTTCGATCTCATCCATACATCGAATAACAGCTTCCTTGACGATCAGCTTCCGCTGCTGAAAACTGCGGGAGTTCCCATATCCTATGATTTTTCCGGTCAGTGGAATCAGGAGAAAAAGCTGGCCGCAGTGCTTCCCTATATAGATTTTGCCTTCTTCTCCGGAGGCGATGCCCCCGAGGAGGAGCTGAAGTCCGTATGCGTCAGAATGACGGATTCAGGAGTCAGAATGGCTGTCGCCACCATGGGCGGCAAGGGAGCAATGCTCTGGGACGGAAAAGAGTTCTACTTCCAGGCTCCGGACTATGTGGATCCTGTGGATACCCTGGGAGCCGGAGATTCCTTCGCCGCGGCCTTCATGATAGAGCTGCTGCGTGGACATAACGCTTCTCCGGACCATATAAGATTTGCGCTGAAGAAAGCCGCTGCATTTTCCGCAAAGACCTGTCTTGTGTATGGGGCCTTCGGGGAAGGCAAGCCTTACAAGAGACTTATTTCATAATAATTGGAGGAAACCATGATGAAAGAAAAATACGTCGGACGTGATGTCCACGCTGTTATTGCCGGCTTCAAGGCCGATCTTGAAGCAAAGGGCAAGAACCTGAAGGCCGTGTATTTTGTGGCCTGCGGCGGTTCTGAGGCTGCTCTGGCTGCAGGAAAGTATATGCTTGCCACCGAGACAAAGTGCCTTTCCGTCGGCAAGTACAACAGCAATCTCTTCGTTCACGATACACCCAAGACTCTGGACGACTGCTGCATAGTTATCGCCTGCACCCTGAAGGGCACTGCTGAGACCATCGAAGCCATGCGCACTGCCGAAGCCGCAGGCGCTTACACCATCGCCCTCACCGGCGGTCCCGATACCGATATGGCTAAAGCCGCATCCTGCGTCATTCTCTACAACGGCGGCGGAGTCGCGACCAATTCCACCTCCACCAGCGTACGCATCGCTGCCGAGATCCTCGGCCAGTTTGAGGGCTGGGAAGGCTATGACAAGGTCATTCCTCTCTTTGACAAGGTAAATGCCATCGTAGAAGCAGACAAGAAAAACTGGTTTGACAGAGCCGCAGCCTTCGGCAGGGAATTTGCCGGTGACAGCATCTTCTACATCCTGGCCAATGGTCCGCTTGAGGGTACCGCCTACAGCATGGCCTACTGCCATCTGAACGAGATGCAGACCAAGCATGCCGTCATGCTCCCCTCCGGTGACTATTTCCATGGTCCCTTCGAGACTACCACAAAGGAACTGGCATACGTGCTGCTGGAGACAAACGGAAGATCCAGAGCTCTGGACGAAAGAGTTATCCGCTTCTTTGAGCGTTTTGCCGGCCGTTACACCGTGATCGACGCTGCAGAATCCCAGCTTTACAAGGAGGCTGATCCCTCCATCGCAGAGTACTTCGAGCCTGTGGTCATCTGGCCCATCGAGCGTCTCTTCGTTGAGCAGATCGCAGAGGTCCGCGGCAGATCCATGGACGACCGCAATTACATGTGGAAATACGAATACTAAGTAAAATTGGGGCGGCTAATCGCCGCCCCGCAATTGTTTTTTTGCGCAAATAGATATATAATGAATTTGCTTTATGATCAACAGCAGCAGTGTCCAAGTTAATAACTATATGGTTGAAGTTCCGCGGAGAAGATCCATGCTAGATAAAACTTCAGCAAAACCCTTATATATTCAGATCGAGGAGGATCTGGAGCAGCAGATAGCTTCCGGCCTGCTTAAGCCCGGAGACCGCATACCCACAGAGGATGAAATGGTCAGCAAATACGGTGTCAGCATCATCACTGTGCGCCGTGCAGTTATTGAGCTCAGTAAAAGAGGTCTTCTGGATAAGCAGCAGGGCAGAGGGACCTTTGTCCGCGATACGCAGTTCGTGAGAGACAGCAGCTCCCTCATGAGCTTCAGCGAGTCCTGCAGAAATCAGGGCATGACTCCGGGAGCCAGGCTTTTAGAGGCAGCTCTCGTAGATCTCGATGAAAAGACCGCCAGGTCTTTAGGCCTTGAATACCCCAGCAAGGGCGTGCTTTTGTCGCGTCTCAGACTGGCTGATGACAATCCCGTAGTCATAGAAAAGAACTATTTCGGCCCTGAATACAGCTTTCTGCTGGAGCACAGCTTCAATAACAGCTCCCTTTTCGCCTTTCTTAAGGAATTCTGCGGTATAAGCATCAGCCGCTCCGACAAGGAAATAAGCCTTTGCTCCGCCCGTCCTGACGAGGCCCGGCAGCTTAAGGTATCCAAGGATACACCGCTGATAATGATACGAAGCACGGCCTACGATCAGAACGGTCAGCCCCTTTATGTGGGGACGCAGATCATGAACGGAAGGCGCTTTACGCTGAGATTCAGACAGGGTCTTTAGTTTTCCAAAGCTTATCTGCTGCAGCCCCAAAGTGCCGCAAAAATCAAGTGCGTATGTGAAAAATAATTGTTGACAAGCAGGGGGCTTGCGACTATAATCTAATAGTCGCAAAACTCCATATGCTGTTATAGCTCAGTCGGTAGAGCGCATCCTTGGTAAGGATGAGGTCCCCAGTTCAAATCTGGGTAACAGCTCCAGAAAAAAATCCCTTGAGAGATCAAGGGATTTTTCTTTGTCATCTTTTTCTTTATCGGCTTACAGGCCCAGGATCTCCAGCTCCTTGCTGTCGTAGTTGAGCACCTCCGCGGTACCGTCCTCCTTTACGCAGATCAGGTCCTCTATGCGG
>JAEEGF010076193.1_pt1 | contig 19266 bp, 15 predicted proteins | sample 9134171 | NCBI WGS metagenome assembly JAEEGF01 (sample SAMN16246542, study PRJNA631951) | gut metagenome | biome: gut microbiome; feature: rumen; material: AP-attached | host: Bos | place: Iran: Karaj | collected 2018-10
CTGCCTTCTTTATGAATATTTTTAGTGGTGATGAATATTTTAAATTTGAACAATATAAATTTGGCCCTTATGCACATTCAATTGAAATACTTTCACAGCAAATTAAAAGTTTTCAAGAAAGTTATCATTTAAAATCTACAACTGAGGCTGAAGTCTTATTATATAATAATTTAATAAGTAAAAAGGTCGAAGAGACGGTAGAAAAATATACTATTTATGTTCTTCAAGCATCAAGCTTTGTAAATTCATTTCAATCATGTCACGAACTTGAAGTAGCAGCAACAATCGTTGCTTTAGTTAAGCTATATCCTAATTCTTCTGATGAAGAACTAATCGAACAATTTTTTAAATGGCCAAAATGGGATAAAACTAGATTCTCTAGAGAAGAAATACAAATAGTTACTAAAAACCTTATAGAATCAAATATAATTAGAAAAGATTTAGTCGGGTATTCATTGCCATCATTCTCTGACAATACTTCTACAATGTATAAATATAGGACTTCTTAATAGAAGACTTATTTTATTAGTTCTAGTAATTGTTGAAGACATTTTTCTTTAATATCTTCTATATTTACATTATTTACTGCTTCATGGATTTTTTTCCAAAGTTTTGAATTAACTTGAGTATTTTCAAATTTATTGTTTATTCCTAATAAATCTTTTTCTATTCCATTTGGAATATGAATTATTTCGACATTATCTCTTTTTTTACATTCTATGATAACAGGATCATCTACTTCTGTTACGATAATTACTTTGTCATAATTCTCACAATCTTTTGTTGCATTTAATAAATTATAATGTCCACCTGTTTGTTTTATGCGTATTTTATTTGTAATAAAATATTGTGTCATTAGACGTATCAATAATTCTTGTAAAACAGTTAATTCAAAGCGTCCCTCGCAGAGTATACAGTAACTCATATTATTCGAAGGTAAATCACTAATATCTGAATCTTTTAGAGTTGATCCAGAATCTTCGGCAGCGATAGTTTTCTTGGATATAATAGGTAGTTCCTTAGATTTATATACATCTCCATAATCAGCTGCCGCCCGCAATTTTTGCTTTAGCACATTAGAAAAAGATGTATTAAATGCGTCTTCTATATCTTCTTTATCAAATAGAATAATATTTAACTCTTTACCTAAACAAAGTGCATCAACAGCATCTTTAGAATATCCAGACATAGAAATAAAAATTCCAATTGTACCTGAAAGCTTTCCATCAACCTTTCCCTTGAAGGAATAAATTGCAGAAGCTGGCATTTCATTTTTGTGCCACTTCATTTCTAGAAGAAAGAATTTATTAAATGCAAAAAATGAACCATCTATTTCTTCACCTTCAGGTCTAAAACTAGTTCTTGGTTCTAAATTTTCATTTTCAAGTAAAGCATTGATTATAGTTTCTAATTTTTTTCCTCTATCTCTATACCATTGGGAAGTCACTTTATCTGGAATTTCTTGTAGGGCTTGGTATTCTTTTTTTGCTTCTTCATAATTCATTTTTGTAATCTCTCTTTTTAATGTACTGTATAAATATATTTAATTCAATTTCTTTTAGCTATAACAAATATTTGAATATTGCATAAAACATTTCTTCCGGCCTCCGGGTATTTTGAGGAGTTGTCCCGGAGAGCGGTTTTAGCGTTTCTTTAGACAAAAATTGACAAAAAAAACACTAGCCCATTCCTTTTTGGCAAAACCCGACGCCTGAAAGCTTTTATGCAGAACTTTTATACAGAATTCAATAAAAATCTGAGTTTAACTGAAAAAAATGTGACTTTTAACGAAATTTGTGTTATTATCTTCTATATGATTAAGACTAAATGAGACAGTATGTGGTTATCTGAGATACTTAGGCGCCCCCTGAAAGACTGAAGTGTAATTTTTAGTTTTTAAAGTCCAAAGGCATTCGAAAAAAACGTTGTAAACGAGATTTTCAAATGCCTTTATTTTTTCAGGTTAATTGATTGTATCTGCCGGAGAAATACTTTTATCCTTTCATCAGAAAATCATCTATCTGTCGGGCACATTCCCTTCCTTCTGAAATTGCCCATACTACAAGGGACTGGCCTCTGTGCATGTCACCTGCAGTAAATACTTTTTCAAGCCGGGTTACGTATCCGTCTTTGCTTGCAACAGTTCCCCTTGGTCCAAGTTCTACGTTAAAGGCCTGGGCTGTATATTCCTCACAACCTGTAAAGCCTGCCGCAATAAGCAGTAAATCACAAGGAAGAGTTTTTTCTGTACCGCTGCGTTCTACAAGCTGACGTTTTCCATCAATCATCTGGAATTCAACCTGAACAGTCCGTACGGCGGTTATTTTACCATCTTCACTTATAATTTCTTTTACGGTTGTTTCATAAATGCGGGGATCGTGGCCGAACTTTGCAATGGACTCTTCTGCACCATAATCAACCTTGAGCACTTTAGGCCACTCCGGCCATGGATTGTTTGAAGCACGCTTTTCAGGAGGGCAGGGCATCATTTCTATCTGGGTAACGCTTTCTGCTCCCAGACGGATTGCAGAACCTGTACAGTCATTTCCTGTATCGCCGCCTCCAACAATCACTACATGTTTTCCTTTTACTGCAATACCCCAGCGGTCAAGAAGCATCTGGCCAATCTGTTCATTTGCAGGTTCCATGTCTATTGTTGAAAGAGCTTCCTGTGTTGCAATAACGCACTTTGTAACTGATTTTAGAAAATCAACGGCAAAGAATACTCCCCGGGAATCTTCTCCTTTTACATTAAGGGCGCGGGCTTTTTTTGCACCACAACAGAGGGCAACTGCATCATACTGATTCAGAATGTGATCTGCAGAAGTAGAACGGCCAACGTCTGCGTTAAAAACAAATTCAACACCTTCTGCCTTCATCAGTGCAATACGACGGTCTACAATTTTTTTATCCAGCTTCATGTTTGGAATGCCGTACATTAAAAGTCCGCCGGCCTTGTCTTCACGCTCAAAAACTGTAACTGAATGACCTCTCCGGTTAAGACTGTCAGCTGCTGCCAGCCCTGCAGGACCTGCTCCAATAACGGCTATTTTTTTACCGCTTCTTTTTGCAGGGGGCTGAGGTTTCATGTAGCCGGTTTCAAAAGCTTTTTCGATTATAAAAAGTTCGTTGTCGTGAACTGTAACAGGTCCCCCTCCTTCCTGTCCTGCTTCTACTACAGGATTTCCGCAGTTGCAGGCTTTTTCGCAGAGGGCCGGACAAACCCGTCCTGTAAATTCAGGAAAGCTGGAAGTTTTTAACAGTCTCCATGCTGCCATATCAAACTGGCCGTTGAAAAGTGCATCGTTCCACTCAGGAATATAATTGTGAAGGGGACAACCGGTAACCATTCCTTTAAGTTTAAGGGCTGACTGGCACATAGGAACTCCACAGTTCATACAGCGGGCAGCCTGCTCCCGGCGTGTTTTCTCATCAAGTTTTGGATGAAACTCCCTGAAGTTTTTTATACGCTCAAGAGGAGCAATGTTTCCATTTTCAATTCTTTTATAGTCCATAAATCCTGTTGCTTTTGCCATACTTTTCTCCTATGCGCTGCACTTTTTAAATGCTTCAAGAACTGCAAGATCATGTTCTTTGCCTGATTTTTCTTCTACAGCAATTTCCTTCATAATCCGCAGGTAATCATTTGGAATAATTTTTTTGAAACAGTTTTTGTAGTGAGCCCAGTCTGCAAGAATTGTCTCCGCTTTCTGACTGCCGGTTTCTGCTGCATGTTTTTCAATGATTGAATGGAGCAGCTCTTCATCAGTCTGATCTTTAAGGGTTGTAGTCTGATCATCAAGGGCGTACATTTTTACCAGTTCATGATTCAGACGTCTGTACAGGTCGTGATTTTCATCCAGAACATAGGCTATTCCTCCGCTCATTCCCGCACAGAGATTTTTTCCTGTACCCCCAAGAATTACTGCAGTTCCTCCTGTCATATATTCAAGACCGTGGTCACCGCATCCTTCTGCAATTACTGTTGCTCCAGAGTTGCGGACGCAAAAACGTTCTCCTGCAACACCATTGATAAAGGCGCTTCCGGATGTTGCTCCAAAGAGTGCTACATTTCCTACAATGATATTTGTGTCAGCACTGCCCTGGAATTCTTGAGGCTTTTTGATTACAAGTTTACCGCCGCTGAGACCTTTACCAAAGGAATCGTTGGCATCCCCTGTAAGGCGCAGAGTGAGTCCCTTTGGAATAAAGGCACCAAAACTTTGTCCGGCTCCACCCTGGAAATTAACAGTAAAGGTATCATCAGCAAGACTATTGCCGTAAAGTTTCTGAATCTCTGAACCAAGAATTGTACCTGCCGTTCTGTCAGTAGAATGGATTGAAATTGCTTCTGTGGCCTTAACCTTTTTCTGGAAGAGTGGCAGAAGTGTTTTTTCATCAATTGTATTTTCAAGCTTAAAGTCAAAGAGTGACCTGTCTGCTTTCCATTGATTGTTACCTTTTGAGTTTGCCAGAACACGGCTCATATTAACCAGGCCTGCCCTCTTAAATCCCTGCTGGTCCTTGATTTTTAAAAGATCAGTGCGGCCGCAGAGTTCTTCAACTGTATGGACTCCAAGTTTTGCCATAAGTTCACGCATTTCCTGTGCAATGAACTTCATGAAGTTTTCAACATATTCAGGTTTACCCGGGAATTTTGCACGAAGTTTTTCGTTTTGAGTTGCTACACCAAATGGACAAGTATCCAGCTGGCAGACACGCATCATTGAACAGCCCATTGCAATAAGAGGTGCTGTTGCAAAACCAAATTCTTCTGCTCCAAGAAGGGCCGCAATTGTAACATCCCTTCCGCTCATAAGTTTTCCGTCTGTTTCAATAACAACTCTTCCACGGAGACCGTTCTGAATTAAAGTCTGATGTGTTTCTGCAAGACCAAGTTCCCATGGTAAACCGGCATGATGAATTGAACTGATTGGAGCTGCTCCTGTTCCACCATCGTGTCCGGAAATCAAAATTACCTGGGCACCTGCTTTTGCAACACCAGCTGCAATCGTTCCCACTCCTGCTTCACTTACAAGTTTTACACTGATGCGGGCCTGGCGGTTTGCATTCTTTAAATCGTAAATGAGCTGGGCCAGATCTTCAATTGAATAAATGTCGTGATGTGGAGGAGGAGAAATAAGTGCTACGCCTGGAGTTGCATAACGTGTCTTTGCAATCCATGGATAAACTTTTTTACCAGGAAGATGGCCTCCTTCTCCAGGTTTTGCTCCCTGTGCCATTTTGATTTGAATTTCCCGGGCACTGAGAAGATATTCTTCTGTAACTCCAAAACGGCCGGAAGCAACTTGCTTAATTGCAGAGTTGTATTCAGTTCCAAGACGTTCTGGTTTTTCACCGCCTTCCCCTGAATTTGATTTTCCGTGGAGATGATTCATTGCGGCTGCCATACATTTGTGAGCTTCTTCACTGATAGAGCCGTAAGACATGGCACCTGTCTTGAAACGCTGAACAATTTTTTCTACCGGTTCAACTTCATCAAGTGGAATACCGCCGTCTGCTGGAAAATTAAAATCCAGCATGGCACGAAGAGTGTGAGGATGAGAGTTATCATCAACCAGAGCTGTGTATTCCTTAAAGCGGTCATAGTCTCCGTTTCGGGTTGCCTGCTGAAGGGCAATAATAGTTTCCGGATTATAAAGGTGACTTTCAGCCTGAGGTCCCCTGCGGAATTTATGTTTTCCTACAGAATCAAGATGTGTGTTTACAGTAAGCCCTGCAGGATCAAATCCCTGGGCATGATGATAGCGCACGTCTTCTTCAATTTCCCTGAGCCCGATTCCTCCAACCCGGCTTACGGTATTTGTAAAATATTTTTCTATAACGTCGCTGGAAATTCCAACGGCTTCAAAAATCTGTGCACTTTGATAAGACTGAATTGTTGAGATTCCCATTTTTGCAGCAATCTTTACAATGCCTGTAATAATGCCTTTGTTGTAGTCATCAATTGCAGTGTGGTAATCTTTGTCCAGAATTTTCTGATCGATAAGTTCGGCAATAGCTTCGTGGGCAAGATAAGGGTTGATTGCCCGTGCACCGTAACCCAGACACATTGCGGCCTGATGAACGTCACGAACTTCTGCTGTTTCAAGAATGATGGAAACTGCAGTGCGTTTTTTTGTGCGGATAAGATGCTGCTCAACTGCTGACACTGCAAGGATTGCCGGTATTGGAGCATGTTTTTTATCTACACCACGGTCACTTAAAATTATGATGTTGTAACCTTGTGAATAAGCTTCATCGATTTGTGCAAAAAGATTTTCCAGTACTTTTTCCAGTACGGGGCGTTGCGGGGTGTCCCCGCTGGAAGGGGTAGGATGCAACGAAGTGCAGCCGAGGGGAAGGCTTTCCCCTTCTACATCAAATAAAATTGAAAGGGTTTTTGATTTTAGTCCCTGCTGATTTAATGCGGCAATTTTGATGAGATCGGTTCCTGTCAAAATTGGATTATTGATTTCAAGGACTCGGCAGTTTGAAGGTGAGGGCTCCAGAAGGTTTCCGTCTTTTCCAACGTAAACGGTTGTGTCGGTAACGATTTTTTCACGAAGACTGTCAATTGGTGGATTTGTAACTTGAGCAAAAAGCTGCTTGAAATATGAAAAGAGGCTTGGATGTTTTTCGCTCATAACGGAAAGTGGTGTATCAATGCCCATGCTTGCAGTAGGTTCAACTCCATTTTTTGCAAGGGGCAGAATCATTTCGTTAACGTCTTCGTAATTCCATCCAAAGGCACGGTAAAGAATGTTTCGTTCTTCCAGAGTGTGCACTGGAATTTTTTTATTTGGGATTTTAAGTTCTGCAAGATGAAGAAGGTTCATGTCCAGCCATTCACCGTATGGGTACTGGCCTGCGAACTGGGATTTACATTCTTCATCGCTGATGATTTTTTTCTGAATGGTATCAACAAGGAGAATGCGGCCAGGCTGCAAACGTGATTTTGTTTCAATGTTTTCTTCAGGGATGTCAAGGACACCTACTTCACTGGACAAAATCAGCATGCCGTCTTTTGTGATGTAGTAGCGGCTTGGGCGGAGTCCGTTGCGGTCAAGTGTAGCGCCCAGCAAATCTCCGTCACTGAAAAGAATTGCTGCAGGACCGTCCCAGCTTTCCATCATGGTTGCCCAGTAGTGGTAGAAATCTTTTTTGTCTGCTCCCATGTTGCTGTCGTGCTTCCATGGTTCCGGAATACAGGTCATAACTGCAAGGGGGAGAGGAAGGCCGTTCATTAAAAGGAACTCCAGTGTGTTGTCCAGCATTGCTGAATCTGAACCGGTGGTATCTACCGCTGGAAGAATTTTCTGGATTTCTTCTTTTGAAAAAACTGATGAACGGAGAGTTTCTTCTCTGGCCAGCATGCGGTCAACGTTTCCACGGATTGTATTGATTTCTCCGTTGTGTGCAATAAAGCGGTTCGGATGAGCTCTCTGCCAGCTTGGTTGTGTGTTTGTAGAAAATCTTGAGTGGACAATTGCAAGGGCTGAACTGTAGTCCTGTGAATTAAGGTCGCTGTAAAAAGTTCTCAGCTCACGTACAAGGAACATTCCTTTGTAGACAAGGGTGCGGCTGCTGAGGGAACAAATGTAGGTTGCGGGATTTTTTGATTCTGGATTTTTTTCAAAGCTGCGGCGCAGAATGTAAAGGAGGCGGTCAAAGGAAAGTCCCTTCTGGCAGAAAGCAGGGCGGGCAATGAATCCCTGCCAGATTTGCGGCATGCAGTCCCTGGCTTTTTTTCCAAGAACTTCTGCATTAACTGGAACTTTACGCCAGCCAAGGAAAACAAGTTTTTCTGCCTCACAGCATTTTTCAAATCTTTTCTTTTCAGATTCGCACTTGTCTTCTTCTGAAGGAAAAAAGAACATTCCGATTCCATAATCACGCTCATCCAGCCCCTTTGTTAAATCAGCGGCCTCTTTCTTAAAAAAATCGTGACTAATCTGTACCAGAATTCCAACTCCGTCACCAGTTTCGCCACTTGCATCTTTACCTGCACGATGTTCAAGTTTTTCAACAATGCTCAGGGCACTGTCAACGATTTTGTGTGATTTACTTCCATCAATGTTTACCACTGCACCAATTCCACAGGCGTCGTGTTCAAATGATGGCTCGTAAAGAGTTTTCCCTTCAATTTTTCTACTTGTCATATCAAAGTTCCTTTTCTAACAAAAAAATAAAAGTTCTGAGCTTCCTCTTCTGCTGATAATTTTTTTGCCGTCTTTGAGATTTAAAAAAACAAAAGGCCACGGAAAGTACTTCGCACAATACGAAATACTTTCCGTGGCCTCTTTGCCTTATTAAAGAATATTATTACAAAATCGATTTTTTGTGTCAACTGTTATAGTGTAAGGGAGTGGAGGTTAGTATAGATTTTTTTTCGGATTTTATTCAGCATTTTTTTTGAAGATTTTGTTAAAACTTTTTTACACAATCTACAATTTTTTTTTATGAAAATAATTGACATAAATTTTTTTTGAGGATATATATAAAAACATCAAACGACAATGAAGTCGCAAAGAGTAATCTTTGCGACTTTTTTTGTTTTTAAATCATTTCACCTTTCCGGCTGAATCCTGACTGAGTGAAATAATGGCAGCAAAGGCGCTGAGATTCGAACTGGTGTACAACGGTCCGGAATTTCAGCGCTTTTTTTATGCCCTCTATAAAGGAGCTGAATTAAATGGAAACAGTAACTGAAATTTTTGGAGAAAATGTTTTTAATGAAACGGTTATGAAATCACGTCTGCCAAAGGAAACTTACAGACAGCTGATGAAGACAATCGAGGGTGGAGAAAAACTGGATCCTACGGTTGCAAATATTGTTGCTAATGCAATGAAAGACTGGGCACTGGAGAAGGGCGCAACTCATTTTACTCACTGGTTCCAGCCACTTACAGGAATTACTGCTGAAAAGCATGACAGCTTTATTAATCCTGTAAGCGGTGGAAAAGTTATTATGGAGTTCAGCGGAAAAGAACTTGTTCAGGGGGAACCAGATGCTTCAAGTTTTCCAAGCGGAGGAATTCGTGCCACATTTGAAGCGAGAGGATACACTGCCTGGGATCCAACATCCTATGCATTTATAAAAGACGGAACTCTTTGTATTCCTACAGCTTTCTGTTCCTACACAGGAGAAGCCCTTGATAAAAAAACACCACTTCTCCGTTCAATGCAGGCAATCAGTAAACAGGCTGTCCGCGTTTTGAAATTGTTTGAAGGAAATGAAGAAGTAACAAGCGTAAAGACAACAGTAGGTCCTGAGCAGGAATATTTTCTTGTTGATAAATCTGTTTATGACAAACGTGAAGATTTAATTTACACAGGCCGTACACTTTTTGGTGCAAAAGCTCCAAAAGGCCAGGAACTTGAAGATCACTACTTTGGAATGATTAAGCCTCGTGTTCAGGAATATATGAAGGATTTGAACCGTGAACTCTGGAAGCTGGGAATTCTTGCAAAAACAGAACACAATGAAGTTGCTCCAGCTCAGCATGAACTTGCTCCAATTTTTACAACTACAAATCTTGCCTGCGACCACAATCAGCTTACTATGGAAATGATGAGGAAAGTTGCTGACCGTCACGGAATGGTCTGCCTGCTTCACGAAAAACCTTTTGCCGGAGTTAACGGAAGCGGAAAACATAACAACTGGTCAATTTCAACTAATACAGGAAAGAATCTTCTTGATCCAGGTGCAACTCCGGAAAGCAATGCCCAGTTCCTTTTATTCCTTTGTGCAATCATTAAGGCTGTTGATGAGTATCAGGATCTGCTTAGAATTTCTGTTGCTTCTGCTGGTAACGATCATCGTCTTGGAGCTAACGAAGCCCCTCCTGCAATTATTTCAATCTTCCTTGGAGATGAACTTTCTTCAATTCTTGAATCAATTGAAAAAGGCCTTCCTTATGGAAAACATGAAAAAGAAAAAATGCAGATTGGCGTTACAGTTCTTCCTGAATTCAACAAGGATACAACTGACCGTAACAGAACTTCCCCATTTGCATTTACAGGCAACAAATTTGAATTCCGCATGCTGGGTTCAAGTGAATCAATTGCATGTGCCAATGTCTTTTTGAATACAGTTGTTGCAGAAGAACTCAGCCAGTTTGCAGATAAACTTGAAGGCAGTAAAGATTTTAAGGCTGATTTACATGAACTGATTTTGAACACAATCAGGGAACACAAAAGAATTATTTTCAACGGAAACGGCTATGATGAATCCTGGGTTAAGGAAGCTGAAAAGCGCGGCCTTTACAATCTTAAGTCTACACCAGAAGCATTGCCTCATATTCTGGATGAAAAAAATGTTCGTGTTTTTGAAAAGTTCGGTGTTTACAGTCGTGTGGAACTTGAAAGCCGTTATGAGATTCACAATGAAAACTATTCAAAAATCATTAACATTGAAGCAGAAACAATGCTTGAAATGTCAAAGAAGTTTATTCTTCCTGCTGCAAGTAAATATGCAGGTAAACTGGCTGAAACAATCAGCATGAAAAAAAATGTATGCCCTGACTGTGAAGCAGTTTACGAAAGTGAAATGCTTAAAAAAGTCAGCACTTTGACATCAGCAATTTTTGAAAAAACAGAAAAACTTGAAAGTGAAGTTTGCCAGGCAAAGAAAATATCCGCAGAGGAAGATTCTGGTAAGACAGCTTTCTTCTATAGAGAACATGTTTTTGAAGCAATGAATTCCCTGAGAGAATGTGCTGATGAACTTGAAGTAATTACACCAAAAGAGTTCTGGCCTTTCCCAAGTTACGGAGATTTGCTCTACAGCATTAGATAATTTAAATATTTTTATTGGAGGAATATATGAGTGAAGTTTGGAGTGTGTGGTTTTTAATTGGCGCTGCTCTTGTATTTTTTATGCAGTGCGGATTTGCAATGGTAGAAACAGGATTTACGAGAGCAAAAAATGCAGGAAATATCATCATGAAAAACCTGATGGATTTCTGTATTGGAACCCCAATGTTTATGCTGCTGGGATTTGGCCTGATGATGAGCGAAAATTATTTCTTTGGTCTGATCGGTAAACCTAATCTTCAGCTTTTTACAAACTTTGCTGAAGGGGACTGGTCTTCTTTTGTGTTTAACCTTGTATTCTGTGCAACAGCTGCAACTATTGTAAGTGGTTCAATGGCAGAGCGTACAAAGTTCTCTGCTTACTGTATTTATTCAGCAGTCATTTCTGCAGTAGTTTATCCTATTGAAGCTGGCTGGGTCTGGAACTCACAGGGCTGGCTTGCACAAATGGGTTTTGTTGATTTTGCCGGTGGTGCTGCAATTCATTCTGTTGGAGGAACAGCTGCCCTGATTGGAGCAATCTTCCTGGGACCTCGTATTGGAAAATATGATTATGATAAGAATGGAAAAGTAACAAAGGTTCATGCAATTCCAGGTCACTCTCTTACACTGGGAGCCCTTGGAACATTTATCCTCTGGTTCGGATGGTATGGATTTAACGGTGCTGCATGTACACAGCTTCTTGGTGTTGGTGGTCTGGCCGCAGTATTTACAACTACAACAATTGCACCTGCAGTAGCAGCTGTTACAACAATGATTTTTACATGGATTAAAAACGGTAAGCCTGATGTTTCAATGACACTTAACGCTTCACTGGCCGGTCTTGTTGCAATCACTCCTACTTGTGCTACAGTTGATGCTCTTGGTGCATCTGTAATTGGTATTGTTGCCGGAATTATTGTAGTGCTTGTTGTTGAACTTCTTGATCTTAAGCTTCATATTGATGATCCTGTTGGTGCAGTTGCCGTTCACCTTGCAAACGGAATCTGGGGAACTTTAAGCGATGGTCTGTTCAATGTAGAAAGCGGTGTTTTCTATGGCGGCGGATTTAAGCATCTTGGAGTTCAGTGTCTTGGTGAAGTTTCAATTGTTGCATGGACAGCAGTATGTATGGTAATCGTTTTCTGGGCAATTAAAAAGTTCCACGGACTCAGGGCCAGCAGGGAAGAAGAAATTGTTGGTCTTGATAAGCTGGAGCACGGAATTGATTCAAGCTATGCAGGATTTATTATGGCACCACAGGTTATGACTGAAGGTGCAGCAGGAGTAGGAGCATCAAGAGTATCAGATGATTCTGTACCTGTTGAAAAGTCTGTTCCTGTAATAAAGTCCAGCGTTCATCCGGATGCAAAATTCCATATGGTTACAATAATCACCCGTCAAAGTAAGTTTGATGAACTTAAGGCTGCAATGAATGATATAAATGTTACAGGTATGACTGTTACAAATGTTCTTGGTTGTGGTCAGCAGCACGGTAAAAATCAAAAGTATCGTGGTGTTGAAATGGATATGACACTTCTTCCAAAAATCAAGGTTGATATTGTAGTCAGTGAAGTTCCAGTTGATCTTGTTGTAACTGCCGCCAAGGAAGTTCTTTACACAGGCCGCATCGGTGACGGAAAGATTTTTGTTTATGATGTTCAGAATGTTGTAAAAGTTAGAACTGGTGAAGAAGGTTACGAAGCTTTACAGGATTAAAAAATAATTAAAAAAAACTGCGGGGTCATTATTCAATGATGTTCCCGCTTTTTTTATTTTTATATAACAATAAATTATTTTTTACTTTACATTTTATTCATCAGGAAATAAAATATATGCAGATTAGAAAATAAATTGTGGGTGCCTCAAAAAATCAATTTTTCGAGATGGCCTTATTTAAGAATGAAAAATGATTTTAATAATTTGTTTTTGCTCGAGTTTGAAACTTCTGTCATCTCTTGATATTCTGGAACGAAAGATTCCAAACAATTATCTCTATTTCTTGTTTATTTTTATTTTCACTAATTTTATTACTTCAGATTATTTCAGATTTCATTTAAAGCCGATTCCATGTGTTACAGAAAAAAAAGAATTTAATAAAAGTCACTCATGTGGCTTTTGGAAATAATATTTGAACAATAACGAAAACGCTTTCGTCTGTTTCCCATGAAAGCGGATGGAAGGAATGTTCTTTGACAATTTATGAGCGACTTAAGGGCAGTCATGGAACCTTAAGCTGCGAAGAAAATGCATTTGGGTTGCAACTGTCATATCGAATTTATAAATTATAAATGTTAAATATATAGATAAATTTGACAATAAAAAAATTAGTATATATACTGTATTTAGCAATTCGGTGGAGGTAATACATGAAATCGCTGAATACATTAAATATCTTGGATTCAATAGTTCCCATCAGTCGTTTTAATAAAGGGGAGGCAAACAGAATATTTTCTGAGGTGAAAAAACTTGGTACAAAAATTGTCGTCAAGAACAATGTTCCAGAATGTATTCTGATGAGTCCCCAAAGCTATAAACAGATGATGGATGAATATGAAAATGCAGTCCTTACAGCAGAAGCTGAAAAAAGGTTTTCTCAAAAGGTTGAATATATTGCTCAGGAAGATGTCATGAAAAGATTTGGACTTTCAGAAGAAGATTTGAGTGATGTTGAGGTAGACTTGGAGTAAAATATGGAGTGGAAAATCAAATATCACCCTCTTGCTCAAGAAGAATTGGCTAGGATGGATGGGGCTGTAAGAAAAATTGTTTTGAAGGGAATCATAAAAGTTTCTTCCAATCCTAGACCCCAGAATGAAGGCGGCTATGGTAAGCCTCTTGGAAACAAAGGTTCAAATAATTTAACAGGTTTATTAAAAATAAAATATCGGGATATTGGAATTCGAGTTGTATATAAATTAATAGAAGACGAAAAAACACATGAGATGTATATTCTGGTGATTTCAGCAAGAGCAGATAATGAAGTCTATGATATTGCAGGTAAGAGAAAGTAGAATCTCATAATAGCACAAAGTTCTTCCATGATTCATCAAAACAATGGTCAAAACCTAAATAAACTATTAGCCAAAATTTAAAAATATTATTTCTTTTCTTGTTCGGTAAAATCGGATTATTATTTACCTATGTATCAAGTAGTAAAACAAGTGCATTTTCTTCGCAAAATTGCATTCCGCCGTACTCCCATAAATCGTGATTTGTATGTCACACATAAATTGCAGTTTATTAGGACTAAAGCACGGTTTTTTTGAGGCTTGAAAAAAGTGGCACCAGATATAGCATTTTTTCTGGTTGATATAAAAGAGGCAGATCCACAAACTCATTCAGTTGCTAATTATTTGATGAATATGTTTTCTTGTAGTATTGAAGAGGCAAATCAACTGGGGTTCATCTATGAAGGTTTAGGTCATGTATTATGCGATTTATCTATCGGTGGCTATTCACCTGATACAGACATTATGAAGTATGTTGAGAATAAAATTAGAGAGGAGCTGAACTGGCAGTTTACAACAAGAAGTGTAGAGAGTGAAGCTGCAGATTTAAGTGGTCATTATTGTAATCTGGAGGATTTTAAATGAGAAAATATATATTCGGACTTGCACTTTTTTGTATCTGTGTTGTATTAAATGCTCAAAGTTATTCAAGTTCTGATGAAATGCTTCAAATAGAACTTGATTATAAATTCGAAGAAGAAACCGTATTTATGCCAGAATTTGGATTTCTCTTAAGTCCGTTTAATCCTGGAAAAAATGTCTTGTATCGTGAAATAAAGGGAAATACGCTGGTCCTTTACAATTTTCCTACTTATGATTTTATAAAGAAATCGCAATTAAGCGATGAGAAATTGTTATCTTTGGAATCAATTTGGTATGTTGAAAAAAAGGAATTAACAAACCCAGTAAAAATTAGAGCAAAAATAGGAGCTAGTAAAGAGAAGATGGTAAATATTGAAAATATAGAATTACGACTTGTATATTATGTTGATGAAAAAGCTGGCAAAGATATAAGTCCAGAAATGATAAAGTATGAAGTCATTACTATACCATTTAAATACGAACCATGAATTCGTATAAAAGTATTTTAAATCCTTAGTCACATAAATCGTGATTTGTATGCCCCACATAAATTGTTGTTTAACAGGACTAAATCACGGTTTTTTTGAGGGCTAAAAAAAGCGGCACCAGATGTAGCGTGTTTTGTTAACATAAACAGCAGTTTGTATGATAAAACTTCTGTTATGAAAAATATTTCTATTGACAAATGAAAAAATTGTCTGGAGGAATTTTCGAGCGAAATGAAAAAAGGAGGAGAATCCAGAAGTTAGTCCGATAAACCAAAATTTGTCGGAACTCAACGCGTGTGAATTGTTGAAAACTAGTTGAAAGCTGTGTGAGTTAGTCACATAAATTTCAACTTGTATCACTACGCAGGGAATAATCCGGTTAGGTTTACTGATCCAACAGGTAGAAATGATGTTTATGCTTTTTATAATGCAACATCAGAAGCATTAAAAATTGAAACAGAGTTACTTGTTGATGATGCAAGTACTCCAGAACCTTCAGATACAGCAATTCCAAAATGGGCAATATATGCAGTCGTAATAATTGGAACGGCGCTGGTTGTTGGTATTTCATATGAAATATATAAAGCTCAACAAGAAGGTTCACAACAGACTCTTCCACCAGGATATAGCTACAGTCTATCTGGTAATATTATTCGTTCTAACGGGACTATAGTACCCACACTTCCAGATGCATGGGATGAATATAATGGTGATGATTACTATAAAAGTAATCCAAAACATAATCAAAATGCTAGAGGTAACGCAAGTAAAGAGCCTGAAAATGCAGATAAGATGTTTTATAGGTCAATAAGGGACCCGCGTAAGGGACATGAGCATACAAGATGGTATAAAGATAAAAAAGGTGTTTTTCATCGTTTTATGGGCAGTAACAATGAATACCATTGGAATGGCTCGACTGATACTGGAACGAGAGTTGAGGATGTTCCTTCCGAAATACGCAAAGCATTAGAAAAGGGGGAATACTAATGTTATTTGGAGACAAATCAAAATTTGCAATAGAAATCAGTATTAATAAGATTTTAGGTGATAAATATGTGGGCGAAGGATGTTTTTCCGTTTTTATAAACTTTCAAGAATATGGCCTTAAAAAGAAATATGCCACAACTTTTCTATGTATTGCAGATCAACTCATAGATTTTTACAAAAACAAAAAAAACTCTAATCTAAGTTTAGGGAAAGAAACAAAGGAATTAATAGCAAATTCTTATTATATACATTATTTTACTGATAATATCATCAACGAAGAAAATCCAGAATTATCAAGTAAAATAAAAAATCTTATTGAGTGGGCACCGGAATCGGCCTTTGATGATGGATCTCATCTCATTCATTTTGATGATGGGGAGCAAACAAGAATTATTGGTTTCAAAAGTTGTAAAAAACAATCAAATTTTTGTGTAAAAGAAAAATCTATTATGGAGATTATAATTCCAAGAACTGAATTTAAGGGAATTCTATATTCTGCATATAGTTATTTACAATCTTTTGTTAAGGAATAAGATGGTGTAAAACAATGTTCTCAATTTGAATTTATTATTTTATATGTTAACAAGTTTAGAATTCTTCTCCTATTCCCCATGAGAGTGGGAGAAGAATCCGACCTTTGACAATTTAGCAAGCGGCTTAAGAAATTCATGGTACCTTAAGCTGCAAAGAAAATGCATTTTTCAGTTTGAATAAGTGCATTTTCTTTGCAAATTTGCAATCCTCGTTAGTCACATAAATCGTGATTTGTATGCCCCACATAAATTGCAGTTTATCAGGACTAAATCACGGTTTTTGGAAGGAAAAAAAATCACCGCTACCAGTAGCGTGTGTTGTTAACATAAATAGCAGTTTGTATGATAAAACTTCTGTTATGAAAAATATTTCCTTTGACAAATGAAAAATTTGTCTGGAGGAATTTATTAAAATTTTAATTAAAAAAATTGAAAGGAGGAAAACAGCTTGATTAATCCACAAAATCGTAATTTGTCGGAACTCAACGCGTGTGAATTTTTGAAAACGAATTGAAAGCTGTGTGAGTTAGTCACATAAATTTCAACTTGTATCACTACGCGGGGAACAATCCGGTGAAGTATTTTGACCCGGATGGACTAAGTGATACAGAAGATATTTTAATTGATGATCCAAAAGAAATTGGAAATATATTAAATAATCTAGGAAAGAATGTAGAGTCGTTTAAAGTAGTATCTGAGCTTGCAATGGAGTATTTTATAAGTGTAGATAAATTAGTATTTGTTGGAGAAAAGCCGGAAAAAGGAAATCCTGATTTTTCAGCAGATACCCCAGAAAAAGAAATTATATATTATTCAGAATGTCCAGATTATGAATTGATAATAACTGAAAAAGATTTTTCTTATTTTGACAGTAAACCTGGATGGAATTATGAACACTGCATAAGAGGATATGAATTTAAGTTTAAGATTGGGACTTATACAATACTTTTTTATGATGTTAATAAAGATGGATGGATAGATTTTAAGGAGGAAAGATGAAAATTAAATTAATACTTTTATTAATGTATTTTTTGTTTACTACTAATATATATTCACAAGAACCAAGAAAGTTTGATCTTAATATATTGAACTATAACCTTTCGTCGGGTGAAGTAATACAACTCTGGGGAAATCCTGATCATAGTTCAGAAGAAGGAATTATTCTTTATGAGTATGAGACAAATAATTCTGTGATATACTTAAATTTTTTTACAGACGATAAGTTAAGTTGCGTATGGGAAAAAAATAATGAAGGTGAAATTAGGGAATATCTTACTTTTAAACATTCATTCTTTGAGGAATCAAAAGAAAAAGGTGAATACAAATTGTCTGGATATGAGTCAGAAAAGAAATTGTTGAAAAAAGGATATGTCCAGAAATATTTCTATTTTTCACAATTAAAAAATGAAGTTAGGTTATACAGTAGTAGGGAAAATACAACAACAGTTGAAAAAGTAAATTATTACGCTTTCAGAGAAGATAGAATTGTTTACAGTTTTTATATAATTGAAAACTCTTCGAATAATACTGTTTGTGCATATATTATCTGTGATGAAAAACCTGATGAAAAAGTAATTCAAAGTACCGAAATAGGTTTTATAAAATATGACGTAAACGGTGATGGAGTGATTGAAAATGAGGAAGGAGATTGGTTTAATAATCGCTATTTTCTTGAAATAAAGAATAAGCAGAAGGCAAAATTTATTAGTTTTGATTATGATAAAAATGGAATAACTGAAAAAAATGAAGGTCATGCTCTTTCCTATTAATTTAGTAGAAAAAAACATATAAAAGAATTTTAAGGTGCCATAAATCGTAAATATTGGGAAATTGAATTTTTTAATGTATTGAAATAATTATACTTCTCCTATTTCCCATGAGAGTGGAAGAAGAATACGACCTTTGACAATTTAGCAAGCGGCTTAAGAAATTCATGGTACCTTAAGCTGCAAAGAAAATGCATTTTATGTTTTGAATAAGTGCATTTTCTTTGCAAATTTGCAATCCACGTTAGTCACATAAAACCTGATTTGTATGCCGCACATAAACTGCAGTTTATCAGGACTAAATCATAGAGGAATCTGAGAAATGAAAAGTAAGATAATTGTTTTAATTATTACATGCTTTTTCTTTGTTATTCATGTTGTTCTGGGATTTTCCTTTTATGAATATTTCTCAGAATATTTCATTTTCAGCATGCTTATATATTTCGGTATATTGATTTTTAATTTTTTTTGCTTACATTGGAAAGATAATCTCATTGCAAATTTTATAATTGAAAAAAATATTAATTATATTTTTATTTTTTTAGCAATTATCCATTTAGCAGTTTTTATAGTTACATTTATTAAATTTGATTGATTAAACAAATTAATGTATTGTACAGTGTGGATCTCGCTGATAAATGTTTGTCTATCAGATTACTTGTATTTGAAAAATAAATTAAAGTAACAAAAAAATATTGTTACATTAGTCACATAAACTTCAACTTGTATCACTACGCGGGGAACAAGCCGATACGGTGTTTGAATCCGGATGAAAATGATATTTTATTTGCTGATTGGAATAAAACTACAAATGAAATTAAATTGATATATATAACTGAGTTTCCTGGTGGTTATACAAGAGTGACATATGAAGCTAATATTGATATTACAAATATTGTTCGAAATGAAATAAATGGATGGCGTTTAAATCCTGACGTAAAAACAATGCCAAATCAACTCTTGGGTGTGGAAGAATTGGTAGTCAACAGGAAGCTCTTGATTCTACGAATGGGGTTTCATATTTATACGTACATGAATAGGAGATTTTAAAATGAAAAAAATGAATTTGTTTATAATCATGTTATTTAGTTTGGTTATTATT
>JAEEGF012221918.1_pt1 | contig 19266 bp, 3 predicted proteins | sample 9134171 | NCBI WGS metagenome assembly JAEEGF01 (sample SAMN16246542, study PRJNA631951) | gut metagenome | biome: gut microbiome; feature: rumen; material: AP-attached | host: Bos | place: Iran: Karaj | collected 2018-10
TTGATGGTAAATGACACCTTCAGGGATACCATAAGACCTGAGATTTGTGCCGGCGGCACTTACACCATCGGCGACAGCTCGTATGTCCTGTCGGGCGTCTACCCGCAGCATTATTCTACGATAAACAATTGCGACAGCACTGTGGTTGTGATACTTACGGTGAAAGATACGTTGCGCGACACCATCCGCCAAGTAATATGTGCAGGTGCAAAATTGGACACCAACGGACATCTCGGCTACAGTCCTGTGAGCGGCCGCAATTATCCACCGTATTACATGCAAGGTGTTTATACTCAGTATCTTCGTAATTTATCAACGGGTTGTTTCCTTGATTTGGTGATAGACTTAAGGGTGAACGATACTTTGCGGGATACGGTGCGACAGACGATTTGTCCGGGCTCGGTATTTGTCGTGAACGGCACCTCTTACACACAACCGGGAGTGTATAAGCAGTATCTTCGCGATGCCGACAGCTGTTTCCACGACTATGTGGTGAATATTACGATGAACGACACCATCCGCGATACTATCTATAGAACACTGAGGTCCGGCGAATTTTTCGACACCAACAATGTAAGATACCAATATACAGGCGTTTATGTCCAGCATCTGAGAGATTCGGCAACCAATTGTGCCCGCAATCTGGTGATATTTATTACCGTAAGCGATACCTTAAAACGCACAATATGTGCCGGAGCAAATCTCGATACCAATGGCGTAAAATACTATAACACAGGTGTCTATACTCAGTATCTGTTGGATAGCCTGACGATGCATTATTATTATTTGATAATAGATTTGCATGTCAACGACACCCTCCGCGATACCATCCATCCCGTTATTTGTGCCGGAGCACGTTTCGACACCAACGGACATCTTGGCTACAGTCCTGTGAGCGGCCGCAACTATCCGCCATACTATGTGCAGGGCGTTTACACGCAGCACCTGCGTGCCCCCGACAGCTGTTACCACAATTTGGTTATCGATTTGACGGTGAACGACACTCTTCGCGATACAATACATCCCGTTATTTGTGCTGGAGCACGTTTCGACACCAACGGACATCTCGGCTACAGTCCAGTGAGCGGCCGCAACTATCCGCCGTACTATGTGCAGGGTGTTTACACGCAGCACCTTCGCGCCCCCGACAGCTGTTACCATAATTTGGTTATCGATTTGACGGTGAACGACACTCTTCGCGACACCATCCATCCCGTTATTTGTGCGGGAGCGCGCTTCGACACCAACGGACATTTGGGTTACAGTCCCGTGAGCGGCCGCAACTATCCGCCATACTATGTTCAGGGCGTTTACACCCAGCACCTTCGTGCCCCCGACAGCTGTTTCCATAATTTGGTTATCGACTTGACGGTGAACGACACTCTTCGCGACACCATCCATCCAGTGATTTGTGCGGGAGAACGTTTCGACACCAACGGACATCTGGGCTACAGTCCGGTGAGCGGCCGCAACTATCCGCCGTACTATGTTCAAGGTGCTTACACACAGCACTTGCGCGCCCCCGACAGCTGTTTCCATAATTTGGTTATTGATTTGACTGTGAATGATACTCTCCGTGACACCATCCATCCTGTGATTTGTGCCGGAGCGCGTTACGACACCAACGGACATCTCGGCTACAGTCCTGTAAGCGGAGTGAACTACGGCCCGTACTACAATCAGGGCGTTTACACCCAGCACCTGCGTGCCCCCGACAGTTGCTTCCACAATCTTGTAATAGACCTCACAGTCAACGACACAATTCGCGACACCATCCATCCCGTCATTTGTGCCGGAGCACGTTTCGACACTAACGGGCACTTGGGCTGTTCGCCTGTGAGCGGTGTGAACTACGGTTCGTACTACAATCAGGGCGTCTATACACAGCACCTGCGCGCTTACGACAGCTGTTTCCACAATTTGGTAATAGATTTGATGGTGAACGACACCCTCCGCGACACCATACATCCTGTCATTTGTGCCGGTGCTCGTTTCGACACCAACGGACATTTAGGATGTTCGCCCGTGAGCGGTGTAAATTACGGTCCGTACTACCATCAGGGCGTTTATACGCAGCATCTTCGTGCTCCCGACAGCTGTTTCCACAACCTCGTAATCGACTTGACCGTAAATGATACAATTCGCGACACCATACATCCAGTTATCTGTGCTGGAGCGCGTTTCGACACCAACGGACACCAAGGATGTTCGCCCGTGAGCGGTGTAAATTACGGTCCGTACTGCCATCAGGGCGTTTATACGCAGCACCTTCGCGCTCCCGACAGCTGTTTCCATAATCTGGTAATTGATTTGACTGTCAACGACACCATCCGCGACACCATTCATCCCGTCATCTGTGCTGGAGCCCGCTTCGACACCAACGGACACCAAGGATGTTCGCCCGTTAGCGGCGTGAATTACGGTCCGTACTACAATCAGGGCGTTTATACGCAATACCTGCGCGCCCCCGACAGCTGTTTCCATAATCTTGTGATTGACTTAACGGTGAACGACACCATCCGTGACACCATCCATCCTGTGATTTGTGCTGGAGCGCGTTTCGACACCAACGGACATTTGGGCTGTTCGCCAGTGAGCGGCGTGAACTATGGTCCGTACTACAATCAAGGCGTTTACACCCAGCACCTTCGTGCTCCAGACAGCTGTTTCCACAACCTTGTAATAGACCTAACTGTCAATGACACAATTCGTGACACAATTCGTGACACAATTTGCGCCGGTGCCGTGCTCGACACCAACGGACATTTGGGTTGCAGTCCTGTTAGCGGTAACAACTATCCGCCGTATTATCTGTCAGGCGTTTACACACAGTATCTGCGTGACACCACTACGGGCTGTTTCCGCAACCTTGTCATCAATCTCTCGGTCAACGACACCCTGCGCGATACCATTTACGACACCATCTGTGCTGGAGCGAAACTCGACACCAACGGTCATCTGGGTTGCAGTCCTGTAAGTGGTCGTAACTATCCGCCGTATTATCAATCAGGAGTTTATACACAATATCTACGCGATACCACTACGGGTTGTTTCCACAACCTTGTCATCAATCTTTCGGTCAACGACACCCTGCGCGACACCATTTACGACACCATCTGTGCCGGAGCGAAACTTGACACCAACGGACACATGGGTTACATGCCAGTAAGCGGTCGCAACTACCCGCCGTATTACCGACAAGGGGTTTACACACAATATCTGCGTTCTGCCGACAGCTGTTACCGCAACCTCGTCATCATTCTCACCGTTAACGATACTTTGCGCGACACCATCACACGTTATGTGTGTGCGGGAGCTAGTTTCGACACCAACGGCTATCGTCATCATCTGCCGGGGATGCACACACAGCATCTGCGTCAGCCCGACAGCTGCTACCATAATCTGGTGATAAACCTTGTTGTTTACGACACCCTTCGCGACACCATCACACGCTATGTATGTGCTGGAAAGAGTTTCGACACCAACGGATATCGTCATTACCTGCCGGGCATGCATACCCAGCACTTGCGACACCCCGACAGCTGTTACCACAATCTGGTGATTAACCTGATTGTCCACGACACCATACGCGACACTATCACACGCGATGTGTGTGCCGGTAGGAGCTTCGACACCAACGGCTTCCGCTATTTCCTGCCGGGACAGTACACCCAGCACCTGCGTCAGCCCGACAGCTGCTATAACAATTTGGTGATAAATATGATTGTCCACGATACCATCCGCGACACCATCACACGCGAGGTGTGTGCCGGAAGAAGTTTCGACACCAACGGTTACCGCTATTTCCTGCAGGGACGTTATACACAGCATCTGCGTCAGCCCGACAGCTGTTTCAACAATTTGGTGATAAACCTGACTGTTCGCGACACCATCCGCGACACCATCCATCGTGAGGTGTGTGCAGGCAGGAGTTTCGACACCCTCGGTCACAGATATTTCTATTCGGGGATATACACACACCATCTGCGTCATCCCGACAGCTGTTTCTATAACTTGGTGATCGATTTCCAAGTCCGCGACACCATCCGCGACACCCTTTACCGCGAGATTTGCGCCGGAGCAAGTTTCGACACCCTCGGACATAGTTATGTTTTTACGGGATATTACACCCATCATCTGCGTCATCCCGACAGCTGTTTTTACAACCTTGTGATAGACCTCTTTGTGCGCGACACCATCCGCGACACCGTCCACCGCGAGGTGTGCTCGGGACATACTTGGGATACCAATGGAGTAACCTATTATAATACCGGATTTTACACCCAATATTTCAGAGATTCGGTAACGATGTGTTTCCGCAATCTGGTGATAGACCTCATTGTGGCCGATCCCAACAGGGTGCATATCTACGAGAGTATCTGCAAGGGCGACAGGTATCTGTTCAACGGCGTTTATTATCACACACAGGGCATTTACCGGTTCAGCACTTGGGATGCCAACGGCTGCGACAGCGTCACCGTTCTGCACCTGCGGGTGCTCGACACGGCGATGACGCATGTCTATGACACCACTTACGGCCGCTATTATTGGTTTATGGATTCGGTTTACGACCACAATGGCGATTATTACCACAAGGTGGACCGCGGGGTGAACGGCTGCGACAGCTCTATTGTCTTGCACCTGTTTTTCTGCGATTCGACGATAACCGAGTTGTTCGACACCATCTGCAACGACTCCGCGTATCGTTTCAACGGACGACTGCTCACAAGTTCGGGACGCTATGTGCACAACACTCGCGGTCATTCCGGTTGCGACAGCATTGTGGTGCTCAACCTGACGGTGGTGAATTATCCGCGGCTGTCGATAGCCGATTCGGGACATTACTGCTACGGAGGCACTGCTATGCTGAAAGCCGTCACCAACGGCAATGCAGTAAGCTGGTCGTCGGATCCTCCCGACCCAAGCCTTGTCGGTCAGGAGCACAACCCTACCATCTATGTGTCGCCAATGGAATACACCGTCTATACCGTGGTGGTGGACAGTGTTCCCCGCTACAAGGCGTGTCCTGCCTCGGCGTCGAAGGTGATGAACAAGCCCACGGTGGTGGAGGCACGTATGCTCGTCCAGCCTGAGGAACTGAACATAGACAACAGACAGGTGAAAATGACCGATATCAGTGTCGGCAATGTGGTAAGTCGCTACTGGCTGTTACACGAGGACGACCCGATGACTTCGCCGCGAGAGGTGTGGGACGAAGTGGTAGTGTGGCATACAGTATCGCAAGAGAGCGACTCGCTGAAAGTGCGTCTCAAGGTGGTTAACACTAACGGCTGCGAGGATAGCACGGACAGAATAATACCCATACGCAGGGGCGATATATGGGTGCCCAATGTGTTCACCCCAGGCAGCGACATCAACACCCATTTCAGGGTTGGAGGCAACAACGTCATTGAATATGAGATTAGCATCTACAACCGTGGCGGCTTGCTGGTGTACCGCAGCACCGACATCAACGAAAGTTGGGACGGCACTCACAAAGGACAGGACTGTGTGGAGGGTTCGTATGTATATGTGATTAATTACAGAACCAAGTCGAACCCAAGTAAACCTTTGAAGACAGTTGGATCGATACTGTTGTTGAGATAAAAGAAACCGAAGATGAAAAACGGAAAAGAGATAAAAGTAACCAGCATGTTGCGGCGTTCGATATTTCGGATGGCCGTGCTTGCCGTTATGCTATCTTTTTCGTTCGGCACGATGGCGCAGAACAGAGTGTCCACTTACGGTACGGAGTTCTGGGCGGTGTTTATGCCCAACCCGAACCCCGGCTCCCCCGACTCTCTGGTTGATTGCAGTATCTATGTGGCTTCGGCGACGGGACGTCCCTGCTCGGTAACTGTGGAGAATCCCGTTTTAGGGAACAGCATTACGAGGTATATACAGGGCTCGAGGTTGAGTGTGATAACAATACCCAATTCGTGGGTGTATCTGCGGAATCCGTCGATAAACGCCCAAAACAAAGGCGTGCGGATTTATTCCACCGACACCATTGTCGTGTGGTCGACCAATTTCGGCTACTACTCTTTGGATGCCACAACTCTGCTCCCGACACCTATCCTTGCTGATGAGTATGTCGTCCAGACTTATCCTCCACCTGTTTTCCATGGCTCGAACTATCGCAGCTCCATTGCCATTGTGGCTACGGAAAACAACACAACGGTGCGTGTGACGCCATCGGTAAGCATATTTGCCGACACGGTGCGTCAGGCGGGAACGGCACTGACATTCAGCATGTCGAAAGGACAGTCGGTTTATCTGCGTTCGGTAGGTGCCAATGTCGCAGGAGACCTTTCGGGAACGTTGGTGAAATCGTTGAATTGTAAAAAAATAGCCGTGTTTACGGGCAACGAAAAGACGGTGATTCCCGACACCGTTGCTGCCGACCATATCTACGAGCAGGCCTATCCTTCTTATTATGCAGGCAAAAAGTTTGTTGCCACCAACACTTATCTCGGCCGCCAGACGTCGAGCAAGATCGAAATCGTAAGAATAATAGCCCTTCACGATAATACAAAGCTGTATAGGGACGGGGTGCTCCTGCACACCTTTCCCCGCAAGGGAAACACCTATCAGGACACATTGACACAGCAGCAAGGCGCGGCATATTACGAAGCTGACAAACCCGTGCATGTTTATCAGTACAACGTGGGTAACGCTATTCAGGGAAATGGGTCGGGAGACCCGTCGATGGTATGGCTTACGCCCGTTGAGATGATGTCCGACAGTCTGCGTTATGCCGTGCTTAATACCAACAGGCTTACAAATGTGCCCACCTCGCCGAATTACGGTAAACGTCTGACAGGCCATTTTATAAACATTGTGGTGCATACCTCCGACACCTCGAATATCGTGTGTGGCGGCGGCGCGCGGCTAAATGCTTGGAATGTGGTGCAGGGAGAGCCGTCGCTCTGCTACGGAGTGTTTTTGTTGAATGCCAGCGACTCCAGTGTCTTTGTTTTATCAGGGGCGAGGAGCAGTGCTTTTGTCTATGGTATTGGCGGAGCAATCTCGTACTCGTATTCGGTGGGTGCCGCCTTGCGTCCTGTCGACATGGCTGTGGACAGCGTGCGTGTCCGTGATATCCATGTGCAGCACTATTTCAATGCGGGATGTAGCATCGAGTTCGCTTCGGAAGTGCAATATACACACGACAGCGTGTTGTGGGATTTCGGTGACGGAAGCCGTATCCTTAAAGGCGACACGGTGAACTATGCCTACCGGCGTGCCGACACTTCGTTCGTGGTTACGATGAGCGTGTATTCCTCGAACGGCTGCGATATTTTTGTGGATACAATGATGTTCTCGCCCATCTATACCGACACCCTGCGCGACACCATACACCACAACATGTGTGCCGGAGCCAGTTTCGACACCAACGGATATATGGGCTACCTTCCGGTGAGCGGCCGCAACTACCCGCCGTACTACAACGAAGGTCTTTACACTCAGTATCTTGTCGATACCTCGTCGGGATGCCTGCACAATCTCGTTATCGACCTTACGGTGAACGACACCCTGCGCGACACCATTTACGACACCATCTGCACAAGCGGCCGCACGACGATAAACAATAACGTTTACACCGCCGAAGGCATATATCGACAAAAACTGAAGACGCCAAAGGGTTGCGACAGCATACTTGCTATTGTGATAACCGTGGCCGACACCATACGCTCTACCATAAGCCAGACAATTTGTGCCGGATCGAGCTATGTCGTAAACGGCCAGACTTACACCTTGCCGGGAAGCTACCGTCAGCACCTGCATACGGCATCGGGGTGCGACAGCATACTACACATCAATATCGCTGTTGGCGACACCCTGCGAGGTATCATCTACGACACCATCTGCACAAGCGGCCGCATTACCATAAACGACAGCGTGTACACCGCCGCCGGCACCTACCGCCAGAAACTGAAAACGTCTCGTGGTTGCGACAGCATACTTACCGTTGTGATAACAGTGGCCGACACCATACGCTCTACCATAAACCATACTATTTGTGCCGGTTCGAGCTATGTCGTGAACAACCAGATATACATCTTGCCGGGCAACTACCGTCAGCACCTGCATACGGCATCGGGTTGTGACAGCATACTGCATATCAATCTCTTTGTCCTCGACACCATCCGCGACACCGTGCGCCGCACCATCTGTGCCGGAGGCCGTTTCGACACTCTCGGCCACAGTTTCCGTCAACGGGGAGTGCACAAATATCAGTACCGCGGGCAGGACGGCTGTTTCCACAATCTTGTCATCGAAATTTCGGTGAACGACACCCTCCGAGACACTGTTTACAGGACACTTCTTGCTGGCACCTCGTTCGACACCAATAATGTATCTTACCGTAATGCAGGCGTTTACACGCAATATCTGCGAAATCCCGACAGTTGTCTCCACAATCTTGTAATCAATATTTCGGTGCTCGACACTTTGCGCGACACCATACGTCCTGTTATCTGTGCCGGACAGCAGTTCGATACCAACCGCAGTCAGGGCTACGGGCCATACACGGCAGCCGGCGTATATACCCAGCGTCTGCGCAAAGCCGACAGCAGTTGTTACAACCTCATAATAATACTCACGGTAAACGACACATTCCGCTCAAGGCGTAACGACACCGTCTGTCGTGGCGACGCCTTCACTTACAACGGCTTGCTCAACTACCTTTCGGCCGATCCATCGTTGCAAGATACAGTGATAACCTACAGGCACTCATCCGTCAAAGGCTGCGACAGCACCGTGCTTATCAGCCTGCACATCAACGACACCATACGCACTCATCGCTACGATACTATCTGTGCCGGAGGTGTGTTCAGATACGAAGGCGTAGCCCATACGTTGACCGAGGACTTCGTTTTCCGACACCTGAATACCAAAGGTTGCGACAGCAATGTGGTGGTTCACCTCTATGTCAAGGACACCTTCCACCACAACCGTTACGACTCTGTATGTGCCGGCCATGCCTTTGTGTATGCCGATACCGCTTTCTATACCACGGGTGCCCACTTGTATGTACATACCGCACGTAACGGCTGCGACAGCAATGTGGTTGTAAACCTCTGGGTGAAAGACACTTTCCGCACCACCCGTTTCGACACTATATGTCGTGGCGACACTTTCACCTACAACGGACTCATGAATTTCTGTCCCGCCGATCCGCTGTTGTACGACACTGTTATTACATATCTCCACCAAACCGTGCGTAACTGCGACAGCAATGTGGTGATACATCTTCACATCAACGACACCTTCCGCACCGAGCGTTACGATACAATCTGCACAGGCAAGGTGTTCCGCTATCAGGGTGTGAATCATACCGTGACCGAAGATTTCGTGTTCCGTCATCAGACAATGGCAGGCTGCGACAGCAATGTGGTGGTGCACCTGTTTGTGAAAGACACCTTTGCCGATACCATCCACCGCATCATCTGCGACGGCGAACGTTTCGACACCCTCGGTCAGTCGTATACCCATACCGGATTGTACCGACATTCCTATTTCACCCCCGACAGCTGTCTGAACAATCTTGTTGTCGAGCTCAATGTGCTGGATACCACCCACATACATATAGATTCCACAATGTGCGCCGGCTCGGTGTTCCGCTATGGCGATTCGTTGTATTACCTGCAAGGTGCTTATTATCAGGTAGTTCGTAATTCAAATAACTGCGACCTTGTTTTCATAAACTTGACTATCACGGACACCCTCCGCGACACCATCCATCCCGTTATCTGTGCCGGTGCCCGTTTCGACACCAACGGACATGCGGGCTGCAGTCCGGTGAGCGGACAGAACTACGGTCCCTATTATCGTCAAGGCGTTTACACACAATATCTCCGCACTCCCGACAGCTGTTTCTATAATCTGGTGATAGACCTTACGGTGAACGACACCCTGCGCGACACCATCCATCCCGTTATCTGTGCCGGCGACCGTTTCGACACCAACGGACATGCGGGCTGCAGTCCGGTTAGCGGACAGAACTACGGTCCATATTATCGTCAAGGCGTTTACACGCAATACCTGCGTGCTTCCGACAGCTGTTACCACAATCTGGTGATAGACCTTACTGTGAACGACACCCTTCGTGACACCATCCATCCTGTAATCTGTGCCGGCGGTAGTTTCGACACCAACGGACACCTCGGATGCACCCCGGTGAGCGGACAGAACTACGCTCCATATACCACTCAGGGCGTTTACACGCAATATTTGCGTGCTCAAGACAGCTGTTACCACAATCTGGTGATAGACCTTACGGTGCACGACACATTCCTCGTCCCGCTGCACCCCCGTATTTGTATCGGCGACACCTTCTACAACAACGGTAAACCATATTACACCACAGGTTTCTATACCGACAGCCTCAGCACCGTTCATGGCTGCGACAGCGTAATTACTATAGACCTCGTGGTGTTCGACACTGTGCGCGATACCGTTTACAGAACACTCTGTGCCGGAACCACTTACGACACTCTCGGCTACAGATTCTATCTCGACAGCGTGTATCATCTGGAGGTGCCCGACACTTCGCCTTGCGGAAAGCATTATCTTACCATTTATCTCACTGTCGTAGATACCCTGCGCGACACCATTTGGGCAACTATCTGTGCCGGAGCGGCCTTCGACACCAACGGACATCTGGGCTGCAGTCCGATAAGCGGCCAAAACTATCCTCCTTACTACCTGCCGGGTGAATACAAGCAGTACCTGCGCTCTCCCGCTGGCTGTTTCCAGAATCTGGTCATCTACCTCTCGGTGACGGACACCCTCCGCGACACCATACACCCTGTTATCTGTGCCGGGTTCCCCTTCGACACTAACGGACACGCAGGCTGCAGTCCCGTAAGCGGACGGAACTACTCGCCATATTTCCTGCCAGGCGTTTACACCCAGTACCTGCGCTCTCCCGAAGGCTGTTTCCATAATTTGGTGATAGACCTTTCGGTGAACGACACCATCCGCGACACCATAGACCGCATGGTGTGCGCCGGCGTAAGCTTCGACACCAACGGACAGAGCTATTTCCAGCCGGGACAGTACATACAGCATCTGCGACAGCCCGACAGCTGTTTCAACAACCTTGTGATAAATATATCCGTGCGCGACACCCTCCGCGACACCATACATGCCACCATGTGTGCCGGAGCACCGTTCGACACCAACGGACATCTGGGATGCACGCCCGTGAGTGGAGTTAATTACCCGCCATACTTCCTGCCGGGAGTCTATACCCAGTATATGCGCTCCCCCGAAGGCTGTTATTTCAACCTTGTCATCGACCTTGCCGTGCGCGACACTCTGCGTGATACCATCTATCGCACGGTATGCGCGGGCGTGAGCTTCGACACCAACGGACAACGTTATTATCAGCCGGGGCAGTACATACAACATCTGCGTCAACCCGACAGCTGTTACAACAATCTTGTGATAAACATATCCGTGCTCGACACCGTCCGCGACACCATCTACCGCACCGTATGTGCCGGAGTAAGCTTCGACACCAACGGCAGCCGCTACTACCTGCCGGGACAGTACACCCAGCATCTGCGGCAGCCCGACAGCTGTTACAACAACCTTGTGATAAACATCTCCGTCCGCGACACCGTGCGCGACACCATCTACAGGGAGGTGTGTGCCGGAGCCAGTTTCGACACCAACGGCCAGTCGTTCTACTTTCCGGGCACCTTCACCCAGCACTTGCGACAGCCCGACAGCTGCTACAACAACCTTGTGATAGTGATGACGGTGCGCGACACCATCCGCGACACCATCTACCGCACTATCTGCGCAGGGGAGACCTTCGACACCAACGGACGCTCCTACGCACAGCGCGGGGTGTACACGCAATATCTGCGCGACCCCGTAACCCGTTGCTACAACGATTTGGTGATTTTCCTCACCGTCAACGACACCTTCCGCGACCATATCTACGACACCGTGTGTGCCGGAATGCCCACCTCGCACAACGGCATCTATTATTATATGCCAGGAACCCATCTGCAGCACTATTACACCGTGCTCGGATGCGACAGCATCGTGGCTATACATCTTTACGTGCTCGACACCATCCGCGACACCGTTTACCGCGAAGTGTGTGCCGGTGCCAGTTTCGACACCAATGGCGTGCATTACTATTTCCAAGGTTTCCACACACAACATCTAAGGGACAGCGTTCCGGGCTGTTTCCACAATTTGGTGATACATCTCACCGTTCGCGACACCATACGTGCTCATGTTTACGACACCATTTGCGAAGGCACCACATACCGTTTCAACAGCTCATATTACACTACCACAGGCGTTTACCGATATATGATGAAGACGGCCGAAGGGTGCGACAGCATAACCTACCTGCATCTGCAAGTCAATCCGGTAACTTGCGTGCGGGTTTTCGACACTTCGTACACCCACGTCTATTACTATCACGACTCGGTTTACACCCGCAATGGCGTTTACCGTCATCTGCTGCAGCGCGAAGGCACCGGCTGCGACAGTATGGTGGAACTGCATCTCTGGTTCTGCGATTCGGTACTCACCAAAGTTTACGACACAATCTGTAACGATTCTACATATCTCTTTGGCGATGATATACTTACGCATAGCGGAGTCTATTATCGTGTGGTGCCGAGCTATCTGAACTGCGACAGTATTATAGAGCTGCATCTGAAGGTGGTGGACTATCCACGAGTGGAGATTGTCGATTCCGGTGGCTATTGTATAAACGGCTACGCCACGCTGAGAGTCGTTACCGACGGCAACCGCATAGTGTGGTCGTCGTTCCCGATAGACAGTTCGTTGTTCGGGCAGGAGGGCAACACCACAATCTATGTTTCGCCATCGCGTCACACGATATATACCGTGGAGGTGGACAGTGTGCCGCGTGTGCGCACCTGCAAAGCCTCGGCGTCGTTGGGAATACACAAGGCCTCCACTGTGAAGGCGCAGATGGCCCGCGACCCGATGGAGACCACGATGGAGCACCTGCAGACCAAGTTCGCCGACATAAGCGTTGGCAATGTGGTGTACCGCGAATGGCTGTTCCACGAGACATCGCCTTTGGCTCCCGACAAACGCTACGAGTACGACAGCATAGTGTGGTACTCACCCCTTGTGGAGAGCGACAGTTTCCGTGTGCGTCTGGCCGTGCGTAACGACGTCGGTTGCACCGACACTGTCGTCAATATGTATCCCATACTGAAAGCCGACCTTTGGGTGCCCAACGCCTTCACTCCCGACGAAAACCTCAACTACTTGTTCAAAGTAGGGGCGTACAACCTTGCAGAATACGAGATTTACATCTACAACCGAGGCGGTCTGCTGGTGTTCCACAGCACTGACCCCGACGACAGCTGGGACGGCACCCACAACGGCAAGCCCTGCATCCCGGCATCGTATGTCTATGTTATTAACTTTAAAACGAAAGTGCATCCCAAACAGTCGCAGAAAAAAGTCGGCTCGGTGTTGCTTATAAGATAGGAGATGAAACGGACAACCGCCATAAAACGGATGATGGTGCTGCTGGCAATTGCCTTGAAAGCAACTACCTGTTCCGTGTGGGCTACAACAACGTGATGGATTACTAGATAAACATCTATTCCCGTGAGGGACTTCTGGTGTTCCACAGCACCAATCCCGACATAAGCTGGGACGGCACTTGCAACCACAAAGACTGCAAGGCGGGCTCGTATGTTTACGAAATACATTATACCACAGTAAAATATCCAAAAATAGTCCGCGAGAAAACGGGTTCCGTGCTTCTGGTGCGTTGATTTAGTTTGATTTATGTGAGAGTTAAATATTTTATCCGTTTTTCTTATTTGTTAAATTATTGATAATCAATTATTTGTTTTATTACATTGATTGATATGGCTGTTTTTTAGCAGATAGTTGTAAAAATGTTTTGATTTTTAGGAAAAAAAACGTAAATTTGCAACTTATTTGTGGCTGCATTCCACATCGATTTTTTGAACGAAATAGAGAACAATTATATGAGAGATAAACTCCCTGCTTTTTTGAAAAAAGTGGCTCTTTTCCTGGCTCTGTCAGTGTTGGCGGTGGCACCTTCTTTGCGTGCCCAGCAGCCTTATACAACATATACATTGCTCAACAACTACACTTTCAGTATGGGTACGGGCAATAGTACGTCATGGCTTTCGCCACAGCCAACGTATTCATACAACAATTTGCGATACGATTGGGCTTCGCCTATTTTTGACATTGGCTTCGATTTTATGTTTGAGGGTCGTGTGTACTCGCAGTTCAAATACTTCAACGGCTCCATGTGCTTGGGATCTCCGCAACTTTCTTACGGCAACGGATATTACAACACTCCCTTTGGCACCACTTATTCAGGTTACAACCTGCCGAAAATAGTTGCTGTAGGAGCCCCGCTTGTCGCCACAAATTTTACTTACGGCGTAGTGGGTACCGCACCAAACAGAGTGGGGGTGTTCACTTTTACAGGATATTTTTATCAGTCAAGTGCCAACACTGTCGAATTCCAGATACAACTTTACGAGAATACCGGTGAAATACGTTTGCTTTATGGCTCGAGTTACAACACCACTGTAAGAAGTTACCAGACAGGCATAGCAACCACCTCGGTGGATTTGGCCACAGTTAACCCAAGGACACATACCGTTAGCTACGTCCAAACCAATACCACATATACTGCATGGCCCGGGCAATATACTTACTATAGCTTTATGCCACCCTACATACCCTGTGCGTACTTATATAATTTGTCGGTGAGAAAACGAGATGTAAGCAGTGTGTCTCTCACATGGAAGATGTTTGGTGGATGGGCTTCAGATGTCTCTTACGTGATAGAATACGGGCCCACAGGCTTCACACGAGGCTCCGGCACAAAAATATCGGCACGAACCCAGCCAGTAACCATAGGTGGTCTGCAACAGGAGACGGACTACACTTTTTACGTGCGCGCCGTGTGCGACACCTTCGACACCAGCGCATACAGCTATGGGGTGAGGTACACCATCACCTCGGGAAGCCTGAACACATGCATTGATTTTTCCGCACTTAATTCGCAAGGTGTCACATGCACCTACGGCGCGTATCAGAATTATGGGAATTACAGCCGTACTTACCCCGGCCCATACGCCACCGTCGGCTCTGTGGACTATGGACAAGATAGGTATGGCTCGCAACAGTTGCCTGGTAGCAGACATACGGTACACACACTTGGCGAAATGGACTCATGTTCGGGATACCAACTGTCCAAAATACCCCCGGGCGAGAACAAGTCGGTGCGTTTGGGATGCGTCTACGGACAGAACCTCAGTCAAGCAGTGTCGTACGACATAGTTGTGGACACTAACGAGTCCGACATCGTATTGCTGAGATACGCATGTGTGTTCTACAATCCATCAGGTTCGCACACCGCTGACCGGCAGCCACGCTTTGTGCTTGAAATTCTCGATGCCTCCAATAACCCTATCAGTGCAACATGCGGCTCGGCCGATTTCAACTCCTCAAATGCCGCCACACCCGGTTCGGGTTGGAACCATGGCTTGACCTCCGACATATTCTGGAAAGATTGGACCCCCGTTGGCCTCCATCTTGCTGCATATCACGGACAAACAATAAAAGTGCGTTTGGCGACATTCGCATGCGGACAAGGCGCCGCCGAGCATTTCGGCTATGCCTATTATACCCTCACTTGCGCCAAGGCAAAGATTAGCTCCTCGTCTTGCGTGATGGGAACCCGTACAACGCTTGCGGCTCCAGCGGGTTTCAACTACCGTTGGTATTGCTCAACCGATACCCTGCACCCGGTATCCACGAACAGGACAATAAGCATAATACTCGACTCCAACTACTATTATTATTGCGATGTGTCTTTTATTGACAATGCCAACTGCAAATTCCGCGTGTACCACGACTACCATCTGCTACGAGATACACTATACGGCTCCATTGCACCCGAAATATGTGCGGGTTATTCCTTTGTCCAAAATGGCGATACCTTGACACGTGCCGGCGTGTACAGTCAGTCTTTGCTTACCGTTGGTGGATGCGACAGTGTGCTGAATATCAATTTGATCGTTCGCGACACCCTTCGCGACACAATCCACCGCACCATCTGTGCCGGACAGGTTATCGACACCAACGGCCATCTGGGCTGCGCCCCCGTGAGCGGACACGACTATCCGCCATACTATCGCACAGGCGTTTTTACCCAATATCTGCGCGACACCACTTTCGGCTGTTTCCAGAATCTGGTTATCGATCTCACAGTGAACGACACCCTGCGCGACACCCTCCGACGAACCATACGTGCCGGAGAACGTGTCGATACCAACGGACATCTGGGATTGACACCCGTGAGCGGGTCCAATTACCCGCCGTACTACAACCAAGGCGTATATACACAATATCTACGCGATACGGCTACAGGCTGTTTCCACAACCTGATTATCGACATCATCGTTAACGACACCATCCGCGACACCATTCGCGACACCATCTGTGCCGGTGCCGTGCTCGACACTAACGGCCATCAGGGCTGTGTGCCAGTCAGTGGCATCGACTACCCGCCTTATTACCTGCAGGGTGTTTACACCCAGTATCTCCGCGATACGGTAACGGGCTATTTCCGCAATCTTGTCATCGACCTCACTGTGAACGACACACTGCGCGACACCCTCCGCCGCAATATCTGCGAAGGCGATTTCGTTGACACCAACGGACATCTGGGATGTGTCACCGTCAGCGGAGTGGATTACCCGCCGTACTACAATCAAGGTGTTTATACCCAGTATCTGCGCGACACCCTTACGGGATGCTTCCACAATCTGGTTATCGACATCACCGTTAGCGACACCGTAAGGGATACCGTATATCGCACCATCTGCGCCGGTGCAAGCTTCGACACCAACGGCGTTAGCTACACACATGCCGGATTTTATTCTCAGTTGGTGAACGACAATGTAGCACCTTGTTACGTCCACCGCCTTTACATCGACCTCACGGTTAACGACACCCTTCGCGACACCATACGCACCACTCTCTGCGCCGGAGCCGTGCTCGACACCAACGGACATAAGGGTTGCGTTTCCGTCAGCGGAGTGGATTATCCGCCATACTACCTGCCGGGCGTTTACCGTCAGTATCTGCGCGACACGGTATTAGGCTGTTTCCAGAATCTTGTTATCGAAATTGCTGTTAACGACACCCTTCGCGACACCCTCCGCCGTCATCTCTGTGCTGGTGAAGTACTTGACACCAACGGACACCGAGGCTGCGTGCCTGTGAGCGGGGTCAACTATCCTCCTTACTATCTGCCGGGCGTGTATCATCAGTATCTGCGTCATCCCGTTACCGGATGTTTCCAAAATCTGGTAATCGACATCACAGTTGCCGACACCATTCGCGACACCGTGTTCCGTTATATCTGTGCTGGAGCCAGTTTCGACACCAACGGCCAGAGTTTCTCGCGTACAGGCTTTTACACACAGTTGCTGCGCAATCCCCAAACGCAATGCTACAACCGACTTTACATAAAAGTCACAGTGTACGATACGGTCCGCGACACCATACGTCCGGTGATCTGTGCAGGATCGAGCATCGACACCAACGGACAGAGCTTCACCCAGACGGGTTTCTACAATATTCTGCTGCGCGACAGCGTGACGCAGTGTCTCAGCCGCCTGTATATCGACCTCACCGTCAACGATACCTTCCGCAACGTTATATGGCATACTATCTGTGCCGGTGCCACCTTTACGCAGGCAGGACAGACCTATTACCGTCAAGGCACCTATATCCAGCGGTTCCAGACCATACATGGCTGCGACAGCATTACGGAGATAAACCTTAACGTGAACGACACGATACGTGACACTATACGTCGCACGATATGTGCCGGTGCAAGTTTTGATACCAACGGCCAAAGCTATACGCGAGCTGGATTCTACAGCCAGCTGTTGCGAAACAACGCCAGCGGGTGCTACAACCGACTATATATACGTCTCACAGTGCGCGACACCATCCGCGACACCGTTTACCGCATACTTTGTGCCGGAACCACTTTTGACACCAACGGACAGACTTTCTCGCGTACCGGTTTCTATAGCCAGCTTTTGCGCGATCCGGTAACTCATTGCTACAACCGATTGTATATCGACATTATTGTGAACGACACCCTCCGCGACACCGTGGAGCATGTGGTGTGTGCTGGAAAGACCGTCGCTGTGAACGGACATCCCTATTATCGCGACGGCTGGTATCGCCAGAAAATGCGTACTCCCGGCGGCTGCGACAGCGTCCTGCACATCCACATCATTGTGCCCGACACTCTCCGCGACACCATCTATTACGATATCTGTGCCGGACAGACGGTAAATCTTAACGGACAGACATATACCACCACTGGTTGGTACCGTCAGAAATTGCAAACCCGAGATGGCTGCGACAGCATCCTCAACATACATCTGTCGGTGTCCGACACTATAAGCGACTCGCTATATCTTACAATCTGCGTAGGCAAAAGCATCGAACTGAACGGACAGACATTCACCAAGAAAGGCTGGTATCGTCAGGATTTGCAGACAATAAAAGGTTGCGACAGCATTCTCCATGTCCATATCGACTTGGACACCCCCCGAAATCTGAAGGCCATCTACAAGATGACACCACAGACAATCTCTATGCAGAAGATGCAGATCAAATTCTCCGACTACTCCACCGGCAACCCCTTCGACCGCAAGTGGATTTTCCGCGAAATCCCCGTCAGGTTCGACGACGAGGAAGTCCTGCACGAGCGTTTCACGCACTACACACCTAGCTACGAGAGCGACTCGCTGCGGGTAACTCTTATCATTATGACCAACTTCGGCTGCTCCGACACCACCTCAGGCTCATACCCGATACTGAAAGGCGAGGTGTGGGTGCCAAATGCCATCACCCCCGACGCCGACCAGAACAAAGAACTAAAAGTGGTTTGTTACAATATCGACAAGTACGAGATAATGATTTATACAAGGGCGGGTTTGCGTGTGTTCCACTCCACCAATATCGACGAAAGCTGGGACGGCACCCACAACGGCAAGCCGTGCCCCTCTGGCACATACGTTTACCGCATGATTTATACTACCAAGTCGAAACCCGACGACAGCAACGAAAAAAGCGGAACGGTGCTGCTTGTGAGATAAAACCTAACGGACTCTGCGATGTGTCATAAAATGCGTTGCTACAAGGGTTTGATACAGATAACGGCAA
>JAEEGF010206489.1_pt1 | contig 19264 bp, 28 predicted proteins | sample 9134171 | NCBI WGS metagenome assembly JAEEGF01 (sample SAMN16246542, study PRJNA631951) | gut metagenome | biome: gut microbiome; feature: rumen; material: AP-attached | host: Bos | place: Iran: Karaj | collected 2018-10
ACCCATACGTACACCGCGCATCAGCCGGAGCCGACGGACAGTCCGGAACCGACGGAGAGCCCCGAGCCTACGGACAGTCCGGAGCCGATGGAGAGCCCTGAACCGACGGAAAGCCCGGACGAGGAGGCAGACAATGGATAGGATCTGGTATTACAGCAAGGGCGGGGAGGAGAACTTCGGTCCGTATACGGAAGAGGATCTCATCCGTCTGCTGCAGAAGCATATTCTCAGTGAAAACGACTATATCTGGATGAGCCGCCTGGATGACTGGGTCCGGGTCGGTGATTCCATCTATTCTTTCTATTTGGATGAGACGGAAGCGTAGGAATCTGTTATGATTATAAAAGTCAGAAAAAGGAGGCAGTCTGCATGAAAAAGAAAATGGTGCTGTTCACTGCCATGGTTATGCTGTGCATCTGTACACTGCCCGGCTGTGGAGACGTGGATGCCTTGGTCGACTCCGGTTTCTTCAATACCAGGGGCTGGTGGTTTGTTCTCCTGTCCGTAAACTTCTTCATCATCATTGTAATGCTCAGCTTTCTGAGAAAGCTGAAGAAGGGTCTGACAGACAAACCGATTGCGACTGACAGTTTTACAGAACTCTGCAAAAAGGTCATCGCAATGAAGATCGAAAGCGAGAACGAGGCCTGAAATCTGCACACGGGCTGAAACAACGGAATGGAAAACCGATGAACGGAACAAGTAGTTTCCTGTACAGTGCCAAGAGAAGGGTATGGATCGGTGGGAGTACCTGCACCAGAAGGAAATGAATGCATCCGGGAGGGCTGGTCCGATAATGTAGGGCCGGACGCATCATACACGTTACGTATTCGAGAAGCAAGAAAAGTGGAACCACGCAGAAGCGTCTTTTTGACAGGGCGCTTTTTTTAGGAAAAGAGGATAAAGGGAATATGATTAAAGTCTATAATTCAAAGACATTGAAAACAGAAGAGTTCAAACCGAAGACAGAAGGTCAGGTCAGCATGTACATCTGCGGCCCGACCGTCTACAACTATGCGCATATCGGCAATGCCCGGCCGATGATCGTATTCGATGTATTCAAGCGCCTGCTGGAAGCGGAAGGATACAAAGTGAAGTACGCTTCCAACTTTACGGATGTCGACGATAAGATCATCAACAAGGCTGCCGAGGAAGGCGTCAGCGAGAACGAAATCTCCGAACGCTATATCAAGGCGTACAACGATCTGCGTCATCAGCTGAATGTAGAAATGCCGGACATCACACCGAGGGTTACAGAGACCATGGACGGAATCATTGAGTTCGTCGATGAACTGGTCAAGAGCGGCCATGCGTACATCGTGGACAATGATGTCTACTTCTCCGTGGATTCCGTGCCTACCTACGGCCAGATCAGCCACCAGAAGCTGGATTACCTGGAAGCCGGCGCCCGTATTGAAGAGAATGAACTGAAGCGCAACCCGTATGATTTCGTTCTCTGGAAGAAGACGGACAAGGGCATCAAGTGGGATTCGCCCTGGGGCGAAGGCAGACCCGGCTGGCATACGGAGTGTGTCGTCATGATCGGCAAGGAATTCAAGCGCGGCCTGATCGATATCCACGGCGGCGGCAAGGATCTGAAGTTCCCGCATCATGAAAACGAGATGGCACAGTCCGAGTGCTGCAACGGCCACCGTCTGGCAAACTACTGGGTGCACAACGGCATGCTGGAAACAAAGGGCGGCAAGATGTCCAAGTCTTTAGGCAATACGCAATGGGCCAAAGACGTCATCGCGGAGCACGGTCCCAATCTGGTCAGATGGTTCCTTCTTTCCGGCAAGTACAGGGATTCCCTCATCTATGATGACGAGACATTCAATGCAGCCAAGACGGAGCTCAATAAGATCGAGACCGCTTTAAAACAGGTCGAGGTCAAGAGCCAGATCGAGGGCGTTGAGCTAACGGACGATTTCAACAAAGAGAAATATGATGAATTTCTGAACCAGATGGCTGACGATCTCAATACGCCGAATGCCTACATGGTGATCTTTGATACGCTCAAGCTTCTGAACCAGTCTTTACGTACCAGGGACATCGACTGGGTCAAGGTCGCTGAGAACTACAACGCGATCGGAAAGATGCTGGAGATCCTGGGTGTCTTCATTGAAAAGACGGTATTGAGCGATGAGGATAAGGAAACTTACCGCAAGTGGAACGAGGCCAAGGCAAACAAGGACTTTGAGACGGCCGACCTTTACAGAAAGACGCTGATGGAAAAAGGCATCCTGTGATGGATCTGAAAGAATACAGCGCTTATTCATTTAGTTTTATCGGCGATGCGGTCTTTACCCTGGCGGTGAGGAAGTTTTTCGTCGATCATCATTATCAGTCTTCCGCTTCCTTGCAGAGGCTGTGCAACGGCTATAATTCCGCTGCCGGTCAGACAAAGGTCTTCCGGAGGCTGGAGAGCGAAGGCTTCTTTACACAAGAGGAACTGGAGGTCTATAAGAAGGGCAGGAATCATATCTCGCACATTCCGAAGAACGGTGATCTGGCGACATACGAATGCGCATCCGGTCTGGAAGCCGTCTGCGGCTATCTGTATCTGACCGATCAGAAAAGGCTGAATGATTTCTTTGAGAAGGTTTTTGAGGGAGGAGTGCACAATGAGTAATTATGTCTACGGAAAGAATTCCTTCTTTGAAGCACTTGTCAGCAGAAGGATCATCATGGCCTATGTCCTGGATGATAAGCGGATCAAAGACGAGGGCATTCCTTATAAAGTTGTCGACAGAAAGACACTTGATAAGATGGTCAAGGGAAATCATCAGGGCTATGTCGCGGAAGTGAAGGAATTCGAGATGTCCAGAGTCGAAGATATGATCAGAGAGAAAAACGGACTGATCGTGATGCTGGACGGGCTGGAAGACGTCCACAATCTTGGTGCCATCATCAGGACCTGCGAATGTGCCGGTGTCGACGGTGTCATATACAAGTCGCATAATGCAGTCAGGGTCAATGATACGGTCGCCAAGGTCGCTTCCGGTGCTCTGGAATACATGAAGGTCGCCGAAGTGAACAATCTGGTGAACACGATCAGAAAGCTGAAGGAGAAGGGTTACTGGATCGTCGGTTCCGACGGAAGCAGCCAGAAGATGTATACGGATCTGGATTATGACATGAATACCGTGCTGGTCATCGGCTCGGAAGGAAAGGGAATGTCAAGACTGGTGAAGGAGGAATGTGACTTCATCGTGAAACTGCCGATGTACGGCCATGTGACAAGTCTCAATGCTTCGGTCGCGGCCGGAATACTGATCTACAATATTCTGAATGCGCGGCAGAAATAATCCACAATTGTGGAAAATATGATGTACAGAAAGAGAATGTTTTCGGGAACGGGACATTCTTTTTTTCATCCATAATGGATGCATGGATAAGCATATCAAAGTATTGATTGAAAAAATCAGGAAAGGCGATGAAGGCGCCTTTACGCAGCTGCTGGAGGAATACAGACGTATGATCTACAAGATCATTTATTCCTTCGATCTGAACAACGGCGATTTCCGGGTGGATGAGAACGATCTGTTTCAGGAAGCATGCCTGGCTCTCTATGATGCGGTCTTTTCTTTTGAACAGGGACGCAACGTTCAGTTTTCCACCTATGCCTACATGGTGATCCGTTCAAGGATCATGACGCTTCTGCGAAACATCAGCCGCAGCGCCGGCAATGAGACGATCTCCCTGGATTCCCATGCCGATCACAGTCTGAAATTCGCGGTCAATGAGGATCCGCAGTTTTATCACCGGGAGGAACTATTTCGGGAAAAGCTCGATCGTTTCATCACAGCGCTGAGCAGTGAGGACAGACAGATCCTGGAGCTGAAGAATGAAAAGCTGACTTATCAGCAAATCTCTCAGCGGCTGGGCATCTCAGTCAAGCGGGTCGATAACCGTCTCAGAAGCATGAAGCGGAAACTCAAGGAAGAGATGCTGAATCTGGTCATATGAAGTACGAAGATCCACGGGCTATTGTAGTGAGTTGATGATTCCTTTACAATGAGGATGATGTCCTCAAACGGTTTATATCAGTTCTGCAGATTCATCGTGACACCTTTGTTCAAGGCTTATTTTCATCCCCGGATCATCAACTCTGAGAGGATCCCTCTTGAGGGCCCCGTGATCCTTGCCGGGAATCATAAACATGCCCTGGATCCGTTACTGGTAGATGTCTGTACCGGACGCACTGTTCACGCTTTAGCGAAAAGCGAATTGTTTGAAGGCTTTTCTGCCTTCTTTTTTCATGCGGTCGGTGCGATCCCGGTCGTTCTGGATGCCCCGAAAAATCCGGATGCCTATGCCAGTGCCAGGGAAGTCCTTCAGAACGGTGAAGTGATCAATATCTCTCCCGAGGCTGCCCGCAACTATACGAAGCAGATCCTGCTGCCGTTCAAAAGCGGAGCCGTCCGTCTGTCGAAGGAGACCGGTGCGAAGATCCTTCCCTACTGCATCGTCGGGGATTACAGATTTTCGTCAAAGGATCTGAAGATCGTGTTCGGGGATATGATCGAGATCAGAGACGAAACAGTCGAAGAAGCCAATCGGCTGCTTTATCATACGATAGAAACGCTGCTGCTGGAGAATCGGAATGACTAGGGTACTGCTGGTACATCCGGAGGAATCACGGACCAGATACGATTTTCAGGGGATCATTGAAAATGAATGTTTGGATCTGGAATGGATACAGGCGATCCTGCAGGATCACGGATATGAAGTCACGATCTTTGACAGACAGGTCGAGAAGCTGTCTTTTCAGAAGTTCATCGAAGATAAGGAGTATGATGTCTTCTATGGCGAAGCCAGGTGTTTCCAGGAAACCTTTATTCTGGAGTATGCCGTCGCTTTCAAAGAGAGATTTCACGGTCTGGTGATTTTAGGCGGTCCCCATGCCCAGATCAATCAGGAACGTTTTTTCATTCCGGAAGCGGATCTGGTATTGAGCGGCTACAACTACTATGATCTTCCCTCGATCATCGAAGGAAACAGGGATGCCTGCAATCTTTCCTACAGGAAAGACGGGAAATGGATCTGTAATGAAAGAAGGGCCGTCGACATCGGGAAAATGCCTTTGCCTGACAGGTCTTATTTCTACGCACATCCTGACCGTTATCCTTATCTCGATCTGAAACATGCGATGTGGCTGCGCAGCAGTTTCTGCTGTCCCTACCGCTGTGAATTCTGCCTACGCAATCATATGAACCGGCGCGTCTATTCCAGAAGGGATGTGAAAGATCTTGTTGACGAGATCGAGCTGAATGACAATGAAAATGTCTATCTGGTGGACGATGATTTCCTCTTTGATGAAAGCTATGTGAGAGCTTTTATCGATGAGATCAGAAGAAGGAAGATCTCAAGAAACTACATCTGTTATGGCAGGGCGGATTTCATCGCAGCCCATGAGGATATCATTTCCGATTTCAAGGATATCGGTCTGTACTATGTGCTGACAGGCCTTGAGGATTTCCGCGATGAGAAACTGGATTCCTATCAGAAACGCAATAGTGTGGAAAACAATGAGAGATGCATTGAGATCTGTCAGAGGAACAACGTCAATCTGATGGCGATGTTTATCCTGGGCCTTGATTTCAAAGGAAAGGACTTCAGGGAACTGTATGCCTATATCCGCAGACATCATCTGAGGCATGTGGCCGTTTCCGTCTACACACCTGAACTGGGGATCGCTGAAGCTGCCGATTATATCACTGAGGATCCTTCCGATTTCGATTACCTGCATCTTGTGGCTAAGCCGAAGTATCTGAGCGTGAGAGCCTGGTACTTCCATTACTATGTCCTGCTGATCCGCCTGTTTCTGAAAGGATGGAGAGAAGGGGTCTATGACTTCATCGATTACGGAGACTATATCCGTTCTTTTATCAGGAATATCTTTGTATTCAGAAAAGAGGAAGACCATGTCTGATCTGTATATATTGTTTGAAAGATCCAATTCCCTTGTCGGAAAACTGGGACGTATCTTCATTCCTTATCCCTACACCCACGTCACGATCAGTTTTGACGGAGAGACTTACCATTCGTTTTCCAGACGTCATTTTCATGATCCTTTTGATGCCGGCCTGACGGATGAGAAACTGGCTTATTTCGCCTATGAGGAAGTGCAGGTGAAGATCTATCGTATGAGTATTACAGAAGAGGAAAAAGAGAGGATACTGTCTTTCATGGAGGAAGTGAAAGACTGTCCTTTCGATGTGATGGATATGGTAAGCATGCCTGTATTGCACGGCCATAAAAGAGACAACGCCTACAACTGCATGAGCTTTGTCGCCGAGGTGCTGAGCATCCTTGATTATCCGCTGCCTCATGAGCTCTATAAAAACAATATCGAGGATATCGAGAACGCACTGATCGCCAGAGGGCTGGAAGGAAAGATCGTTCATCTGGAGAAACAGACCGATGAGGAATATATGAAAAACATCAGTATCAGAAAAAGGTTTATCTCGATGATCACGCTCTTTAGGAAACTGTATGGAAAACCGGCAAAGAAAGCGTGATTTCCGATCGCTGATGAATTGACAATTTCAGACGGATAGGTTATATTATAGAAGGTTATCAGGAGATAACTTTTTATATACCTTGAAGGAGGAATTATGAAAGAGAAAAAGAAAGTAATTCTTACCTGCAGTGTCTGTCTGTCGCGCAATTATACGACAAACAAAAACAAGAACAATGCCAAGCGCATTGAGTTGATGAAATACTGTCCCCGCTGCAACCAGCATACGTTGCATAAGGAGACAAAATAGGAGGGTAATATGAAGTGGTTTAGTTTGAGTGCGATCTGGAAAGAGATCTCCAAGATCCGTTGGCCGAAGAAAGAGGATCTTCTCGTCAATTCCGTCCAGGTCATTATTTTTACCGGTTTCTTCGTCCTGTTCTTTGCTCTGTGTCTGGCTGCCATTTCCGCACTTCTGAATGCTTTAGGAGTACTGTAAGATGACAGAACAGGCAAACAAGAAGGAGTGGTATGTCGTCAATACCTATGCCGGACATGAGAACAGAGTCAAGGACAATCTGGAAAAAAGACTCGAGACCATGGGCATTTCGGAAAACCTCTTCCGTATCGTTGTCGCCGAAGAGACGCAGATCGAAGTGAAGAATGAAAAGTCCAAGGAAGTCGTCAAGAATATTTTCCCGGGTTATCTCTTTGTCGAGATGATCATGACCGATGAAGCATGGTATGTCGTCAGAAATACACCGGGCGTCACCGGATTTATCGGATCATCGGGCGGCGGTGCCAAACCGTTCCCTGTCAAACAGGATGAGATCGAAAAGATCTTAAGAAGGATCGGACAGTCCGACAAGAGCATCGAAGTCGATTTCGCTGTCGGCGATTCCGTCAAGATCCTCTCGGGTCCGTTCTCAGGTATGGAAGGCAAAGTCGAATCCATGAACGACCAGACACAGGTCGCTACCGTACTGATCATCCTCTTCGGCCGTGAGACGCCGACGGATATCAATTATGTCGATCTGGCAAAAACCGATTATTAAGGAGTGAATTATGAAAGTATTATTACTGATCGTAGCTGTACTGCTGATATTGATCTCTTTACTTCAGGGCGGCAAATCCGATGCACTGTCTGCTTTTACGGGCAGCAGCGATCTCGGACTGTTCCAGAACGTCAAAGAGCGCGGACCGGAAAAGGTCATCTCCATCGTAACGATGGTACTGGGCATCCTTTTCTTCGTCCTGGTCCTCATCATCAGAATCACGGATTAACAGACAGTGAAATATCATTTCGCTGTTTTCTACTGTTTTTATGAAAGACATTGCGGTAAACAGAAAAGCGTATCACGATTATATGATCGAAGATACCTATGAGGCGGGAATGGTCTTGTATGGATCGGAGATCAAATCGTTAAGGAAAGGCAAAGTGTCACTTAAGGAATCTTATGTGACTTTTGTGCATGGCGAGGCTTTCGTCAAGGGCATGCATATCGCATCGTACAAGGAAGCGACTTACAATGACCATGACGAGACCAGAGACCGCAAGCTGCTGTTACACAAAAGGGAGATCGCCAAGCTGTTTTCCAGATGCAAACTGCAGGGTTATACCTGCATCCCTTTGAGGGTCTATCTCAAGGACGGCAGAGCCAAGATCGAGATCGCTCTGGCCAAAGGAAAGACGCTCTATGACAAGAGAGAGTCGGATAAGAAAAGAGATATGGACCGTCAGGCAAAACAGGGCATAAGAATGTAGAAAAAGATTATATAATAATAGTGAAGAATGGAGAATACAGATGGAAAAATTTATCGTTGAAATCAGTGCTCGTCATATCCACGTGACCAAGGAACAGGTCGCCATCCTCTTCGGTGAGGGCCATACCCTGACCCCCAAGAAGGATCTTTCCCAGCCGGGTCAGTTTGCCTGCGAAGAGAAGCTGACGATCATCGGCCCCAGAGGCGAACTCAAGGCTTCTATCCTGGGTCCGGAAAGAAAAGAAGCTCAGGTCGAACTGTCTCTGACCGATGCCAGAACGCTGGGCGTTGAGGCCAAGATCAGAGAGTCCGGTGACATCGAAGGAACTGCCGGCATCAAGCTGGTCGGACCTGCAGGTGAGATCGAACTGGAAAAGGGCGTCATCGCTGCCAAGAGACATGTCCACATGACTCCAGCGGATGCGGAATACTACGGCGTTTCCAACGGCGATATCGTCAATGTCAAAGTTGAAACAGAAGGCAGAAGCCTTGTGTTCGGTGATACTGTCGTCAGAGTCAGAGATGACTTTGCCCTGGCAATGCACATCGACACGGATGAGGGCAATGCTGCCGGTATCAAGGGCAGTGCTTTTGGAGAAATAGTGAAGTAATTCACTATTTTTTAATATGATCTACACACTGGAAAACGATATTGCGGTCCTGAAGGTCGACACCTGGGCCTGCGAGATCGCAAGTTTCAGAAGAAAAGACAAAGACATCGAATACATGTGGAACGGTGATCCCAAATACTGGGCCAACCGCAATCCTTTACTGTTCCCGCATGTTTCCTCTCCCAAAAACAAGATCCTGAATTTCAAAGGCGGGGATTATAAAGTCAACAATCACGGCTTCTGCCGCAAGAGCGAGTTTGAATTCGTGGAACAGGGAGAAGACTATCTGAAGTTCAGGCTCTGTGACAGTGAAGATACCCTGAAGGAATATCCCTATCATTTCGAGCTGAGAGTCAGATATGTCTTAAAGGAGAATCAGGTATCCGTCAATTACGAAGTGATCAATAAAGAAGAAGGGAAGCTCTATTTCGGTTTCGGCCAGCATCCCGCATTCAACTGCCCGTTGACCGGGGACAGGAAGTTCTCTGATTACTGGATCGAATTCGATGAGGAAGATGTTGAAGGCAAGAGACTGGATCTGAGCTATGAACTGTTTGAGAAGTATCCTACTTTTGTCGTTGAAAATCCGAAAAGCAGAACCTTCACATTAAGTGACGGCGAAAACAAGGTCGTCATGAATGTCGATGACAAGTATAAGATCTTTGCGGTCTGGACACCGATGGCTCCGTTCGTCTGTCTGGAACCCTGGGTGAACTCCCTGGATCTCAATGATACGGAAACACCGTTTGAACAAAGAGATGTCGTCGTTCTGAACGAAGGTGAAAGCTATCAGATCGCATACCGTTTCAGTATCGTCTAGCGCTATAATATAGGTGAAAGAAGGTTTTATAAATATGATCAATATCATCAGAGTCAGAGATTATGAAGAGGCTTCCGATAAGGCTTTTGAAGTTATGAAACAGTTCCTTGTTCCGGGCAAGGTCCTGGGACTGGCGACCGGTTCGACACCTCTGGGCCTTTATGCGAGGATGGTGAAGGACCACAAGGAAAACGGCACTTCCTATGCGGATATTCATTCCTATAATCTGGACGAATATGTCGGTCTTCCTCTGGAGCATCCCGAGAGCTATTACTCATTCATGCACAGGAATCTTTTCAACAAGATCGATATCAGAGAAGAGAATGCCCATGTTCCATCAGGACTGGGAGAAGATCTGGAAGAACAGGCCAGAAAATACGACGAGATGATCGACAATGAACCGGTCGACATCCAGCTGCTGGGCCTGGGATCGGACGGCCATATCGCTTTCAACGAACCGGGCACACCGTTTGATTCCGGTACACACGTCTGCGACCTGGCTGAATCAACGATCAGAGACAACTGCCGTTTCTTCGACAACGACATGTCCAAGGTCCCGACACAGGCTGTCACCCAGGGTATCGGCACGATCATGAAGGCAAAACATATCCTGCTGCTGGCATGCGGTGCCAACAAGGCACAGGCAGTCAAAGACATGCTTGAAGGACCTGTCGATGAATCCTGCCCGGCTTCCATCCTGCAGAATCATCCCGATGTCACAGTCATCATCGATGAGCCTGCTGCAGCCCTTCTGAAGTAGGAAGCATTTCGCTTTATTTCAGATGTCCTTTTATGGATAATTGAATCGGGAGGTATTTGAAATGAAAGTAATCAATACAGCTGAATTTGAAGAGCTGATCAAAGAAGGCACAAGTTTCGTTGATTTCTTCGCGGACTGGTGCGGACCCTGCAAGATGCTGGGACCGGTCTTAGAAGAAGTGTCAGCAGAATATCCTGATATAGAATTTGCCAAGGTCAATGTCGATGAGAATATGGATCTTGCCGAGAAGTACGGCATCATGTCCATCCCGCAGATCTTTATGTTCAAAGACGGAGAGGTCATCGGCAAGTTCGGCGGATACCGCGATATCGGCGGTGTCAGAGCCTTTATCGATCAGACAGTCAAGCAATGAAAAATGAGGCAGATGCGATCGCATCTGCCTCTGTCTTTTTTTATGCGTTTTTGTTTCCGGAAGGTCTTCCCTTTGAAAGGTATTCTTCAGCTTCTTTTTCTGTCAGTTTCCCTTCCTTCACAAGCATTTCCAAAGTTTCGGTTTTTCCTTGCTGTATTCCTTGCTGTATTCCTTGCTGTATTCCTTGCTGTATTCCTACAGCTCTTCCATGCTGAATTCCTTCATGATATTCTTTCCATCCCGGAAATTGAATGATGTTTCCGCCCATGATCTTTCTGACCTCCCTTCTAAGTCTATTATATCGTTTTGCGTATGCTTCAACAATGCTGCGCATCATGGAAGCGATGATGTCATAAGTGTAGTGACTGATCGCTTCCTGATCCAGCTGTTCATTCAGAAAGCGGATCAGTCTGCTGTAGTCTTTTCCGATATTTCTGATGCTTTCCGGATCTTTTTCGATCTTTGAGATCTGCGAATCAAAGCGGAAAAGATAGAAAGGCATCAGAAGATACAGCTGTTTTTCAATGATCCTGTCAATGTCGTAATCGGCGATGTCGATCGTTCTGATCGGATGAGTGATCTTTCCCTGTTTTGTTTCGATGATGATCCATCGGTCTTTTTTGTTTCTGTTTCGGTTTTTCAGATACAGGATCCCTGAATCAGGGAAAGTGACATGAAGCTGATCGCCTTCATAAAAACTGTTCTGCAGGGCGATCTGTGTATCGTACTGATACATCCTGTAAAGAATGGATCTGTCATGATAGGACTGACATTCGATATGATAGTGTCTTCTTCTGCCGTCTTTTTCAATGCTGAAAGAGGAATCAGACAGTCTTTTCTCGCTTTCGTTTTCGTATGACGGGATGATGTATTCTTTGTCAGATCGGATGATCGTTTCACTGCCGTTATAATCTGTTTGAAATACCTCGTTGAGAAAGGTCAGGATGATCAGATCGGGTCCGGATATCAGCGTTTTGAATACGTCGTCGTAAATGGTGCTGGACATATTTTTCTGAGACCTCCATTACATTATTCGCCGGAAAAGCGCAAAATCCTAAAAGAAAATGATTTTTACGTTGAATAATCCCGTTTTTGTCCATAAAAAGGGGAAAAATAACGTATAATGATTTTATTTGGAGGGGGAATTGACTGTGGAAAAGTTAATTGAATTTCGAAACATTGTTAAAAATTTCGATGGTCAAATGGTTTTGAAAGGAATCAATCTCGATATTTATGAGAACGAGTTTGTGACTCTTTTGGGACCGTCCGGTTGTGGTAAGACAACCCTGCTTAGGATCCTGGGCGGATTCCTCGAACAGGACGAAGGTTCCGTTATCTTTAACGGAGAAGAGATCTCGGATGTTCCGGCTTATAAACGTCCGATCAACACGGTCTTCCAGAAGTATGCGCTGTTCCCGCATCTCAATGTTTATGAGAACGTTGCCTTCGGTTTAAGGATCAAGAAAATGTCGAATGACCTGATCAAGCCGAAAGTAGACAGGATGCTGGAGCTGGTCGGTCTGGACGGCTATCAGAAGAAAGATGTCACTTTGCTTTCAGGCGGTCAGCAGCAGCGTGTCGCCATTGCCAGAGCGCTGGTCAATGAGCCTGATGTACTGCTTCTGGACGAACCGTTAAGTGCTCTGGATGCCAAACTGCGCAAGGAGATGCAGCAGGAACTCAAGCGCATTCAGGAAGAAGTCGGTATTACCTTTATTTTCGTCACTCATGATCAGGAAGAAGCGCTGACGATGTCAGACAAGATCGTGGTCATGAAGGACGGCAATATCGAACAGATCGGTACGCCGGAAGAGATATACAATGAACCGGTCAACAGATATGTTGCGAACTTCATCGGTCAGTCCAATATCAAGGACGGCATCATGAAGAAGGATTATCTTGTCAATTTCGACGGCAAGAATTTTGAGTGTGTCGACCACGATTTCAAGGAAAACGAACCTGTCGATGTCGTCATCAGACCCGAGGATATCAAGATCCTCAAGAAAAACAAGGGCAAACTCAACGGCCAGGTCATTTCCGTATTGTTCAAGGGCGTTCACTACGAGGTCATCGTTGAGACCAAGCGCGGTGCTGCCAAGACGATCAAGCTGAATGTCTTAGGCAACCAGGACGTCTACAATGAGGCGGCAAACGAAAAGATGTCCGCTGCCGATTTCTCGATGGATATCGAAGACGTCGGTTCCGTAACGGATCAGGATCTCATCCTGCGTGCCAATGCGCAGGCCTGGAAGGCAGATGATTCCGAGGATGAAGTCTCCATCAAGGAAGTCATCCATGACATCAAACCGCAGGCCGGCAAGTATCCGATCATCTTCAGAACGGCTGCCGGTACCAGTGTCAATGCCGATGTCACCGTCGTTCTTCCGAAGGTCAATGAAGACAAGGAAGAGAAGATCGGTATCCAGGCGTTCGATGTCTACAAGACGATCGATGAGATCGAGGAATCAATGGCTATCTCCGTTGACCTGAAGAACTGGGCAGACGCTTATGCCTGGGATCTGGAAACGGAAAACGAAGTCGATATCGACGATGTCCGTTTCGATTTCGACCCGATGGATATCAAGGAAGGTGTCTACGATGTGACATTCGTCACTGAGGGCCGCACCTACAAGATCCATACGACCGAACTGCAGAAAGAAGGAGATATCGTTTCTCTGGATTTCGAACCGGATGACATTCATGTCATGGAAAAGAGTATCGGATAATGAAGAGCTTCAGAAGACTGGTATATCCTTACCTTGTCTGGGCGGCATTATTGATCGTACTGCCGATGCTGATCATTGTGTTCTATGCCTTTTCCACACAGGGTAATGATGTCATACCTGTAAAAATAACATTTGAGAATTTTATCAGATTCTTTTCGGATCCGATCTTTTTCGAAGTGCTCTTGCGCAGCATCAAGCTGGCGCTGATCACAACGATCATCTGCATCCTGCTGGGCTATCCGGCTGCCTACATCATTGCGCAGCTCAGACCCGACAGCCAGTCGGTCATGGTGCTGATGGTGACGCTGCCCCAGCTCATCAACATGCTGGTGAGGACTTATGCCTGGAGAGGTATTCTGCTGAATACGTCTTTCTCTCCGGAAGTGAAGGTTTATATCGGCATGGTATACAACTTCCTTCCTTACATGATCTTACAGATCTATACTTCCTTATCGAAGATGGATCCTTCTCTGGTCCCGGCTGCACACGACCTGGGCTGCAACGACCGCGAGGCTTTCCTGAGGGTCACACTGCCTCTGTCGGTACCGGGCATCATTTCAGGCATCACACTGGTCTTCCTGCCGGCCGTATCGAGCTTCTTCATTCCGAAGCTGCTGGGCGGCGGTTCCTATGTCCTTGTCGGTAACCTGATCGAAAACTATTTCGTCACGACCGGTGACTGGAACTTCGGTTCCGCGATCTCACTGATCATGGCTCTGATCATCCTGATCTCTATGTATTTCACGAAGAAATTCGATTATGACAAGGAGGCTGTATGATGAAAAAGAAGATTCCTTATTCCAAAATCTATCTGTTTCTGATCCTGGCTTTCTTCTATCTGCCGATTATCTATGTGGTCTTCTTTTCCTTCAACGCATCGCGTTCCCTGACCAACTTCACGGGCTTCTCCATGAGATGGTACCAGAAGATGTTCAAGACGCGTTCGATGATGGAATCGATCTACTATTCGGCGATCATCGCCGTGATCGCTACGGCTGTTTCGACTGTTGTCGGAACGATCGTTGCCATCGGTCTGAGCAAATCCAGCCGTCTGATCAAGCAGGCCGTCACGCAGATCAACAATCTGCCGATGCTCAATCCGGATATTGTCACGGCTATCGGACTGATGCTGCTGTTCTCGACATTCAATGTACCGACCGGTTTCGGAACATTGCTGCTGGCGCACATCATGTTCTGTATCCCTTACGTCATCCTGTCGATCATGCCCAAACTGAGGCAGCTGGATGACAACCTGGCGGAAGCGGCGTTGGATCTGGGCTGCACACCGATACAGGCTTTATACAAGGTCATCATTCCCCAGATCAAGGAAGGCATCGTTTCCGGTGCCCTGGTGGCTTTCACGATGTCATTCGATGACTTCGTCATCTCCTATTTCACGACCGGTCCGGGTATCAACAATATCTCGACCTATGTCTATGCGACGACCAAGCGTATCAACCCGAGCGTCAATGCCCTGTCGACACTAATCGTCATCGCGATCACGCTGATCATGATCGTCAGCAACGTCATTCCTCTGTTAAGGGAAAGGAGAAAGAAAAATGAAGAAACTGCTTAGTGTCTTATTGAGTCTTCTGCTTCTGTTTTCTCTGACAGGCTGTCTTTCCAGCAACTATGAGAACGGCGAACTCTACATCTATCTTCCCGGTGAATACCTCGATGATGAAGTCGTAGAGCAGTTTGAATTCGAGTACGGCATCAAGGTCTATATCACGACTTTCGATTCCAACGAGAACATGTATACCAAGCTTCTGGGCGGGACTGTCTATGACATCCTGATCCCGAGCGATTACATGATCGAGCGTCTGATCAATGAAAAGATGGTCCAGAAGCTCGACAAGAGTCTGATCCCGAACATATCGGCGATCGATGAGAATGTCTTAGGCATGGACTTCGATCCGGAAAACGATTATTCCGTTCCTTATTTCTGGGGCAATGCCGGTATCTGTTACGATACGACTCAGATCGATGCCGAAGATGTGGAATCTGAGGGCTGGGAAGTCATGAGGAACACCAAGTACAAGGGCATGATCTACATGTACGACTCGATCAGAGACGCCTTCATGATGGCTGAAAAAGCTCTGGGTTATTCGATGAACACGGATGATCCGGATGAGATCGAGAAGAGCTATGAGTGGCTCGTACAGATCGCCAAGACGATGGATCCGGCCTATGTCACCGATGAGATCATCGACGGTCTCTCCTACGGTGAGAAGCAGATGGGCTTCGTCTATTCGGGCGATGCCGCACTGATCATTGCCGAAAACGAGGATATGGCATTCTGGGCTCCGGAAGAGGGGACCAACTATTTCGTCGACGCGATGGTCATCCACAAGGATGCGAAGAACGTCGAGAACGCCCACAAGTTCATCAACTACATCATCGACTACGACGCTGCATTCGACAATGCCGTCTTCGTCGGCTATACTTCCTCCAATGCCGAAGTCGTGAGAGACATCACGATGGAAGGCGGAGACTATGAAGGCAATGATGCCTATATCCCGCGTGAGATGAACGAAAACGATGAGGTCTTCCACAGTAATGAGGAAGTGCTCAAGACGATTTCGGAACTCTGGGTAAAGGTCAAGAATACGAAATAATGAGACTGGTCATACAGAAAGTGTCTGAGGCAGACTGCAGAGTCGACGGAAAGATCACCGGCAAAATCGGGAAAGGTTTTATGGTGCTGGTCGGCATCGGAACAGATGACGATGAAGAAACCGTTGAGAAGATGGCTGTCAAGATGAGCAAGCTGCGCATCTTTGACGACGAGAACGGCAAGATCAATCTGAGCATCTATGATGTTGAGGGGGAAATCCTGTCCATCTCACAGTTCACGCTCTACGCTGACTGCAAGAAGGGCAACCGTCCCAGTTTCACGGATGCCCAGGGCGGTGAGAAGGCTGAAAGACTGTATCTGTATTTCAATGAGTGTCTCAGAAATCTCAATCTGCATGTGGAAGAGGGCATCTTCGGTGCAGACATGAAGGTTTCATTAGTCAACGACGGTCCGGTCACGATCATACTGGACAGTGAGGTGTTATGGTAGAGAATTACGGACTGTACGATATCGTGCAGATGAAAAAGGATCACCCCTGCAGGAAATCCCACTACTGGAAGATCGTGCGGATGGGTGTCGATATCAAGATCAAGTGTGAGGGCTGCGGTGCCATCGTCATGATGGAAAGACCGGAGTTCGAGCGCAAGTGCAAGAAGATCATAGAGAAGGCAAAGGAAAATGATCAAGGCACTGATCTTTGATTTTGACGGAACGCTGTCAAACAGGCAGGCCAATGCCTATGCCGTGTTTGATGATTATCTGCATCAGTATTTTACGGAAGAATCGGAGACCTTTTACGAAGCGGTCTTACAGGACATGATGCTGTATGACTGCAACGGCATCATGAAGGTGGAGAACAGACTGATCCCCTTCATGGAGAAATACAGAAAGTATCTGCCGGATGATTTCGTAGAGACCTTCGCGCCTTACTACAACGATCAGATGTTCAAGTATACCGTGCTCAAGGAAGAGACCGTTGAAGTACTGGAACAGCTGAAAGGAAGATACAAGATGGCAGTGCTGTCCAACGGCGATTCCCTGCCCCAGCACCGCAAGGTGGAGATCATGGGCATCGAGCCCTACTTCGATACCGTGCTGGTCTCAGGCGATATCGGCATCAACAAGCCTGACAGAGGCGTCTTCGATTATCTGTGTGCCAGGCTCGGCTGCAGGAATGAAGAATGCATGATGATCGGCGATGTCTTCGCTACGGATATCCTGGGTGCCGTCAATGCCGGATGTGTTCCGGTCTGGCTCAACAGGGATCCGGAACTGCCTGCGAAACACTATCACGGCTATCAGATCGCAAGACTGAAAGATCTGTTACAATTACTGGAAGAGGTGGCTTAGCCGCCTCTTTTCTGTGTTATCATTTTTCTATGAATGTACTGATCACAAATGATGACGGTATCGATTTTGAAGGGCTCAGTGCACTCGCTGAAGTGTTTTCAAAGTCCTTCGATGTCTATGTCGTTGCTCCCGAAGGAGAAAGAAGTTCCCATTCCCATCACCTCAACATCAGAGGAAAGCTGCGCTATGAGGAAAGAGAAATGCCTTTTGTGAAGAAGGCCTATGCGTTGTGGGGAACACCGGCTGACTGTGCCCACATGGCGATCCATGCCCTGCTGAAGGAAAAGATCGATCTTGTGGTCTCCGGCATCAACAGAGGTGCCAATGTCTCGACCGACATCATCTATTCCGGAACGATCGCAGCCGCCAGAGAGGCTTTCATCTATCATATCCCGGCCATGGCGCTGTCTCTGGAGCGGGGAAAGGTCAATGATTATCATATGGCGGCGGAATACGGCAGACAGATCGCCCTGTCATATCTGCAGGAAGAAGACAATACGGATTACTTCCTCAATGTCAATGTGCCCAACAGAAAAAAGGAAGAGGTGAAGGGCATTTCGATCTGTGACCGTTCGGCTGTGATCTCCTACGGCGATTCCTATACGCTGGGAAAGGAAGACGGGAAAGACTATATCTTCATCGGTCCTTCCGATGTGACGTTCGAGGCGGACCGTGAGGACCTCAGGGTCGATATGGTGGCCATTGAAAAGGGTTATATTTCCCTGTCGGCCATGGGCAACGACCATTTCTCAAGAGAATACGGCGACAGGCTTTATGAAATAGCCGAAAATGCCTTTAAATAGGGCTTTTTTAAGCAAAAAGGCTTGCAATCAGGGAGTGAATAAGGTATCATTATTGAGCATCGATATACCATAGACAGTAACGGCGCTATCGCTTAATCATGTTACCGAGGTTAATCAGAAGATGATTTTTAACCTGTGTCTATTGGATACAGGTTTTATTTTATGAGTATATGGGTGTTAGAAAGAGGAAATATGAATCAAGCTGTATTAAGTAACAAGCAGGCTCTGGTTGCCGAGATCACCGAGAAGATGAAGAACTCTCAGTCGACCGTTGTCTGTGAGTACCGCGGACTCAGCGTTGCCGAAGTTACGGAATTAAGACGTAACCTCAGAGCAGAAGATGTCGATTTCAAAGTCTACAAGAACACGATGGTCGAAAGAGCATGTGAAGACTGCGGCTTTGGAGAGCTGAAAGATGCCCTGAACGGTCCGAATGCATTCGCATTCTCAAGCGACGCAACAGCACCTGCCAGAGTTCTGGCCAAGTTCGCGAAGAAACACAAAGCTCTGGTACTGAAAAGCGGTATCGTCGAGGGCAAGGTTGTTGATGAAGCTACGATCAAGGAACTGTCATCTCTGCCGAACCGTGAAGGTATGCTTTCCATGTTACTGAGCTGTCTGCAGTCACCTGTAAGCTCATTCGCAAGAGTCGTCAAGGCTGTTGCCGAGGCCAAGGAGGCTGGAGCCCCTGCTGCACCTGCAGCAGAACCTGCACCTGCAGTTGAAGAGGCTGCGCCTGCAGCCGAAGCAGCACCTGCTGAAGAGCCAAAGACAGAGGCCGCTGCATAATTAATTAGAGAAAAAGGAGAAAAATTACAATGGCAAAATTATCACATGATGATATCCTGGCTTATCTGGAAGAAGCCAGCATTCTTGAACTGAACGATTTAGTAAAAGCGATCGAAGAAAAATTCGGCGTTACCGCTGCTGCTCCGGTTGCAGTAGCTGCTGCACCTGCTGAAGAAGCACCTCAGGGTCCGACTTCCGTTTCTCTCGTACTGACTCACTTTGGTGAA
>JAEEGF010563142.1_pt1 | contig 19264 bp, 21 predicted proteins | sample 9134171 | NCBI WGS metagenome assembly JAEEGF01 (sample SAMN16246542, study PRJNA631951) | gut metagenome | biome: gut microbiome; feature: rumen; material: AP-attached | host: Bos | place: Iran: Karaj | collected 2018-10
AGGTGTCAATCTCACTTAGGACAAAGCCCAGGATAGGATCGTCTGTTATTCTGGAGGGGAAACCGCCTTGATCTTGGCTACAGTTGAGAATAATGACGTTATCTGCCTCTAATCCCTTGGCTGCATGAACACTCATAAAATCCATCTTGCGACCAGCATAAGTAATCTTTGCCCTCTTTGAATTTGGTTGCTGCTCGACACAGTTTTTGGGAAACACTTTTACTTCATAGTTATACCGAGCCATCAGCATAACAGTTTCATCAGAAGGAATACCGTCAATTATCCGTTTAATCTCTGAAAGATATTCCTGGTTATTATACCCTCTCTTGAATGGAATAAAAGACAACTTGGTAGAAACACTATCAGATAAAGGATGCACAACCTTTTCTACTTGGTTGGGGTTCTTCAATATAAACTCTGATGAACGTTCCACAAGTGGGTTGCCAAAACGATATGTGGTCTCTATCTTGCATCTTTCCGTGTAGCCAAAATAGTTCTCGAAGTGATTAAACAGGTTCATATCACTGCCAGAGAAACGATATATTGATTGCCAGTCATCGCCAACACAGAATGTTTTTGTAAGCGGTGATTTCTTGCGGAGCGAAAGAATAAACTTGTATCGGTCAACAGAAATGTCTTGAAATTCATCGACTAGGATATAAGAATAGGGAGTCTTGTACTTGCCAGAACTGCATAGGTCAGCAGCATGTAGAACAAGGTCTGTGAAATCCATCTGCCCCTTTTCTTTCAGGGAACGCTCATATTCATCATACAGTGGCTTTATCAGCTCATACATCAAGTATCGGCATCGTTCATTAAAGGCATCCCCCTGATTGGATTTCTTAATGTCCTCCATGACAGTTTCAAAAGTCTTGCCATTCGACTTCATTAGGCTAATGAACGAGGAAAAGAGGTTCATTATGCTATCCTCTACAGCTTTATTTCTCTCTATAAGTTTTTCATACTTTTCATCTTCTGATAGGAGCCTCATAGGAACACCAGCTTCATTCAACTGCCCTTCTAGTTTCTGATAAACAGTCCCGTTGTGGAACATAGCACTGGTGGTTTCAATGAGCTTAGTATGATTATTGGCATGTAGGCTACGCTTCCAAATAATATCAGAATTGTACTTTTGATTTGCTGCATAGAAGCCATTTTCACCGTCACCGAACCATTTTGGAACATTACCATCCTTGTCTATTCCGAAATGCTCCAGGAACAGGTAATATCTTTTCCCGTCTTTTGTGAAGTAAATAGTAAAGTCTGGCTTGTACTGTCGGTGTTGAGTGTCTGCGGTATCTATCGGATATGGCTGTTCGTAGAGGAAATCCACGTTATGTGATGACAGCCAGACGCAGATCTTCTTTTCTTCTTCACTTCGTGTATAAATAGGGGAGCCGTTCATATCGCCATAAGGTGACATGGTTCCATAAGTCTCACGGTCTTTGAAATACTCTTCTCCAGTTTCATACTCGTGTTCACCCTTAGTCAATGAAGAAACCTCCGAAACGAACTTGTTTATAGCCGTTTTGAAATCCTGGTTCTTTTTGACCAAGTTATAATAGCATGTAAGTAAGAATGTCGGTTCACAAACGTCTGGCCTCTTTCCCTCTATCTCCCCAATAATGGATAAAGCGAGGGCATGGAACGTCTTGCATGTCAGGCCAGGAACATTAAGCCTTTCTTGAAATTCGTCAGCCGTCTTTCGATTGTACGAAACTACAAGTATCTCTTCCTTTTTCATTCTACGTCTTTCAAGGAGATACTTAACTTTCGCTATTGAGGTTGAGGTCTTACCACTACCAGCACTTGAAATGACAAGACAGTTATCTTCCAACTTAACAATGGACTCTCTCTGTTGAGGATCCAAGGGATATTTCAATACGCTGTCAAAATATAACTTGTTATTCCGTAACTCTTGCTCAACGAACTCCTTATTATGCTTCTTTCTGAGGGATTCAAGATTATGCTCATATAGTCTTATGTGAGGGAATTCCATAATATCCATTTCTTTGGTAGACTTCGTTATGAACTTCCTGAATTCATTATCTACTATCTTTCGCATATTTTCCTCAATACGTTTTGCTTGTTCTTCAAAAGGCTTATTCTCCGAATGAGCAAAATAGTGACTGATAATGAAGAAAGGCTGGATTCTTTTTGTGAGGCCGTCTGCAAGTTTATAGAAGCTTATTAGGCGATTTACTTTTGTCCTGCTTGATACGCCCAGGAACCATTTGCCTCTGTTTGCTTCCAATGTGTCTAAACTGGATTTGAACCTCTTTTCAATATGGTTATCAGAGTTGCGGTAATAATTAAGATCTCCGCAATTCTTCATATAGTAGTACACAAAGGTATATCCAAGTTCTCTTAGGTAGCGAGCTTTCCTATATGTGTAAACCTTCAGGGCAATTAAGGTTACAACTGCTATAACAGCAAGAATTATCAGTAACTGGAATTCTGGCATTATTCAAAAAAACTGTTTTTAAATAGTTCAATGCTTGCTTGTTGCTTCACAATTCTTCCAAAGTCTCGTATCACATCATCTGCCTCATGTTGAGAAGCAAACCTCTGCAATTCATACTTCTTAATGATTGCGACCTCCCCTTTTTCATTCTTCGTTATCTTTGTGTCTATAGGGGATGACAAAAACTTCGTAAGAAAATCCTTCATTTCGTCATCGGGGAAATTGGGATCACTAAGCCACAATTCTGAATACTTTGTGGTAAACACAGACACAAGAAGAACTAAATAGCTATGTGAGGATTCAGATGACTCGAAACTTGAAACGTCTGTCATGTGCTTTTTGTCCTGACTAGAAATGAAAAAACCGTCATCGGATATTTGGAAAATTGACATTTCAACATTCTTCTTGTTAATCCTTTGCCTGCCAAAATAATATTCAAAGACATAGCCATACAAGAAATCCCATCCCCACATATCTTTTTGAACGGATAGTTTAGCATATTCAGGATCTGGGCTGTTCCTACGTTTGCCTATTTCATTAGAATACCAGTCTTTCTTGCCCCACATGTCGGTGTATGCGGTTTGTTCTCTAATATAGGAAACTATCTGAAGGATTCTCTTCTGATACCGATTCAGTAGCCTGAAAGCGTTTCGCACATCAACGAAAATGTTATCTATCTCTTTGCTCATATTGTTACCATTTATAAAGTGTCTGTAAGTTATCAATAGAAGAGGTGTTAATAATAGGTCGGGGACGTGCCATAGTGTTAAACCAATCAATATTATACACACCATTTATATTAAAGGCCAGAATGATATTGTCTAGCAACCTCATGGTAGCGGAGTAATTCATATCTGGGACAGAGACAGATTCAAGTTCTTTCTCGTACTTGTTGGCTGACATTAACAAGGAAAGCCAGTTGCACTTATAGACTTTGACCTTTTCTTTCTTTACGGTAATTGTTTCTGCCATGACTGACATATTACCGCCAACAGCAATGAAAATAAAGGGATTCTCATTTCCATATTCATTGTGATATGCCGTTATTTCCTGCTGCCATTGATGCTCATATTGACCTCCTGTGTCACTATACTTTGCTTCAATAATAACATCAAATTCCTCAAATCTAATGAACAAATCTGGTTCTACATAGTTTGTATTCTCAGTACCAGTTCTATCCCAGTGAGGCCAAAACTCATAAGACAAAAGCCTTCCAGAATTTATCGGCATATCTGTATTACTGAAACAAGATTGCCTCAGTAGATGCCAAAAAACATTGTCTGGCAGTAGCATCAGGTTCTCAAAAACAGCAGATGTTTTTGGATCCTCGTTAGTTTCCTTGTGGTGATATGTACTATGTAGCATATCCTATCCTTGCTTTGTAGGATTCTTACTCAGGGTGTTTACTGGAGTAGGATTTTCTCTACCATGAGTCCCTTTCGTCTGAGGGACAGTTGTCGTATGAATATTGTCTTTACACATATATATATTGTTTTAAGGGTTGAAGTCTTTTATCGGCAAGTGCTTTTGCTCTATCTACCCAATCTTCATTGAGATTGCCATGAATACGACTAAACTTGTTTTCATTTGGAAGCTGATTAGCCCTAGCTTCGATGTATTCATTCTCAATAGATGCCACCTTACTAGATACTGCTTTGAAATGACTGTCTAATTCTGCTAACCATCGGCCTAACTTAGACAAATACGAATTAGTTACTTCCAATATGCCAATCAATTCAGATTTATCTTTCTCACTTGCAAACTTGGAGATAATTTTACGGTTGTGATAGATAATGATAGATGCCGCAATAGTAATAAATGCGAAGACACCTAAGAGAATAAATAAGATGGCTTGACTACAGAATAGAGAAATTGCTCCCTCTAAAATAGTAAAACCTAAACTCCAGGGCCAGCATGTCTTTAGCAAAGTCAGCCATTTATACTTGTCTCGAAGGGCTTTGTCTTCGTCCAAGTATATGCGTCCATACTCTAAAATGGGTTGCCATTTATTGAGTTCTTCGGCTATGCAATTATTAAGTTGTTCCTGTGTCATCTATTGATAAATATTCCATGATATACAATTCAATGCACCACCTCCATATTTGCCGTTTGCTTTGACAATAGATAATAGGGGTATAGGTATTACTTCACACCTATAAATTGATTCTAACTGTTTCTGAGCTTTAGCGTCTACATCAGGCTTTTCAACAGTGGGCATGAATATCTTATTTCCGACTTGTAAGAAATTCAGGTATGCCCAATCATTTACTCCGTGGTAGCCTTGACCATAGTCTAATTGCTCAAATCTTATATTCTTCTCTTTGAGTACGCTCTTTATTTCTTTCAACTGCCATTCATATTCTGGATGGTTACAAATGTTATTAATCAGTACATAGTCATTATCAATGTATCTAATCATACCATCAGAATGACCGCAAAAGTCCCACTCGTCTTGTATGTTCCAAGGTATAATAACAACACTGCCAAACAGTCTTTCCAATTCTTCCATGACCTCTTTTTGAGAGTATTGCAAACGTCGGTTTTCCAAGAATACTTTATCAGTCATTATTACCTTATCTGAACATTTTATTACGTTACCACCATCTATAATGAGTTTTGTCGGAATTATCTCTGGCATTGATGGAAGGTTAGTTATGTTCGACCATAATGTTATACTTTTCTTGTCCTCTTGGAGATAATCAGGATTATAAATATAAGAAACAAACTTATCTTTCTCAACTTGAATAGGCATATAGTCTCTTGCCCACTTGTCATTAGTATTTTCAAGTAGGTCGAAATCTATGTCTGCTTCAACAAGGATTCTACTTAGCTCTTTCCAGCACTTATACCATGTAAGTCTTTTGCTGAAATATACCTTGTTTGTTTGATTGTCTGTAACCATATTTTTTATTGTGAATCCTAACATTCATCGTTTAATTTCTCAATCGCCAATTCTTTGACTGCATTACACCAGTTTACGATGTCAACGGTTGATGCAAACTCTAACGTGACATGAGTGTTATCAATGGTCATGCACAACTCCGAACCATTATCCGTCGATTGTATCTCACATTCAATGCGCTCGTCATCGAAGTTGGAGAATTGTTTTATATATCTCTTTTTTGCCATGGACTAAATTTTATATATCATCCGCTAATCTAGCACTATAATCGCAATGCTTTTTAGAATCAGGATAACCTATTTCCCAAGCCATTTGATTTATGACTTCTTTCATGGCATCATCACAAGCTAGATAGGTGGATTCTGAACCAGTCTTTACTGTAAACTTGCCTTTTTTCCCATTATTGTGATAATTCCTATCAAATATTATTTCATATTTTGTACCATTCCAAAAGAATTTGTTTTCAATTACTACTTCATAATCGCCATAACCTTGTGAACGTAATGAATTGATGGTTTTATTGATTTTAGCCATTTTTAGACATTCGTGCAAAACACCGCCCCATTTTATTCTACTATGCCCTACGAATGTTTTTTGGTCAAAATCTACAGAGAAACGACCACCCAAGGGCAAGATACCTATAACCTTTTCCATGTTATTGTATGGTATAATATTCACATGAGGAATAATTGTGCATCCAATTGCTTCAACAGTAAACATATTCTCTAAACATTAAAATATCTATTAAAGAACGCCGTTAGTTTTTCCAGTACGGTATTTTTCTTTTGTTCTCTATTCACACCTCCAACAGCTACGAGGTTTCCATCTTTCAAGTCCTCACAGAGTTTGTAAGGTATCTGAAGGGTTATCTCTGTTTGGGTGTTTTCATCACGGAGAATGTCATATCTGGATGACCACCTTGTATCATGTTTCGGATTCTTCAAATATATGCCTTGCAAGTAGATGACCTGTCTGTTCACGTCCTGTTGAAAAAGGTAGGAGGTGAACATTCCAAGCAATTCTGAGGGCTTATAATACTTGATTACAGCCTCTTGGGGTTTGACTATGGGAATAGCGTTGCTCATATTTTAGCCAATCATCATATCTAAATTGTCAAGTAACGAGTAATAATCTTTGATTTTGTTTGCTATACGTTGTTGCTCTTTTATAGGAGGAAGTGGTATGAGATATGTTCTCAACTTTGACAAGCTTGTTCTCACCCTAGTTACACCCTGGACATTTGAATATACTTGTTTTCTAAACATTTCAGAATTTATAGCATCCAGTAAATATTCTTTGTCAATAAACGCAGAATGTTCTAAACGGACACAATCAGAAGAAAGAATATATTGAGGATCCTCAGAAGGGCATATAATAGCTCTTCCTGCTGGCATCATTTTAGCAATAACAATATCACCAGGTTTAACTATACTACGTTGAATACTCTTGGCATGATCAAATGTTGTGTATTTAACATTGTCATTTCTCCACCCACGTTCTCCAATATTACTTAATTGTATAATTCTTACTTCCTTTTTCTTTGGTCTGTAAGCTTGAAGACATGCTGTATATGTTTTGCCAGCACCTGTAGCTATTACAATTAACGCTCTCTTTTCTCCTTGCCTAAAGAGATACTCTGTATTCTTTACAGCATCAACTTGGCAATCATGTAATTTCATGTTGCCATATTGTTTCTTTAAGGCTGGTAAGCCGGAAAATTCCCCCTTAATATTTAGCATTTCTGCTATTTCTTTTGGCGTGTGTATCTTCTTTATTTCGATTGGAGGTTCATTATTCCTTGTGTCCTTAAACAACAGCTTCTTTCCATTACTTAGATAAATTATAGGTAATGGAGTCTGCCAAGAGGAACACCATAAAGGAATAGAATGGGTATAATTGTTGGCTTGTGTATAAACCTTGTCATCTAAGTTCGTTTCTTCCCTTTTCGCTTCCAAAACGCCTACTGCTTTTCCGTCTATAAATAGTAAATAGTCTGCTTCTTGATTGTTTTTCAACAACCCCTCTTCTATAGCAACGGCAGATGATAAAGTTGTGTAATGTTTACGATCAACAATGTCCCAACCAGCTACATTTAACATCTGGTCAATAATCTTTCTTGCCTTTTGTTCTGGCTTTAAATCAGTTGTTGACATTAATCTAATCTTTTAGTCGTTAATCAAATCCTTTTTGTCACACTTTAGAAGTTCCGCAATTCTATCAAGCGTTGGGAGTGTCGGTTGAGTGATATTGCTACACCACTTTGATACTGTGACGTATGACACACCCAATTGTTCAGCAAGCCAGGTTCCTGTCCTTTTCTTTTCAACGAGAACTAGTTTTAGGCGGTTTAAATCTTTATGCTCCATGTTTAAACTTTTAAATTCTGATGCAAATATAGCTATAAAAGTTGATATTGGAGTTCATTTTATCTTAAAACATATTAAAATGCGGGTTTTAGAGTATGTTTTATTACCTGAAAAGGCGATTTACTGGAGAATTTTGATTATTTTTGCACTCACTAACCCCATTATATAATATAATAAGGTGTATCAGAAACAAACGACTCAGAGAAATTGGTTTTTTGCCTGCGACCACATAACAGGTATAAGCCTTCTTCTAATAATACAAATTCTAACCAAAAATCCCCCATCAAAATCGTATATTTGCGTTGTGGAGCAGATTGGAGCATATTAAATATTGGTGAATCACTGGGACGGTTCTACTGATCCCTTCTTACAAAACAACAGGAAAAGAAATATAAATAGAGAGAGAAATTTTTGTTAGTTCGACATGAAGGCAATCGTAGCGACATTCGTATGGGTCACGTTCAACCATACAACCGTACAACCATACAAGTTCACCCCTCAACCCCACAAGTTAATACCCCCTCAACCCCCTCAACCTCAAAACGCGAGATGGCAAAAGCTAAGCGTTTAATAGCTTTATTATCCGCCATTGGAGTAAATGGCTCAAATCTGAGAACCTTGATGGAATTGATGCAGAGAAAGGACAGTAAAGGATTTGTGAGCACATATATTGTGCCAAACATTGAAGCCGGTTATATTGCTATGCTTTATCCAGAGGCTCCAAATCATCCAATGCAATCATACTATCTGACTAAGAAAGGCAGAGATTTATTGGAACAACTCTAACAAGTGTTAATTTGCCGTTTCAAGGTATTTGAAGCAGTTTGTAAGACCTTGTTGTAGGGGTTGAGTGGTGCAAATGTGGTGCATTGTATAAATAGAATAATCCGCAAGCAACAAACTTACTAAATAATTTTCTTGTATTTGGTTTTACCTCTACTACATTATCTGTTTTTTGGATGTAAAGTCACTAATTTTGAATGTGTTATGCGAATTTACTCTTCTAATTTTACCTCTACTTATCCTCTACTTTACTTCTACTTATCCTCTACTTTACTTCTACCTATCCTCTACCTTCTCCCACCTCATTCAAAAGCTTTGCCCTACCATTCTGACATGCCTTTACTACTACCCTCTGACTCATTTCTCAGCATCAAACGGACTGCCAGGGATATAGATCATTCGAAAATTCTCTAGAGAATTTCAACGTTACAACGGCACTTACAAGTGCTTACCCGTAAGGTAAAGCCAAAATTCTCTAGAGAATTTTCTGCCAATCCCTAAACTTCGAGCCAGGAAGCATGCCGCCATCCCCAGTTCACCCCTATTGTTACTACCCATTTACCCTAAAGGTCGCCCATGCATAGTGAGGTAGAGGATTATTAGAGGATTAGTAGAGGATTGGTAGAGGATTAGTAGAGGTTTAGTAGAGGATTAGTAGAAGTAACATTTGCCATTAACTTGCTATAAATATGATATATAGCATAGATTTTGTAGAGGAAAAGCGCCAAATCTTTATAAAAGTTCAAAAAAAAGGCATCGAAAACTAGCACGGACAGACAACAGTGAGGCAGTGAGGCATTTGCGAATTTCACTTTGCGGCTTTTTTCATTCGAAATGTGTTTTTTCAATGCCATATTGACGAAAAGTGTGATAAGACACAAAAAAAGTACGTGACATATTTCCTTATTTGGGGAAAGATTACTACCTTTGCAGACGAAAAGTGTGACATTGCAACAAAAAAAGTACGTAACATGGTGGCGCAAAAGAACTATCTGAAATCAAAGAGAATATCAGGATCAAGAGTCCCTGTGAATCGTGGCAAATTGCTAGACAGTGTCTGGCAAATCATACAGCAGTGAGGCAGTGAGGCATTTGCGAATTGTACATGACATGGTCATAAAAGAGACACCTCCCTATTGTGGGTTGCATCCTCCTTGATGCTGAACGACACTTTTATAAATTGTATTTAACAAAAATCATGTGATTTTATAAATCTTGGTTTACAAAAATAGGCATTTTCTATAAAACACAATTTATAAACTCCGGATTTATGGGAAAAATCTCCTATATGAAAGAAAAATGGGGGAACTATTGTTTCGTATTGATTTTTTTAGTAACTTTGCAGACAAATTTTAGATTTTATTACAAAACGGACTATAACTATTATGCTACACTTGAAAAATTGAATATTAAAAATTGAATATTAAAAATTGAATATTAAAGACGGAATGAGAAAGATTATTGTGATGATGGCTGTCGGCATCATGACAGCCATAAGTGCTCAGGCGCAGAAGATTCAAGCAGTAGACGACGACGGCCACGGCATCCCACTGGTGAGCGTGACAACTGAAGACGGCGTGTTCATAGGCACCACCGACATCAACGGCACGCTGGCCGACGTGAAGGGGGCCACGAAGGTGTCGCTCGCACACGTGGCTTACAAGCCTCAGACGGTGAGCGTGAGCGCGCTGACCAATGGCCGGATAGTGATGGAGGAGGTGGACTACGACCTTGGCGAGATTGTGGTCAAACCCAAGCCATACGTCTACATGGAGTATTACTTCCGTGGCTTCAGCTATATCGACGACTCGCTGCGCACCTATGCTGCCGGCATCATCCCCGTGGCTCACGACATCAAGAATGGCTATAAGGGCAAGACCCGCAGTGTGTGGACGTTAGGAGGTGCTGCCAACAAAGCCCTGAAGTGGAATATCGAAACGCTTCAGCTGAAGGCTGAAGAGGGTGCAAAGCAAGCCGTCATGTCGATTGAGGAAAGTGTCTGCAAGAGCAAGAAGTTCAAGGACTACTACAAAGTGAGCATGGAGCCGGACGGCGAAAACCGATGGCTCGTCAAGAACCCGGAGGGAACGGTAGGAGTGATAAAACATGACAACGGACAATATCGTTCCATGCTCGATGGCAGCAAAATACAAATGTATGCCAACAAGGCAAACGGCGAGACGAAACGGCTGAAAGACAGGGAGGACAGGAACTACGACTATCAGTATTCGGAGGTGTTCAACCTTGACGATGAGGGTAATATTCAGCCTTACAACCTCGTGATGGAAATGAACCACTGGGAATACGACGCCTCGAAAGGCCGCAAAATCACCATCATCTACCTCTACACCGCTGAACACAGCTACATGGACGACAGCGAGTTCAAGGCACGCACCAAGGAGCTGAACAAAGGATGGGTGAACGACATGCCGCTCGAAGAGCTGCAGAAGTATGAGCAGGCTCACAACATTCCCGCCCTCGCACCCACGCAGCTGAAAGCCATCGAAGAGCTGAAACTGCAGACAGGCAAGAAGAAATAGATCAATTCAAAAAACATTAATAAGACACAAACATCGGCTCTTTTCCGGGCTCGAACATACGTCTAGACTCCTAGACTCCTAGACTCCTAAACTCCTCGGCATGGCCGATAATCAGAAAAAAGACTGCCAAAATCTCTTTTCGGCACAATTATTGCTGTGATGAAAGTAAAGAAAGGAGATATATAATATGGCATTTATCGACTACTACAAGATTCTGGGCGTGGCGAAGGACATTCCCCAGAAAGACGTGAAAAAGGCATACCTGAAACGTGCTAAGCAGTTTCACCCCGACCTGCACCCCGACGACCCCAAGGCGAAGGCCAAGTTCCAGGCGCTGAACGAGGCCTACGACGTGATCGGCGACCCTGAGAAGCGCAAGAAGTACGACCAGTATGGCGAGAAATGGCGCGAGGCCGAGCAGTTCCAGGGTGGCTTCAGCGGTGATGGCGGTGGCGGCTCGCCCTTCGACGGCTTCGACTTCAGCAGCTTCAAGGGCGGCGGCGGCTTCAGCTCGTTCTTCGAGAACCTGTTTGGAGGCGGCGCTGCAGGCTTCAGCAGCAATTTCGGCGGCTTCGGCCGACAGCAGGCGCAGAAGGTGGAGTCGCAGGCCTCGATGAGCATCGACATGTACACGGCCCTGCTGGGCGGCGAGGTGATGGTGGGCCTGAGCGACGGTCAGAAGCTGCGCCTGAAGGTGAAGCCCGGCACGCAGCCTGGGACGAAGGTCCGTCTGCGTGGCAAGGGTCAGGGAGGCGCCGACCTCATACTGACATATAATGTCACTCTGCCAACTCATCTGACAGAACGGCAGAAGGACCTGCTGCAGCAGATGAGAAGCCTTGGTTAGAGTGAGGAGTGAAGAGTGAAGAATTATGCCTTCGGCTCTGCCGCTTTGCTCTGCGAAGAACTCTCAACCCTTTCTCATTCTAACAATGAAAGTTAAAGTTCTAAAGATTTAGAGCAAAAAGTTTGGTTGTTCTAAATCTTTAGAGTATCTTTGCGCCGTCATTCTAAAAATTTAGAGCATGAAAGAGAAACGTCAACTGACCAAGGCTGAGACACAGGTGATGAATGCCCTGTGGAGCTTGCCGGCAGAAGGAGCGACGTCGGCAGAGATTATGGAACTGATGCCTGAACCGAAGCCCGCGCTCACCACGCTGCTTACTTTTCTGAAGATTTTGCGTGAGAAGGGCTTTGTGGTGACTGAGAAGATGGGCAAGGCCCTGCGCTTCATTCCTGCAATCAGTCGCGAGCACTACACGAGCATGTTTATGAATGAGGTGAAGAACACGTTTTTCGGAGGCTCGTTGTTGTCGCTGGTGTCGTTCTTTGCCAAGCATGAGCAGCTCAGCGACGAGGAGATCAATGAGATAGCGCAAATCATCAAGGACCTACAGCATTGACATGATGACCGATTTCCTCATTTACGACCTCAAAGTGGGTGTGTTGATAGCTGTCTGCTACCTTTTTTTCCGACTGCTTATCGAGCGGGAGACGCTGCACCGCCTGAGCCGAGTGGTTCTGTTGGCATCGCTAGTGCTCTCGTTCGTGTTGCCGCTGTGTATCATCACCTTCCATCAGACAGTTTGGATAGAGGCTCCAAAGATGACGACCGAAGCTGTAGCAACTCCCGCCGTTGTGGCTTATGACGGCATAGGCGAAGTCGTTGGCTCGGTCAACCTGGTCGACATTATCGGAGTCGTACTGTTGGCAGGCATCTTGATCCGTCTGATAGTACTGGCTCTTTCCTACCTGAAGCTGCACCGACTGCTGTCAGCAGGCGACCGTCGGCTGCTGGACGATGGCACGCCGCTCTGCATCATCGATGCCCCGATAGCGCCTTTCTCGTGGTGGGACACCATTGTGGTGAATCGCGACGATTATCATTCGAGCGATTACCCTACCCTACTGATACATGAACGGAGCCACATACGCCTGCATCACAGCTGGGATGTGGTCTTCGTTGAAGTGCTTACGGCCCTGCAGTGGTTCAATCCCGTGGTGTGGCTGCTTAGTCGCGACCTGCGCACCATCCACGAATATGAAGCCGACGAGGCAGTTCTCTCGCAAGGGGTCAGCATGGCCCAGTATGTCTCGCTGCTTGCCTGTAAGGCCACGGGTATGAGGCCTCAAGCCCTGGTCAACGGTATCAACAACAGAAACCTGAAAAAAAGAATCCACATGATGACAAAACGCAAATCATCCCGATGTGCTTGGCTCAAGGCTCTGTACATCATACCTATCGCAGCCCTGTCGCTGGCTATGACTGCCAAGACCGTAACCGACTATCGCACGCTGCCTGTAAGCGATGAGGCAGATCGAACTGTAAGCGCTCTGGAAGCAGATAGCACACCGCCCGTAAGCGCTGTGAAAGCATCCGAAGAGCCGATCGTCGAGTCGTGCATCGAGTCGCCCGAGGTAAAGCCGGCCCTTCCTACTCGCACGCAGGTCGTAAGCGCCCAGAGAATACCTGAAGACTCTATCGTCGAGTCACCCAGCGTCAAGCCTGTTTATCCTGGCGGGGAAGCAGAAATGCTGCGTTTTTGGGGACGTAATGCCAAATACCCTGTAAAAGCTGCGGAATATGGCGTTTATGGCTGTATTATCGTTCAGTTTGTAGTTGAGAAGGATGGCAGCATCACCCATATCACCACCGAAAAATCGGGCACCGATGTGGGGAAGATGGTTGTTTCAAGTATCAAGCGCCCCGATAGAGGCGAAAACGAAGATCTTCCCGATACTGATGAGGAGAAAAAGTTGATAGAAGCACAAAAAGAGGGTTGGAAAGCCTTGATGGACGAGAGCTGCCGCGTGGTGAAGCTCATGCCGAAATGGGCTCCTGGCAAGCTTGACGGCAAGGCCGTGCGAACTAGAGTCCGCTTCCCACTCACTTTTAAACTGCAGTAAAGTAGTAAATAGAAACAGGCGCCAAACAGCCGCACCGCTCGCGAGGAGTAGTGCGGCAGTTTTTTTCATCTCTCATCTATCATCTCTCATCTTGAGAAATTCTTCGGCCCGCTGGAGGTCGTCGGGCGTGTCGATGCCCACGGTCTCGACGTCGGTCAGGCCTACCTTGATGCGATAGCCGTTCTGCAACCATCGCAGCTGCTCCAGCCGCTCGGCCAGTTCCAGCGGACTCTGGGGCAGCTGCGTTATCTGGTGGAGCACCTCACGACGATAGGCATAGAGGCCCAGGTGCTTGAGGAAGGACTGGGGACTGAGGGGCTGGGACTTGTCGCGCACGTAGGGGATGACGCTGCGGCTGAAGTAGAGCGCATAGCCACGCACGTCGCAGACGATCTTCGGCGAGTTGGGGTTCTCCACGGCCTGCATCGTCTCGAAGGGCTTGCCGATGGTGCCTATCTGCGTCTGAGGATCGTCGAAGAGATGCATCAGCGTCTCCAGCTGTGAGCGCTGGACGAAGGGCTCGTCGCCCTGCACGTTGATGATCACGTCGGCCGTGGTGCCTATCTTCTCGGCCGCCTCCTCGATGCGGTCGGTGCCGCTCTGATGGTCGGAGCGCGTCATCACGGCCCGGCCTCCGAAAGCCTCGACGGCAGCAAAGATGCGCTCGTCGTCGGTGGCGACATAAGCCTCGTCGAGGGCGCCACACACCTGTTCATATACTCGCTGGATAACCGTCTTTCCGCCCAGCATAGCCAGGGGCTTGCCAGGGAAGCGCGTCGAGGCATAGCGCGCAGGAATAATACCTATAAACTTCATGTCGATCATTGTTATGTTTCAGCATGCAAAGTTACAAAACTTTTCTGAAAAGAACGAAATGATGAGTCCCTAGAATCCAAATAATTCTTAATTCTTTGGGGCTAAATCTTAAAATCCTTGCCCACGTGCGCTTTTTTTCGTACTTTTGGAGTTCAAAACAGGATTATCTATGAAGCTTCGACACATATTTATATACTTTAGTCTCTTCCTCATGCCTACTTTGGCAAGCGCACAGAGCATCACGCTGGGCTCATGCACCACCCGTGACGGCGGCGAATACAACGGGGAGATGGCAAAGGGACTACCCAACGGAAAAGGCAAGACCACGTGGAAGAACGGCAACTGGTATGAGGGCGACTACGTGAAAGGCAAGCGGCAGGGCAACGGCACCTACGTCTTTGCCGACGGCGAGCGCTATGAGGGCCAGTGGCTGGACGACCATCAGCACGGACAGGGCACCTACTGGTTTCTGGACAACAACCGCTACGAGGGCCTATGGTATAGCGACTATCAGCACGGGCATGGCGTGATGCACTACTTCAACGGCGACATCTACGACGGCAGCTGGTATCAGGACAAGCGTCATGGCAAGGGCAAGTACACCTTCGCCGGAGGCGCCTACTACGACGGCGAGTGGAAGGACGACCAGAAGTGCGGACAGGGATTCTTCTACTGGAGCGACGGCTCGACCTACGAAGGCGAGTGGGCCAACAACAAGCGCAACGGCAAGGGAACCTACAAATACGCCAGCGGCGACCTCTACGTGGGACAATGGCGCGACGACCTGCAGGACGGCAAGGGCATCTACCGCTTCCAGAACGGCGACATCTACGAAGGCGACTACGTGAGAGGGGCGCGCACGGGCAGCGGCATCATCAAATATGCCAACGGCGACCAGTACACAGGGCAGTTCCAGAACGGCGACAAGAACGGACAGGGAACCATAGTCTGGGCTACGGGCAACACCTACCAGGGACAGTGGAAAGACGACAAGCCCAACGGCAAGGGCAAGCTCACCACGAAGCTGGGCGACGTGGTGGAGGGCAGCTTCCGCGAAGGACAGCCTGACGGCGAGTGCATAGGCCACATGTCGGACGGGTCGAAGTTCAAGGCCACCTTCAAGGGCGGACTGCGCAACGGCCCCGCCATCGAGGAGACCAAGGACGGCGTGCGCTTCGAGGGTAACTATGCCAACGGCAAGCGCGACGGCAGCTTCGTAGAGAAGGACCGCAACGGCAACATCACTGCCCAGGGCTCGTATGTGCAGGGCATGAGAAGGGTGCAGTGAAGTTGGAAGTTAGAAAAATGCTGCTCAAACAGGACAGTACAAATAAACTTCAAACCTTAAACCTCAATCTTCAAACTAAAAAAATGATCATCGACACCATCGACAACCTCGCAAAGTATGAGGCAGTGAACCCACTCTTCAAGGACGTAGTGGCATTTATCAAGGAGCACGACCTCAGCAGCATGGAGGCCGGCAAGCACACCATCAAGGGCAGCGACCTCTTCGTCAACATCGCTATCGCCAAGGGACGCACGCCTGACGCTGCCGTCCTGGAGACCCACAGGAACATGATCGACATACAGATCCCCATCGACAATGCAGAGACCTACGGCTACACCCCACTCTGCCGACTGCCCGATGAGGAATACAATGCCGAGAAGGACATCACGAAATATCCCGACCTGATGGCCGAGAGCTTCATCGACTGCCAGCCTGGCATGTTCGCCATCTTCTTCCCACAGGACGGCCACGCCCCCTGCATCTCGATGGCACCTGAAATCAAGAAAGCAATTTTTAAAGTGAAAGCATAAAAGACTATGGCAACTAAGAAAACCACAAAAAAAGAGGAAAGCAAAAAGACCTCAAAAGCCAAACCACAGATCCAGAATCCCCACATTGGCCTAGTGCAGAACGACTCCTGGCTGGAGCCCTTCGAGGATGCCATCCGAGGACGCCACGACCACGCCCTGTGGAAGCTGAACCAGCTGACGAAGAACGGCAAGCAGAAGCTCACCGACTTCGCGTCGGGCCATTTCTACTTCGGACTGCACAAGCTGGCACGTGGATGGGTGTTCCGTGAGTGGGCCCCCAACGCCACTGACATCTACCTCATTGGCGACTTCAACGACTGGAAAGAGGACGAGCACTATCGCTGCAAGCGCATCCAGGGCACTGGCAACTGGGAGCTGAAGCTGCGCGAGAAAGACCTCAAGCACGGACAGCTCTATAAGATGAAGGTGAAATGGAACGGCGGCGAGGGAGAGCGCATACCTGCCTGGTGCCGCCGTGTGGTGCAGGACGACCAGACGAAGATCTTCTCGGCACAGGTGTGGAACCCTGCCGTGCCCTACGTATGGAAGAAGGCTGGCTTCAAGCCCAAGAAGAATCCGCTGCTCATCTACGAGTGCCATGTGGGTATGAGCCAGGACGCCGAGAAGGTGGGCACATACACTGAGTTCAAGGACAACATCCTGCCACGAGTGGCCAAGGACGGCTACAACGCCATCCAGGTCATGGCCATCCAGGAGCACCCCTACTACGGCAGCTTCGGCTATCACGTCTCCAGCTTCTTCGCTCCCAGCAGCCGCTTCGGCACGCCTGAGGAGCTGAAGGCCCTCATCGACGAGGCTCACAAGCTGGGCATCGCGGTCATCATGGACATCGTGCACTCGCACGCCGTGAAGAACGAGGTGGAGGGACTGGGCAACCTTGCCGGCGACCCCAACCAGTTCTTCTATCCTGGCGAGCGCCATGAGCATCCCGCTTGGGACTCGCTCTGCTTCGACTATGGCAAGGACGAGGTGCTCCACTTCCTGCTCTCCAACTGCCGCTACTGGCTCGGCGAGTTCCACTTCGACGGATTCCGCTTCGACGGCGTCACCTCCATGCTCTACTACAGCCACGGCCTGGGCGAGGCCTTCGGCGGCTATGGCGACTACTTCAACGGACATGAGGACGACAATGCCATCTGCTACCTCACACTGGCCAACCTGCTGATACACGAGGAGAACCCCGATGCCATCACCATCGCCGAGGAGGTGAGCGGCATGCCAGGACTGGCCGCCAAGTTCGAGGACGGAGGATTCGGCTTCGACTATCGCATGGCCATGAACACACCCGACTACTGGATCAAGACCATCAAGGAGCAGAGCGACGAGAACTGGAAGCCCAGCAGCATCTTCTGGGAGGTGAAGAATCGCCGGCCCGACGAGAAGACCATCTCCTACTGCGAGAGCCACGACCAGGCGCTGGTGGGCGACAAGACCATCATCTTCCGACTGATCGATGCCGACATGTACTGGCACTTCGCCAAGAAGGACATCAACGGCGTGGCAGAGCGTGGCATCGCCCTGCACAAGATGATACGCCTCGTCACCTGTGCCGCCATCAACGGCGGATACCTCAACTTCATGGGCAATGAGTTCGGACATCCGGAGTGGATCGACTTCCCACGTGAGGGCAACGGATGGAGCTACAAGTACGCTCGCCGTCAGTGGAACCTCGTCGACAACAAGGACCTGTGCTACCACTGGCTGGGCGACTTCGACCGTGAGATGCTGAAGGTCATCAAGAGCGTGCGCAAATTCCAGAGCAAGCCCGTGGTGGAGATATGGCACAACGACGGCGACCAGGTGCTGGCATTCATGCGTGGCGACCTGCTCTTCGTGTTCAACTTCTCGCCCACGCAGTCGTTCACCGACTACGGATTCCTCGTGCCAACAGGATCCTACGACGTGGTGCTCAACACGGACTCGAAGGACTTCGGAGGATTCGGATTCGCTGATGACTCAGTGACACACTTCACCAACTACGACCCACTCTATGTGAAGGATCACAAGGAGTGGCTCAAACTCTACATCCCTGCCCGCTCAGCCGTGGTGCTGAAGAAGAACTAAGGCATGAGGCGAAGGAACAAGGCTCAGTACATGGATGGCACCATCACCACACGAGTGGTGTGTGCCATCCTGTTCTTGACGTTCACCTTCGCGTGGCTCTTCTGGTTTCAGGCCGACATACTAGCTGTAACCCAGCATGGGCTCAGCGGCGGCAAGACGCACTACGACCGTACAGTAGGCGCCGTCATCACCACGGCAGTGCTCTTCCTGCTCCAGCTGCTCATCTATGCGCTGACAAGGCTCCACCAGCATGCCCATGCCCTGACCTATCTGCCGTCGATGCTGCTGCTGGCCTTCATGTCGAGCATCAGCCATCCCTTCAGCTGGGGAGCATGGCCCTGGGTAGGTCCCATCCTGCTCGTCGCCTGGGGCGCAGGGGTATGGGCGGCCCGACAGCTGCAGACCATCACCCTCAGCCAACGGTCGTCAGGACTGTTCTCTCGCCAGATGTGGGTCAACCTCCTGCAGATGGCTGCCATGATGACAGGCGTGGCGGCAGTGAGCAACACCAATGCCATCGACCATTTCAAGGCGCATGCCGAGGTGACGTTGCGGCAGGGCGACATTGAAGAGGTGCTGCACG